>JAEEGL011437782.1_pt1 | contig 334506 bp, 302 predicted proteins | sample 9134231 | NCBI WGS metagenome assembly JAEEGL01 (sample SAMN16246548, study PRJNA631951) | gut metagenome | biome: gut microbiome; feature: rumen; material: fiber-attached | host: Bos | place: Iran: Karaj | collected 2018-10
AGCCTTCTGTTGTCTGGATGAATGAAATGCCGTTCTTTGCGTTTTCTGAAGCTTTGTTCAAGCCACGAATCTGGCTGCGCATTTTTTCTGAAACGGCAAGACCTGAAGCATCATCACCAGCACGGTTGATCCTCATGCCGGATGAAAGCTTTTCCATGTTCTTCTGGTTGCTTACTTCTGTGAGACCTTCAGAACGCTGTGCAAACATTGCACTCATGTTGTGATTGATAACCATAATGTATCTCCTCTAAACAATTTAAGAGTTACAGGCAAACACATTAGTACATGTTTGCTGCCCCCGGGTAGAACCACCCTATATACTGATTTTCGGCTTATGATTTTTGGACTTTAGGGATTTTTTTGTAAGTTGAAAGATGAAAACTGAGAGTTGAAAAAAAAGAGCTTACCGGGGCTGTCCATTAAGTTTATAAAACAGTGTCATTCCGGACTTGATCCGGAATCTCAACACTACAATACGTTTTTTGTCAGCCCCGACATTTTTTAGTGATGGAACAGCCTTATTCCGTTAAAGGCCATTACGATCTTATACTTGTTGCACACTTCGATTACGTTGTCGTCACGGATTGAGCCGCCTGGCTGGGCAACAACGGTAACTCCAGAACGATGGGCCCTTTCGATATTGTCGCCGAACGGGAAGAATGCATCGCTGCCTACCGCAACATTTGTGTTTTTGGCTATCCATGCCTTGCGTTCCTCACGTGTAAAGACAGCCGGCTTTGTGTTGAACCACTTCTGCCATTCGCCCTCGCCTATTACATCCTCGTAGTCGTCGCCTGTATAGACGTCTATCGTATTGTCCCTGTCAGCACGCTTGATGTCGGCCTTAAAGTCAAGGTTCAGTACCTGTGGAGCCTGACGGAGCCACCATTTGTCCGCCTTGTCGCCTGCAAGCCTTGTACAGTGGATCCTGCTCTGCTGTCCCGCACCGATACCGATGGCCTGACCGTCCTTTACGTAGCACACGCTGTTTGACTGGGTGTATTTGAGGATGATGAGCGAAATCAGGAGGTTGTCCCTGTCTTCCTTGCTCAGATCCTTTGCCTCAGTTACGATGTTAGAAAGGCATGAGTCGTCAATCTTGATGAAATTGTGGCCCTGCTCAAAAGTAACACCGAAAACCTGCTTTTTTTCCAGTTCGGCCGGAACATAGTTGGGGTCTATCTGAAGGACGCAATAACCGCCCTTTTTCTTTGCCTTGAGGATTTCCAGAGCTTCAGGTTCGTATCCCGGTGCAATGATGCCGTCACTTACTTCCTTTTTGATAAGGAGGGCCGTAGACTTGTCGCACACGTCGCTAAGGGAAATGAAGTCACCAAAGGAAGACATCCTGTCCGCACCACGTGCACGCGCATAAGCAGCAGCCAAAGGAGTGAGTTCAACATCGTCGGTGTAGTAGATTTTCTTGAGGGTATCAGAGAGGGGCCTTCCCACAGCAGCACCCGCCGGAGAAACGTGCTTGAATGAAGTTGCAGCCGGAAGCCCAGTCGCCTCCTTGAGTTCCTTTACAAGCTGCCATCCGTTGAGCGCATCCAGCAGATTTATGTATCCAGGTTTGCCGTTCAAGACAGTAACGGGCAAATCGCCATTTTCCATATAAACCCTGGCCGGTTTCTGGTTAGGGTTGCATCCGTATTTAAGTTGAATTTCCGTCATGGCACCATGATACAACATATCAAGGTCTTTTTCAATGCAGGATTAGAAAGGGAATGAAATTATGCGATATTCAAAAGAGGATCAGAAATGTTCTCCCCTTTCTCATAAATTACATAGGGATCAATGTCCAGGCAATTTGATTTGTCATACATTCCGTCTATAGTCCAAGCCAAAGTACCGTTAAGAACTGTACAATTGTTTTTATAAAAATTTATATCCTTGAGCTTTTCAAAAACACCATCTCCGACAAGATGAGAAACGTCATATTTTTTTATGATACCATCAACAAAGTAAACTATTACTTTATAATCTTCCAGCGGTAAAACCTGAATGACTTCCATAAATGTTATACCTCCTATTTCAAAGGTGCTATTTTCTGCGGGAGCTGTTTTAGACTTGCTTTTTCCCAATTTGCCGTCAATTCATCTTTATGCAGTTCACTCCATGCAAGTACGAGCTTAAGTTTGTTTGAAGGCAAAGCCCCTTTCAATACACAGGAATTGTTAATATCAACCAAGGCTTCAGCCTCTCCATATTTTGCATGAAAATGCGGCGGCAAGTGATCATCAAAATAAAAACAAATTTCTATACCTTCAAACTCACTTACTATTGGCATCACAACCTCACTAAGTTTATTTTATGTTGAAATTGTAAAATTGACAAGTATTATCTTAGGGGGCTTAGGGAATTGTCCTTGAAAGGTGGTGAGGAAGTTACAGGCCTTCCAAAAAGCATCTACACAGAACAATCATGAATGAGCGCAATAAGCCACAAAGGATTCCGACTTCACTTACATCCTTTTTTCTTGACAAATAACCGTGCAGAGTAGTATATTGTAGTTGGAGGTAGTAAATATGACTACAATATCTGCTAAAATTGAAAATGAAGACAAGAATACATTTGAAACCATCATAAATTCAATTGGCTTAAATGTAACTACAGCAATAACTGCCTTCGTAAAGGCCACAATAAGGGAAAATGGAATTCCATTTGAATTAAAAGCAACAAAAGATCCATATATTTATTCAGAAGAAAACATGAAGTATCTTCGCCAGAGCATAGCCCAAATTGAAAGTGGCAACGGTAAAATTCACGAGCTCAGGGAGGATTCCTGATGATAAAAATCTGGTCAGACATAGTTCAGTGTGGCACACATTATCATCAAGGAAAATAACAAACCAACATTACGGCGGGTCACTCCCGCCTTTTTTTTAGCAGAACATCTACAACCAATAAGAAAATTTGACATATCAAAAGGATATCAAACCAGGCTTAATGGAGTAATTCGTTGGGCAAGAATGAACGGCTGTCCCATTGCGCAGATGTAAAAAAAACTAACATGCTTTTCAATTCGACCTTGACATACATATATGATATATGTATATTATAATTATGGCAATCGCATTAAAGAAAAAGCCGGTTACGGTTTATTTGCAGGAATTGAAATACCTCACGTTCCAGAAAATGGCAGCGGATCAAAACCGCAAGGCCGCGGAATTGGTGCGTGATGCCATGGACGAATACATTCAAAATCACTCGCAGCCGAAAAAAACTCTTGATGAATGGCAGCCTGTTTCCCTGGGAGGATTAAAACCGGGTGCAAGAGATTGGATATTAAAGGATTATCAAGATGAACTGCTTGGGAGTGCGTTTTGATAGGAATCGACACCACTTTTTTGATTGACCTTGAAATCAGCGATTCACCACGACATGATGGGGCTGTTAAACTGTTTGAAAAATGGCTCAAAGAAAAACACGCGGAACTTGCAATCTTCAATCAGGCTTTTCTTGAATTCCAGCATGTCATAACTGATTCCCGGAGATTTGTTTCCCCTCTATCCATGAATCAGGCGGTTGAACGGACATGGTTTTGGGTTGATCAGGAACGGATAAAAATCATTTATCCCACAGAGAATTCCCTCAAGCGTGCCCTGCTCTGGACAAGCATGTACAAGCTTGGTCGAAAACGCATTCAGGATACACACATGGCGGCCGCCTTTGCCGAAGCGGGTGTAACGGAACTGTGGACCGCAAACCCCTCCGATTTTGAAATCTTTGAAACCTTCGACTTGGTTGATTACAGCTAGCCTTTCCCTCCCACCTTCCGCTTGACCTGCATTTCATTTAATCCGATAATATTTTTGTAATGAAACTATATTATGCACTTCTTTTTGCTATTTCTCTTGTAATGACCGGAATCTATGCCATAATCTGGAGGAAACGGTTTTCTGTTTTTCTTACGTTAAGTTTTGCGTTCATTCCGATTGTCAATTTGGGGTATTATATCGTTTCATTTTCACAGACTGTACCGGAAGCGATACTCGGTATAAAAATATCATATATAGGAATATTCATCCACATCTTTTTCATGTATGCAATATTCAACCTGTGCAACCTGAACATAAGGAAACCCATTAGGCTGATTTTGCTCGGCATTTCCACAGCATTTTTCCTTCTTTCCCTTACAATCGGTTCGTCGCCGATTTTCTACAAGAGCATCACCGGAGAACTGGTTGGGGACCGTCTTGTGCTTCACAAAAGCTATGGATTTCTGCATACGCTCTATTACATTCAGATTTTCATCTACATGGCTCTGGCAATTTCCGCCACCTTTTACGCATTCCGCAAGAAAAACGATGTTTCGCGCCACAACCTGCGTTACATACTTGCCTGTGAGTCCATTTCCGTGCTCTCTTTCTTTGCAGGAAAACTTTTCCACCTTTCTGTCGATCTGACCCCGCTTTCCTATATCCTTGGAGAAGTAGTACTCCTCATAATCAGCCGCAGGATCATACTCTATGATGTAACGGAAACTGCAATAGAGGCGATAGCATTCAACGGCAAGACAGGTTTCGCCTCTTTTGACGACAGGTTCCGCTATCTGGGAAGCAACCAGACTGCAAAGGACGTTTATCCAGCCCTGGCCAAGCTGAAGGTGGATGATTCCGCCCTAAATAATCCTGAACTGAACGAAGGAATTCTGGAAAACCTACGCAAATATAGAGGGGATCCAAAACATGACAGCTTTTTTAAAAAACTTGGCAAACAGATTTTCAAGGTGGACATAAACAGGCTTGTTGACGGACGCAACAACCGGGGCTACATCCTCTACATGCAGGACGACACAAAGGACCAGAACTACATCTCGCTGCTGAACAAATTCAACGACAAGCTCAAGGATGAGGTTGCAGAAAAAACCAAGCACATCATAAAGATGCACGACAACCTGATTCTGGGAATGGCAACCATGGTGGAAAGCCGCGACAATTCCACAGGCGGTCACATCAAGAGGACCAGTGAAGTTGTAAAGATTCTTGCCAGAGAGATTCTTAATGACAAAAGCGAAGACGCAGTTAAAAAATCTGATGAATTCTACCGCAACCTGATAAAGGCCGCTCCAATGCACGACTTGGGGAAAATCGCCGTAGATGATGCAATCCTCCGTAAACCTGGAAAGTTCACCCCGCAGGAATTTGAGATGATGAAAAAACACGCCACAGAAGGTGCAGGCATCGTTCACGAAATCCTTAAGGAAACTGACGACAAGGCCTTTCATGTTCTTGCTGAAAACGTCGCACATTACCACCACGAACGCTGGGACGGTTCAGGTTATCCGAAAGGCCTGAAGGGCGAAGAGATTCCACTTGAGGCACGCATAATGGCGGTTGCAGACGTATACGATGCCCTAGTAAGCAAGCGTGTTTACAAAGAGGCAATGAGTTTTGAAAAAGCAGATTCAATCATGCAGGAAAGTTTCGGAAAGCATTTTGACGGCAAGCTTGAAAAGTATTACAAGTCAGCCCGCCCCAAACTTGAGGCATATTATACCGCCAACAAATGATTCTTGATTCAAGATTCCAGTTTGTCCAGGAACGCGGTGCATCCGGCAAGGACCTGGTCGTAGGTAATGTCAAAGTTTCCGGTGTACCATGGGTCTGCAATGTCCTCATAGGAACCCGTAAATTCCCTGAGCTTGCAAATCTTGTCATCTGGGTCGCCGCCAAAAATCCTGAGCATGTTGCGTATGTTGGCATCATCCATGCCTATGATGTAGTCGAATTTTCCGTAATCTGACCTTGAAATCTGGGATGCCTGATGGGAGCGCATGGGTATTCCTTCCTGAAGCATCTTTCTTCTGGCAGGGGGATATGGAGGATTCCCGAGTTCTTCCGTGCTGGTGGCCTTGGAGTCAATGTAATAATTTTCCTTGAGGCCCCTTTGTTCTACAAGCCATTCCATCACAAACTGTGCCATGGGTGAACGGCAGATGTTTCCGTGGCAGACAAATAATATGTTAATCATGTTTCATTCACTTCCTGAATTCATTATAGCACAAAGCCACACATAAAAAATAGACTAAAAGATAATTCTACTATATAATGAAACTATGAAATCACTTTATTCAAAACAGTTTCTGCTTTTTATACGGATTGCCTCTGTGACCTTTATCCTGCTTTTGCTTTATTTGACGGGACATGCCGTTTACGATGTTTTTTTTGTCAGGGATTACGGATGCATTTTTGGTCTTGTATGCGGTCCACTGAGCATAGTGGTTCTTTCTTTTGTGGTGTTCAAGCCGGAAAAGCTTGCCCTGTTTGTTCCGCCGCTTTTATTATATTCAATCTCCAATTCCATAGGGAATGCAAACCCAGCCTTTCCAATCATCTTTATTGAGCTTGCCGCCCTTCTTTTGTGGATACGCGGATTTTTCAACACCCACAGGGGCATAAAGATTACAGGCCTTGTCCTGATTTACCTCATACCCATGCTTTTTAACATACGTTTTGGTTTGCCGGAATTTTTAGATCAGCTTTTGGACATCCTTCAAATCATACTTGTAACTTTCTGTACGATTTTCATCCTCTATGAATATCTTAAGTCGCAGACCGTAAAAGACAAGATTTTGAATTTGGCCGATTATCCCGAAACCACGGAACGCGATGCAAAATGGCTGACCCTTGTTCAGCAGGGCGTAAAATATGAAGCGATCGCCATCGACTATGAACTGACTCTGGGAACCGTTCAAAACAGGCTCAACAAAGTCTATCACATTCTTGAAATTGGCGACCGCATCGGATTCCTTTCGATTTATTCCAATGCACAGATCATTTACAAAAAATAATCCGTGCACCACATATTCCGTTAAATGAACCTGTGGGTCCAGCTGATTGCAAGACGCTTAAAGTACCACTCACGGCCGCTTACATTTGAAGTCAGCATCTCATATTCACTGTTGAACTCTGAGTCAAAGCTTCTGCGGCTGGAAAAATCAAATATGCACGAGAGGCTGTCTTTTTCTCCCAGCTTGAACTGAGCGACAGGGCTTATTGAAATCTCCGCAAAATCTCCGTCAAAAGTTGCGTCAAATTCTCCGTAAACAGAACCGTCATAATATCCCACGGATTTGAACATCAATCCCACTACATTCAATGGAAGCGGCATCTGATAGCCCAAGACTACCTGTGCTTCATAGGCAAACCCCTGTGCCTTGGTTCTTGTGCACTGCCATTCAAAAAGCGTGTCCTTGTCTACTCCCGCCATGCCCGTATAAACCGCGGTATAGGAAGCGATCAAAAGTACATGGCTCCAGTCTCCGGGAATCAGCGCGCCGGTGTCAAACTGAAATGTCGCACCCGCATAAAAGTCATAATACGGATGAGTAAAAGTAGAAAGCGTATCATACTCATGCGAAATCTTGTTATACTCGGCAACCCCTTCAAGGCCAAGATAATTCCATCCCCAGCCGATTGAAGCTCCCGCTCGCAGAATTAAAAAAGGAACGGGCACAAATTCAACACCAAATTTCGGTCTGATGGAAACGGGTGTAAGTTCAAGGCCGCCACACAGATTTACGCACGCATCCTTAAGGAGCATGTTCTCTCCAAGCGGGGTGCTGATGGTGTAGGAGCCGTTGAGTGTTGTTGCCAGTTCTACACCATCATAAGGACCTGTAATCGGAGAAAAATGTGTTCCTCCGGTAATAAAGTCGGATTTGGGATAATAGGCAAAATCTGTTGTCAAAGACAAAGAATATGGCAGGCTCTCTTCTGTTGCCTCCTCTGCACAAAGCTGCGGGCCAAAAATCATCATGGCGGAAACCACAGCCGTCAATAAAAGTTTGTTTTTCCTCATACTTGATTCTCCTTAAAAATCAATTTAATTTATTTACTCTTCCTGAATCTTAATCTTTAGCGTTTGCGGCATATCCTGAAAACTTTAACGATTCCACCGATGAACGCAAGAGATGCAGAAACCAAAAGCACGATGTAAAGATCCGGCACGAACAGCCTTACAACCCATAGCGGCGTATCCAGCAGAATCTTTGTAAAGGTCAAAAGGAACAGGGGGAAAACAAGATAACCAAGAATGCCCAAGATGATTTTTACCACCCTTCTTTTCTTTCCCTGTGACTCAACACGACGAGATTTAAAGGCCCTTACCAAAATGAAAAGTGACAGGCAGAATATCAAAAGATAGATTGCGTCATAGAGAAGATGCAGCTTAATGTATTCGGTTTTGCTTACTTCCTCCACAGACTCGCCCCCTAAGATTGAGACAGTGTTCCAGACTACGTCGTTCATAAGATTGTTCAGAACAAACTCATCGTTGGCATTTATCATAAAGCAGCATGCAAGGTTTTCTCCCGGCAGGATGAACATGTAGGTGATGCCGTTCTCCACCTGGCCTCCGTGAAACACCATGGGATAACCCTCCCACTTCATGTAGTTCCAGCCCATTCCGTAATAGGCGTCATATTCATCTACACCCAGCGGAACGTTTTTATACCACATCTTGCTTATAGACTCGCTCGTGATTATTCTTTCACCCTTTTCCGTAAGTCCACCGTTAAGATACATCCTCAGATATTTCGCATGATTGTTTGGTGTAGAGGCGATATAGCCCGCAGGCTCATGGAACCAAGATTTTTCCGTAGGGAAATCCGCGTCACCCTGCTTGAAAAAACCGAAGTAATTTCTGTTGCCCTTCAAAAGCTTTGGGCTGTCCTTTATCTTCCATGCATTTGCCATTGTGTCCGGCATGCCAATAGGTTCAAAAACATTCTTCCGGCCATAATCCTCATAGGACATGCCGCTCACCGACTCAATTATTTTTCCAAGCAAATCGTAATTCACATTTGCATACTCATACTTTCCATAAGAATCCGTAACCTTTACATTATGAAGTTTGGCATGAGTGTCAAAGCCGCTTGTCTGATTCAAGAGTGAAAGCACCGTGACTCTTTTCTCAAATTGAAAATCTGGAAGATATGCGGAAACATCCTCTTCAAGATTCACAAGGCCTTTTTCAACCAATTGCATGATGCAAAGTGCCGTATAAGATTTGCTCATTGATCCTATGTAGAACTGCCGGTTCATGTCCGTACACTCGCCGTAAGTCCTTTCCATAATGGCCTGATCTGGATCTGTCAAAACGAATGCCATTCCCGGAATGTGATATGCTTCTGTTATCTGATTAAGATAATCATCAAGCTTCTGAATCCGGGAAGAGTCCAAAGCCTCCTGTGCAAAACACATCGGAGCCAATACAAATAAAATTACTGATAAGAATCTTTTCATAAAAAACCTCATGACGCAAATCATAACGCATCGAAAAAAATACGCAATATCAAAATGAGGAACCTAACATGCATTTATGAGGTACTTAATATGGCAGGAAACAAAGAAAAAGACCGGGCTGCAAGACGCTTCCCGGCCATTGTAAGCATGAATTTTTACATGAACTTGTGTGACCAGCTAAATGCAATACGCTTAAAGTACCATTCACGGCCCGTTACATTTGTGATCAATTTTTCACCTGGCTTGCTGTATTCAGTCTCAAAACTTCTTTGGCTTGAAAAATCAAAGAGGCATGTAAGTTCATCCTTGTCGCCAAAATTGAACCTTGCAAGTGGACTTATGGAAATCTCCGCAAAATCTCCGTCATAGGTATTGTCAAAGCTTCCGTAAACCGCACCGTCATAATATCCTGTAACCTTGAACAGCATACCCGCAAGAGTCAGAGGAAGCGGCATCTGGTATCCCAAAACACCCTGGAACTCATAGGAAAGACCGCGAGCCTTACCCTTACTGCACTGCCATTCATAGACGCTGTAATCATCAAGCCCCGCAATGCCAGAATAAGTTGTTGTATATGAAGCAAGAATTACAACATGAGTCCAGTCGCCCTTGATGATGGCACCGGTATCAAACTGGAATGTAGCACCCGCCCAGAAATCATAATACGGATGACTGAAAGTTGAAAGCTTTTCATAATCATAGTTGACCGTATTGAGCACACACAGTCCCTCTATGCTTCCAATATTCCAGCCCCATCCAATTGAAGTTCCGGCAGAAAAAATCAGGAAAGGCACAGGAGTAAAGTCAACACTGAGCTTGGGCCTGATGGAAACAGGAGTCAGCTCAAGGCCACCTTTAAATGCCACATTCGCATCTTTAAGAAGAAAATTTTCTCCAAGAGGTGTGGCCAGAGTATAGGATGCCGTAAGGGTTGTACGTATCTCAACTGAGTCGTAGATTCCCGTTATCGGTGCAAAATGCGTTCCACCTGTAATGACGTCTGATTTTGGATAATAGGCAAAATCCGTAACAAGCTTAAGGCCAAAGGGTGACTTTTCCTCTGCCTCATCCTCTGCAAAGATCGGCACGGTAAATGCCATCATGGCAGTAATCAATGCCATAAAAATCATTTTATTTCGTTTCATCTTCAATTCTCCTTTATTGCTGGCCATTATACTGACATTTCTCCGTCATGACAAGTTTAATGAAAAAAAATGGCCGGGCGTAAAAAACAATTCCCGGTCATTTTTACAGAGCCTTTATTTGCTCATTTTATAAATCTCGTACATGTCCTCTTCTTTTAGGAATCTTGCCGAGCCTTTGCCGCCGTTTACACCGACAGCGCATTTGTGTGCCATGAGCCTAAGGTCTTCTTCCGTTGCATTTACTCCAAGTTCACGCAGGTTTGTAGGCATCTTTATTTCACGGTAGAAGTCTTCCATCGCCTCTATTCCACTGAGTGCAATTTCTTCGTCAGTGCCAACCGGAGCAACACCCATGACATTAAGAGCATAGCGCTTGAACCGTGGGAGGCAGTTCTTGTAAACGTATCTTGCCCAGCTTCCCCAGATTGCCGCAAGTCCAGCACCATGTGCAACATCATAAAGTCCGCCCAGCTCATGCTCAAGCTTGTGGGTCATCCAGTCGCCGCCGTCGTTTCCGCAGCCAGTGAGTCCGTTATGAGAAAGGCTTCCCGCCCACATCACCTCAGCACGCGCATCGTAATTCTTCGGGTCCTTAACAAGTATTTTGGCATTTTCCTTTACCGTGCGCAACAAAGCCTCTGCCATTGAGTCAGTCAGTTCCATGTTACCGCCGTTGGTAAAATAGCGTTCCATAGTGTGCATCATGATGTCCGTACAGCCGCATGCAGTCTGATAGTCGGGGAGTGTCATTGTGAGTTCTGGATTCAAGATTGCAAAACGTGGCCGGCAATAATCACTTGAATATCCCCTCTTAACAAGGCCCTCTTCCTTTGTGATTACGGATGAATCGCTCATTTCACTACCGGTGGCCGCAAGAGTAAGGATTACGCCAAGGGGCATGCAGTCTTTTGCCTCACGCTTGTAATCGTAAAAATCCCAGACATCACCCTCGTTCATTAAACCGTAACCGATTGCCTTTGCAGAATCAATTGCGCTTCCACCACCCACGGCAAGAAGGAAATCAACACCCTCTTTCTTACAAAGTTCAATTCCCTCGTAGACAAGACTCAAGTGTGGATTTGGTACTGCCCCACCAAGCTTTACGTATGGGATACCTGCGGCATCAAGTTTGTCCGTGACCTTTTGCATGAGCCCTGATTTGATGACGCTTCCACCACCATAGTGAATCAAAACCTTCTTTCCGCCGAATTCTTTAACCAGATCGGCAACCTTTTCCTCGGTATTCTTTCCGAATACAACCTTTGTCGGTGTAAAATACTTGAAGTCAAACATAAACACATCCTCCTTTATTATGGATAAAAGTTTAGCATAAAAAGATGAACAATGATAGGCTCAAGGTATCAACAACATGATAAAAATGTGCTATACTTTTTACATTCATGCCAGTAATGGCAGGCCGCTAATGATTTTTTTTAGGAGAATGAAATGGTTTTGACAAATGAAGAATTAAAGAAGATTTACTTTGGGGCCTACAGTTTTGAAGAAACACCGGACGGATACCTAAAGGCAAACCAGCACACAAAGGAACAGATGGAATATTTTAAGGGTGCGCTGGACTTCTGGTATGAACGATGTGATGCAAGCACGGCAAAGACCTTTGAGTTCCAGACCGAGGCAACGGAAGTTTCATTCGATTACAAAATCATCTGGACAGGCTCATTAGACTCCTTTGAAATGGCAGTTGACGGACTTATAACAAAAATCATTTACTTAAAGGATATTGTAAAGGGCGACACTGTAAAAGAACCATTCCCGGAAGGCACTCTCACATGGGAACTTCCTGAAGGCAAGAAAAACGTAATCATTTATCTTCCTGCAGACGCTACCGTAGTGGTACGTAATTTTAAAATCAACGCATCATACACTCCGGCAAAAAAGGGTGAAAAAGTCTTGTGGCTCGGGGATTCAATCACACAGGGATTCGGTCCGCTCCGTTCTTCACAAACTTATGTCAGCGTGGCAAACAGGCTCCTGAATTATGACATCATCAATCAGGGAATCGGCGGTTACGTATACGACAAAAAATCACTCTTAAAAATGGAAGGCTACAGTCCCGACAAAATCATCGTTGCCCTTGGAACAAACCAGTACGGCTGCGAGACAATGAAGGATATCGAGGAATACTATGAAACCTTGATTAACCTTTATGGAACAAAGATTCCGATTCTGTGCATAAGCCCACTCTGGCGTGGAGACAACGTGGACGGAATTCCAACCCTGACCCGCTTCTGTGAGGACGTAAAGAAAATCGCCGCACAATATTCCAACGTAAAGATCGTGGACGGATTCAAGCTGGTACCGCATTTGAGCGAATACTATCTGGACAACCTTCACCCGAATCAGCTGGGCACGGAAGTATATGCACGGAATCTGGTAGAAGAAATACGAAGGATTGGATTTTAGGAAATGTCTATGCAGGAACAGAGAAACGGTATAATTGATTTTTGGAAATTCATCTTTGCCATCGGAGTAATCCTGGTCCACATTCCACTTCCTGGTGCTTGGGGCAACATAGGAACTGCCGTGGGAGTCTGCGGTGTTGGATTCTTTTACCTTATAAGCGGTTATGCATGTTACGGTCCCGACAAAAACGTAATGTGCTCAAAAATAATGAAACGCTTCCGACGCAATGGAATTATAACCATCATCGCGGTGGCGGTATATTTCCTGTTTGCAGTCATCATGGCAAAATTTTTTGGGACCAGGCAGGAAGTTCTTTTATTCAAGCAGTACCTAAGGAATCCCATGTCTTACGTCCGCATGATTTTACTAGGTGACTTTGAGTACATCTACGGTTCCGCACTCTGGTTCATGGTTGCACTTTTATACTGTTACCTGATTTTCTATGCAATCGTCCGCTTTGAACTTAAGAAACTTGTTTATGTCCTGACACCGATCCTCCTGCTTGTCCGAATTGTTGTTGATTCCTATGTGAACTCCTTCCCGGTAAGCTGGCACATCAGCGCAAACGTGATTGTCGGCGCCCTGCCCATGATGCTTCTTGGCTATGTGATTGCAGATAAAAAAGAAAGCCTGTGCAAGATTTCAAATCCGGTCTTGATCATTTCATGCATTGTTTCCGCAGCCCTCATGTTCCTTGCCGTGAACTTTAAGGTCGGAAGGATTGACATATCCCAGCCGTTCAAGATTCTGTGCGGTGCATCGATTTTCGTTTGTGGAATTAAAAATTCAGGAAGGCATATTTTTAAACCGGTTGAAAAGCTTGGCCGCGAAGATTCACTTTACATTTACCTCTGCCACTTCATCATAATCGTATTGCTTTCCGGTTGGATTTACAGCTTTTACTATAATGAAAAAAATCTATCATGGCAACTTCCTCTACTGGTAATCATCGTATCCATCCTGGCTGCAAGAGTAATCTCGCTTATTGTCAGGGCAATGACACGACATAGGGCATGATTTTTTTTGAATGGAAGAGAAACATTCCACACTGTAGAAGGAGAAATGAAAGATGTCTAATGATTTGACTTCAAGCGAATATACACCGGAAGAACTCAAGAACGCCTTCGTCAAAATGTATGGGGGAGATGAATCCTCATTAAGGCTCTACTCTTCTCCTGCCAGAATCAACATCATCGGAGAACACATAGACTACAACGGCGGGAAGGTTTTTCCAGCAAGCATAAACCGCTACCTCTACATCGCAATCCGCAAACGAAATGACTCAAAGATTTTATACAACGACATAAGGTTCCCGGGCAGTTTTGAATTTGAGGCGAACCAGACTTTTGTTTACGACAAGTCAAATGATTATGCAAATTACCTGAACGGCATCCTTCAGCAGCTAAAGGAAAGGGGATTCAAATTTGACTGTGGATTTGAAATCCTGATGGCATCAAACATTCCGGCTGGTGGAGGGATTTCTTCTTCTTCCGCACTGGAATGTGGTTTTGCCTATGCCGTAATCGACACATTCGGATTTGACATGGACCGCATGGAAATTGCAAAACTTGGGCAAATGAGCGAGCACAAATTCATGAACGTAAAATGCGGAATCATGGATCAGTTCATCATTGCAACAGGCAAAAAGAATTACGCTGAACTTTTGGACTGCAACACTCTTGAATACGAATACATCCCTCTTGAACTTGGTGACTACAGATTCGTCGTCATGAATACGAACAAGGTACGCAAGCTTGCCGATTCAAAATACAACGAACGCCGCGGACAATGCGAACAGGCCCTGAAAATACTTCAGGACAACGGAATAAAGATAAACGCCCTGTGCGAACTGTCTCCCAGTGAATGGAAAAAACACAGTCATCTTGTCTCAGACCCAATCCTGAACAAACGCGCCCGTCATTGCATTGCCGAAAACCAGCGTGTAATCGATGCCGCCTCCACACTCAAGGAAGGCAATCTTGAAAAACTTGGCCAGCTCCTCAACGCCAGCCATAAATCACTCAAGGAAGACTACGAGGTAACCGGAATTGAACTGGACACGCTTGCCGAAACATCGCAAAAGCAGGAAGGATGTCTCGGTGCCAGAATGACCGGAGCAGGATTCGGTGGATGTGCAATTGCCCTTGTTCATAAGGACAAAATCAACAGTTTTATAGAAAACGTCCAGTCCGCTTACGAAAAGGGAATCGGCTACAAGGCAGGATTTTTTGTATGCGAAACTGGAGACGGGGTTGCGAAAATCATCTGATTTTGTAACAGACTCTACCCCTGCAAGATTGCTTTGATATCCGAACCAGCCATGTACGATGATTGATTCGGAATCAGACTTCTAGAACCTAACCTTCAGGAACCTTACAAGATTTATCAACGCACGGGATGCTTCGTCACACAAAACCGCAATGTACACACCGAGCATTCCCATCTTAAAGACAAAAACGCACAATGCTGCAATTCCTACCACACCAACGGTTCCAACTCCCTGAGTAAAGAGCATCCACTTTGTATCACCATAACCACGGATTCCACTGCCAAGGATTATGTTACCCGATTTACCAAAGAGGTTTGCGGCAACAAGGATTACGAAAATCACGGACATTTCTATTAATTCCACATCCTTTGTGAACAGGCTCAATGTCAGTCGAGGGAAGAACGAAACAAATATCAGTGCTGCGGCAGATACCAGGAACGACCATTTTATTGCAGTCTTTACAATGTTGCGGTAGAGTTTGAAATCCTTTGCACCTGTCGCTTCTCCAGTTAGGGTCAGGGTTCCGCTTCCAAGAGCACCGATTACTACAACCGCAAGAATTTCCAACGTGAACACCATGGTATAAATTCCGGCCGCTATTTCATTGATTGAATTCAAGATTCTTATGATGAAAAGGTTACCCACATTCCAGAGCAAATCTTCACATGCTGTCGGCACACCAAGCTTTATGGAACGCATGTATGGAACCGCATCTGCATGAATGATTGTCTTGAAGCCCGGACTTGTAAAGAATTTATCCTTTTTACGTATCACCACATAAAGGAGGTAAATTGCACCTACATATTCTGCAATGGTTGTTCCCAAAGCAGCACCCGCAATCTCCATCTTCGGGAAACCAAATTTTCCAAAAATCAACAGGTAGTCCAGAAGAATGTTCAAGCCGGAACGAATTATTCCGTAAGTGACAAGGGGCTTTGTGTAGTTTGAAGTCTGAAATACAACACCGTAAGATGCTCCAAGTCCAAGAATCAAAAATACCGGTGCATAAATCCTCGTGTATTTTACACAAAGATCCATTACGTTTTCCGAAACTCCCATCAGCTTAAAGACCAAAGGACTGCAGAAGGTCCAGAAGAAGAACAGCAAAATGGGGACGACATTATGAAACTTAATCATAGATGCGGCATAGCTTTTTGCCTTGTCTATATTTTTTTCTCCCACCGACTGACTTATCAAAATCGAAGTACCCATCGAAAGCGAAAAGATGAACGACATTGTTGTCCAAACCGGAGCAGTTGCATTTCCAACCGCACTCATGTAGAGCTTGTCCATGTGTCCCAAAAATGCACGGTCAATGACCATTTGAACCTGTGAGATTAAATTGCTTAGCATGATTGGAACAAAAATTTTTACAAGTTTGTTTTTGTACTCTGTTTTAAAAAGCATGATATTTTCCTTGGTACGCGGAAGATAAAATAACAAATAACGGAAGAAAAGTAAAGGGAGCCCCATACTGCAAAAGTTGATGACAAGCAAACAATGTTGTGCTAGAATCATTTATATGTTTATCAGGAGTTGCAAATGAAACGAACTTTGATTATACTTGGCACCCTTATACTTTGTTCCGCCATGATTTTTGCCGGTGGTTCAAAGGAAAAGTACAGTGTGACAACCGCGAGAGAATATGTAGACGTTGACGCAGGAGTCTTCACCATCGGTTCTGAAGATGAATTTGAAAACGAACACGAAGTCGTTGTATCCGAATTCTACATCTGCACGCACGAAGTCACTCAGGAAGAATTTCAGGCCCTTATGGGATACAACCCCAGCAAGACCAAGGGAAAGAACAAACCGGTAACGAACGTCTCATGGTACGAGGCAGTCGATTACTGCAACAAACTCAGTTTGGAAAAAGGCTTAACACCATGCTACAACGATAACTACGAATATGATTTTTGTGCCAACGGCTACCGTCTGCCCACCGAAAGTGAATGGGAAATAGCTGCCAAGGGTGGACAAAAGTCACGCGGTTTCATCTTTAGCGGAAGCGATTATCTTGAAGATGTTGCATGGTGCGGTTCAAACAGCGGACACAAACCCCATGACGTAAGGACAAAGGCCCCCAATGAACTTGGCATTTACGACATGACCGGAAATGTTGCTGAGTGGTGCCTGGACTGGCATGGCGAATACCCCACAGAGAGGCAAGAAATGGATCCAACAGGTCCTGCTCATGGAAAAGAACGCATCGTTCGTGGCGGAAGCTGTTATTTTATTGATGAAAACTGGTCTGTCACTGCAAGAAATTCCTGTCCACCGGATACAACGGAATCATACATCGGTTTCCGTGTAGTTCGTTCAGGACCAAGAGGATAAAGGACAAACACAAGAATAATTACATCTTAAACGGCATCTTCCTTTTGCGGGAGGGTGCCATTTTTTTCGTCTTATCGGCAGGCAGTTTAAAAAGTCACCTTGTAGGCACGCTTGGCTCCGGGGGGCACGAAATCGATTGGCTCAAAACCAAAAGACAGGGCCTTGTCTCCGGAAAGTTTTTCAACTTCATCCTTTACATTTTCGGTTACAAGGATTTCCCATGACTTTGCGGTGTCTTCTCCGAGCTTGCTTGCGGCATTTACTTCTGCACCAAAAACATCAGCAAAACCGATGTTTAAAATATCACCATAGCCGAGACCGATGCATAACAGAATCTGTTCTTCCTCACTTTTTGTCTTGTTGTATTCGTGAAGAATTTCGTGGATTTTCTTGCAGCACAAAAGGGCCTTTTCTGGACGCTTGAACAAAACAAGCAGGCTGTCACCTTCGGTCTTAATCAAAAATCCGTCAAAATCTTCGATAACCGGCAGAATAAGACGTTCAGATTCAAAAATGATTTGCATGAAGTGAATGATTCCAAACTTTTCCGTTCCTCTGGAAAACCCGCTCAAGTCAGTGAACATGACGCACCATTTTTCGCCAAAGGAATCCCAAATGCGCCCGTCAATTTTTTCCTTGTCTGCTCCAGGTTCAAGACGTGACGTCATAAGACTTTCAAGACGTTTTTGTGGTGTGGAAGTGTGTTGGTTTATGGGCATTTTTTCAGGCCTCCTTATTCACTTGCTGCAGCTGTTTCATCCTAAGCCAGCCAGTTTTCATTCAACTAAAAGTATATCACAAATCCCAAAAAGTTCAATTCAAAAAGAACCGACTTGCTAAATCTTATTCTTCATGTAAAGGTAACGGAGCCATGCTGTAAATCCGCTCAGGAACCAGACGATACCCACAGACCACCATATGCCCCACAGGCCTATGAACGCAACACCAGTGAGCAAAACCGGAACAACAAAACGTCCCACAACTTCGGTAGCTCCATTTATCAAAGCAAAGGTTGCATCCCCTATTCCGTTAAGCACTCCGCGGACAACATAGATTATCCCAAGGAAAATGTAAAACAAGCTTGTAATCCTGAGCGCCCTGGCCCCCATGGAGATGACTTCCGTATCCTTTACAAAAAGCGATGTGATTGGATTTCCGAAAATCTGGATAAGCGGAACCATCAAAACCGTAAAAACCGCCATTATTAACATGCTCTTTCTGTAGCCTTCCAAAATGCGTGCCTTGTTTTTTGCGCCATAATTCTGTCCGCAATAGGTTGCAAGAGCCGTTCCCAAAGTTCCATACGGTTGATGAATAAGCTGTTCAATCCTGCTGGTTGCGGTAAAGGCTGCCACAGCTACAGGGCCAAAAGTGTTTACGACACGCTGCAATGCCATGCACGAGATTGCAATCAAGGAGAACTGAAGTGAAAGGGGCACACCAAGCTTAATGCACTTTTTAAGCAGGACAGGGTTCACCTTCCAGTCCGACTTGCTCATCTTGAAATAGGGGTTGGTTTTAAATGCAAAGGCAAGGCAGAGCACTCCGCAGATAAAGCTTGCAATCAAGGTGGCAATGCCCGCACCGAACACTCCAAGATGAAGGTTATAAACGAAAATGATGTCCAGCACGATATTCAAAATGCATGAGAAAATCAAAAAATTAAGGGGTGTCTTTGAATCCCCAAGTGCCCTGAGCATTGATGAGGCGTAATTGTATGCGGATACCAGAACAAGATTCACGCACATAATCCGCATGTAGACTTTTGATTCCTGCATGATAGACTCAGGCGTACGGAGCAGCTCCAGGATTGGACCGGCAGCAAAGAAAGCTATGATTCCAATGACTGTCGGAACAAGGAGCATGATGTAGGCTGTATTTGCTATGCAGTTTTTAACCTTGTCCTCACTCCCCTCCCCAAAAAACTGGGATGTGATTATTCCGCCGGCAGAACCGATTCCGTTGCAGAGGGCGAAAAAGAAAAAAGTTATTGAACCTGTGGCCCCTATTGCAGCCAGGGCGTCCGCACCGACAAACTGACCGACTATTACAGAATCGGCGAAGTTGTAGAACTGCTGGAAAATGTTTCCGATGAGCATTGGAATCGAAAAAAGTAAAATCAGGCGGACAGGATTTCCTTCCGTCATTTTAACGGTACTTTCTTTCATAAACACCCTACTTTCATAGTCTATATGTTTATTCAATAAATGTCAAACAAAGACGTTCGTAGATTGCGTTTTTCCAGTTTTTGGGATAAACTTAAAACTATGATTGGAATCAATTCTTAAGGAAGGTGTTTTATGAAAAAACTATTTACAGCTATCTTTATCTTTTTGTTCTCGGCCCTGACCGTTTTTGCACAGGTTTTAAGCATTCCAAAGGTCCCGCTCGCCCTGCAGAAAAACAATCCGGTTCCTTCAATCTTGGACGGACAGGTTATATATGCCCAGGAGAATTCCAAAAAGGCAATGAAATCATCCTTTGACATTCCCGAGGAACTTTCCAATGGCGTCATGATAATCAAGTATAACACCGAGTATTATTACCTTGGACAAAAACGAAACGTAATCTATCAGATGGTTTATTCAAACGTCAAGCCGGATAAAGAATTCCTTAAGGCAAGCGACAAAAAGCCAGTTGACGTAAAAGAAAGCGATATCCTTGGTGTAGCGACAGGTGACGTTACGGTCGTTATCCGCTGCATTGACATAGACGAACATCTTTCCATGATTGCAAGATCAACACCTGTTCAGTCAGGCGCATACTGGTATTTCGGACTTGAATCCTTTATGCCCAACGTAATGAAATTCCTTCTCTTCCAGCCCCTTGAATCAAAGAAAACCGAAATCTCCATTGAAGCCGGAAAATCACAGTCACTTGCATCCATGGTTTCAAGTGCAGATCCCAAGTCAGTCGTCACATATCCTGCCATGCCCATTAAAATCAAGACCAGACTTAAATCTATTCCGGGACAAAGGCATAAGGCGGAAACTTTTGCCGAACAGATGATTTACCAAAAGGAACTTGCTGACATGACGATTGAGGCAACAACTGTATTCGACGGCCTGACCATGCACTTCCTTTATCCCGAAAACTTTGCCGCATATTTCAAGGATGAATATAAAACCGGCAATGACATCTGGCTCTACGGAAACATTCTCTACATATACAAGGGAGAAATATTTTTATATGGCCGCGATTTTTCACTCAAGGATCCGGATCAGGACGTAAACCAAAAGGTGAACAATATCGTAATGATCAACAGGTCGGCAAGAACCCAGAGCAATCAAAAGCTAAAGAATCAGGGTGTGGATCCTGAAGCAGGCGATTATGTTGACATGACCCAGAAAATTCCATCGGGCGGATATGCCACCTACGAGCGTTTCTTTGTGGTAGATCAGGACACAGGAATAGCACGTGAAAACACTGGAAACACAGAAGTACATTATTATGATAAAAAAGGCCGTCTTGTTGCAAGGCTTTTATACTATGACAACTCGGACATGGTAAGAAACACAACAACGTTTAAATACGACAGCAAGGACCGCCTTATCGAACAATGCCATTACGATTCCAAAATGTATCAGGACAACGGATGGAAAGTAGATCCAGCCCGAAGCAGGCTTTTTAACAAGGATGTGACCGTTTACAAGGACACAAAGGATGGCATGATAGCGGAGACAACTTCTTTTAGATACAGTTATTTGCCAAGAGTTGAACACCCTGACGGACAGCTGATCAAGAAATACAACAAAAACGGAACCCTTATCCGAATTGAAAGGCGAAATGAGGGAGAAGCGGAACCTGAAACAATCACCGAGTACGATGACCACGGAAACAAAACTTATGACCTGAACAATGGAGAAAAGCCGTATGAGTATTCCTACGAAAATGTTTATGACGGAGACAAGCTCATTCGGGGAACACAAAAGGATCTTAAAACCGGTGAAGAAACAAACTGGACTTGTGAATATGATGAAAAGGGTCGACTTATAAAAAAAGTCTATCCGAAATATCTTTATGAATACCGTTACAACAAGGATGGCAAGCTTATTGAATCCAAGAGTACCAACACAGAAACAGGTGTTGTATGGCAAAAGGAGTCATACCGCTACGACAAGAAAACGGGCATAATGCTCCTTCACATAGAGGAAAGTGATTACGGCTCATGGTCAATGACAAGGTTCTGGTACACCGAACTGAAAAAAGATGGATGGGAAAAAGATCTTGATCCATGGAAGCTGTTAGAGGAACTTCCCGAATAAAACAATTTGAAACATGTTCCGCATTGCCATTTGTGAAGATGAAAAAAACATTCTCGATTATGAAAACTCCATTGTAAAACAGTGGGCGGAAAAAAGGAATCTTTCGCAGATGGTTGAGCTGGACTCCTACGTTTCTGCAGAACAGTTCCTGTTTGAGATGGAAGACAAGGCACCCTACGACGTCCTGATTTTTGACATTCAGATGAAAGACATGAACGGAATGGAGCTGGCGAAAAAACTCAGGGCAAGCGGCTGTGATTCTGTCATCATCTTTGTAACCGGAGTTCCCGATTATGCGATTGAAGGATACGAGGTTGGAGCGGTCCGTTACATTTTAAAGCCCGTAAAGCCGGAGCTGCTCTGCACTATTCTTGATGCGGCATTTGAAGAACGGAAGAAAAAAACGGAAGATTACTTTGTTCTTGGTCAGGGGGCGGATCTTGAACGCATAGCGTTTGATAAAATTCTTTACATCGAAGCCCGGGGTCACTACGTTTACATGAAGGGCATGGATTTTGAACGTGAATGGAAGTCTTCTTTTTCTGATGCAAGTGTTGCATTTGAAGGAAAAAACTTCTTCTGCCTGCGCCGTGGCCTACTTGTAAACCTCTGCCATGTTTCAAGAATCACACGCACCGACTGCATCCTTGACGATGAAGAAAGCCTGCCCGTTGCACGAGGGGTCTACAAGGATTTGAACGATGCATTCATAAAATGTTTCAGGGGAGAGTCATGATGAACCATTATGTACTGCTTGTTTCATTAATCCCCATAGTCGTAATAATTTCAGTTACAGTCACAATCATAGTCCTCAAGAAAAAATATGACAGGCGGCTCTCGGATTTTCAGGACAGCGTGCTCAGGAAACAGCGCGATGAAGTTCAAAACATCTACCAGACGATGAGGGCATGGAGGCACGACTACCACAACCACATACAGTCAATCAAGGCCATGCTTTCAATGGACAAAAGGGAAGAACTGGATAATTACCTGGACAATCTGGAAAAGGATCTGGACAGCATAGACATCGCAATCCGCACAGGCAACGTCGGACTGGATGCCATCTTGAGCAGCAAGGTTTCAATCGCAAGGAAAAACAGCATCGAAGTAAACTGCACGGCAAAGGTTCCAGGCGAACTTAAGATTACAGACGTTCACCTCTGTGCCATTGTCGGAAACCTCATGGACAACGCAATCGAGGCATGTGAGAAAATACCCCTTGGGGAAAATGGGGTTGCCACACGCTTTATCCGCATCTACATCGGCCTGTTCAAAAACCAGTTGTACATTTCCATCACCAATTCCACAAACGTAAAAAAAAGACAGCGCGTTACCGAACTTGTCACCTCAAAAATCGGAGAACACGGTTTTGGCCTCCGCCGCATAGACAAGCTCGTAGACAAATACGACGGTTACGTTAACCGCAAGAATGAACCCGGTGTTTTCGCCACAGAAATCATGCTGCCGCTGTAAATTACATTTCACGCCCGAATTTTTACATTTCGTGAACTTTCCAAACAAACTCAAATTTCCATGTTATACTTCCAGCAGAAATTAAAATGGAGGTCCATGATGGAAACTAAAAAGCCAAAACGCAACAATATCTTTCAAAATGCGTTTATCGTCTACAAGTCCATGTTCAAGCGCTATCCGACTGCGGTACCACTTGTGCTGGTGTATATTGTCATCTCGGTTTCCCTGCCGTTCATCAACACTCTTATTCCTGCAATGGCCATAAAGGGGATTACAAGCCGGAGCGTTAAGACTTTTCTGATTTACATTGCAGTTACTGCCTGTTTTTTCTGTGTCTTTTCCATTGTCAAGGTTTTTTGCGAAAAGAAAATGAAGCTCAAGCATACCTATAACAGAATCAGTGTTTTCATGCTGAACTTTATCAAAAAGGCAATCAACACGGACTATCTGAACATTGAGCCACAACCCAAGCAGAAGATAATGGGCAAGGCTGTTCAGGGAATCAACAGCAACTACGAGGGTGCCGAACTGGTTTCTACGCTCACTCTGGAATTTGTCGTTATCGTTCTGGGGATTTTCAGCTATGGAACCGTGATTTTCATTCTTGACTGGAAGATTCTTGCACTTACTTTGGGAATGTTTGTTGCTGATGTTTTGATCCGAAATCATGCCGTAAAGTTTGGTGACAGCCACCGCGAAAGCTTTTCGGAACCATGGCGCAAGATGAACTATTATGAACGCAACAGCATGAACATCAGTGCCGGAAAAGACATAAGGATTTTTGGACTTAAGAAACTGTTTAACTATCATTTTGATCTGATGATAAACACTTACCGGAAATTCCGTTACAAATATCAGCTCAAGTGGTATTACCCTACAATTTCTGATACCGCCTTTAATTTTGTGCGCGACTGGGCTGCCTATACGCTTTTGATCCACAAGGTTCTTTCGGGTCAAATTGATGCGGCAACCTTTACGATTTATCTGGGGGTCATAGCAAACTTTTCCCAGTACATTTACGACGTTTCGATGCACTTTGCAAACCTTAGGGATGCAAGCCACCAGTTCAATGATTACCACGAATTCATGAAGCAAAAGGATTTGTTTGTACATGGCAATAACACCCTTGACGAGGAAGGGTCTGGGAAAGATTATCGGGTCAAGCCCGATAATGACATGCCCGCTCCTTCCATAGAGTTCAAGAACGTGAGCTTTGCCTACGAGGGAAGTGAAAAGGCTGTACTGAAAGATGTCAGCTTTAAGATTGGTGCCGACGAAAAGATTGCTTTGGTTGGAAACAATGGTGCGGGAAAGACTACAATCGTAAAGCTTTTGTGCGGACTTTACCAGCCGACCAGTGGCGAGATTCTGATTGACGGCAAGAGCATCAACGACATTGGTGTGGAAAAATATCAGGACATGATAAGCGTCTTGTTCCAGGATACTTCTCCAATTGCACTTTCAATTGCAGAAAATGTCTGCGGATGTGAACCAAAAGATGTTGACGGCAAAAGACTTCATGAATGTCTTGAAAAAGCGGGCCTTCTTTCTAAGGTGGACAGTCTTCCCAAAAAAGAGGAAACCTACATCACCCAGACTCTGGATGAAAAGGGTGTCGTTCTTTCCGGTGGAGAAACCCAAAAGCTCCTTCTGGCAAAGGCAATGTACAAGGATGGACCAATGTTGATTCTTGACGAACCGACAAGCGCCCTTGACCCGATTGCCGAAAGCAAGATCTACGAGGAATACAATCAGATGGCATCGCAAAAAACTGCCGTGTTCATCTCGCACAGGCTTGCAAGCACAAAGTTCTGCGACCGCATTCTGTTTTTGGACGGAGGCCAGATTGTAGAAGAAGGAACCCACGACCAGCTTATGGAAAAGGGCGGCAAGTATAGGGAAATTTTTGACATACAGAGTCATTATTACAAAGAAGGTGATCAAGGTCATGCTGAACTTGATTCAGCATCTACAGATTCAGATTCCGAATCAAGTTCGGAATGACGCAGGAGAAATTATGAAAACAAATAAACACATTGTCCCAGGAACAGTTTCTAAAGTATTAAACCTTACTCACCGCATTGTTCCAGGTTATATTACCTTCGTTGTCATTGTAAAGCTCATTGCGGCGGGTCAGCCTTTTGTCTCGATTTATTTTTCAAGCCTCATTCTGGACGGTCTGTTCAGGATGGACAGCTTTGAATCAATCTTCAAAAACGTTCTCATACTTCTTTGCATTGATTCGGTGCTGGTTCTTATCCGCTGGGGCCTTGAATTAATCAACTGGGTAAAAAAACACGAGCTTACCCAAAAAATAAACAAGATGCTTGTTTCCAAAACCATGGACCTTGATTTTGACATTCTTGAAAAGCACGAAACCCTTGACATGTACAAAAAGGCCAAGGATGGAATGCTGGCTGGAGGTGACATCAGAAGCTTTATCGACAATCTTGCGGGGCTTGTGGAAAAAATAGCAACCATTGTTTATTCGCTTGTGCTGATTGTTCCGCTCTTTATTCCGCAGGTCGTCCAGGATGCCGGTGCTCTTGGCGGAATCGGCTATTTCCTGAATCAGTGGTACAGCTTTGTTGTCATGGTAATTGTTCTTGCAGTTCACGTGTTCATGTCGTATAAGATGAACAAAAAGGCTTCACTCCTTCAGGTGGCATTTTTTGAAAAGAACGTTTCCTACAACCGCTACTTTGGCTACTGGTTCAATTTGATTTTTGACTACTCAATCGGAAAGTACATCCGCCTGTACAAGATGCAGAAGCTCATGACCAAACGGGTTCAGGAAACAAACGATAAGCTCGAGGAAGAAGGCAATGCATGGATCAACAAGGATTTGAAGATTTCCATTGTTCCCCTTCTGTCCCAGTGTTTCATGCAGCTGGCAAGCTATGCCTATGTCGGACTCAAGGCTGTGTTTGGCCTGATTAGCGCAGGAAAATGTATCATGTACGTCTCCAGCTACACAAAACTGGTGGAAAGCATTACGGGAATAAGCTCAAACTTTGTAAACCTCAAGACAGAAAGCCGCTACCTCTCATTCTTCTATGATTACATGGAGATTCAAAACAAACGCTACGACGGATCAATACCAACGGAAAAACGCGACGATAATGTTTACGAAATTGAATTCCGTGACGTTTCATTCAAGTATGCAAACTCAGAGACATGGGCGCTGCGTCATGTAAACAAAAAGATTACGCTTGGAACAAAAAATGCAGTGGTTGGAAAAAACGGTGCGGGTAAGACAACCTTCATCAAGCTCCTGTGCCGCCTGTATGAACCGACCGAGGGGCAGATTCTTTTGAACGGTGTGGACATCCGTTATTACGACAATGAGGAATATGCAAAACTGTTTGCCATCGTGTTCCAGGACTTCAACCTGTTTTCATTTCCGCTTGGAGAAAACGTTGCTTCCGGTGTTGATGTTGACAGGGAACGTGCCGTCAAATGTCTGGAAGATGCGGGATTCAAGGAACGGCTTGATAAAATGGAAAAGGGACTTGATACTCCTCTTTATCAGTATGATGATGAAAACGGCGTAGAGATTTCCGGCGGTGAGGCCCAGAAGATTGCAATCGCACGCTCACTCTACAAGGACGCTCCATTTGTAATCATGGATGAACCGACCAGTGCGCTTGACCCTGTTGCAGAATATGAAATCTATCAGAGGTTTGACCAGATGGTGGAAGGCAAAACTTCGATTTACATCTCGCACAGAATGTCCAGCTGCCGTTTCTGCGACAACATCATCGTGTTTGACGAGGGAAAGATTGTCGAACAGGGAAGCCATGATCAGCTGATGAGTGATGGAGGGTTATACAGCGAATTGTGGAATGCCCAGGCTCAGTATTACGAATAATATATAAACAAAAAGAGGCTGCCCTTTATCAAATTAGGTGGCCTCTTTTACATTCAGTCTGCTTTCCACGGTTTTTTGCCGTCAAACCAGCCATGCTCCTTCCAATAGGCCGCTTCTACCGGGGAGGAATCCCAGCCTTTTTTGTGGAGCATTCCCATCAATGCAAAGATTGCCCTTGTCTTTATGCCAACCGTGGGTTTTCTTTTGACACTGAGTTTTCTGGCAAGTTTTGTGACATCTTTTTGAATTTTGGCCTTTTTCTTTTCTGCCACACCTTTCCAGTTCATTGCCTGAACAGCAAGACCGTAAGTTTTAACTTCCGGGACTCCCATGTAGAACAGCTTATCCTTTACTTCCTTGAATAATGATTTAGGAGAGGATCCGGCACTGGTTGTCACCACAAGCGCGCGTTTCTGGAACATGGATTTCATTGGCCTGTGGGGCATCCACAAATCAAAGGTCAGATCAAAAAATGCCTTGAGTGATGCACTCATACCCAGGCAGTAGGTTGGAGTTGCAAGAATGATAAGGTCAGAGGCATCCATCGCATCAATGATTTTCTTCTTTTCTTCATAAAAAGGACAGCGTGCCATATCCTCAATGCACTGGTAGCAGCCTGTACAAAAATGATTCAAATCTCGGGGGAAAAAGAATTCGACAATCTCATTTTCCCCTTCAATTGTATCCGCAATCATCCTGGCAATATTGTAGGTGCTGCCCTTGTGGTTTTGACCATTCAACATGAGTATTTTCATTATTTTGCTCCCATGTTATTGTAACAAAATCTCAAAGATTATATAAGTCATTCGCCACAGGAACACACCACACGAAGGCCACCCGGAGAACTACGATATGATGGAGCACGTGGAGTACCCCGACTTTCTATGGTACAATCCGCGGATTTTCCATTGTCCCAGCATCCACCACGTCTGACACATGTACTGCCAGTTTCAGGACCGTTGGCACCTACCGATGCATCTATTGTTTCAACATACCAGTCATAGCAGATTTCAGCGACATTTCCGCACATATCGTATATTCCAAGGGCATTCGGGGCCTTTTGCTTTACCTCATGGGACTGGCCATCACTGTTAGACTTCCACCAGGCAACCTCATCTATATCATTGCTTCCGCTGTATTTGGTCTGTTCTCCGGCAAGCCCTTCTTCTCCACCACGAGCTACATACTCCCATTCAGCTTCTGTGGGAAGACGATAACCATTTGCGCTTGTGTCATAGAATATTCCGGCATTCGGTTTCAGAGTATTTGTATCACCCGTTGAATTGTAGTAATACTTTCCATCTGCATTCATCGCAACATTGGAGCCGCTTACTTCTGCCCATTCTGCAACATCATAGACATTTTCACCGTCTATCACCATGTAATAGGCAGGCCTAAGTCCTTCAGCTGCACTCCTTAAGTTGCAGTAGATTACACATTCATACCAGTTGATGAAATATGCCGGATAATTATCTCCCATACCAAATTTTGCCTGAGGTTTTTTGTCACCGCCCTTTTCCATGCCATACCAAGTCATGTATTCCGCCCACTCAGCCTGAGTAACCTCGTGGTCACACATGCAGATGGAACCAATTGTAATGTTGCGGCCATCAATGAAAAGTTTTGAACCTGTTACCTTCTCTTCAATTGTGGTTCCCTCGGTCATGACACAACCCTTTAGCCACTTGGCGTAAACTGTGGTTTCCTCGGTGATCGGAGTGTTGAAGTTGAATTCCCTTGTGCAATTTAAATCAGCATACCAGCCAAAGAACTGATGATCCTCTTTTATAGGGCTTTCCGGAACAACAGCAGTTGCTCCACTTTCTACGCTCTGGTCGTCAATTTCGCTTCCACCGTTGGTAACGAATGACACGGTATAGTAAATCGTGGGTGGCACTTCTTCAGGAGTTTCCTGTTCTGCAGATGAAATCTCAGTTTCAGGCAGTTCAATGGACATGTGGCAGCCCATAAAGATTGTGGCAAACAAAAATCCGCAAAGGACACGGCTAAAAACGCTTCTTTTCATAACACACCTCCTCTTTTCCTCGAACCAATCCCCTACCCTCTATTGCTTAAACATTCAGCAGATGGCAAAGGATACATACTAAAGCAAAAATTTATCTAAAATCTCCATATCTCTATTTCTATAATATCTCCAATATCTACATTTGTCAAATGAAATTTTAAGAATTTTTAGGAAATTTTAGGAAAAATAAGGCTCCAAGAGGGTCAAGAGGTTCACGAAGCTATAATATTGTTCTTGACTATATATAAAAATATATATTATTATATATAGAGAGGTGACGATATGTTAGTAGAAACTTCACAAATGATGCCAATAACAAAACTTCAAAAAGAACTCACCCAAACTGTAAGGAAAGTGTCTGAAGGAAATGAATCTATTTATATCCTCAAAAATAACAATATGGAAGCCGTGATGATTCCATTTCAGCAGTATGAATATCTTTCAATGCTTGAGGAGGTATTTGAAAGGCTTGAAATTGCACAGAATATAAAAGACCGCATGAAACATTATGATGCCTCTAAAAACATTAGCTGGGATTCAATAAGGGAAGACTGATGGAAGAAGAAAAAAAAGAAATTCAGATTCAGTTCATTCCAGAAGCAGTGGAGGATTATAAAAGACTTGATGGGAGTCAGAAAAAGCCGGTAAATAAGGAAATTGATAAACTAAGGACAAATCCATTTGCAGGTGGAGAACTTGGAAACAAAGACAATGTTGATTTAACAGGCTTTTATAAATTATATGCTTGTAACAAAAGTATAAGAATTGTTTACCGCTTGCTTACTCCAGAAAAAGTAGAAATTGTTGAAATCTGGGGAATCGGAAAAAGAGATAAACTAAAGATTTATAAAATAGTTGGAGAACGATTGGGAAAATTAAAATAATGACTAATAAGAAGTTTAGGCTTCAATCCACTGGCACATGCCGCAACCGTGGGATTCATCGGGACGAGTAATAAAGCCGAATTTTTTATAGAACTCTTCCTTTCCCTGTGCCGACATAAGGCTCACCATCACACGCCAACCGGGCTTGAGCATGCCCCTGATGTATTCCATCGCATGATTCATGAGCGCGCGTCCAAGCCCCTGTCCCTGATATTCCGGCCTTACAATTACATCAGCAATATAGACGACATAACCGTGATCCCACAGAACACGTAACAGCGCAATGGGTTTCCCGTCTTTTCTATAGCAGCATGTATGGGTCGTACCAGCCAATCCTCCTTCTGCCTGTTCCAGCGGAAACTGTGGCCATCCAACAAGTTCCCTAAGTTCCATATACTCTTGCGGTGTTATTTTGTCCGTTATTTCGTATTCCATGGTTTTACGTTGCCTCCTATAAAAGTTTCCCCTTTTCCGTCCTCCATGTCAAGAACCAAATCCCACGAGGTCCGGGTGTGGTCGTAAACTATTGAAAAAAAGATGGAATGTGGTATCATAAGAGGATAGGTGCGGGTAAGAATGCCCAGGGAATAAATGGTGAGATATGTCGGAACTTTCTTTTAAAGTATATTGCATCGAAAATTATGCAGAATACAAGAATAAATCATCCTCTGCAGTATTTGAACAGTTTTCAAAGACAAAACTTTTGAATCATTTAAAAACAGATTATGAAGACCTACATGGCATGGGAAAAGAATTCCTCATGGACTATTTTGACCAGTGGTTCGGGGAGAAAAAAATATGATTGTTTACCATGGTTCCTATGTTCAAATAGAAAAACCAAAAATCTTAATACAAGAAAAAGGCCGTGATTTTGGATTTGGGTTTTATACAACAACAATAAAACAACAAGCCGAAAGATGGGCAATTAGAACCGCAAGACTTCTTTCTCGAAATTCAGGCAAAGATGAAAATGCCATTGTAAACGTATATGAATTTGATGAAACTTTTGAAAAAGAGCTTAGTATAAAATCATTCCCAAATGCAGATTTAGAGTGGCTGGAACTTGTTATCAAATGTCGTTCGGATTTGAATTTCAAGCACGGTTATGACATAGTTTCTGGTAAAATTGCAAATGATAATGTTGGTGAAACAGTACAATATGTGCTTGCTGGAATCATGAGAAAAGAAGATGCCGTTGAAAGATTGAAATTTGAAAAAATCAATGACCAAATTTGCTTTTGTACTGATAAAGCATTGAATGCGATTTCGTTTAATGAAAGCTATATTGTGGAAACTGTAAATTGGAGGGATATCTAATGGCAGATACCCATCACCTTGTAAAAACAATTTTGATCCCTCAAGTTGCGGAACTTCTTATGAAAAACAAAGGCTTGTCGGAAGATGAGGCTTTACGTGCGATTTATGAATCTCCGATTGCCCCTCTGTTGGAAGATGACTCAATGGGACTCTATGGTCAGAGCGCTTGGTATGTTTACAGTCTAATTGAGAATAATGGGAAATATTGATTTTATTGGGAATTGTGGTATCATAAAGGGGATAGGTTGTTCAGCAGATTGTTTATTGTAGATAAATAGTTTTTTTTTGATATGGAAAAACATTCTGTAAATGGATATAAGAACCGGCTGATGATTCATATTGGCTCTGGGATGAATAGATTCATACAAATATTTATCATCACCAGACAAAGGAGTAAAAAAATGAAAAACAAAAGAATTATAATATTTTTGATATTCTCGATTTTACTACAGAGTATTTTTGCACATGATGAATCTCCGGCTGACAAATTAACATACTTGGAAAATGAGCATGATTATTATGACCAATATTCTTTAAAAGAATCGCTGACTGCAAGTGATTGTGAAAATCTTGAATTCATAAAATGGCTCTTCGAATATGAAAGTGGAATTGAAATAAACGACAAAAACATTGAATTGATTAAACCAGATTATTTAGGTGGGGTCCCTGTACAAATCACGGAGCTTCCGTATTATTATAAAATTAATCTTTCAAATTCAGAATACAAACAATTGAAGAAGGCTCTTAAAAAGAATGATAATTGGGAAATATCTAAGGACGGCAAAATATCATTACTCCTTGTAACAAAGTTTTATTTAGGCTGTGTTATAAAAGAAAAAGAGTTGATTTTTGGATTCAGTAATATGAATTTAATTCGTCCATAAGAACATGACCTACACTGACCATTAAACCTAATTTAAAGAGGAGAACTATGGAACTAAGCATTTATAAAAATAGAAAAATAAGCATTTTTCTGGGTCTTCTAGAATTTAGCAATACATATTTTTTAATCAAGTTACTAATTGGACTTTTCGGAACCATAAAAATGAATTCTATGGTTGAAATTCCGATTTTATGGAAATTATCACCGTTTTTACAAATATTATTGATTATAAGTATTTTTGTTACAGGCGTGCTTTATTTAGTTAATAATATCACAGCTTATTACATTTATTTTGGACAGATAGTATTAAGGTTTTTGTTTTGCATGCCATCTTTAGGGCTCTTACTAAAACTCAATATTTTTGTAAATAACAATTTATTCTATAGAATTCTTTTATACTTTTGCTTTATAATGGAAGTAGTACGTTTGATTTTTACTATTATAATCATTGTTAAAAGCAGGCGAACCGGAAAGTGATTGTCAAATGACCTTAGCGAAATGAGAGGATATAAAATGAATAAAAAAAGTGTTCTTAAACTAATTCTTCTTTTTCTTTGCATTGGCATTTATTGTCTTTCTCCAGAAGAGGAATACGATTTTCTAATAAAGGATTTATATAATTATTCAACTTATGCTTACAAAAGAACCTTTGATGTTGATGCCGATAAAACCGACGGAATAATAAATCTGTCACAAGGCTGTATTCAAACAACAGATTTTAATTTAGATATTGCCATTCAGGGAGATGGATTCTTTACGGTTAAAGATGAAAAAGGGAATATATATTACACAAGATATGGAAAACTTAGGTATGACCATGAATCTTGTTCTTTGTATATCTTGGTTAACAATTCAAAATATTTCTTAGATTTAAAACCCTTCCCTAAGTATCCTCTTATGTCTGACGAAATTCATATCCACAGGAATGGAAGTGTTGAGTGTATAATTCCAGAAGAATCAAGCTATGAAAATGATGATAGAACTAAAAGCATATCTGAAATGTTCGAATTAAGAAACGGATTAAATGGAAAAAGAATAATTGATAACAAAGAGTTTAATGAAATAACCGTAGAGAAGAAAAAAGAAAAAAAAGAAATAATTGATAAAATTCCCTTATATAACATTGACGAATCAAATATAGATTCTTATGACGGTTATCTTATTAAAACAAAACTCCCCCCAAAAACAATTGACAACCCTCATTTTATACCGGGCGCATTGGAATTGAGTAATGTTTATCTTGATAAAGTTCTAATAAGGATGTTATTCGTAATTGAAAAATTGGATGACAACCAAATAAAACAAAAGGAAACAAAAAAGTATTTAATTCAAAAAATGCTTGACCCAAATTTTATTAGAGTTATTTTATTTGGATATTTTTATGAAGAACATCCAAACCTGGATGATATCAGCGGATTAAAAGAGTATGTTCATTTTCTTGAACGATCTTACGAATAAACATTTAACAGATAGTTCAAATGAGGTGCAAGGAGATAAAGATGAAAAAAGCAATTAGCATATTGTTTTGTTTAACAGTTTTGGTCACTTCGGCGTTTGCGGATAAAAGTCGGTTTTATGAAAATGGAAAAGTTATCGACACGATGTATGTCGACTCAAAAGAAGGTTTGCGCGTCCGGGATTATCCTTCACTCAAATCGAACAGAATTTGTGGTTTGACTCACAGACTTCCGGTAAAAGTTGTTGCAATCGGAAAGGAAGAGACAATTGACGGCATAAAGGCTCCGTGGGTTGAAATCCTGATTCCGCGATATGAATGGAAATCTGCTGAACCTGAATACGGCTGGGTGTTTGGAGGATATCTTTCTGCCACCCAACCAAGATTTAAAACTCCATCGAACAGAGAAGAATTATTCAAATATTTGTGTTCCTTTCCATACTGGCAGAGTAATGATACACCTGGTTTTAATTTGAGCTTTTCTTCTGATGGGAAATTCTGGTGTGGAGCTTTTGAAAAAGGAGAACCAACAGTAGGGACATTCGAGGTTGTTGACAAAGATACTGTTCGTATAACTTCTGCTTTTATGGGGATGGAAGTTGAAATTGAATATACTACTCAAGAATTAAACATTTCTGAAATAACAGAATATTCTTTTAAATATGGCGGCCCATTCTTTAAATATCACATCGGATCAACTTTTTGTGGGAATTTCCAATATGACTATAAATATTTTGAAAACTTTTATAAAGAGAAATTCATTTACAATAAATTTAAACGTTCAATTTATGAAGTTGAATATGAATATCAAAAAGATCATTTTGAGGAAGAATTGTTAGACAAATATATTCAAGCCGGCATCTCTGCCAAAGGGACAGAATATGAACAACAGTACCACGACTATTGGAACCCGATCATGAAAGAGCATCAGAAAAAGGCCGATACGATGAAATAAGGAAACTCCAGCAGGGGAAAGTGGATTGAAACAATGAACAAATCTTACAAGATTATAAGTTTTCTTTTGCTATGTTTCGCTCTGTTAATAATTTGCGGGATTGTCCTTTCTGCGTTTTTTAACAGGACTGACTTAATGATGAATCTTTCACTTACAGATGGAATTATTGTCATATGGTTTTTGCTGTTTATTATTATTTTGTTGGGTCTGTTTTTCTACAGGCAGCAAATAATATCGCTTAAGCTATTCATCACATCCATGGTTTTGATATTTGTGAATTATTACCTTACTTATCTGTGTCAGTTTATTCATACTCCAGATATTTTTTCCAGTGACGATTTTATATGTTATACAAAAAGATTCTTTTTCCATTTCCCTAAAACTTCAATTTGTGAAATTTTACAAGGTCTTTCTTATATTATTTCGGTTATTGTAAAAGACAAGAAACAATTAAAAGGCCTTAAGACAAACCTGATAATCAGTTTGCTCAGAATAATCCTTTTAGTTTTTACCATGATACCGTTTTTCATGGATGACATTTTGATAATGGGTATGAATTTTGTTTGTTCATTAAGCCTCATGGTCTTAATTTATTTCATCATAAGCTGTATAATTGAATTTGGAATAGATTTTGTTATAAAAAAATGTCAAAAGCCAAACTCCTAAGACAAACTATTCATCCCCAAAGATGCTGACAGTTTGCCTGAAGAGTTTTTTGGAAGAGAATGGGGGAAAACATGACAGGAAAAGAACGCGAAAAAGTAATAGTTCAAACCAGCATTATAGGAATAGCCACGAATGTCATGCTGGTTGCATTTAAAATGACGGTAGGACTTATATCAAATTCAATTGCCGTAATTCTGGATGCCATAAACAATCTTTCGGATGCACTTTCATCTGTAATAACTATTGTTGGCGCCAAACTTGCCGGAAAAGCTCCAAATAAAAAACATCCACTTGGTTACGGTAGAATAGAATATATCACCTCGATGATTGTTGCTGCCATTGTTTTGTATGCCGGTATCACGTCTCTTGTGGAATCGGTTAAGAAAATCATTCATCCCGAAAAAGCTGAATATTCCATTGCAACGATCATAATCATCGCAGTTGCAGTAATAGTAAAACTGTTGCTCGGTACATTTGTCAAGAAACGGGGCAAAAAGGTTAATTCAGGTGCACTCATTGCTTCCGGTTCAGACGCTCTTTTTGATGCAATCCTTTCTGCTTCAGTTCTTGCTTCTGCATTGGTTTACATGTTTTTCCACATATCGCTCGAAGCCTTTATTGGTGTTGTTATAGCATTATTCATCATTAAGGCTGGCATAGAAATGCTGGTTGAAACTCTGGATGACATACTTGGTAAACGTGCGGACAAGGAGTTGGTTCTGCGGATAAAAAAGTTGATTAACGAAGAGGAAGAAGTCCGTGGGGCCTACGACTTGATTATCAACAATTATGGACCGAATAAAAACATTGCATCTGTTCATGTGGAGCTTCCCGATACAATGACTGTGGAAGAAGTTGACAAACTTACGCGAAAACTTGAAGAAAAGATTTACAAAGAAACGGCCGTTATACTTACTGGGGTCGGAGTCTATTCACATAATACCAAAAATGACGAGGCCTCCGCAATCAGAAACAACGTACAAAAAATAGTAACAACACATGATTATGTTCTTCAGATGCATGGTTTTTATCTTGATATGGAAAACAAAAAAATGCGTTTCGATACTGTTCTGACTTTTGCCGTATCATTCAGGGAAGCAGTGGAAACTTTGATAAAAGAGGTAAAGGCCGCATATCCGGACTATGAAATAACAATTTCACCAGACGCCGACATTTCAGATTAATGAGGAAGCAAGGAGTAAAGGGTGATCAAAGAAATTGACAAAAAACAATGTTGCAGAATGTGCGGAGGTCATAAGGAAAAGCTTTTTGACAATTGCTGAACAATTCGGTTTCTTCCCGTTTACATGCAGCTACATGGTAAAAGAATTAAAACCACAAGACCAAGCTTAAAGAATCTTTACTCCTTGCATGAAGATTAAATCCGATGTAGAATCAGAGAAAGGACGTGGCTGTTCTTTGGAGGAAAGATGAAAAGAAGGATTTTATTCACCATGCTGGCTTTATTGTCAATTGCAGCATATTCTCAGAAACTTGATAATGTAAATTTATCCAACTATACGGGTTTTGAAAATGAATTCAATTTTGAAGATGGAGATTATTATGTAAATGAAATCAGGCTTTTGTCTGAAAAATATGAACTGAACGCTCCTCAAAAGGATTTTCAAAAATATGCCATAAGGGTCAGGAATAACAAGGTCTATTTGTTTTACAGATATAACGGTAAATGGATTGAACGAAAACTTGAAAAATTTGTTGACAACTATTCGGATCCCAAAGACAATTTGTATGATTGGTTTAACAAGCTGAATTCAAAAACGGTCATGTCTTACCTTAAGAAAGATGGTTTGTATTATTATCTTGTCAGCGAATTGGCAATGGGCCACAATTTCTATTGCATGATCAGCGAAGGTAAAAATCCTGTTGTCATTTTTGAATCACAGGAAGATGATTATGAAGGACCTATGATGCTGGAAACATATATTTATGTTTTTGGCAAGGAAAATGTTACGCCCACAGTCAAAGAGTACAATTCAAATCTAACTGCAAGCACAAATGTCAGCGTGAATAAAATAATGACGGCAAAAGAAAACCTCCGTTTAAGAAAAGCAGAAGTTACATCAAGCGAAATCATCACCACAATGAAGGCAGGAACAAAAGTCAAGATTGTTGAACTTGGTAAGGCAGAAGTAATAGACGGCATTTCAAGCAACTGGGTTAAAGTTGAGGTTCAATCTGGCGCAAAAGACAGGAACGGAAATGCAATCAAAGCTGGAACAGTCGGCTGGTGCTACGGCGGTTATTTGAAATAGCTGTTAATTCCACATCATAGAAATGGAAGGTATTTGATTGTGAGCAAAAATCAACTTGAAAGGTTTTTTGGTGGAATAATTTTAGTTACAATTATAATTATTCTTGAAATTTTGGCATTACTCGGTTTGAATGCTTTACCTTTGTTCGAAAATTGGCCTTTTTTAATCGGATTAGCAGTTGGTATTTTGGTAATAGTCCATTTTATTCCAGAATCGGTTTATGATTATTATGATGAGTTTCCAGCACTGTTTTATACAGTGTATTTTATTGAGACAGTCATGATGATTATTTTAGCAATAGCTTGTCATAATAAGTTGTTTTCATAATTTTGTGTGAGGTAGGTAGTCAAAATGAAACTGGTGAATGATTTTGTTGGCGCAGGTATGTCCATCATCGTGCTTTTGTCAAATCTAGGACTTTATCCGCAGAAACTTGAAGTAAAGAAAGACTTGCACAAGGAAATTCAACTCAAGATAAAGGAAAGTGATGAAGAATTCAAAAACATGACCGTGGAATTCAAACCTCTTGAACGATTTGAGTTTGACAGCGAGGGACGGGAAACTTATTACGAAGATTTGAGTAATGGCGCATGGTTTTATGACATTTATGAATACTACAACAAGGCAGAACTGAAAGGCAAACAGAACGATAAAAAGCGGATTGCAACTTACGACAAAAACGGCAGGAATACATACTTGGTCAAGGAAAATGCAAAAGGAGAGGAAGAGCTGGTCCGCGAGTATGGCAAGAATGGAACCCCAATCCACATCAAGGGTAACATCATGGATTTTAAGGATTTCTTTGAAAACAGGGACGTGGATGTTTACTGGCGCAGTTGCACGGAAATCTGGCTTGACGAAAATGGGAATGTGACCCATGCCATAAGTGATCATGGATTTGAAGAATGGTTTGAGTATGACGAAAATTCCAATTGCCTTCACAAATGGAACAACAAGGGTTATGACTGCAAATCCGAATATGATAAAGACGGAAATCGAATTCACCTTTATGTTAAGTCTCCAACGACATATAGCAGTTATTCTAAAGATGCCACAAAGGAAATGTGGATGACATATTCGGCCGACGGAAAGATGCTTACCGAAAAGTCTGAATTGAATTTTTATGACGATAATACTTATACAAATAAAGTCAGTTTTAACAACTTTTACTCAGAGTATGAATACGACAGCCAGGGAAGGCTTATAACGGATAATACCATAGTAAGCGACACGACATACGAAGTCGAAGACGAATTCTACCGCATGAAGATAAGCTACATTTATTCGGATGACGAAAGGACATTCACAGAAAGAACAGAGTATCACTATTACGAGGATGATGCGTTTGCAGAATTAATATACAGCGAACTGGAAGAGATAGAAACACTAAATGATGAAAAAGGCAGGCCGCTTCGTATTTTGACAAGGGGATGTGAGCGTTGGGATATAGACGAACCTAATCCAGATTTTGATTATGAAGATGAAGAGTTGTACAGCTACGATGCGGACGGAACCCAACACCATATAATTTCTACGGGAGAAGAAGATGCATATTCTCCAAACGGCAACATCGTTTATTCAAAACAAAACATCTACAGCAACGAATGGCGCGAAGAACGTTATCTCGACAATGACAGAAAACAGGATACCTATGCCACACACTACAAAATCCTGAAAAACGGTAAAAAGGAAGTTACCTACGAAGCCTGGACCGAATATGATGATGCTGGAAGGGAAACACATTACAAATACCTGTCCTACACCAGCGACCGCCATCCACAGGAAGAATCATGGCACGAGTACACACCCGGCGGAAACCTTAAGTACGAAAAGAAGCTGAAGGTTGAATATGAGGATCCGGACACAGGTTTGTATTCACCTGTAAAGACGGAAAAAACTGAGGAATACATATCCACCTTTGATGAGCATGAAAATGAACTTTCTTTAGACATGTATGAAAACGGCGAGAAAACAGACTATTCAAGAAAAGGTTCATATAAATATGATGACCAGGGCAGGATGACCTATGAGTTCCACGGCAATTACTACGAAGGAAAATTGAGTGAAAACACAGAGGGCTGGTATGAATACGACGAAAACGGATATCTTACCCACAAGAAACTAAAGGGATACAGCACATCATCTTTTGGAAGCTACAAGCCGGAAAGCGTTCCCATGTGCGAATACTTTTTTGTAAATCAATACAGCTACCACAATAATGGCAAAGTAAAGGAATGTGTGCGGTATTATTACAAGAATGAATTCTACGAGCGTGACTGGCAGCCAGATCTTCTTCGCCTTGCTGATATAGAGGAAGCCAAACAGCCAAAGAAACCTGTCATTGTTCCCGACCCCATGAATGATGGAAAAGATTATGTTGAAGAAATCCGTTTTGAATCTTCATCAAAATACATCGGCATAAACAACAACTTCTGGGGTGTAGTTGCAAATACTACGGCTCCGGTTTACGAAAACATTCAGCACAAGTTTGGAGACGAGCCTGCGTTCACCATGAAAAAAGGTGATGCGGTAAAGCTTCATGCAGTGTCCAAGGACGGTTACCAGTACGGCTCCGGGGACTTTTTCCACAGATGGAAGATTGAAACTGATGACGGCAAGACTGGCTGGATATCGGGACATGACCTAATTCCAGTCGGCATGAGGAATGATGTTCCTCCGATATATGCAAATTATTTTGTCGTGGTCGGAAGCTATCCAGGATACCTGATGGATGCAGGAAAGTTTACCCTTTGTGTAACGGGAAGCAGTTATGGTTCCATGGGATTTTACAATGGAGACATCCGCTATGACACAGGCATGACAGGCGACACTCCATTCTATATGGAAGGATTTGTTGTAAGCCGGACAGACAGGAAGCGTGCCTATCGCTGGAATGAAGAGGGGGGATGCTTTGTGTCAGAGTATTACGAAAAGGCAAAAGATTCCGACCAGTGGAAGCTTGTTGAAACAAATGAAAGTTCTACAAGTGAAAATGAAACAATACTTCGCATAAAAGGATATTATTATTCAGAAGAATACTATGCGGCAAAGAACGCCATAGAAGACAACGACATGGATCTGCTTTCAAAAGTTATTGCAAGCGGCTACAAGGCAGACACGATGGAAGAAGACCAAAGTTTGCTTCTCTGCGCCATCAGAAACAATAACCAGACCGCCTTGGACATGATGCTTGAAAACGGATTCTCCCGCTATGTGTATGTTCCGGGAGAAGAAGATGTGTACATGGTGGACATAGACGAATGGCGTTGATGTCATTCAATCTCTATCACAGTTTATATTATAAAGTAAAAAGTCATATTTGTCTTGAAAAAATTCCTTTACACCCCTATACTGTTATAAAAGAGTTTTTTAGGAGCATACCATGAAGTTAAAGAATCCTGCCTTGATTTTAACCTTTCTCGCACTCAGCACATTCCCCATATTCGGACAGAATGCCGGACCAGAGGTCGGGCCAAAGGTCGGGGATGTGATTATTAAAAATGTTAATGTGGATGGCAAACCAACTCCAAAACTTGTGGGTGTTTATTCATTTTTTGAATACACAAAGGATGGAAAAGAATTATATGGCATTGAACTGGACTCTCGAGAATTTTTAAATGAATATGACTCAAAGGGAAATGCAGTACATAAACTCCTGGTCACTTCAACAGGCCAAACAGAATCTTGGAGAGAGTTTGATAAAAATGGAAACATAACACACTGTACGGTAATCAGTAACATAATAGGCGATATGGAATATTGGCGGGAATATGACAAAAAGGGAAATATGATATACGACCATCGAATCGGTGAAGAACTTGGTGATTATGAATATTGGTACGAATATGACAAAAAAGGAAACCAGATTCATTACAAAGTTTCCACAGGCTTTGAAAAATGGTTTGAGTATGATTCAAAGGGAAACTTAATTCATGTTTATACATCCGACGGATATGAAGAATGGTACGAATACGATAAAAAAGGAAACAAAATCCATTACAAAGAATCAAGTGGTTTTGAGGAATGGTGGGAATATGATTCCAAGGGTAACATGATATATTCAAAAAACAACACTGGCCCTGAAGAATGGTACGAGTATGACAAGAAGGGAAATGAAGTCCATGCAAAATGGACTTTTGATGATTTTGAATATTGGAAAGAGTATGATTCCAAAGGAAATGAGACACATATAAAGTATGCTTCCGGAACAGAGATATGGTACGAATACACTTTCCACTCCAACGGAAAAGTTAAGACAAAAACAAGTTACATGGCCATCCAATAATAAAGGTGAATCGATATGAAGGAATATTCAAGGGAAGAAATCAGGGTCATGCTGTGCCGCTATCATAATCTGGATGGGGCGGAAGATTTTTACGGAAAGAATGGTGCTGAAAAAATCATGAAGAGGATTGGGACCATCCAATATGACCCCCTGAATGTTGTCTCCCGAAATGCGGATTTGGTTTTGCATGCTAGGGTAAAAGATTATCACGAGGAACATCTTTTCGATTTGCTCTATAAAGATCACAAGCTGGTAGACGGTTATGACAAGGAGATGTCCATCTACACTGTATCGGATTTTGGGGGCTTTGGTTTTGTACGACGTGAAAGCAAAAACATGATGCTTGCGATATTGAACTGGCGGCATCAGATGGCGGCTCTGGACATTCTTGATGAGGTTCTGGCCTATGTTGAGGAAAACGGAAAAACCAGCACAAAGGCTCTTTCGATTGGCAAAGTCCGCAACAACAGTAACTGGGGGCACAAGAAGCTTTCAAGCGCGGCATTGGATTATCTTTTTAATACCGGAGTCCTGTCGGTAGCAGAAAAAAGCGGAACCCACCGATACTTTGATTTGACGGAAAGGGTGGTTAAGAAACTGGACGGCACAAGGGAAAATTTTTACTCAGACCCCAACATGAGTGAAGAGGAATTCTACGAATGGTATGTTGAGCGCAGAATTAAATGTGTCGGATTGGTGTGGAACAAAAGCGGAGGAATCTGGCTGGGACATTATCTTGGCAATTCGGAGCTCAGGACAAAAACAATTGCATCTCTTGAAGAAAAAGGACGAATCAAAAAAATAGCGATACAGAGAATAAAGGAACCGTTTTACGTTCCAAAGAATTTCAGCAGATACATGAATGCACCCGCACCAGAAGATTACGCTAGATTCATTGCCCCATTGGACAACCTGATGTGGGACAGGCAGATGCTTCAGAAGCTTTTTGATTTTGAATACCGCTGGGAAGTTTATACGCCCGCGCCAAAACGTAAGTATGGATATTATGTCCTTCCTGTTTTGTACAACGGAAACTTTGTTGCCAGATTTGAACCAGATTATGCAGGCAAAACCGGAAAATTCATCGTTAAAAACTGGTGGTGGGAAGATGGTGTAAAGCCCGACAAAAAAATGCGCTCTGCAATCGAAAAAGAAATGAAACGATTTGCAAATTTCCTTCAAGTGGAAAACTCGGCGGATAATGTGAAAAAAACTTTGTCATGCTGAACTTGATTCAGCATCTTATCATACCTGATTAAGATTCCGGATCAAGTCCGGAATGACACTATGCAACTATAAGTCACATTCAATCGTAATCATCTTTGTTGAAAAACCGTTCCGCTCATAAAAACGCATTCCATCTTTATTCATCGGGAATACCTGCGTGCGGAAAAACTCTGCTCCCTTTTCCCTGCCATATTCTTTTGAGGCATTCAACAGCATGGTACCGGTTCCCTTGCTCCGTAAACTTGATGTGACCACCAGATCCTGGAGATAAATGTTTGTCTGTGGTTTAAGGCATGAAACGGCCTTTGCCTTTTGGAGCATGACATGTGCAAAGCCAATTACCTTTCTGTCATCTTCTGCCACAAGCATGACCTGATTTTCGCTTGCCAGTATTTCTTCCAGCTGCCTTGAACGTGCACCCTTTGGACTCAGGACAAAATGTTCGCTCTGATACATGACGCCATCTTTTTCAAGCTCGGTGTAAAGTTCCTCAAGCACTTCAAAATCATCTCTGACTGCCTTGCGTATTGTGACCATCTTTTTTTCTCCCATGTAAAATCATTCACATTATAGCACACAAATCTACAAAAGCAACACTCGGACAGTTCCATTTTTTACAAGAACAGAAAATAAAAAATTCATATATTTATTCCAACAGTTCAAGAAAAAGGAGATTCAATATGGAAACTCAAAGAATTACTGAACATCCTATACTGGGAGTACCTGAAAAAGGTGCCCTCGTAACATTCACTTTGGACGGAAAAGAAATGCAGGGCTACGAAGGAGAACCCATTGCGGCTGCCTTGCGTGCATCTGGAATTCTAAAACACAGGGAAACTGCAAAACTCCACAAACCAAGAGGCATTTTCTGCGCCATTGGACGCTGTACGGATTGCGTAATGGTTGTAGACGGTGTGCCAAATACAAGGACATGCATCACGACTCTAAAGGCTGGAATGAAGGTGCAGACTCAATACGGCTGCTCGGCTGAAAAGTCATGGTAAAGGGGACAGGAGGATTAAAATGGAAAGATATAACTTGATTGTAGTCGGTGCGGGTCCTGCTGGTCTTAGTGCGGCAATAGAAGCGGCCAAACGTGGAATGTCTGTAATGGTCTTTGACGAAAACCACAAGCCTGGCGGTCAGCTGTTTAAGCAGATACACAAGTTTTTTGGATCTAAGGAACACAAGGCAAAAATCAGGGGCTTCAACATCGGTGAGGAACTTTTAAAGGAAGCTTCTGACGTTGGAGTACAGGTAAAGCTGAACGCAACTGTAACAGGTATTTTTGAAAACAAGGAACTTACTGTAAACCATGACGGAGCAATTCAGCATTACAAGGGTGACAGTGTAATCATCGCAACCGGTGCCGCAGAGAATATGGTTCCGTTTGAAGGCTGGACTCTCCCAGGTGTTATAGGTGCGGGTGCGGCACAGACCATGATGAACCTTCACGGAGTCAGGCCCGGAAAAAGAATCCTGATGCTTGGTAGCGGAAACGTAGGTCTGGTTGTAAGTTTTCAGCTACTTCAGGCCGGATGTGAAGTTGCCGCTCTGGTTGATGCTGCTCCACGTATCGGTGGGTATGGAGTTCATGCCGCAAAGGTTGCAAGGACAGGAGTGCCTTTTTACCTTGGCTATACGATTAAGCGTGTCATTGGTGCGGAAAAAGTTGAAGGTGTGGAAATAGGAAAGGTAGACGAACACTTTAAGATTATCCCCGGTACTGAAATAAAATTTGATGTTGATACGGTTTGTGTTGCCGTAGGACTTTCGCCGATGAGCCAGCTTTTGAAGATGACCGGTTGCAAAATGGAAGACAATCCCCGTCGAGGCGGACAGGTCCCGATTGTTGACGAATACGGGGAAACTTCTGTTGAATGTCTTTTTGCAGCGGGTGATGTCAGCGGAATTGAAGAGGCAAGCTCAGCAATGATAAAGGGACGCATGGCAGGCCTTAGGGCAGCATACAAGCTTGGATATACAGAAGAATACATCATGAAGGATACCGAAGCGCTTTATGCAAAGGATCTGGAAAGTTTGCGACAGGGCATGTTTGCACCGTCAAATCGTGGAAAGCTGATTGAAAAAACGGACGAAGGAATTCCAGTTTCCATGAATCTTTTGACAAAGGGATTTGTTGCGGACGATGAAATTGAACTGTATCCGGGAGTTACGCATCAAAAGGGGATTCATCCTGTAATTGAATGTACACAAAACATTCCGTGTAATCCGTGTCAGGATGCATGCATTAAAAACTGCATCAAGATTGGTGCATGCATTACATCGCTTCCAGTGGTTGCTAAAGAAAACTGCGGATGTTCTGGATGTGGCATGTGTGTCGCAAGCTGTTCAGGGCAGGCAATATTTCTTGTGCACGAAGATTTTGAACCTGGATTCACGAGCATTACCCTGCCTTATGAATTTCTTCCTCTGCCGGAAAAGGGAACTGTTGGGAAGGCACTTAGCCGTAGCGGAGAGGTTCTTTGTGATGCGGAAATTGTCAGCGTAAAGAGCGCGGGAGTATTTGACCATACCCATCTTTTGACGATGAAGGTTCCGAATGAATTTGGTTACAAGGCCAGATTCTGGAAGTTGGTTAAGGAGTAAACAGATGATGAATGACAGAAGCAAAGATATTGGTGATTTTTTTCCGATGCCGGATGATGACATGATAATCTGCCGGTGTGAGGAAATTACAAAAGGTGAAATCAGAAAAGCGGTTCATGACGGAATGTTTACCATGCAGGAAATCAGGCGCTATCTGCGTGCTGGCATGGGATTGTGTCAGGGACAGACATGTTCAAGACTTGTAAAGGGAATTGTGGCGGCGGAACAAAAGGCAAGTCCTGCGACAATTGCACCCGCTACAAGCCGTGGACCAATCAGACCAACAGAAATGAAGACCCTTGCTTCGGAGGTATTGTAATATGATGACAAAGGCTGACGTAATAGTAATAGGTGCAGGAATAGTTGGAAACGCAACAGCTTATTATCTTGCCAAAAAGGGAAAGAGCGTAATCGTTTTGGAAGCGAGTGACTATATCGGTAACGGAGGTTCATCGCGGAACGGTGGTGGTGTACGGCAATCAGGACGAAATCCAAAGGAACTGCCCCTGATGAAATGGGGTGTCCAAAACCTTTGGCCCACACTTAGTCAGGAACTCGGCGTTGATACGGAATACACTCAGGAAGGAAACCTGCGTCTTGGCAAAAACGAGCAGCACAGGGCAATTCTACAAAAGCTTGCGGATGGAGCCAATGCCTGTGGTGTTGAAGTCAAGATGATTGATGCGGCAGAAGTCAAGAAAATCAATCCCTATCTGAGTGATGAAGTTACTTGCGCCTCCTGGTGTCCGACAGATGGTCATGCAAATCCGCTGACAACAACTCTGGGATTTTATAAGAAGGCGCGTGAGCTTGGTGTGGATTTTATTACAGGTGCTCCAGTGACACGAATCATCACAAAGGCGGGAAAGATAAGTGGAGTAGAAACTCCGGAGCAGATATTTGAAGCGGAAACCGTAGTAGTTGCGGCCGGATACGAAAGCAATGCAATTCTGGAAACAGTCGGCATTTCAATTCCGATGAAAAAGCATGCTGTGACATGCCTTGTAACGGAAGCGGAACCTCAGATGTTCAGGCAGATGCTAGGTACTGCAATGGCAGACTTTTACGGACATCAGACTAAGCATGGTTCTTTCGTCATGGGCGGTACCGATGGTTTTGATGAGTGTCCTTCAAGAATTGACGATTCATATCCCTTGGTCGGTTCAAGCATGGTGAGTGCCACAAGCCGTGGAATCCTTGGATATTTCCCCATGCTGGAGAATGCCAAGATTGTCCGTGCGTGGGGTGGTTATGCGGATTTCTCAGTAGATGCCGTTGCCACCGTATCAAAGTGCGATGAGGTACCTGGCCTTTATATTGAATGTGGATTTACAGGGCATGGTTTTGGAATTGGACCTGCCGCCGCCTATAATATTGCGGAATTGATTTGTACAGGTTCATGTCCTGCCGATATAAGTCCGCTAAGATACAACAGGTTTAAGCCTGCGAAATAAAGTGCGATGGTGTTTGACAAAAGTATGATTTTCCTCCATAATAGGCTCAGAGACGCAATGGTGCGTGATTAATTTTCACGGATCATCGCGTCTTTTTTTTATTTTGCCATCATGGGGTCTTTCATGCAGGAAAAAAACAGGGAAAAACTGATTTCCATTCAGCCGTATTTTGTAATGGAAGCAGATGACTTTTGCCAGCACGTTCTTATTGAAAACGGAATATCACATTTTTTCAGCTTTTCAAATAAATCAGCGCAGGACATTACGGTACCGCTTTTGGTGGACAGCTGCAGTAATTTGATTTTTGAATACAGGGATGAAACTGTCAGGACACATTTAATCGGAATAACCGTGGAAAAAAGGACCTTTTCGGTAAAGGCAAATGCAGAATATTTTGGAGTGCGGCTCCAACCAAGCTTTACAAAATTCGTCAGGGAATATCAGCCCAAGGACATCATCGGTAAAATCGTAATTCTTGATGACCTTCCTTCTACAAGGGATTTCTGCAAGATAATGGGCGTGCAGAAGGATTTCAACTCTCGCATGTACACTTTCCTTCAGGAGTACTCCAAATTTCAGAGCAAGGGAAGAGATGATACAAAAGCCGATTTGTTCAGGCAGATATCCGATTTGATCATTCAGAGAAAAGGCATTGTCAGGGTCAGTGAGCTTGAAGATCTGGCAGGATATTCTTCAAGATATATAAACAAGATTTTTGAAAAGGAATTGGGGTTGAGTGCTAAACAGCTTTGCAGTACGGTTAAGTTTCAGTTTCTTCTTTCGGATTTGAATAAAGGCACTTCAGAGAGTTTTACAAGCATAGCATCAGAATATAATTTCTATGATCAGGCGCACTTTATCCATGAATTCAAGGAATTCTCCGGCAAGACTCCAAGTGAATATGCACGGGAAGTTGAGCAAAGGAAATATGTTGATTCAATCAAAAACATATAGCCGAATAACTTGTTCCCATTTTTACAATTTATAAAATCAACAATTCTATAAACTCTGAATCAATGAATCAAATGAAACAAAGGCGTTGGATTTCAAAGAAAGTCCGACGTCTTTTTTTTATTTGAAGGAGGAATAACTATGGGATATCCAAAAATCGATTTTTTGTACCTGAACGAACAGGACATGATTGCGGCTGGAGTCAAAGACATGAAAGGCTGCATTGAAGCAATGGAAGAAATGTTTAAGCTGATGAAAGCAGGAAATTATAGAATGGGTGGAGCAAATGGAAACTCCCATGGAACAATGGTAACGTTCCCGCCCAGTTCTCCTTTTCCTGAAATGCCTGTTGATGGTCCAGACCGTCGCTTTATGGCAATGCCTGCTTATCTTGGCGGAAAGTTTGATATGGCAGGAATGAAGTGGTACGGATCAAACTGTGCAAACAAGGAGAAAGGTCTTCCGCGTTCAATCCTGATGCTGACCTTGAACGACAAGGATACCGGTGCTCCCTTGGCTTACATGAGCGCAAACATTCTTTCGGCATACAGAACCGGTGCTGTTCCTGGAGTAGGATACAAGTATTTTGCTCCGGAAGATTCAAAGGTCATCGGTGTTGTAGGTCCAGGTGTCATGAGCAAGACTGCGCTGGCGGCGGCAATGGCTGTGCGTCCTGGAATCGAAGTGATAAAGGTAAAGGGACGTGGAAAGGCAAGCCTTGAAAAATTCATTGAGGATGCAAAAAAGGATTATCCGACCGTAAAGGAAATCTATGCGGTTGATTCAATTGAAGAGGCATGCAGGGACGCTGACATCGTTTCCGTGAGCACTTCTACTCCAACAACTGGAGACACAAGCATCTATCCTTACATCAAGGAAGACTGGATCAAACCGGGGGCAATCATCAGTTCAACTGCAGCCCTTAGATTTGATGACGACTTTATCATCAACAGGGCAAGGACGGTTACGGACAACATTGCACTGTACGAGGCATGGGAAGAAGAATATGCCCCGGAAGCATTCAAGACTGTTCCGATTCCGGCAGTTCATGTTGAGGACCTGATTGCAGAAGGAAAAATGAAGCGCGAGCAGATTGATGACTTGGGCGATGTACTTACGGGAAAAATTCCGGTTCATCGTGATCCAAAGGAAATCGTTGTTTATTCGATTGGCGGTATGCCGGTTGAAGATGTGGCCTGGGGAACAATTGTTTACCGCAATGCTCTGGCAAAGGGCATCGGTACAAAATTGAACCTCTGGGAAACACCAGAATTAAAGTAGAAACAGAAAGGAGAATTTACTATGGAAAAGTTTAGTCGTGTAGAAGTTATTACTGGTATTTCAAAGATTACAGCACTTCAGAGTGCCCTTGGAAAATTTCATATCTCAGGCATGACGGTTTATCAGGTCCTTGGATGTGGAGTCCAGCACGGAACGCAGGAGTTTGAGGTTGAATCAAAGAAAGACATTCAGCTGCTGCCAAAGGAAGTCGTCATGATTGTGCTTCCGACCAGCGAGGTTGAGGATCTTATAGAATTCCTGAAGAAGGAGCTTTATACGGGTCACATCGGCGATGGAAAGATTTTCGTCTCTGATGTTACAAACATTGTCCGTGTACGTACCGGCGAAGAAGGCATGGATGCTCTGATATCCGGCGAAAAGTAGGAGGGATGATAAAATGGCAGATCAAAAGAGATTAGGTTTGCCAAGTGTCATTGCTACAGGCGTTGGCCTGATTGTTGCAACAAGCTGCTTGCTTTCAATCGGGCAGGGCGCCAGCATACTTGGTTTACCCTTCATCATAACAATGTCTATTGCATGTGCATTTAACATTCTTACGGCACTTTCGATTTGCGAGTTGAATGCACTCATGCCGAACCTTACAGGAGGCCTGGCACAGTTTACTCTGGCAAGCTGCGGACCATTCATCACAATCATCACGAACATGGGTGGTTTTATATGCTGTCAGCTTATACTGGGAAGCTCTGAGGCAGCCATGTTTGGAAACACGTTGAGCACAGTTCTTCCAGGCATTCCGGTTTCACCAACAATATGGTCGATTATACTGATTGTCGTTCTGTTTGTCCTAAACCTTTTTGGCGTTGACATGTTTGCAAAGATTCAGAACGTAGTTGCTTACGGTCTGATTATCTCGCTTGTAATCATGGGAATACTCGGATGCATCAAGGTGAATCCGGATACCCTTATTGAGCAGCCTTCAGTTCTCAGTGAGAATTTTTCGGATACGCTTTCACTTCTGGGACTTGCATTCTTCCTGTTCATTGGTGTTGAGTTCATCGTTCCAATTTCACCAAACGTAAAGAATTCCAGGAAGATAGTTCCAATCGGAATGGTATTGAGCCTTGTAATCATTCTTGTAATGCAGATCCTTATGACAATCGGTTTCAAGAATTATACAGAGTGGTCAGAACTGGGAGAGAGCACAGTTCCACATATATTATACGGGTCATTGCTTCTGGGTAACGCCGGAACAATCTGGATGTCGGTAGTTTCAATGCTTGCCGTAATCAGCACGTTGAATACAGCTATGTTTGGTGTAAGTCAGCTTTGTGCTGGTATGGCAAAGATTGGCTTGCTTCCATCGACTTTCTTAAGGAAAACTCCTGCCGGGTCACCATTTGTCGGATTGATTCTGGTTGCGGTCGTAATGATCATCCTGAATGCAATCGGGTTAACAAGCAGCGATTCACTGGTATTCCTGATCCTGACGGGATGTACCTTCTGGATTTTCTGCTACGTGATGGTCCACATCGACGTAATCATCCTGAGGAAGAAAATGCCCAAGGCTCCTAGAACATTCAAGCTGCCGTTGGGAATTGTGATTCCCCTCTTTGGTGTAATCGGAAACCTTTTCATGATCTGGAATATTGATCCGAGCTGGGAGCTTAAGAAAGTCATTTATCTGATCTTTGTCGGAGTTTCGGTCATTCTTGCAGTATACGCATTCTTCTGGTGCAAGTTTGTAATCAAGAGGCCGCTGTTCAAGGGCTATGCAATTAAGGAAGTAATGGCAATGGATACGGACCTGTATCAAATCCGCCATTATCCAAAGGTTGCCCAAAAGCTGCATCTGGAAGCGGAACCTGATGTTGAGCCTGTTCCGCCAGATACAAATACAGGAACCAGACCGGAATAGACAAAGTTTTAATTGTTCGTGGCAGGACTGTATTCTGTAAGCACTCCAGTTTATGGCCCTGCCCTTTTTTATTTGAACTCACCTTGAGTAAATGCCCGTCAGGACTTCCCTTTTCCAACGCAAGAGTCGCCGGCATGTTCCCATGCAAATCCGCCAAAAACAAAATCCTCGCCATATTCTACCCCATGTCCCATTATAAGGCAAAAACCGATATTTGTCTTGAAATAATTGAGTTATCGCCCTATACTATATTTTAGGAAAGTTTTCAGGAGGCCTACATGAAACTAAGGACCCCGATCTTGATTTTTTCATTTATCGCACTTAGCACACTCCCGCTATTTGCACAGGAGCTAGGCGATAAAATTTCCAAGAAAGTCATGGTGAAGGGCAAGCAGCTTTACAAGTGGCTTGAGTATGACCGCATCCAAGAATATGACGAAAATGAAAATCTAATCCATGACAAAGATGCCTACGGCCATGATATCTGGCTCGAATATGACTCAAAGGGAAATAAAACTCATGTAAAAGACGGTGACATGTTTGAGTGGTGGCTTGAATACGACTCTAAGGGAAATTTAATCCATGACAAAGATTCTTCCGGCGCTGAGTGGTGGTATGAATATGACTCCAAGGGATATTTAATCCATGAAAAAAAATCCACCGGAGCTGAGTGGTGGTACGAATATGACTCCAAAGGAAATAAAATCCACGAAAGAAAATCCTCCGGTTCTGAGGGGTTGTACGAATATGACTCAAAAGAAAAGAAAATCCTCGAAAGAAAACCCGACGTTTTTGAAAGTTGGTTTGAATATGACTCACAGGGAAACATGATTCATGCAAAAGATTCCACTGGCTCAGAGTACTGGCACGAATATGACTCAAAGGGAAATAGTATCCATGATAAAAATTCTTCCGGCTATGAGTGGTGGTACGAATATGACTCAAAGGAGAATTTAATCCATGAAAAAGATTCTACCGGATTTGCCTGCTGGTACGAATATGACTCAGATGGGAATGAAATTCATGGCAAAATCTCTTCTGGCTTTGAATATTGGTACAAATACACCTTCCACCCCAACGGAAAGGTAAAGACAAGGAAAAGATACGTATTGCCCTAAAGCAACAGGGGAAAAGTGTAAAAAGGTGCAAAAATCTCTTGCAGCTACAGCAGTGCGAACTGGGATGAATACAGTTTGTAGTATGGACCCAGATGTGCCATAAGCTCGTAATGTGCTCCATGTTCAACAATCTGACCGTGATCCACATAGAAAATGGTGGAACAGTTTTTGATTGTGGAAAGCCTGTGCGCTATGATGAAGCTTGTGCGCCCCTTTAGGAGTTTGTGAAGCCCCCTCTGCAAAAGAATTTCCGTTTCCGTATCGATTGAAGATGTTGCCTCGTCAAGAATCAAAATCTTTGGATCAGCAAGCAATGCACGTGCAAAAGAAATAAGCTGCCTCTGTCCCACGCTGAGCCTAGAGCCCCTTTCATTTACTTCGGTATTGTAACCGTCTTCCATCTGCATGATAAAGTCATGTGCGCAAACTGTTTTGGCGGCTTCCATTACCTGCTCGTCGGTGGCATCCATGTTTCCGTAGCGTATGTTGTCCATGATGGTTCCCTTAAAGATAAAGCTGTCCTGCATCATTACACCCATTTGAGTACGAAGGGATTTTATCGTGACATCCTGAAGGTCATGCCCGTCCACAAGAATCTGTCCGCTGTCTGGATTGTAGAACCGGCTCAAAAGGTTTACGATTGTGGATTTTCCAGCACCAGTAGGCCCAACAATGGCAACACTTTCTCCAGGTTCAATGGTAAAGTTGATGTCATCCAAAACCTTGACACCTTCGTCATAGCTAAAGTTCACGTTCTTGTATTCAACTTTTCCGACAATCTTCGGAAGCTCACCGGCACCTTCCTTGTCCTTTATCAGAACAGGTTCTTCCATTGTTTCAAAAATACGTTCCACATAAGAAACCGCAGTCAAAAGATTGTTGATGAAATCCGCAAGTGTGGTTATCGGCTGCCAGAAACGGCTGATGTATGCAGTAAATGCAATCAGGGTACCCACGGTCACCCCGCTGAATCCAATTTGAATCCAGTGTATGCCCAGAACAAATGCCGCCGCCATTGTTGCAGTTGAGATCAGCTGAACAAAAGGTCCCATCAAAAATGCAACCGAAACCGCCTTAAGCCATGCCGTACGATATGCGGAAGACAGATTGTTGAAAATCCTGATGTTTTCATTTTCACGCACAAAGGATTGGGTTACGCGTATTCCGTTTATGCTTTCCGAAATGTATGCGTTCAAGTTGGACTGCTTGTTGCTTTGAGCACGCCATGCTTTTCTCTGACGCTTCTTGAGGATAAAGACATAGGCAATGAAAATCGGAAGCCCGCAAAGAACCACCAGAGTAAGCGGAAGGTTTATGGTGAACATAAAGATGATGATGAAAATAAGCGAGCACAAATCTGTTATCGTGTTGACCAAACCATTGCTCAAAACATCCGAGAGGTTGTTTACGTAATTAACTATGCGAACCTGAATCTTTCCGTGTGGCCTTGAGTCAAAAAAGGAAAACGGCAGTTTAAGTATATGTGAAAAAAGATCCGAACGTAAGTCATGTACGATGCCCTGTCCGATTTTCGTCATTATGCTGATCTTAAGCTTTAATGCAAGGGCTGTAAAAAGGGAGATTCCCAAGGTGCATCCGGCTAGAATCAGTATTGTTTTAAAATCCTTGCTGGGTATGGCTTCGTCCATTATGATTTTGAGGAAGTACGGATAAAGCATTCCAAGCGCCGCTGTCACAAGCATTAAAATGATGACTCCAACCATTGCCTTTGAATGTGGCTTTACGTATTTTGTGAGCCTTCTGAGCTGGCCGAAATCGTAGCTGTCCTCGTAGGTTTCATCTATATCGTATCTGTTTCTTGCCATCTTAGTTTCCTCCGGTGCTCTCTTGATCTTCTGTAAATTCACCGTACTGATGGTGATAAACTGACGAATAATAACCGCCCGCTTCTATCAACTCCTTGTGGGTGCCGCGTTCAATTATTTTTCCATCGTTCATGACCAAAATCTGATCGCAGTCCTTTACCGACGAAATCCTATAGGCAATGACAAAGAGCGTCCTGTTTTCTGAAACCGATTTAAGTGACTCCTGAATCAATGTCTCGGTCTCCATGTCCACCGCAGAAGTAGTGTCATCAAGAATGATTATGGCAGGATCCTTTAGCAATGCACGTGCAAGAGATATCCTCTGTTTTTGTCCACCGGAAAGGCCCACTCCCCTTTCACCAACCATCGTGTCATAACCGTCCGGCATTTCCCGTATGAACGAATCAGCATCTGCAAGTTTTGCCGCCGCCTCCACCTTTTCAAAAGGACAGTCGGGATCACCGTATGCAATGTTGCCCTCGATTGTGTCGCTGAAAAGAAAAACGTCCTGCATTGCCATACCGATGTTTTCGCGCAGATTGTACATGTCCATCTCACGCACATCAGTTCCGTCAACACAGACAGAACCATCGGAAACATCATAAAAGCGGCACAAAAGATTCATCACAGTAGTTTTTCCGCTTCCCGTTCCACCGATTATTCCGACCGACTTTCCCTTTTCCGTCTTAAAGCTTATGTCGTGAAGGATCTCCTCTCCGTGTGTTGAATATGACACATTCTTGAATTCAACCTCACCATCGATATGCTGCTTTACCACCGGATGAGATGGAAGCCTGATGTCGGGTTCAACAGAGAAGGTCTTGTAGATTTTGTCGATTGAAGCCTTAAACCGCATGGCATCGTTTATGAGCCAGCCCAGCATCCTGAGAGGGTTTGTAAGCATCCACAAGTATCCGTTAACAGTAACGAAATTCCCCATTGTCATTTCACCGCGGATGGTTAGGTAGCCTCCGTAAATCATCAGGATGACGTTGACTACTGTTCCCAAAAATTCAAATATCGGAACATACCTCTGCCAGATTTTTGAAGCATTTATCTCGCTCTGACGGAATGCCTCATTTTCCTTTTCAAAACGGTTCCATTCAAATTTTTCCTTGGCAAATGCACGCACCACACGATTAGCCGCAATATGCTCCTGAACATAAGCGTTCAAACTTGAAAAGCATTGCCTTACTCCGGCAAACGCAGGTCCCACTGCCTTCATCTGAAGGAATACGACAAGGGCAGTAAACGGGAGGACAGCAAGGAACATAAACGCAAGCTTTACGTTCACAAAGAAAATCATCACCACGGCAGAAAGAAGCCAAATGCAGTTTCTGAAGACATTGTAAATTACAAATGCAACAAAATGACGCACGGCATCCATGTCACCAGTCTGACGGCTCATCAAATCACCGGTGCGGTTGTTATTGTAAAAGGCAAAATCCTCATGCAAGAGTTTCCGGTAAACAGCATCCCTCATGTCAAAAAGGACACCCTGACTGGAGCGTTCAAAAAGCATCTGAGCAAGGTACTGGAAACCCTCACGGAAAATACACACTCCAAGAAGAATGGCAACACATTTCCATAAATAGTCGTAGCGACCACCGATGATTACATTATCCACAAGAAAACCGGACACCTTCGGATTTATAACGGCCATGGCAGAAACTACAGTGATAATAAAAAGCCCGATGAACATTTTTCCACCATGCTTTCTTAGAAATGAATAAAACCATTTAAATGCAGTCATTCAATCTCCTAAATTCAAGATGTTAATTCAATTTAATCTTATACGCTATCAGACATAAAAAACAAGTCATTTTTTGCCTTTAGCTTACAATTTTTTGCTATTTGAATATAATGTGATATTGTGATATACATAGAAAGAATCATTATTCAAGGAGCGGATCATGTACAACAGACAGTTCCCGGATTACAACAACTGCCTTGTAAATCTTGCCAACTCGATATTGAAAAAATTTGGGGCCAAGACCACGGCTCAAACCTTACCCCTGGCAGACAAATATCTTTCGGGCAATTACAAGAATGTGGTCATTTTTCTTTTGGATGCCCTGGGAACTTCAATTATGGAAAAACATTTGGATGCAGACGGATTTTTCCGCAGTCATTTTGCAGGTTCATTTAATTCAGTTTATCCTCCGACAACAGTTGCCGCAACCACTTCCTTGATGAGTGGCCTTTATCCCAATGAACACGCATGGTTGGGATGGGACATCTATTATCCCCAGTTGAATAAAACTGTAACCGTATTCAGAAACACAGATCAGCTTTCAGAAAAAGAAGGTGCAAAACCAAGCGCAAAAGATTCCAGTGACAATCCATTATGGACGATTGATTCCCTGAACAAACCGCTACCCGTCGCAGATTTTAAGGTCGGTAATAAATTCACTCCATATAAAAGCATAGTCGACAAGATTAATGACGCAGGGGGAAAAGCTTATTTTTCTATGCCGTTTCTGCCGCCCTATCCAAAAGATCTTGAAGCCATCTTTAGCCGCATAAAAAAACTCTGTGATGAAGACGGTCAAAAATTCATCTACTCATACTGGAACGAACCAGACACTACAATGCACAAAACCGGAACAACAAGCGATGCCACACACGAAATGATTACATCACTCGAAAAACGCATCCAAGAATTGACCTCCACACTTTCTGACACACTGTTCATAATAACCGCAGACCACGGACACATGGACAGCAAGAACTTATGCATACTTGATTATCCAGAAATCATGAACTGTCTTAAGCAAGTCCCCTCAATAGAGAGCAGGACCTTGAATCTTTTTGTAAAGGACGAATGCAGGAAAAACTTCCCGTCTCTTTTTAAGAAAAACTTCGGCGATGTTTTTCTTCTTTTAACAAAGGAAGAAGTTCTTGAGCAAAATGTATTTGGTCCAGGAAAAAATCACTCCGGCCTTACAGGCATGATAGGAGACTTTATTGCTTTTTCCATTTCAAACACTTCAATCTTCAACACTCATTATCAGGCACAGGTTGAAAAGGGAAACCACGCAGGCCTTACACCAGAGGAAATCTCCATACCATTGATTGCAATTGAATGCTGATTACGCTTCCAAATAAATCAATTGAGCCTGAAAATCACCCCAGTCGCGGTGGATTGGAATTCCGGCGTTCATGATTGTTGAACCAGAAAGCTTGAGTGTAGGATATTTTTCCTTATCCTCGTCCGGCCATGAAATCGTATAGGTCCTGTTTTCATCGAGTCCGGGAATTTTCATCATTCGTGTCTTATAGTTCGGGTGGTTGAAAATCTGCACAAAGGTTACGAAGGCATGAGTCTTGTCACGGCTTATGCTTGCCCATGCGTCATATTCGTTGTTTTCCGCAGCAGAGGCAATTTTATAGTAGTCTCCTTCACGCACAAGCGGACTGAATTTCTTGTACAGTTCAATCTGACGAGGAATCATCTTCCGGTCTTCTTCACTCAACTTTGTAATGTCCAGTTCATAGCCAAAGGTTCCGCTCAAGGCAACATAACCCCTTGTCTTGAATGGAGTCGTCCTTCCGCAGGCATGATTGGGACAAACGCTGACATGAGCACCCATCGTTGAAAGCGGATAGACAAGCGCCGTCCCTTCCTGAATCGCCAGCCGTTCAAATGCATCGGTGTCATCGCTGCACCAAATTTGCGGACTGTAATAGAACATTCCTGGGTCAAAGCGTGCTCCTCCACTGGAACAGTTTTCCAAAAGCAGGTTCGGAAAATCCGTAATGAGTTTTTCCTGCATGCTGTAAATGGCAAGCACGTATCTGTGATTGAATTCCCCGATTTGATCAGCAGGCAATCCCACACTTCCGATATCGCAGATGTGACGGTTCATGTCCCATTTTACATATTCAATGTTTGCAGAACGCAGCACAGCCTCGATGGAATCCATTATATGGTCGCGCACTTCTTTTCGTGTAATGTCCAGAACATACTGACAGCGGGCCATTCCAGGTTCACGTCCCTTGATTTGAATTGCCCAGTCCGGATGAGCTCGGAACAGATCAGAGTCTGGGGAAACCATCTCCGGTTCAAACCATATTCCGAATTTCATCCCAAGTGCATTTACACGGTCAACAAGATTCTTTAATCCGCCCTTAAGCTTTTCCTCATTAACGGTCCAGTCGCCCAGGCTTGTGTCATCAAAACTTCTTTTTCCAAACCATCCGTCATCCATTACAAGCATTTCGATTCCGTCTTTGTGTGCTTCCCTTGCAATGTCCAGGAGCTTTTCCGCATCAAAATCAAAATACGTTGCCTCCCAGTTGTTTATCAGGACAGGACGCATCTTATTCTTGAAAGGTGAGCGGATGATGTGGTTCCTGTAAAGGTCGTGGAATGCATGGCTCATGCCGTTAAGTCCATTCTCGGAAAAAACCAGCACGGCCTCCGGTGTTTCAAAACTTTCTCCATTGCAGAGCTTCCATGAAAAGTTTTCCGGGTTGATCCCGATTGATGTCCTGAGCGCGTCAAACTGATTCCTCTGAACCTGTGCCGTAAAGCTGCCGGAATAGATGAGGTTTATTCCATAGGCGTTGCCGCTGTTCCAGTCTGTATTGTGTCCGACTATCGCCATAAACGGATGTTCCTGGTGACTTGTGACACCCCTGGTGCTGCACGTCTTTTGAATGCCCATGTGAACCGGATGACGCTCTAGGTGGCGTTCCCTTCCCCATGCTCCGTTCAGCGTGATGATGTCGTAACTGTCGTTGTCCATGTCAAACGATGCGGAAAATGCTTTTTTAATGTAGACCGGATTTTGTGCATTTGAAGTGATTTTTGCAGAACGAACGATGGCATCCGTATCATCAAAAACTGTGTAATAAAGTTCGGCGGTAACTCCAAGCACTTCGTCAGACATCGTTATCCTTAGGGTCTGTGATTTTGCATTACCTGAATCAAAAACACATGGAAGCCCTGAAAATTTGTTTGTGCCGCCGGATATTTCGTAGGATTTGTATTTTAATTCAACCGCATTGTTTCCGTTTGAATCAGTTATGGCAAGGGCAGATTCCCTAAAGTCGCCAACTCCGTCCGTTGGATATTCCTGTGGAAGAAAATCAAGAAGACCAAGCTTTTCGCGGAATACAGGAGAATCAGAAAAACCATATTCCTTTTGACGAGTTAAATAAGAAACGTCATCACAAGCAATTTTTTTTCCGTAATAGCAGTGGGCAACATAAGCCCTGTCGGAAATAAAAATGCAGTAAGTTGAATGAGCCGTATCCAGCCTGAAAAGTTTTTTTTCCTCGTCAAAAGAAATCATGCCCCGCCTCCTAGAATCTTCCTTCGTCCTTGTCCAGGGCAGAAAGCTCGTTGTGGTCCTTTATGTATTTGATTGTTTCATCAATGGTGGTAAAGCAAAGGCCTGTTACAGTATCCGCACAGCCGTAATAAATTGCAATGCGACCTGTGGCCTCGTCGGTTAATGCCGCAACAGGGAAACATACGTTCGGGACAAAGCCTGTCGTTTCGTAAAGCTCTTCCGGAGTGAGCATGTAATCACCGCATCTGTATTTTACAATTGAAGGATTGTCTATGTCCAAGATAGCCGCAGAGAATGAATAGATGTAACCGGAGCAAGTCTGGCATACACCGTGATAGAACATGAGCCAGCCTTCGTCAGTTTCAATTGGAGCAGGACCGCAGCCAATCTTGAGTCCCTGCCACCAGCCGTCACCACCCTTCTGCATGACAAGACGGTGTTCTCCCCAGTACTTCAAATCAGGAGACTGAGAAAGAAGGATGTCACCAAATGGAGTGTGGCCTGAATCGCTTGGACGTGAAAGCATTATGTATTTGCCGTTAATCTTACGCGGGAAAAGAACCGCATTCCTGTTGAACGGGAGGAATGGATTTTCAAGTCGGGTAAAATCCTTGAAGTCTTTTGTAGAGGCAATACCGATTGCGGCACCGTCAAAATCACCGCACCACATGATGTAGTATGTTCCTTCGATTAACACACAGCGGGGGTCATAGGCATACAGGGGATCATGGGGCTTACCGTCAGGATCATGCATGTGGATTTTTTCCCTCTGGAATTCCCAGTGAATGCCGTCATCAGAATCACCAAGATAAAGGAATGGTCTTGCATGTGCGTCTTCGGATCTGAAGACACCCTTGAATTTTCCGTTGAACGGAACAACAGCACTGTTGAAAATGCGTCCCATGCCGGGAAACGGATTACGTCCGATTACAGGATTCTCGCTGTAACGCCATATTGGCAGCCACCAGTCCTTTGGTTTTTCCTGCCACGGAATATTTGGCAAATTGCCACCACTGATGATTTTACTCATATAATTCTCCTCAAAAAATAGGCTTAGCTAAGTCAGCCCGGATTTCAAATATATCATGTTTCATCTTTTTTTTCTACGCGCACCACAAGGAATGGAATGCTATTCTTCTAAATCCATATGAAGAATCACTTTCAGGATAAGCTTCCTTATAAAATGATTAAACCCGATAAATCATGTCTCTGTCAAAATGCAAACGGGTTTTCCTGAGGCTTGCAGAATGCTTTTATTTAATCCGCGTCCTTCTTTTTTAAGGTGAATTTTGATTCGGTTCCCTGAATGAGCTTTTTGAAGTTTTCCTTATGCCTGAATACAACAAGCAATGCAGAAACCGCAGAAATGATTATGACAACGATGCTTTCCGCACCAAGCAGGGCAAGAACAACCGGACATGTAACGGAAGAAATGCACGAAGCGACAGACATGTACCTTATCAATCCAAGAAGAATAAGGAATACGGCCATTGCTATGAGCGCCATCCTCCAGTCCACAAACCATATTGTTCCATAACCTGTCATAAAGGCTTTTCCACCTTTAAATCCGTACCACACAGGGAAGCAGTGTCCCAGCATGGCAAACAGGCCTGTAAAAGCCGCACCAAACTGCCCCATGCCATACAGTTTTCCAAATGTAATCATTGCAATTGATACAGGAATTACAGCCTTGATGATGTCTGACAGCATGACAAAGACTGCCCAGCCGTTAAGGCCATATACCCTCTTGAAGTTTGTAAAGCCAGGGTTACCGCTTCCAAGAGTCCTGATATCCTGCTTGTATTTAAGTTTTGAAATAACTATTGCGGCATTTATTCCACCGACAAGATAAGCTGCAATCGCAAACACTGCACAAATGACATAGAATTTTACATCCATCAGTTTACCACCAGAATAAAGTCGTACACGTTTTGTCCACCAAAGCTTTCATATACTTCAAGCCTAGGATAGTTTTCTTTTGCATATGCTGCAATGTCCTTTGAAACAGCCTCGTCACCAGTTTTTCCCCTTAGGATTATAAGAGAAGAATAATCACCTGGATTCATGAGCTTTAGTGCCGCCAATGTCGTGTCATAGCAGTCAGTATCAGAAGACACGATTTTTTTACCGAGTATTCCGATGTATTCCCCTTCGTTAACTTCGATGCCATCCATCTGGGTGCTGCGTATGCTTTTTGAGATTTCCGCTGTAAGTGTTCCCGCCATGGACTCGTTCATGTTTTGTTCAATTGAATCAGCATCATCTGAATCAAGGTCCAGCATTGAAAGTACGGAATAGCAGTCGCCGATGTTCTTAGAAGGAATGACCCTAACGTCAGATTTTTTATAAAGCTCTGCGGCCTGATTTGCGGCAAGGATAATGTTCCCGTTATTTGGCAGCACAAAAATTGTATCTGCATTTGCCTTATCAAAAGCTGCAATAAGATCGCTTGCAGAAGGATTCATGGTCTGGCCGCCGTCAATGATTACGTCAGCTCCAAAATCAGTCAGTTCCTTTTTTATACCCTCACCGTTGGCAACAGCAATAACCGCATATTTTTTGCGTTCCTTAGACTTTGACTGCTCATTGGCAACCACTTCGTTGTGCTGAAGCTGCATGTTTTCAATCTTTACCTTTAGGAATTCTCCAAATTGCTGGCAGTATTCAAGAACTTTCTGCGGTGTCTTTGTGTGGACATGCAACTTGACTATGGTTCCGTCCTTAAAAGCCACGATTGAATCACCGAGTCCCTTCAGGAAATCAATGAGGCCATTTACATCAAATTCATCAGGATTGCACTTGCTGTTCTGAAGGCGCACAAGAAGTTCCGTACAATATCCAAAGCCCAGCTCACTGTCGGCCGTAAAAAGATCTACATTTATTGAAGCAGAAGGTTCAGGAGCCGTAAGACTGGCTGTTGATTTTTTTCCTGTCAAACCGTTTTGCATTCCTTCGATTATGTACACAAGTCCTGCCCCACCAGAATCAACCACACCTGCCTGCTTTAAAACTTCAAGCTGCTCGGGAGTCTTTTCCAGGGCCTTTTTCGCTTCCTTAATGCCACATTCCAGAATTTCTTCTATACAGTTGAATTCCTTTTCGTTAATGGCATTGGCGCTTTCTTTTGCAACAGTAAGAATGGTGCCTTCTGTAGGAGTTATAACAGAACCATATGCGCGGGCAACACCCAATTTACATGCGTTTTCTATATCGCTTATACTTGCAGTTTCCAGTCCCTTGAGTCCGTCTGCAATACCTGCAAACAGCTGTGAAAGGATTACGCCGGAATTACCTCTTGCAGAAAGAAGCATGTTATGGGCAATGCTTTCGGCTGTATCAGACACAGTTTCAGCTGAACAGTCTGTATTTGCACCGCCTTTTATCGTAAGGTACATGTTGCTTCCGGTATCACCGTCCGGTATGGGGAAAACATTAAGGTCGTTTACCTCATCACAATGCGACTGCAAACATTCTGCCCCGGATTTTACCATTTCAAGAAGCATGTCTCCGGTAAGAAACTTAGTATTCATTATTTAGCCTCACCAACCTTGTAAGTCACTTCTTTTCCAAATCCCCAGATTCCTATTGCATCAGGTCCGATTGAAGCTCCGATGATAGGTCCGATGTATACCATGCGGATTTCCTTGCAGCCAATCTTCTGTGAAATAAGATTCTTGATCATTTCAAGTTCTTCCGGGTTGCAATCTGCATGAGCGACATACACAGTCTCTTCGGATGGATTTTCCATTGCATCTTTTAAAAGGGAAACAATCTCCTCAAAAGAATTTGCACGTCCACGGACTTTTTTAATCGGAGTCTGGTCACCGTTAACGTCAGAAACAATAATCGGCTTTACTCCCATCAGGTTACCCAAGAAAGCACTGCTTGCCTTTACCCTTCCCGCACGTTTTAATGCATCAAGAGAGTGTACGGTTACAAACTGATTTACACGCTTTCTGACAGCCTTTATTTCTGCAACTATTTCATCAAAGCTTTTTCCGGCCGCAAGCAATTCCGCCGCATGAATCGCAAGCATTCCTTCGCCCACACTTGCATTAAGGGAATCGATGCAGCTTATTCTTGAACCAGGATATTCCTTTAGAAGCTCCTTTGAAACAACAATTCCAGTGTTTACAGAACCTGACTGTTTTGACGAACAGCCTATGTATATGATGTCACAACCTTCGTCCAGATATTTTCTAAAAATCCTCATGAACTCCTGGGCAGGAACCTGTGTCGTTGTTATCCTTTCGCCATTCCTCATGATGTCGTAAAGCTGTTTTGGTGAATATTCATCCCATGTCAGGGTAGCAAGTTTTTCTTCGCCATTATGAACAATATTCATCCTTCCATAGTCAATATCATATTTTTCAAGAAGTTCGCCGCTAAGATCAGAGCAGGAATCCGTGAGTATTTTGATTTTTTTCATAACTTTCCTCCATATATTTAATACTTGTATTCTATAATCTTTAAGCATGAAGGTAAATGTACATCGGAATAAAAGTGTGCAAATTTAGTACACTCAGACTAAAATGTCCTAAAAAACTACTTTTCCAAACTGTTCTTGATAAGAGCATCAAGCTGACCGTCAAAAAGCACCCTGATTCGTTCAAGTGAATATTTCAACTTATCCTTTGTACCAAAGCGGGCATCTTTTAGCCAGTGCATAAAAATTCCAAAAAAGGCTTCCTCATAGAATGTGCAGATGATTTCCAGATCAAGTGCGGATATTGCTTCTATGTCATACGCCTTTGATATCGCCATCATGATCAGGCGTCTAGTTTTCTCAGAAACAAATTTTGAAAGACGTTCATGTCCAACGCTTTTATACAGGTTTAACCAGACCTTTTTGTAGCTTACAGCAAGCTCTATGAAATCAAAAAAAGCTGCCTCGGTATCTGTATCAGCCCGCTTCAGCAACTCATCAATCTTGCTGTCAACAAAAGAAACGTAAACATCAACCAAATCATGAAAATGGTAGTAAAAGGTATTACGCGTTATTTCACATTCTGCAACAATGGCTCGGACTGTTATCTTATTTACAGGATACTTTTCAGCCATTTTTAATGCGCATTCATAGATTCGGTTTTTTGTATATTGCAAAGCCATTTAGATCAACTCATCAAAAGTATACAAAACTATCGTTCACACGGTCAAGTGTTTTCACTCCAATTAAGAATCAATCGTACTTGAATAAAATTTTTGTTTGTGTTATCTTGAGGACATACCAATTTTTTAAGGAGGTTTAGATAAATTATGATTGCAATGATTAACTCTTTGACCTCCGCTGTTCTGGCATAGTAAACGGAAAACCGATTACACTTTTCTTGTCCTGAAAGCGGAGCTGCATTGGAATATCTTTTTACAGATATTGATTCTTGCTTTTAGGAAAACTCAAATTGAAAACTAACACAACTATTATGGCACGCGTATCATGTGTGCAAAAGAATCTCTTTACCCTTTTGCCTTGTGGTGAGGACGGAAGTGTAAATCCAAACCAAGAAATCACAGGAAAGCTGAAGGGAAAATTTTATAACCTCAAACTGGAACCGCCGGTGGTGGGTGATTACGTGAAGGTCATCACAAATGAATATGGAGATGCCCTAATCGATGAAGTGCTTCCACGAAAGACTGCATTCAAGAGGCCGAACAGAAGCGGTCATTCAGAAGCCTTTGTAAAAAACCTTCTGGAGGAAACCATCGCCAGCAACTTTGACTATGTATTCATTGTTACATCGCTCAATCAGGATTACAGTGAAAACCGCATTGCACGTTATGTTTCCATTACGCTGCAGACCGGGGCTAAACCTGTTGTAATTCTTTCCAAGGCAGATTTATGTGATGACGTGGATCTTAAAGTAGAGATTACAAAAGCTGTTTGCGACAAGGCAGACGTAATTGCAATCAGTTCGCTGACAGGCTACGGCATTGAAAATCTTGAGCCATACATGCAAAAGGACAAGACAATAGCATTGGTCGGTTCTTCGGGTGTAGGCAAATCAACCCTGCTAAATACCTTGAACGGCGGAAGCTTGATGAAGGTGAATCAAATCAGGGACGCAGACGGAAAGGGACGGCATACCACAACCTACCGTCAGTTGTTCCAGCTTGAAAACGGTGTGTGGATTATGGACACTCCGGGCATGCGTGAAATCGGTGTACTCGACATGGAAGAAGGAATTGACGAAACCTTTTCTGATGTTACATGTCTTTTTGACCAGTGCAAATTCAACGACTGCTCCCACACAAACGAACCGGGTTGCGCTGTTCTTGCGGCACTCAAAGACGGCACGCTAAGTGATGAACGATGGCAAACCTATCAGCAGCTTCATCAGGAAAATGAATGGGGCAAGGCAAAGATGATGCAGATTGCAAAGTTCACAAGGCAGTATCAAAAGAACAGGTATCAGGGCTGGAACTTATAGGGGATAATTCATTCATTTTAGATTATCCTCCATTTTTACTATGGTCCTGATTGTTGCATTAATGTCTTTTTCAGGGATTCCCTCAAACATTTTTTGCATTATCTGGATGCTTGTCGCGTTGTTTTTCTCGCAGAACCTGGTGCACGTTTCGGTCAGAATGATGCGCTGCTTACGTTTATCAAGCTTGTCCTCCTGAAACTTTATGAAATTTTTCTTTTCGAGCTTTAGGAGGATTTGCTTGACATTTTGATGTGAGCTTCCAAGAATTTCGGACAATTCATTTAGCGTAGGAGCTTCCCTGCACATGCTGATGCATATGATTGCAAAGAACTGCTTCCAGCTGATTTCCTTCATGACGTTATCTGCCAGAGCCTGAAAGCGGTTTTCAAATGCACTTAAAAGCCCAAGCAGGAAATACTCCGGTGGAACTGCAGAAAAATCAACCTTGTCGCTTTTTATTACTTCCTCCAGCTTCATCTTATCCCTCAAGGAATGCGATAATTGGATCGATGTATTTTACATCCGAAATGTCGTAGCTGTGATCTATCAGGTTTCCCACTTCCCTTTGCTTTTCATCCTTTGAGTTCTTCAATACCTTTACAAAAGCCTTCATCGCAAGTCTTGAGCCAAACTTCATCTTTTCGTAATTGATTCCACCCTGACAGTAAAATGCCTTGATGTATTGCCTCTGTTCATCTGTCATAAGGTTTTTCATAGAAACATCTACATCCGGATTATCTATTGGACTTCCTCCAACAGCAATGACTGCAAGTTTCTTTTCCTTTAGTCCTGAAGCCTTATCCAAGAACCAATTCACCTTGACCACTTTTCCCGCCATGCACCATCCGGCATAAACAATGGCATCATACCCTTTAAAATATTCCATGTCCTTTTTCTGCACATCCTTTAGGTCAAAGATATCCGCCCTCATTCTTTCTGCGACCCATTCAGCATATCTTCTTGCAAAACCTGTCTGTGACGTGTAAACAACCAATGTTCTCATAAAGCACACCTCTTTTTGCGAAAGTTTTAGGTAATACATTACCTTTATGATAAAATGTAACATATTACCTTTTATCTGTCAACAGCAAATTTTGGATTTTTTTGATAAAAAAAAAGCAGCTGACCGTCATCTGAATCAGCTGCCATATTCAATTATTTTTTATCGCCCTTTCCGGCGACAGTATCAAACGCTTTCTTAAGGTTAAGCAGCAGAGCCCGCTTTTCCGTTAACGAAAGTTTCTTGATGTCAATTGAATCATTGTTTACAATAAGCTCATTGTTATCCGTAATCCTTACGATTTCTTTCTTTGCCTCGTTGTTTATCAAACGCAGCGGCTTATATCCTGTAACAGGTTCCGGGATTCCCTTCATGTTATAAGTGCCTGCCACGACACAATCGATGTCATCCTTTACGAGCATGTATGTATCTTCACTTATAAGGATTGAGTCCGGTTCACAGGCTGCCTCATAACGGGCTGCAAGGTTTACGTTGTTACCGATGATTGTATAGTCCATTTTCATTTCTGAACCAAAGTTACCAATCGTACAATAACCTGTGTTGATTCCCATTCGGACATGGAAAGGATTTGCAATACCCTTGTGCTTCCACTGATCACGGAATTCGATCATTGAATGCTGCATCTCCATTGCCATCATTACAGCGCGCATTGCATGGTCTTTATCTGATGTAAACTCTGGATCACCAAAGAATACCATGACGGCATCACCAACGTATTTATCGATTGTGCCGCGATATTTTTCTGCAATCTGTGCCATGCGGTCAAGATAAGAGTTAAGGAGTGATGAGATGTCCTCTGGCTCAAGAGAATCTGTTGTTGCTGTAAAATTCTTGACGTCGGAGAAAAATACTGTAAGCTTTTTGCGGTAATGCGTATCGATACTTGTATCGCGTTCACCACCTGCAATTGATGCATAGAGCTGAGGTGAAAGATAATGCTTCATCTTTTCGTTAAGGTTATTTATCTGCTCTGTGCGTTCTGCGACAGTCTGCTCCAGTGAACTGTTCATGCTTTCGATTGTAGAAATCTTGTTGCTGAGCTCTGTCCTCAGTTCATTGAATGCCTCTCCCAAACGTCCTATTTCATCGTTGATGCTGAGCTTAACTTCTTCTTCCAGATTTCCCGACCTGAAATTATTGACACCAGTCAAAAGCTGTCCCAGTGGATTAAGAATTGAGTCAGACACTTTAAGAACAACAATCGAAACAATGGCAATAACGATTATGGCAAGAAGAACATACATTATTACGGCAGTTATGAATATCCTGAGATAAGAGAACGCAGACACATAAACATGAAGTATTCCAACCAAGCCGTCCTTGTTGTCCTTAAGAATGCGGTATTCGTTCAAGCCTGATTCACTAAAGCTGATGTCCTCCATATTCGTCTTAAGGTGTGCAACCTCGTTGTAACGCTCTATGGAAATCTCCAGAGCCGCTGTCCTTACGATAGGTTCTCCGTCCACATAAACTGCAATGTCAGCCTCGATGTCCTTGGACATTTTTGTAAAGAAATCAGAATTATCCTCAAAAACAAAACGTGCCATTACAACACCGATTACTTCTTCATTACGGAGGACAGGAACAGTTGCCACATAGCACGGGAAAGGATCCTGCAGGCCATTCATGATAGAAATGGTATCGATGCTGGCGGTACCTGACAATCCCTCACGAAGCAAAAGCTGTTCATTTGCAGAAAGCTCCTTGCGGTTTGTGAACACAGAGGATTTTGTTTTTCCTACATCAGAAACAGTTTTTCCCTCTGTATCAAAAATCGTAACATAGTAGGAATCATTTTTCTCAAGCAGATCATTCAAATAGTCAGAGATACGGACAGAGCTTTTCATATCAAGTCCAATTTGCAATGACTTGTCGTTTGCAATTGTTTTTGCAAATTCATATGTCTCTGACTTTTGGTTCTCCATGAAAATTTCTGCAAGCTGAACTTTGTTCCTGATCAGGTTTACTGCATCCTTGCGGTTTGTAAAATAGAAATACACAACCGAAAAAACGCATATCAGGAGAATGATGCCGATTGAAAGCAGAATGAAAACTTTGCGAAGTCTGTTTTTAATAGAATTCCTCTTTTCAACAACTGCGTACTGGTCAATTCCAGAAACTACTTCCTGATTATTTGAATCACTCATTCCGAACTCCTCGTAATAATGTTCTGTATATCGATTTATCAAGCAATGCTAACAGGGCTGCAAGTTTTGGTCCTTTGTCAGTACCAAGCAGGAGTCTGTACATAGCAACAAATACTTCTTTTTGAAGGGCGGCAAGAGAACCATCCTCCGGCGTCTCATTTTCAGCAAGATGAAGCACATCCCTAGGGGCACGATACAAAAGGTCATTAATCTGAGCTTCAGTCTCCAGTGCAAATATCTCCCTGTTGATTACACTTATGGCTTTGCGGCAATTATCGGAGAATGAATTCCATGCTTCCTGGTTGAATACCTTAAGCAGCTGAGTTTCATTCTTGATGTTGTTATACTCGTACAGCCATTTATATGCAGCATCCAGACGCGGATAAATGTTCAGTTCCAGTTCTTCAAGGGAGCCCTCATATCCGGTCATCTTGTACAACAGGCGTGTAGCAAGTTTCTTGTCACCGTTTGCAATCTCAATGGCCATTGCAACAATCTTGAACGGAATCACGACAACAGGCGTTTCTACATGTTGTGTCGCAATCTTCCAGATACGTTTTTCAGTATCATTTGCCTGTCCGCTCCTGATCTTGCTGCAGAACATGTCCCATTCATGATAGATGCGGAAAATGCCGCTTTCAATATCAATCGTAATCGGCTTGTTCGGGGGAGTTTTGACCAAAAGCCATCGTACGATCGGAGGTTCAAGCACATCACAGAATCTGGATGCCAGAGCACGTTCTCCCAGGGCACGGGACACCTTTGAGACTCCAGGTATGCCAATGAAACGATACAAAAGTGAAAAAGGAGTTTTACCTCCGAATATCTCCGCAGCAATCCTTGTTGCAACAGAATAACTTCCTGTATCCGTCAGCTGGTTTTCTCCCGAGCTTTCAAAATTAACTGAATCATCTGACCAGCGCAATGCCCAGTTTGCCTTCCATATAAGCTTGCCCTTGAAGCCGGACATAATGTTGTAGCTTCCCTCATGGCCGCATTTTTGGCAGACATAGGTGATTGTCGTTTTTTCCTTATCATACGACTTTGTTTTTGCACTGTCACGTCCGCATTTTTCGCAATAGACTTCCAGAGGGTAATATGCCTCCCTCTGTTTTTTTACTTCATCTGTATAAGGTTGTTTGGCCGAATTGATGATGTCGAATATTTCAAAACGCTTTTCTATTGCATTCTGAATGTATTTCTTGTAATACCCAGACCTGTACTTCATTGCCTGATAATCATATTCAGGTGTAATTCCAACACGGTGCAGGCACAGTTCAAAGGTATGCATGTAATGTTCGCCATAGGAATTAAAGTTGCCGGAAAAATCCGGAACCTCACGCAGGGTTTTTCCAATATATGGCTCTACGGCATCCTTTGTCGTGTAAAAAGGTATCTTGCAAAAATGATCGTAATCATCCCAGTAATAGACAAGACGTACACGGCATCCTCTTGAACGCAGCTCGTCGGCAACAAATGAGCTTATCGCAATCTCACGCAGAATACCAAAGTGAATGGGGCATGATGGAGTCATTCCGGCGGCACAAGTAATCAGGCCCTCGGTATCCATTCCCTGTTCCTTCATATACGCGAAAAGATTTTCGACTACCTCATCAATCCAAAAGGATTTGTTCTTTAACTCGTAAATCATTCTCTCTCCGTTACCAGTACAATATATCTATAGTGGACAATGTCTCAAGAGGAACGTCCAATCCGATCTTTTCTGCCGTTGTCAGATTGAATACGATTGAAGGCATTCCTGTAAACACCTGTTCAAGCGCACGTGGCATTTCTCCTGATAAAATCGCCGCTATTTTGTCGGCATTGTACAAACCGATTTTCTCCGTTTCAAGCGAAGATACTCCCATAAGGATTCCGTCCTTTACGCGAATCTGTCCTTCAAGTGCAAATGATGGAATCTTGTATTTGTTGAGTATGTTCACTATGTCATCAATAATGTCATATTCCGTGACTGCCGTTGACGCACCAATGTAAACTGCATCAGCCTTCTGGCATACATCTTCAAGAGCCGCAAGATAAAGGGCCTTTGTATCAGGCGCAATGTTTTCCTTTACATTCGTGTTGCGCACAATATCAAAGCCTTTCTTTAGGGCAACCACCTCAACATCATTGACTGCACTGTAAAGCCGTCCGTATTCATCATCACCATAAATGATTCCCAGTTTCTTGAATCCTATCATATTATGGAAAAGCTGAACCTGCCTCTGGTATTGGGTGGGATCAATGCGGCATGTAACAAAATCACGTCCTGAGTCTTTTTGGGAATATGATATTCCTGTTGCAACAGGATCGTTTACTGCCTCTACAAGCACGGGAATCGGATAAGATTTGTATCCTGTAAAGAATGAACCTGCAACACCACCAAATGCAATAAGCAGGTCTACATTTTTTGTGGTGGCACCCCTCAACTTGTCGGCACGCTGCATGCTGTCCCCCCAGTTAAGGTTGATGTTGTATGCAGGATCAAAATTGATGTAATCACTGTAGCGTTCACCAAGAGCAGCCAAAAGTGATTCTATGCTTTCGGGATTTGACGGAATCTCTATGTTTGCGTTTATCCATCCGTTTTGCTGCAGGCCCAAAAGCATTCCCTTAAAGTGTTCGGTAAACTCCCAGTATGAACCGCTCTGCACAATTCCTATGTTGTACTTTGAACCGTCTGCCTTAAAATGCGGTTGGTATGTCTTTGTCTGCTCATCTACGACTTTGGCAAAATCCGAGAAACCGGAGGCGGAGATTTCTGTTCCTGCAAACGACTGCTTTAGCGTTCCATTTCGGTCAATGTAGATTTCATCTGAGTTGATGAAAACATCCATTGGAATCTTGTAGCCGATTTTTTTTGCAGTATAAAGATTAAAGGCTATAAGAGGAGAACTTTCAAATTTCTGAGGAAGGCTTCGTGGAACAGCCCCGCAAAATGCATGCGACAGTTTTGTTGCCATATAGATTCCGGAACTGGTCATTCCGGCAGAAGACAGGCTGTAGAGGATTCCGTCTTTTACACGAATGGAACCTTCAAGGGCAAACGACGGTTTTTTGGCCTCATCAAGAATCTCGACAATCTGATCCATGATGTCATATTCTGTAACTGCGGTACTGGCACCGATGTACACTGCATCTGCCTTTGAGACGACATCCCTTAATGCAGCCAGATACATGTCCACAGTTTCATCAGTTATATCCTCAATGACATTCGTGTTGCGTATTATTGAAAAGCCTTCTTCCTTTGCAACTTCCTCAACATCACTTACGGCACCGTAGATTCTTCCGTATTCGTCATCACCGTAGACGATACCGATTGACTTAAGTCCCGTTGCCTTGGAGAAAAGCCTTATCTGCTGCTTGTAAATGTCAGGATCAATCTTGCAGGAAAAGAAATCACGGCCGGAATCTTCCAAAGAAACTGTTACACCCGCACTAAACGAATCTGTAATTGCATCTGCAAAAACAGGAACCTTATATGATTCATGCTGATAGAATTCCTTAGCGGCCATTCCACCGTAAGCAAGGATGGCATCTACCGCAGGAGTTTCAGCAGAAAAATATTTTTCCTGAAGTTCTGCCTCAGCTTCAGGCTCACCCCATTCAAGGTTTATAAAATACTGCTCCGAAAATTCAACATAATCACTGTAGTCCTGCCAGGAAAGCCATGATATAAGCTGTCTGGAAGTTGTAATTGAAGAAGGAATCTGAACCGGATGCGCCCAGCCTATGCTTGTAAAACCTTCTATCAGGGCCTTGAGGTTATCATAGAATTCCCAGTATTCACCTGAAATGACAACACCAATCTTAAACTTTTCGGTACTGTTCTTTAAGACAGGTTCTGCAGGCATGCTGTATTTTTCGTCATCAGACATTGCATCTGTCTTTGTTGCGGCACGGGATACAGACGGTACGTTTTTTGCAACCCACTGGGTTTCCTTTTCAGCACCACTCCAATAAAGATCAGAAGAAAGATTTCTTGAGCATCCGCAAAGACAGAATAAAACTGCACAAGAAAAAAGTACTAAAAACCTTTTCATTTCTGTTCCCCCTTTCTAACTTTAGGATGACGTCCGTTCTTTCCAAGAATGATGAACAGCACTGCTCCTATCAGGGAATAAGCGCCTATGACAAGCATGCTGCCCGAAAATGCCATTCGTATTATTATCGCACTGGTTACTGTAGGTATCGCTACCGAGATGACCTTTTCAATTGTCTTGTAACTCTGAAGGATATTCTCTTCATCAACATCCTTTACATGTCCCGACTCAATGTACACTTCCTCAATTGCATCGATGAACACGTTGTCTATGCCCATAGCAAACATGAGTGCCAGGAAGATGATGAAACCACCTGCCATCCAGTAATTGAAGATTATCATTATTACGCCGACACAGATTGCTCCTGTTGCGATAAGCAGCTTGTCGTTCTTGAAGCGGTCCGAGAATTTGCTTACAGAAGAAGCCGCAAGACTTACGATGCTGAATATACAAAGGATACGTCCGATGTTTCCCTGAGAAAGCATGAGTGTGTCGCTCATGTACAAAGGCAGGAGGAACTGGAACAAGCCGATGTAAATAAGCTGGAACGGTATGTTGATGCAAAGTATGTAAGATAGTATGTGACGCGAGAAGAACACCCGGAAGAACTGTCTTGCCGTAAGCCTTTTTGATGCAGGCACAACTTCCGCACCGTTTTCTTTTTCCACAGAATCCTGGTCCGTGATGCAGAAAAGCGAGAACAGTAGGAAGAACGATGCAAACACAATCGACACGATGATGCCTGCATGATATCCGAACTTGCTGGAAATGACACCACCGACAGAGATGGATGCAATCGAAGCAGAAGCAGAGGCGGCGGCATTTGTACCGAATCCCTGGCTGCGTGTACGGTTGCTTGTATATGCAATTACAAGCGATGACGTGCTTAACAGGACACCTCCAAAACCGAATCCTGCAACAAAACGGGCAATAATCAAAATCAGCATGTCAGAAGAAAGGATCGTAAGGACAGAACCGACGATGAACAAAGCGGACATCAGGACATAGCGTTTGCGTATGGTAAGGTTCTTTAGTGCGAATATCGTGATGAACATCGCAATCATGATTCCAAGCATATAGGAACTGACCGGTAAACTGATGACGGTGTTGGTATCCATTCCTGCAAAAATACCCGGAGCCTTTTGGAACACTTCCTTGATGAAAAGCGGTATGAACGAAAGCGTTTCGAATGCGGCAAACATAAAGAAGAATGTACTTACCTTTATCAGGCGCAGTGCATTTGCCTCGTCGAATGAATCCATCTTTGAGACAGGCTTTGATATGCTCTTCCTGTTCTGCATGAGGAAGAAGAAGTCTTTTAGTATGAACGAGAACAGAAGCGCAACTATGATGATTGTCGCAGAGTCAAGGGCCATGTCGCGGAGGATTTCATTAATCATCGGGCGGTTAAGCCGGAAGACAAGATAATCCGAATTGCTTGACGATGAAAGCGCAAAGAATGTAAGGTCCGTATCGTTCTTGTCCAGGCGCTCTCCTGCAGCCAGTATGTCGCTGGTAGCAGAGTTGCTTGTAAGAACGGCATAAGTGGAGTCTGTTATGTAAATGTCAGAGCACTGCGGGTTTCCGACAATGCGGTCCTGCAGGTATTGTGGCACGCGGGAAAGCTCACCGTATCCATCCATGTATTCAAGAGGCTTCTGCAGGTCCTCGGCCACAGATTTTGCCATTACGTTCATGTTTTTGTTGAAGATGAGTGACAGGTCGTTATTGTACATGTTGTACGTCTTCCATGTGAACGCAAGCTGGGACACAAGAAGAAGCGCAACAGTGATGAAAGTCTCGCTCCATGAAAAACGCTTTAACAGCAGATAGAACAGCAGGTAGAAGATGGAACATATTCCAAGCAAAGTAAGCCCCAGCGTAATGATCTTGCGCATCATCTTTACCGTATAGGAAGTTACAGTCTGCTTGGGGAATTCGATTACCACACATCCTTCTGTGGAACCGGAGTTATACAATGGAATGGAAATGTATTCAGAATCCCAGAAGGTAACGGTATAGGGAATTGTGCCCGACACAGATTCATCATCCGGGGGGAAACATTCAAAAGGAAGGCGGTTTTGGGCCAGAACAGGTCGTGTTGAATACAGAACCTTGCCCGTCTCATCTGCCACATACAGGTGGGATATGCCGTCGGAACGGTCAAGCGCCTCGTAAAACAGGCTTTCAATCTGATCAGGAATAAGATAGAGTTTTTTTCCAAGACTCAGCGATGATTCAATACGGGTTTTTATAAATTCACCCTGCACGTTATACTGACGGATCAATGATTCGCGATAAACGGATTCAAAACCAGAAAGACCAAGCAAACCGTTTACTGCCAGACCAACAATAAAAACAAGCAGGAAAGCAACAAAGCTCAATATATCAGAGCGACGCGATTCCATACAAACTTCTCCCTGTTCTGCATACAGAAACCTGACAAATAATCTATATAAAACGGCACTTAACATGCCGTCCTAATATTCATTCAATCATTTTTGTTATAAAGCGATTCATGCATAAGAACGATGCCGAAGCATAGTTTACTGAAAATTGAACAAAATCCCCTGCTTTATATTGTTTCCTTGAATCAGTAATGTCTATCACGGAAAAATCAAAGGTCTGCCCTATTCTTATTATATCGGCATCTTTCGGAAAAACCTCAGCCAAAGGAGCGCCAAGGACCCCAAAATCCAGGACGGCGCACTGTCTTTTGCCCGATGGACGTGGTGCGGAATGGGCTCCAAGTGCATTCAGGCCCTCATTTTCCTGTTCCGGGATGTTTTTTTCCTGAACTTCGATGATTTCCGCCCCAAAACTGAACACGTCACGGTTAAGGCCGCTTACAGGCCCCCCTTTTGACGAATTATAGCCGAAAAATATGCCTTCCCCACAGCGAATCTCTGACACGATGATGTCCCCGCATGCGTCAATTTCCCCGGATTCAAGAATGTCATGCATTACCGTACCGCCCACAGACACAAACGGCGAATCAAGCTTCCTCTGCTTTTGAATGAATCTTGCGGCATCCGAAAGCATCCTCAGGCTCTGAATGTCAGGCATTTTCCCGGAAAGGCATGCAAAATTGGCGGAAACACCCAAAATCGGCAAATCAGCATATTCTACGGTAAGACGCTCTACATCTGACTTGTACAATCCATCCTTAAAATCTCCGCATTCCATTATGAGGACAATCTGTGGCTGAAATTTCTCCGGAATTTTACGGATTTCCCTAAGGCATTCCTCGTCCGAAAGATAAAACCTGACTGGAGGGATACCCTGACCATCATTTTTTATGGAAGATTGTGAATAACTCCTTATGTCCGAAAGGCGTGTTTTTATGACGCAGCACTGCAATTGCCTGCCAAGGGAATCTGGAAGAGATGCAAAGTTCTGCATGTTGCTGTCAGAAATGACATTTACCCCGTTTTTAACCAGCACATCAACATATTGTGCTTCGCTGAGGCAGAATTTGGTTACGGCATTAAGGCTGGCCCTGTACTTTTTTGCAAGCCGCTGCCAGTACAAAAGGTTTTCAGCAAGTTTTTTGCCGTCAAGATACAGATAATCCATAAAAAGATTATAACAGATTATATGTCGATGTAAACCCTAAAATGATTCCATATCTGTTGGAATTATTGTATAATCATAACATGAGTTACAAGATTTTTATTGATGGAAAAGAAGGCACAACAGGCCTTAAGATTTTTGAGCGCTTTGAAAAAAGGAATGACATTGAGATCATTTCGATTGATGAGGACAAAAGAAAGGACCCGGCAGAAAAGGCCAAGATGATCAATGCATCTGACTTTACCTTTTTATGCCTTCCTGATGCGGCGGCAATTGAGTCGGCACAGCTTTGCACAAATCCCAAGACAAGAATCATAGACGCTTCAACCGCACACCGCGTAAATCCTGACTGGGCATACGGATTTCCCGAGCTGGACAAATCGTTCCGCGAAAAGATTGCAGGATCAAACCGTGTTGCAGTTCCGGGATGTTATGCAAGCGGTTCCATTGCAATATGCTATCCTCTTGTAAAATCAGGAATCATGCCCAAGGATTATCCTGTTGCAATCCATGCCGTAAGCGGTTATTCTGGGGCAGGCAAAAAAGCCATAGCACAATATGAGGCAGAAAACCGCGACATTGGACTTGAGTCTCCACGCCTTTATGCACTTACACAGCAGCACAAGCATCTGCCTGAAATAACAAAAATCAGCGGACTTGAATACGATCCGATTTTCAACCCGTACATCTGCGATTATTTCCAGGGCATGACGGTAACGATTGGACTTCATTCACGGCTTCTTGCAAAAAAAGTTACGGCTCATGACGTTTGGGAAATGTTCGCCTCCCATTATGAAGGATGCAGGTTTGTAAAGGTTGCAGGCTTTATGGGCGAAGGCACTTTACCGGAGCAGTTCATTCCGGCAAACACTCTTGCGGGCACAAACAGCATGCAGGTTTTTGTTTATGGAAATGACGACAGGATCATGATGACTACACGTTTTGACAATCTTGGAAAAGGTGCAAGCGGAGCCGCCGTTCAGTGCATGAACATCATGATGGGAATTGATGAGGCAACAGGCCTTACAAGCATAGACTGATTTATTGGACAGGGAGAAAAAAATAACATGAAAAAATCATTTGCCGTTTTGTCCGCATGTTTACTGTTGGTTCTTGCAGCTTGTGCATCGGGAACCAAAGACAAGACACCAGCCTCAGGAAACACCCTTGCAGACCGCATAACAGTCAAGGCGGAGAACAAGACCTTCAGCATCTCAAAGACACCGGTCATCGTCCTTAAGGATTACAACATTTTTGACATATGCATAGACAAGATCACTAGGGAAGATGTCGTATGTCTTTTTGCCTATCACAACGAAGATTACATGGACGTATATGATTTCCCGGTTGACGTGGATGACACAGAGGTCTTTGCAATGGGCAATGGTGTCGCAGAATACGACCTGGATGTTGAAAAAGGCTACACCCTGAGCTTGAACGAGCCGGAATCCTTCCATTATCTTTTTGATGCCAGAAGAATCAACAACGAGAATTCCTGTGTGATACCGGTTCGTAAAGTAACTGACAGCTCAGGCAACTTTAAGGACAAGATCTGCTTTTCAATTTTTGTTGATTACAACAAGGACAGGATAATGCAAAAAGAGGAATACGCCACATTCATCATTTCATTCAAGAAATAACAGGGGCGTTCATTCAATCCAGATGCCAGCGAACTTCCTTATGGAGCTGTAATATATTTAATTAATGGAGATGATTATGAAAAAAATGACAAAGGCATTTTGCCTTACATTGATGGGCACACTTGTGATGGGCGTATGTTCATGCAGCAGCAGCAAGACAACACTTACCTACATCGGGCATGCCAGCGTAAAGATTGTTGCAAGCGACGGCTCTGTACTTTATATTGATCCTGCATATTCGGAATGGGATTACGCAAATGATCCGGCAGATTATATCCTTGTTACGCACAGACACGATGACCACCAGCCACACCGTTCACTCAAGCTAAAGGAAGGCGGACAAAAGATAGACCATACTAAGGCACTTCAAGACGGAGTTTACGGAACTTTTGAACTGGGCCCATTTAAAGTTGAGGCAGTGGCGGCAGGTGGAAACAGAAACCACGACGTAAGGTATTGCGTAGGATATCTTGTAACAGTTGACGGAATCACAATCTATCATGCAGGAGACACCTCAAAGATAGATCAGATGAATGACCTTAGTTCACGTCACATTGATTATGCCATGTATCCGATTGACGGAATCTACAATATGGATGCAACAGAAGCAGAGGAAGTGGCAAATCTTGTGGGGGCATGCTGCAACATTCCGATTCATGAAAACGACCAGAACGGAAGCAAAAAATCCGACAAGTTCAATCCCAAAGGCCGCATGGTTCTTGAATACGGTCAAACCATCAAGATCAAGCCACAGAAAAAATAAACCTGAAAATGCCTGAAGGTTCAACTTTTGTTTATTTTGAAAACACTAGTTTTTCCAATTCCTGCATCCACACGGAAACCATTGCATCACTTGGCATGCGCCAGTCACCTCGTGGAGAAAGATTGATTGTTCCCACCTTTGCACCATCGGGCATGCAGCTCCTCTTGAACTGCTGGCTGAAGAACCTGTGGTAAAAAGTCTTGAGCCATTTTAGGATTACATCATCACTGTAGCTTTTTGCAAGGTCGGAATGCTTTGCCAAAAACAAAATCTTGGACGGTGAAAAACCAAACCTAAGGAGATAATACAAAAAGAAATCATGCAGTTCGTAAGGGCCGACCAAATCCTCCGTTACCTGAGAAATCTTTCCGTCTGTCGGAGGAAGAAGTTCAGGAGAAACAGGTGTATCAAGAATATCACGAAGGACATCAGAATTCCTGTCATCGGCAAACCACTGCACAAGGTAGCGCACCAGAGTTTTTGGAATTGAAGAATTAACGCCATACATCGACATGTGGTCACCGTTATAAGTACACCACCCCAAGGCAAGCTCAGACAGGTCACCCGTTCCGATTACAATTCCATTGGTTTTGTTCGCATAGTCCATAAGAATCTGAGTCCTCTCGCGGGCCTGACAGTTTTCGTAGGTCACATCATGAACTGCCTCGTCCTGAGCTATGTCCTTAAAATGCTGGCGTACGGCATCTGCTATCGGGATTTCCTTTAATGTGACGCCGAATTCTTTTGCAAGGGCACAGGCATTGTTGTATGTGCGTCCTGTCGTTCCAAAGCATGGCATGGTGATTGCAGTAATCTTGTCACGGCTGATTCCCACACTGTCAAAGGCACGGCATGTAATGAGAAGTGCAAGTGTTGAATCAAGGCCACCGGAAAGGCCTATCACCGCAGACTGGCAGTTTATATGACGCAGACGTTTTGCAAGCCCCTGATACTGGAGCGTTATGACCTCAAGGCAACGCTGTGTACGTTTCTCCTGATCATGCGGAACAAAAGGATGGGAATCAATGTAACGGGAAAAGCCATCGCCTTTACCTGCATTCAGTTTAAATTGAACGGTTGTATAATCAAGGTCAAAAACATTATTGCATGCAGAAAAGCCATAGCTTGTTGTCCTGCGCCTTTCCTGACACATGCGTTCAACATCAATGTCTGCATAGATCGGATCGTTTGTAAACAAATCGCTTTCGGCAAGAAGTGTTCCGTTTTCTACAATAAGATTGTGGCCTGCAAAAACCATGTCCTGGGTTGACTCATCCATTCCGGCATTTGCATAAAGATAGGCACAAATCGAACGTGCAGCCTGAGACTTAACAAGACTGCGGCGGTATTCAGCTTTTCCGATTATCTCGTTTCCGGCAGAAAGATTTGCAATCACAGTGGCACCCGCCAGAACATGACGGCTTGACGGTGGAACAGGAACCCAGAGGTCCTCGCATATCTCGCATGCAACAGTCAGGCAGGGATCATCTTCATCCTGAAGAAGAATGTCGGTTCCAAATGGCACATCCTCAAAACCGGCAAAACTAATGAAACGTGTTTCCATATTCTGCTGGAATGGAGTAAAATGCCGCCTCTCATAAAACTCACCGTAATTCGGAAGATATGATTTGGCATAGAGGGCCAGAAGTCTCCCCTTGAATATTGCAGCCGCACAGTTGTAGATGCCCTCTGTACGCGCAACAGGAAGTCCTACAAAAACAAGGGATTCAAGCGATGACGTTTTTTTGATGATAAGGGCAAGCTGTTCCTGAGCCGAAGAAAGCAATGCCTGCTGGAAAAACAGATCTCCGCAAGTATATGCCGTTATTGAAAGCTCCGGGAACACAATGATGGAAGCCCCGTTCTTTGATGCAATCTCCGCCGCCTGAACAATCTGTCCGGCATTATAAACACAATCTGCAACCTTTAACCGTGGACTGACACAAGCAGTCTTTACAAAACCATAAGCCATAACTTCACCCTGTTATTTTTCTTCGTTAGTATTCAGATAATCAAGCGCATAGTCCAAAAGAACGTCACGAGTCTTCCTGTCATCATACAGGGACTGAGCCAGATCATAAGTCAGCGGTATCTTAACATCAAGAGGGAGAGTACATTCGCGTGTCTCGTCCGTATCAATGCAACGTGTCTCCTCATCAACCTCATAGAGCCAGTTCACAGGATACCTGATATTGCAGATTGAATCCGACAGAAAAGATATGCCGCCTACTTCCTGACATGAGCAGTTGCTTGGTGAGAGTCCCATCACAGTAACATTCGGGCATTTCTTGAGCATCTTTACAAGCAGGTCTCCTGAGCTTACACAATAATGATTGACAAGCATAAGAACCTCAATATCGCTGAACCGGCCGTCTGCAGGAACTGTCACCGTGCTTATGATTTTCTTTTTTCCAAAGACATTTGATCCGCGTTTTGCAATATCAAACGGCTCGTTAGTAAAAAGGGATGCCGTCTCAATTCCTATTGACCAGAATCCGCCAGTGTTAGACCTTGCATCGATGATCAGTTTTTTCATTCCCTGATTTTTCATCTGCGTCAACTCGTCGATAAGCATGTTCCTTACCTTTGAATTGCGGTTTGTAAAATAAGAAAGCACATCGTAGAAAGTAGTGGACTCCTCATGCCAGCGTGCCATGTATGCGGTGTCATCGTTTAACATCACCGTCTCAAGATTCTTTATGTCAGGAAACTGTATGTATTCCACCAGGTCCAGGAAAAGATATGTCATCTCAAAGCGGTCAAGTCCACAACCAAGGGCCTCAAGCTCAAGCTCCTTTTCATCTCCGTTCTCGTCAATATATCCCACAAGAGCATGCGGTCTCTGTGAGTCATCGGTAATCGAGGCATTCTGAATCAGGTCACCGATAATTCCCTTTTCTCCGTTTTTCCTCATGCCCTTTGTCGCAAGCATTATCGGCTTGAACATATCCTCCGTGGCCTTAACAGGTATGGTAAAAGAAACATAAATGAATTCGGTTTCCTCAATCGCTTCATCGATGGGCTGTCCGTTCCATGAGGTGATTACAGTCTTATTCCTTATTCCATTTTTCCACGCTGGACTGTCCTCCTCCACATTCACGGCAACAGTTTTTCCGTCATCAAGCCTGATCATGCTCAATCCATAGTCATTTCCCGAAAGAAGCTCCAGACATCTAATCCAGGGATCATAAACAGGAACGGTTACTATAACATGTCCGTCATGAAAATTATACCCAAAGGCAACAGTGGCGGCGGCAAACAATCCCGCATCCTGAGTCTCCTCCGCCATTTCCATCACAGGAAGGAATTTCTCCCTGAGTGCCTGCATGTCAATTTTCTTCCAGTCCTTGAGAGAATAATATTTCTCCATGTCCTTTGTTGCGGAGATAAAGGATTTGACATACCCCTGCTTTGTGTGGTTACGCATTGCGCTGTCAAAGACCATAGGCTGCACGACAGTATGAACACCCGCAAGAATACAGAAGGTGGTAACAATGGGAAGAACGATTTTCTTAATACGAGGGAAACGCCCGATAAAGAGCGGAAGCACCATCACGATCAAGGCGATGTAAAAGACTCCATAGTAGTACTTTGTATGATAAAAATTCCCCTTGAAGCTAAAGAATATAAAATGAATTAACCCCACAGCAATCGGAAGAAGATACAGGAACTTTTTCTTATTATTTTTATGCAGAACGATGGCAAGGACAATCATCAAGAGAGAAAAAATCCATATCGAGATATTGTTTGAAAAAATACGGTTAATTAACAGCATAGGAACAGTATAGCACTATTTTATTTGTTCAACAACGGAATCGCTGTAGATATAGAGCAAGAAGTATGATATATTTGAAACATTACGACTGACATAGAAAGGCAAAGGAAAAATCTTATGGACATTTCACACAGGAAGGTAAAAAAGCAGATTCAGTTTTCGGACGCACAGGGAAAAGCTCTGGCAAACAGGCAGGTAAGGATTCAACAGACAAAGCACAGTTTTCTTTTTGGCTGCGGGGCATTCGATTTTATTCCGCTTGTCATGACAGGCGAACAAAAATTCAAGGAAATGACCGACAGCTGGCTTGAGATATTCAATTACGGAACACTCCCATTTTACTGGGGACAGTTTGAGACAGAAGAAGGAAAACCGAACACCGACACATTGATGAAAACCGCACAATATCTTAAAAGCAAAAACGTCACGTTAAAGGGACATCCCTTGTGCTGGCATACAGCCTGTGCAGAATGGCTCATGAAATACGACAACAGGACAATCATGCAAAAGCAGCTTGAACGGATTGACCGCGAAGTAAAGGGCTTTAAGGGCGTAATCGACATGTGGGATGTAATCAACGAGGTTGTGATCATGCCGATTTTTGACAAGTACGACAATGCCATGACTCGAGTGTGCAAGGAAAAAGGCCGCGTTAAATTGATAAAGGAAGTTTTTGACGAGGCTCATGCATGCAATCCGGACGCAGTACTTCTCCTAAACGATTTCAACACCTCAATCAATTACGAGATTCTTGTGGACGGCTGTCTTAACGCAGGAGTTCCAATCAGTGCAATAGGAATTCAGTCACATCAGCATCAGGGTTACTGGGGACGTGAAAAGCTTGAGGAGGTTCTTGCACGGTTTGAGCATTTCGGGCTTCCGATTCATTTTACGGAGAACACCCTGATTTCCGGAGACATAATGCCTGCACATATCGAGGACTTGAATGACTGGCAGGTTGAAGAATGGCCCACAACTCCAGAGGGAGAGGAACGTCAGGCAAATCAGATTGAAGAAATGTACAGGATTCTTTTTTCACACCCTCTTGTTCAGGCAGTCACGACCTGGGATTTCCACGACGGCGCATGGCTCAAGGCTCCAAGCGGTTTTGTAAGGAGCGACAATTCCCTTAAGCCCTCATACAAAATGCTAAAGAAACTCGTAAAGGAAGAATGGTGGACAGACATCACGATAACAACAGATGCCTCCGGTTGTGCAGAAGTTGAAGCCTTTAAGGGTGAATATAAAATCAGCTCTGACGGAAAAGAAACAGACGCAGTCCTTAACGACAACCAGAAGCTTTCAGTAGTTTTATAAGCAGGATACAAAACATCCAGAAGCCCCCTCGACATCAGAGGAAAATCATGTCGCTAACAGGAAGCGGGGATATATTTCTTAAGCGAGATGTCGATTATCCATTCACACAAGTCACCGAAATCTTTTCCCAGAGTTGCGGCCTCCTGAGGAATAAGTGATGTCGGTGTCATTCCGGGGAGAGTGTTTGCCTCAAGACAGAAAAGATTGTCATTTTCATCTGCCATAAAATCGACCCTTGCATAAGTCTTTATTCCAAGCGTCCTGTAGACCTTGACCGCCGTGCTCTTGATTTTTTCCTCAAGTTCCTTAGTGATTTTTGCAGGACAAGTTTCTATCGTGCTTCCTGCCTGATATTTGTTCTTATAATCGTAAAAGCCTTCCTTTGGCTCAATCTGAACAACCGGAAGTGCCTCGCCTTCTATTACGCCATCGGTAAACTCACGTCCCTTTATGTAATCTTCAATTAAAACCTTGTTCTCATATTTAAATGCCTGGTCAATTGCAGAATCAAATTCTTCCTGGGTTTTTGCAATGTAAACTCCAACGCTTGAACCGCCGCTGCAGATCTTTACGACACACGGAAGCTTAACCGGCTTTACATCCTCTTTTTTTGTAAGGAGAATGCTGTTCGGGGTATTTATTCCGTTTGCCCTGAAAAGCTGTTTTGAGACAGACTTATCCATTGCAATTGCAGAACTGAGGGCATCGGTTCCGGTATATTTTATTCCGAACAGATCAAAGGCAGCCTGAACCTTTCCATTTTCACCGCTGTCACCATGGAGGGCCATAAAGACAATGTCAGCACGGCCACAAAGCTCAAGCACATTCGGTCCGAACAATGATTTTGAATCGTCCTTCCTCATGGCCTTCAACTGCTCAAGGTCCGGGACGGTTTCCTTAACAGGGGCAATATCCTCCGCCCAGTCACGGTCCATGTCAAAGACTGAATCAACATCCCCGTTATATCCAAGGAAAATGTCAAGAAGAATGACTGAATGCCCCCTTGGCTTTAACGCCTTATAAATCTGACATCCTGATGAAAGTGACACATCCCGTTCAGTACTGGTTCCACCCGCTAATATGACAATCTTCATTTTTCTTTTCACTCCTGAATACTCCAATTGAAGCAGTTAGCGGCCTTTCTGTCAAGCACCATGAATCTTGAAAAAAATATGGTATAAATCAGCAAATTATGATAAAATATATTTCAAGTCAATCGCAAAAAGAACAATTGAAAAGTAAGCAAATTGAGTAGGATATTATGAATCTTTTTGGGATTCAAAGGATGCTGTTGTATGAATGATTATACAAGAGAAACTGTTTCCAGTTTGTTTTATGACAAAGTAGATGCGATTATCATAGTTGATGCACAGAAGGACATCTATCATACTGTAAAGAAAAGGGGCCTTTTTGAGGCTTTTCTTGAGGCCGACGGCAATTACAAAAGCCTGATAGAAAAGCTGTGGTTTCACTTTAGCGACAATTCAACCAAGATAGCTGACGATTACCATGTCTTTATCCCAATGATAGGCCAGTTCAAGGGAAAATATGTTGACCGGATCAAGCTTAACATCAATGGCGAAAACCGTCTGATTCAAATATCGATTTACCCCCTTGATGAAAACTGCAACAAGTACATGTTCATTTTTGACGAGCTGGACAACAGTGAATACCTGAGGGAATTCCTTACGGACAGAAAGGTCGACACCATCCAAAACTCATACCTTTTTTCCATGTATGTCGATTTGATCAAGGACATAGCCTACAGCATCAATGTAACGGAAATATCCAGCAACCCTCAGAATTATGACGTCAAATACACGACATGGCGCATGATGATCGTAAACATGATATGGCCTGAAGACCAGAGCCTTTTTCTTGAACGCACCGATCCTGAGTACCTTAAGAAAAACCTTCTTCCCGGACGAACCAGCTCATTTGACTGCCAGATGAAAAACCTTAAGGGCGTGTTTATCTGGGTCAAGCTGATCTTTAGCCGGGCAAGCACTACCAACGACGACGACTTTAGGTTTGTCTTTATGGTTCAGGACATTCACGAAAATTCAATGCAGCTGTTTGAGACCCTGAAAAAATACGAGGACCTGGCTTCCAAAGACCCCCTTACATCGCTATTCAACCATGGCCGTATTGAAACGGAAATAAGCAATGCTGTTGAATCGTTCAAGTCAAAGGGCACCCCGGTTTCCCTCATGATGCTTGACATCGATTTTTTCAAGAAAGTCAACGATACATTCGGGCATTCAGTTGGGGACGTAATACTAAAGCAGTTTGCGGATCTTGTCGTTGAATTCCTTAAACCCCATGACATTAAGACAGGAAGATGGGGCGGCGAGGAATTTGTATGCGTATGCTATGACATGGACAGTTCAAAAGTCAGTCAGATTGCAGAAGACCTAAGACAAAAGATTCTTGAGGCAGAGTTTGATACAGTCGGAAAGCTTACTTGCAGCGTGGGCCTTACGGAAGTTTCATCCAACGACACGGCAAAGAGCGTTTTTGACAGGGTAGACCGCGCCATGTACGAGGCCAAGACAAACGGCCGCAACCAGGTCGTAAAAAAATAAGAAAGCAACCGGGGCATCCTCATCAGGGGATGTCTTTTTTTTCCATCCACCATAAAACCTCACCCACCCCCACCGGCACACACCAGCGGGGTAAAAACCAGAAGATTCTTATATATTTTTAGAATGTGAATGTTACACTCATTTTAGGAGTCTTTTTAATGAAATCTATTGAATTTTTCAATAATTTGTCGTATATTTGAATAAGTAAGTCCTTGCCATTCAAGGCGACAGGCAACTTGAGTGTCTGTTAGGCGTTTATGCATTATATTGTGTTCAGAAGCAGTATTCTGCCAGCCTCTGAAGGGTTTTCCGTAGACCTCATCTGAACTAGGCGAAAGCCGAAAGAAAACGGTTTAAAGGCTCTGCGAATGGCGCGGAGCTTTTTCTATTTATGGCGGTTTGATTTGTCAGACATTCTTATTGCCCAAAATGCATTTTCCAAATTACTCGATCTTGAGTATGAATTCATACTCGGTCGAAAAAATAAGATCATTTCTTTGGTAGTGGAATTCCAGAAATTTCATTTTTTCCATATTGCAGGATTACAACATTTAAGAGATTTGCCACGACTTTCAATTTCTGCGGAAGAAGTTTATAATCAGCTTGAATCAGGTAAAATTTCTGTAGATTATAATGGACTGTTTTGCTTAAGAAAAAAAATAGAAAGGCAGAGAATAAGTCAACAATTTTATATAGACATAAGGGATTTGAACTAGATAAATAACAAAAAACCCCACCGGCACACACCAGCGGGGTAAGGGAAAAAGACTGTTGATTTTTGGGATAATGTGGTATAATCTTGATATAGGGAGTAATTATATTCAAGGGAGGCCAAAAGAATGTCTTATGATACTATGGTAGAACAGATAAAAGCCGTTCCTCCGGAATGTCTTGTGGAGATTGAAAACTATATACAATTTGTTTTATATCGCTACAGTCAAACTTCAAAAGCTAACAAAGCTAAGAATTTATCAAAACACTTTGGCTCAATAACATTCAATAAAGATGCTCTTGTTATCCAAAAGGAAATTCGAAATGAATGGAATTGATTTTCTAGCAGATACAAATGCTCTAATCTATCTTCTAAATGGGAACTCTTGCATGACTCCTTATTTGCAGAAAAGTCTTTCGTTTTCTGTCATCTCTGAAATGGAACTGCTGTCATTCCCTGGAATAACACAACAGGAAGAAGATAGTATAAAATCTCTCTTGCAGGATTGTACAGAACTGTCTATTTCTAGTGAAATAAAAAAACAAACTATCGAAATCCGGAAAAAATATAGGATCAAATTGCCAGATGCCATTGTGTCGGCTTCGGCTATCGTAAATAATATTCCTCTTATCACAGCCGACAAAGGATTTCGACAGATTGCAGAATTATCTTTAGAATTGCTTATTCCCACAAGATAAATAATCAAAAAAAAAAAACAGATCTAATCGATTTTTTTTGAATTAACAAAACAACCTTTTTTTCAACAAAAAAACCCCACCGGCACACACCAGCGGGGTAAAAACCAGAAGATTCTTATATATTTTTAGAATGTGTATGTTACACCCATTTTTGGTACAACTTCAAGTCTTGCTCTATAGTAATTAAAATCAAGTTTTGTAGTTGTGCCACCAGATTTTATTGATCCACCAAGCAGCATATTGTTGAAAATGACAGGAACTTCCAGATAAACATTAAGCTTATCTGTAATCTTATAATTACAGTTGACACTTCCACCAAAAAGGAGGAAATTAAAATTTCTAGACTCGTAATCATCTACATCCTGAAAAAATCTTATTCCAACCAGAGGCCCAATGTTAAAGTTAAAATCTCCTGCATTGAGATTTGCATATGGATTCACATATAAAGTTTCCATATTCATGGTTCCATTATTATCCGGGGTCAATTCATTCAAATTGAAGTCAAAATCAACTGCAACACCAAGTTTTTCCCACTGGAAATCACCCTTGATGGAAAAAACAGGAGATGCAACTATATCTGTTGTGGCCCCCATCCCTGCTGCAGTATCAAAGGTTTCAAGCTGTTGTTCAATATCAGCCCCAAAACCACCGCCAACAGAAATAGCGGGACCTGCAAATGCTGCAGCTGTTGTAACTGCCAATGCAGCCAAAACTGTAATAATCTTCTTCATAAAATACTCCTTAAGCAATAAGATGTTATTTAACCCACAAGATTCATTAAGAATTTGAGGTTATAATAAATGTAGCACAGTTCTTTTGCAAAAAATACAGAGTTGAACTCACAATTTTTAGAGTATTGTGAAAAATTGTCACGCGGATTCGAAAAATCTACGATTTTTCTTTAAAATGAAGTTGTGGTGTCTACTTTACTCTCGTGAGATACTTAGGTAGAAGTGAGGAGAAGGATGTCGTATTGACGACTCTGTGGTTGATGTAAGTTTTCTTATTACCATTCAGCAAGATGAAAACACAAACCAGACACCCCACTTTCATGAAATGCCGTAGGCATTTCGAATCCGCGTGACAAACCTCTTTTTCAATCACCAACCCGCAAGACACAAAGCAAAACAGCATGAGAAAAACATCAATTACGCATTACGCATTACGCATTATGAATTATGCATTATGCATTCTTAATTATGCATTCTGCATTCTTAATTAAATTTCCCGCGATTTAATTTTGTGAGTTCAACTCTCTTTTTTTCCATGGAATAATATTGTAAAATGGGGTCATGAATCGAGGTAGAAGTTTATTTTTGGCAGTCATTTTTCTCCTGGCAAGTCCGCTTTCTTTTGCATTGTATTATGATCCTTCAATTTATGAGGAACTTTGGGAACAGCAGAAGGAAGCTATTACAGATTCACATGTATTCGGCTGTGTTGGAAACGAAGACAATTCCCTCTTTTTGATGCTGACCAACTCTGGTTCCGGTGCCTGGAGATCAAGAGTCTGGGCTTTTATCATCGGTGAGTATAACAAGGACAACAGCATGCATCTTGTCTGGGATAAGTCTCTGAATGGAGGAGATGTACGCAGCCTGGTTTTCAGTCCATACTCAAACAAGTTTTACTTTACGGCCTGCTGGGATGATCCCGAGGATCCCGAGCCTCACACAGAAGGATTATGGGTGGCTTCTCAAACCGGTAGAGATTGGGAACCTGTGGATTTGTTTCATCAGCACCTTGAATCAGGAATTTCTTATCTTGCCGTAAACAAAACGGGCGTATGGATGCTGATGGATGTCTATGACCACGAGAACAACAGGGAATGGCCAAACAGCGCCATTTACCAGATTGAAGACGACAAGGGAGCGTATTACTGCAGGAAAATGAAAACCTCACAGTACACAACCTTCCATTCATTCTGGGCATGGGAAAACCCCACAAGGAGAATTCAGGAAGAATCAGTTGTCCACGAATATGAACAGAATTTTAGGTATACTGACTACACTCTTATGGTTTGCGATCAGGATGAACAGTCATGGTGGGTGTATGACTGCGTAAAGGACAAAGCCTTAAAGGTCCAGAGCCTTGCACTTGCAATGGAAGAAGCCGCTAGGATAGACTCTCTTTACGAGGCTAAAGCCATAGAAAGGGGAAAGAAGAAGCCATTCGTTATGATTGGCCTGATCCTGGTTGCCGCCATCTCCTTTATTCTGATGCTGGTCTTTGCAATCCTTATGGTTGCGGGCAGACGCAGGATTAAGAGGAAGGGAGCGGACAAGCTTATCGAGCACAATAAGATGGTCTTTGACATTCAGGAAAAGGAAAGGGCTAAAATCAGCCGTGACATACATGACTCGGTCGTTCAGGACATACGTGTTCTTCGCCTGGAAACCGAAAACCTTGTAGTGGACGAAGGGTCAAAGCAAAGGCAGACAAAAATCGAGGACATCGCAACCGACTGCATCATCAAGCTGCGAAACATCTGCTACAACCTTACTCCGGCGGAACTTGCAAGCCACACCAAGGGGGACTCATCCAAGCTGGAACTCATTTCAATCATCAACTCACTGGTGCAGCAGTTCAGCATGAGAACCCACATTCCCTGCGTCTTTAAAGTGGACGAAGGATTTGAATATCCGGTGCTGGAAAAAGAAGAGACGCAAAACCTTTTCCGTGTAATTCAGGAGGCGCTTACAAACAGCGAAAAGCATTCATACGCCACCCAAGTTTCAATTTTCATCAAGAAGGCGGACGGCTCCCTTTTGATTTATATAACGGACGACGGCATAGGATGCAACCAGGAAGAGCTGAATGCAAAGCTCAAGAGCAAGGAACATCTGGGATTAAGGTCCATGAAGGACAGGATGGAGTTGATCGGCGGTTCCGTAGAATTCTTTACCGCGCAAAATGACGGAATGGAAATCAAGCTTACTTTACCATTGGAGAAGTCGTGATGAAGAATATCGTTTATATTGTTGATGATCATAATATGGTACGCAACGGCCTCAAGGCATGGCTGGAAAACCACAGCGACTGGCGGGTTCCAAAGGACTTCGCATCTTCCAAGGAATGCATCAGCTGTCTGGAATGCATAAGCTCAATGCGAAAGACAAAGGCAAATTCAAAAAAGAAGGATGAAGCCGGAATTGAGGAAATGCTGTTCCCGGAAATTATAATCGTTGACGTTCAGCTTATAAATGAAACTGGTTTTGCCCTTGTAAAGACGATTAAGGAAAGATGGCCGGAAATAAAGTGCGTCATGTATTCGATGTATGACACCACAGGCTTTGTGCTTCAGGCAAAGGATTCGGGGGCGTCGGGATACATCTCCAAGGTTGCCAAGGAAGAGGAGCTTTTACACTGCCTTGAAGTCGTACAGAACGGAGGCACCTATCTTGAGCAGTATATGCAGGAAGCGCAGAACAAGGTGGATTCAATCATTTCAATCCTTTCCAAACAGGAACGGAATATTTTTGAAGCCCTCTTGCAGGATAAATCCAACAAACAGATTTGCGACGAATTTTTCCTTTCTTCACGGACAGTCGAAAACTACACCAGCCGGCTCTACGCAAAAATCGGCGTAAAGAACAGGGAAGAATTGATTGCCAAATACAGATAAAGTTGAATTTACCATAGAACAAATGATTTATTTCTGCTAGAATCAATACATGCAGTTACTTACACCTAACGAATGGATGACAAAAGCCGCTTCAGAAATTCCCGACGATCAGAGCGCAGTTCTTTTTATGCGTCATTGTGAGCGTTACACAGATCCGCCGGACGGAGATTATTCCAAGCTTCTGCTGACCCCCAACGGAATAAAAATGGCAAATGACGTAGGCACCTCAATCAACAGAAAGATCAGGCTTTTACGAAGCAGCCCCATTGAACGATGCAAGCAGACAATACGTGAGGTAATAAAATTTATTCCACCAGAATTTGCCCCAACAAAAGACACTGAGATAAAAACCTCAAAAGATTTTTTTGAACTTTTGGGAAATCCAAGTCCAAAGGAATCCGGTGGAGTCGGATGGTTTGAATATTTTCATTATCTTCAGGAACATGATGTAGAGTCAGCCCAGGGCATTTCTCTGGAAGCCGAGACCAAGCATATTCTGGATGCAATTTTTGCAGAAACTCTTGATTCAAGGGAAGCAGCATCATATACCGATGACAGCAGCACCACTGCCCCTCTTGATTTAATCTGCTCCCATGACTGCCATGTAATTGTTCTTGCCAGTGCCCTTTTTGATCATAAAACGGACATGTCATTAACTTCCAAATGGTGCCAGTTTGCCGAGGGTCTTTTATTTTACGGTACTCGGCGCAATTTCACTGCGTTCTGGCGTGGCCAAAAGAAGACCTTTGTCGATTACCTGTAGAGCGCCTACTTCCAGCCGTTAAACCTGAACCTTTCACTGTACGGCTTTTTGACCGGGGCCTTTACTTCATCCAGGGCCTTTCCAACGGGAAGAATGCAGACTACATCATAACCTTCCGGTACATTCAGGATTTGTGCAATCTTGTCGCATATCCTGTCTTCATCCGTAATGTGGCCCTCGTACCAGCAGCTCTGATATCCAAGCTCAACAATGGCAAGAAGCATGTTCTCTATGGCGGCAGAATAATCCTGAACGGCAAAGCATCTGTCGCGGTAGGCATTGATTTTTTGCGAAAGGACTACAACCATGGCCGGGGCAGTCTTTGCAACCGGTGGATTGATGGCATCCTTTATCTTTGCGAGTGTTTCCGGATCATTTACGATTACAAGGCTTGTCGTCTGCTTGTTGCATCCTGATGGAGCATCGAGTCCTGCCCTGACAATCGTCACCAGATCTTCTTCCGGCACTGGCTCTGGAGAAAAGTCCCCCTGTAACTGCGGCGTGTTGAAATCGTGCCCACTGCTGACTTCAGGCTCATGATGTAAATCTGGCATGGGTTTGCTTCATCCCAAATCTGTTCGATTACCTCAAGCTTCTTGAACCCCACTCCCTTGTAGAATTTATTTGTCTTGTCGTAGCTTTCATACATTCCCTCGCGGACAGTCTTTACCTGAATGAACGAATACCCCTTTGCAATGGCATATTCCTTTGAGGCCTCAAAGAGCTTGCGACCGATTCCCATCCTGTGGTATTCCTTTAGGATTCCAGTTACAGCAATATCAACCGTGTCTGGACTTGTTTCCTTTAAGCACAAAAAGCCCGCCGGAGATTCATCCACATAAGCGGCAAAAAAAGGAAGTTCACCGGATTCCTGTATGAGTCCTTCCCTGTTTTCCGGAACTTCAAACCATTCTGGCAGGGATTCAAGTATCTTCCTGGAAATGTCCTTGCGTTCTGAACTGTCAGTTATAAATCTAATCATTATTTTTCCTTAACCAAAATTGTGATAAACTATAGGGGAAAGATAGCATAGAAAAAAACAACAGTCAACGCGATGAAAGATGAAGATAAAGATCCCCCCTACAGTCTCTTCTCCATCAACAAAAACCGTCCCTTGCGCCAGTCCGCATGGCCGCGTTCTTGATAGCCGTTTTTTTGGTAGAGGCGGAGGGCAAAGGGGTTTTGGGTAAAGACATCGAGACGGACGGATTTGTATCCCATTTCCAGGAGCTGGGCTTCAATTCCGGCGAGGACTGCATTTCCTATTCCCCTGTGCTGGAAATCGGGGGAGACACACAGCCTGTGGATGATGCATGGTTTTTCGTATTCCCATTTTCCGTTCTTATACTCTTCGTCACATTCCTCGCTTATTACATAAACTGCCGCAATCTTTTCTTCCTGGAGCACCACATACAGGTTTGACTTCTTTATGTCACTTTCAAAATCTTCCCTGCATGGATAAATGTCATCCCACTGGTTTATGCCCTGAGCGGACATAAGGCGTTTTGCCCCTTCAACCAGCGAGACAACTTCATCCAAATCATCTGGTGTTCCAAGCCTGTAATCCATCTTCTAAAATCCCAACCTATTTCTGACCTCATGCCTGAATTCTTCCAGGGCTTCCTCTTTGCTCGAGTCTCCATAATAATATGACGCTACTGCTTCCATAAAATACATGTATATCTCATTGTCAGAAGACTGGTAGAGGGTTCCGTCAACGTTTTTGGCATATTCACAGAACTCATCATAGTAATTTTGTCCGCCAAGGAATGATTCGTCAAAATCATCCTTTATCTTGTCCTGTACCTTTATGTTGCCAACCAGTTCCCCGGAAGACATTGCCATTTCCTCAAGGAAATATTCATCGGTGGTAAGGTACCGTATCATTTCCTTTGCGGCATTTGGATTTTTTGTGTTCTTGTTGGCGGCAATCCATGTTCCACCCCAGTACCAGCCAGAAGGTCCTGCGCACATTGCCCAGTCACCGCTAGTCTCAGGAGAATTTGGTTCAAGCACCCACTTGAGTCCCCATGTCGGCATGAAGTAGCTGAACACTTCCAAACGATTTCCATCTTCGTCACGAAGCCAATCTTCCATTCCGGCAAACCATGCCTCAGACCACTGTCCCGCATCAGCATCAAGTTCTTCATCATGCATGATTTTACAGACATCCATATATTTTTCCATGGCAGGATCAAGATAGAGTTCCCCATCAACAACCCAAGGCTTTCTGCGCATGCCCAAGAATGGCCTGTAGAGATCCTCGAGAGCTGAAACAAGCCTGCATTTTCCATTTGACCTTTCTTTTAAAATGCGTGCCGTCTCAAGCATTTTGTCTTCATCGCTGAATAACTCCTGAATTTTTTCCGGGTCATCGGTTCCAAGATATTTTTTTGCAAGACTCCTGCGGTAGAACATTGCACCAGGATACATTCCCCAGGACATTGCATAAACATGACCATCATAGCTTCCTATCTTAATCGGGAAGTCCTCCATCTTTTCCTTTACTTCCTCGTAAAGATCATCAAGAGGAAGAAGCATGCCAGACTCTACGTATCTGCGGACAAACGCTTCCTCAAGGGCAAAGACATCCGGACCATCACCACGTGCAAATGCAGAATCCAGGGCAGTAGGGAACTGATCTGTCGGTATCAGAGAATATCCAACTTCCACATTCGGGTGGGTATCTCCATAGCCGTAATCATATTCGCAAAGATAAGTTTCAAGCTCATCGGTAAAAGACCATACGATAAGCTTTGCATTTTCTTCCGATGTTTTTGAGCTTGAAGGTTTAGAAGTTGAAGATGCAGGTGTTGAATCCAAAAGCAGCTTCAAGATTTTTTCCGTTGTGGATTGAATTCCAAGCCTGTCCCTGTTTGAAATCGACGCATCCTGTGTTATGAAATAGCTTACGCGCACAAAACCATAGTCACCAAAGAAATCATAATCGTTTTTTGCAATCGGAGTAAATGCCCTGAATTTTTTTACAATTTCCTGATAGATGTTCCTGGCTTCATATTGATCCCTTGTTGTTACAGATTTAACAAGCACCTTGCTTTCAAAGGCCATCTTCTTAATCTGTTCAATCTCTGATTCATCGTAAACCAGAACATTGACTTCCGCCTTCATGGAATCGGCAAAGACTGCGGCATTCACCCCGTCGTCATTGGTCAGGTAAAAGCCCACGGTTTCCTTGTCAAACTTTTCTTCAAAAATCGTCATAGAGTTTTTTGGTGCGGCAAACAAATTGAAGGAACAAATCAAACTCAACATCAAAAATAATTTTCGCATTTTCATTTCAACACTCCATTTAATAAAATTATATGTCAGTTTCAAATTACAGAACGTTCTTTAACCTGTCCATGACACCCTTCAAGTGCTCATCACAGAGTCCAAAGTGCATTGAACGATAAGTCCATGCGGCTCTCCCTATCTTGTATTTTTCAAAGACTGAATTAATTGCCTCATACCATTTTACGGTATCCTCAGGGGAAGCCGTGTTGATGACTCCATATTCTCCGCAGTAGAGCGGGACATTCCTTTCTTCGGCTAGCTTTACGGCCCTGTCAAAAAGTACTTCAAATGCCCTTGCATCCAGAGTACCGTCCATGTCCTTTAACGCACCGTTCAGCTCCTTGAACAAATCAAGCATCTGCTCCTTGTAGAACGACGCTTCAACCGGGAACCCAATCCTAAAGTCAGGCCTCATTCCGATTGAACCAAGCCATGGAGCTCCCTGATGCGTAAACAAGAATGGCTCATAACAGTGGAAGTTGTAGACTATGTATTCATCCTGCGGCATGGGCAAGTCTGGGAGTGCCTCTATGCTGTTGTTCCAGTATCCTCCCAACAGAATGTAGGTCTTGGGGCAGATTGTCCTTATCCGTCTGATGCATTCGCCTGCAATTTTATTCCATGGTTCGCAATAGGACTTGTCGGTCACTTCGTTCAAAAGCTCAAAGGCGATGTTGTCTCTGTTGCCGAAACGTCTTGCAAATTCCATCCACAGGCGGTAGAACCTTTCCTGCATTTCGCCAGAGTCAAAGAAACTGTTCTGTGATACATCCGCGGCAAAAGAATATCCTGCGGTCTTGTGCAAATCAAGGATTATGTTAAGGGAATTTTTTGCACACAAATCAACCGCCCTCTGTACACGTGCAAAGCCTTCTTCAAGATAAGAGCTTCCGTCCTCTGATTCAAATATGTTGTAGTCAATTGGAAGCCGCACATGATCGAGTCCCCATGATGCTATGACGGAAAAATCCTCTTCCTTAATAAAACCGTCCAGCCTCTCCTTTGAATAGTCGCACTGAGAAAACCAACCGCCAAGGTTCACGCCCTTTTTAAATCCTTCAAAATCCCTCATAAATAACTCCTGACTTTCAATCAGTCAAATAATATTCTTACCCGGTTGAATCATTCATCCGGACCTAATGTTTTCACAAGACGATCCAACTGATCCTGCATGTAGCGGCAGAATATAGCCGTATACGGAGAAAGCTCTTCGCAGTATTTATCCCAGATTCTTTCGAACTCTTCATCTGAAGCCGCCATTATGCACATGGGAAGATACTTCTTTTGAATGTCCTCATATTCATCCAATGCATCATATGCCATGGTTTCAGCCCAGTCTCCTTCATAGCTAGGATGGAACCTCCACATCGGATACCAGAAATCATTCGGCTGAGGATTTGGATCCATCAGTTCAAGATAGGAACTGACACCGTACGCGTCAAATATTTCCTTATCGAGTTTACTTGCATTTTTAATTTTTTCCCAAGGAAGCTCATCCATTACACGGGTATATCCGGAAGGCATCATTCCTTCAAGCTTAGGTGCTTCCTCACGCCATAGAACAGCACAATTATGCTCAAGGTAGTTATAGTCGCTATGATTTTGACGCTGTTCCTCCGTTCTGTATGGCCTTCCCTGTTCATCCCTCTGCCAGTCAATGCCTTCAAATCCCCAATAAAGGATTCTTTGGTTTTCTTCTTCCAACATCTTGTCCATAAACTGAATGATTTTGATGGCCTTATCTTCCGGACAATTTACGGTGATTCCATAACCCCTCTGGAGATTGGGTAATGAGACGTCACGGTAACGGGGTCTTATGTCCCTGTCGAATGTAAGTGCCAGAGGAACATAAGCCCTTTCATTTTCTCCGTTAGAATTGAAAGCCGGATCGTCAATACGATACTGGAATTGCCACCCCTGAATGAACATTCCGAGCACACGTCCCTGATATATTTTTTCATAATACTGGTCGCTGTTATCTGTAAATGAAGCTGGATCTATAAGCCCGCGTTTATAATATCCGTTGGCAAGTTTAAACCACCTCTTTGAACATTCAGCCGTAAAAAGATCATTGTATACATAACGGTCCCCTTCCTTTGTGACAAAACCGTTGCCTTCGTTTGGATAACCGGCCAGGAAATTTGGAGGATTCCACAAGTCAAAGGCTTCCCAATCGTAGGTAATTATGCTGAACGGTATTGTGGTGCCACCTCCAATATACGGATATTTCCTGTAATATTTTTCAAGCAAATCAAAATATTCATCTACAGTCCTTATGACAGGATACCCGAATTCCTTGAGGACTGCTTTTTGAATCCAAAAGGCATTACCGTTATAATTTGACTCAGACGGAATGCCATCGTATACGCCATAATTTGTAAGGGAGTAAATGTGTTCACTAATGATTCTGCCATCAGCATCTTTTTCTGAATCACAATCAATCATCTGCTTCCATGCCGATTCATAATGTTTCCGTAGGTTCGGCGCATATTCTTCAATAAGGGGCTTTAGGTCACGCAGGCATCCGGCATCCTGGAACTCTGTTGAACCAACTTCTACCAAATCCGGACGATTGTCTGAACGAATCAATGATTCAATCTTCCGATCCCTGTCGCCTTTTAGAATATCCCATGTAAAAGTTACACCAAAATTTTCTTCAATCCATTTATATGCAGCATTATCGGCAGGAGGTTTATCTCGACTTTGAATTGTAAAAATCGAAATATTCAGTTTGTCGCCAGAAGAAATCGGTTCACCCCTTGCAAAAAGGTTCCCGCCCTTTAAAAGTTCAAATTCATCCTTACCCTTGGCACTAGCAAAACAATTTACCTTTACAAAACCAAAATCCTCAAAGAAATCATAAAACTCTTCTTCAAGTTTTCCAAATGCCTGAAACTTTTTAACAATGCTTTCGTATATTTTTTTATCTTCATATTCTTTTCTGGAATTGGCTGAGTTAACAAGCACCCTGCATTCAAAGGCCATCTTTTTCAACTGCTCGGCTTCAGATTCATCAAAGACCAGAACATGAACCTGAACATTCATTGAATCAGAAAAAACTGCGGCATTAATTCCGCTTCCATCGGTCAAATAAAAGCCCACGGTCTCCCTGTCAAATTGTTTTTCAAAAATAGTATTTGAATTTTTTGGGGCTGCAAACAAACTTGTTCCCCACAGCATGCACAGTATTGCAAGAATTTTCCTCACTTTCATAATGTCCACTCCTAGTTTTTATATCTTACATTAAATAGACTATCAGAATAAAAACCTTATGTCCATCGTCTTAAGCTCATATGCCCGTATTTTCCCCTTCCCGCTTAACATTTTCCTTCCGTTCCTGTAGAATTACAGTATTGGGGTTTGGGGAGACATTTTGTTCCCTGTAAAATCCGGGGGGTATCCATGAAAAATATAAAAGTATTTCTGCTTAGCGTAATAGTCTTATGTATGGGACAGCTTTTTGCCACTGTGCCGGAGACGGTTATCGAAAAGCTCCCGGAGGGCATAAATCATAAATCAGTCATTGCATTCGGGAAACATGAAGGAAATCAGTTTGATTTTATTTATACTGATGGAAACGAGTATTTTATAGACTCATGCGGAACGAAAATCGGACCGTTCAAATCAGTTCCCAGAATGATCTTCTCTGGAGACAATCTTGCATATGTCTTTACCGACGAAAATGAAAAATGGCATGTCGTGCTTAACGAAAAAGAGCTTGGAGTCTACGAGGAGCTTTACTATTTTGGCTTCATGTCGTCGGATCCGGACAAATACACTTACCTTGCTAAAAAAGAAGACGGCTGGTACATAATCACGGAAGAAAAATCTTACGGTCCATTTGATAAAAAAGCAGATTTTGTCTTGAGGAAAAAGGACGGAAGCATATGCTATTGTGTAGAGGAAGGCAACTTTGATTACGTTTATACAGATGGAGAAAAACGCGGACCATTTAATTTTGTTGAAACCAACGGATTCTTTATACGGGAAGTTGAATCTTTCATCTATTCATGGGCAGACATTTATTCAAACGAATATCATCTGTGTATCGACGGCAAGGATTCAGAGGCATATAATTCACTAGAATTTTTCCCCTCGGACGATGGAAGGCTATATTACATCTATGAGACAGTGGATTTTAAAACTACACGCCTAATGTGCGACGACAAAATCCTAAAGGAACTGGATGCCTCCGAATATGGAACCGCACCATATTCTTCCTCCTCTGCAGACAACGGTTTATGCATTTCGCTGGGACATAAATTAAACTATGATGAAAGATGGGTATTTCTACTAAAGGACGGAGAGATTAAAGCTGAATTAAAAATCGAGGCGGTTGATACAGACCACGAATACCCGTTATTCTTCTTCCACGATTTGCAGGTTTCATGTCCTGCCGGTAAATTCGGTCCCTATCAGGAAATTCTAGAAGTGGAGTTTGACAGATTTGGACGTGCGTTTTGGGTTGCAAGGGAAAAATCAGAAGACGATAATCCTTATTCACGACACTGTGGAGTTTATATCGATGGTAAATTGATTTATGAATCCGACAGGTTAGACTATATATTTGATTTTGACACTCTCGATGATAAATTCATTATTATTGCAGGTTATGATTTCGATGTCTTGATTGTTAACGGCAGAAGATACGATTTAAGCGGTGATCCCACTGTCCTGAATAAAATGCTTGGCATGCTTCTTTCATCAAATTATCCACATAAATCAGTCATAGCTATAAGCCCCAGGCTTTTACCGGATAGCGATGATTTTATCTTCTTTTACTATACAGATGACTATCATATAGAATGCTTCTTCCATGACGGAACTTTCTACAAGGCTTTCTGCGACGAGAAATTCATCTATTTTATAGATGGAAACTCAATAAAAAGGATGGAATTTAACTAAATTTAGACATTTTCGACAAAACTTCCTTTTTTTTCCGATAATAGTGGTATATTTTCACACAAATTTGAATCTCTAAGGGTTTTGCAGGAGTTTTTATGTCAAACAAAGATAAGCTTAAAAATATGTCAACAAAGAAGAAATCACGCCTGTTGTTCTGGGGAATGCTTGGTCCGCTTCTTGTAGTAACGATTGCTGCATGTTCTTTCTTCTATTATGTTTCTAACAAAATAATTGAGTATTATCTGAGGTCAGAACTTTCTTATACAGTTGAAAAAGTAAATTCCAGCATTCTTGAGCACGTCAATCCAATAATGGTGAACATAGAGGATTTTGCCAATTTTGCAAGTCTTTCTGATGACGTGGATATCTACAAGCCTCTTGTCCAGACTTTCCAGAAGAATCTTGACTATTCAACAGGATTCTATTATGCAACAAAGGAGTCCGTAAAAAAAGGCGAAGGTTTCTTTGTTCATAGCGGTGGATGGGTCCCTCCCTCTGACTATGACCAGACGACAAGGGAATGGTATATAAACGCAATAAACAATCCGGGCAAGCTGGCATTTGCATCTCCATTTATTGATGCCGACACCGGAGAATTGATAATCACAGTTTCCAAGGCAGTCAATGACACTCGCGGAAGAGTAAAAGGTGTTGTAGCGTGTGACATTTTGCTTTCACGTTTGACAAAGCTTTTCCAGGACACAAAGATTTCCGAAAATACCGTGATCAACCTGATTACACAGGACGGCTATTACATGACCAACAGCGATTCATCAAAGGTAATGAACAAGAAATATTTTGATGAAACCTCATTTGCCGGAGACATGAAACAATGGTTGAACGGAGATCTTAAAACAGAGGTTACGAATAAAAATTTTTATGCAGTATGCAGGATCGGTTATTCTCCATGGTTCATCATAATCGAAGGTCCTGTCGTAGATTTCAAGGGACAGCTTGCCAACGTCATATTCACATTTGAGATTGCGCTCATCATCTTCAGCATCATCACTTCCCTGTTGAACATCCACACCATCCGCAAGATGAGGAAGGGTGAACAGCAGCTGGGTGCAAACCTTTTTGCAGAAACTCAGACACTTGCCGTTGCCGCCAAGGAAAATGCCGCCACCGCACAGGATCAGAGTGCCGCCGTCAAGGAAATCGTTGCCACAATGGAAGACTCCAACGCACTTTCCGAAAACATTGCCTCCAAAATCCATGACGTGTCCAAGGTCGCGGAAAAAACCTCATCCGATGTTGCAGAGGGTGTTGCCTCCATCGAAAACAACGTCGCACAGCTTCATGCAATTTTTGATGCCAACCAGCAGACAATCGAGGGCATGAAGGTTCTTAGCAAGAGCATAGAAAGCATCTGGGACATCGTTACATTGATCAACAACGTAGCCGACCAGGCAAAAATCATAGCCTTTAACGCAGAGCTTGAGGCATCCAGCGCAGGTGAGGCAGGAAAGAGCTTCCGTATTGTTGCCAACGAAATCCGCCGCCTTTCTGACGGTATCATCGACGGAACAAAAGAAATCAAGGAGCGCATAAACGAGATTCAGCATTCCTCAGACTCCCTTATCCTTGCATCCGAAAGTGGAACCGAAAAAATCAACGAGGGTTACGAGAACGCAAAGAATCTTGGCGAAATGTTTGCAAGCATCAAGAACTCTGCCGAAATCACGGCATCTTCAGCAGGCGATATAACGGACATCATTCAGCAGCAGACAAATGCCTCAGAGCAGATTTTGATTGCACTGAAACAGATATCAGCCGGTGTAGAAAACTTTACAGTTGCAACTGACAATATTTCTTCTTCATCAGAACAGATCCGCTCAATGTCAGAGGCAATGAACAACAGCATCATGTCTTCCAAGGGCAAGAAAAAAGAATAAAGGTTAAACATGGAAGAACTAGACTCTAAAACCCAGCAGGAAATCACTGAACTTTACGAAGGCAAGCAGGGTTCTTATCTGATCTTTTCTGTGGGGAAACACCGCTATGCCCTTAACTCCAGCCTCATCAAGGAAATCATGTACGGGGTAAAAATCCACGGGATTCCGTTTACTCCAGATTACATAGAGGGTGTATTAAATTGCAGGGGCGTTCCCTTTACAGTTGTGAACCTTTTGAAAATGGCAAAAGAAGAAAACAGCGATATTGCCGAAAGCGTTTTTCTCTTGTTCAACCGTGACGATGACCAGTTTTGCCTTCACATTTCCAACATCGAGGTCTTTTTTGAACCGGAAGAGGATGACATTCTTGAAGACAAGGTAAAATACAAGTTCAAGTTCATTCCTCTCTTTAACGCAGACAAAATCGAAGAAACCCTTTGCAAAGATTTAGGTAAGGATGAATAGATGGATCAACAGAAGATAAAGATTTTAATTGCTGATGACTCGGCCATTACCCGTGGCATTTTTGAAAAAAACTTCAATGCATCGGGCCTTTTTGAAATTGTGGGAATGGTTTCAAACGGACGCAAGGCAATCGACTTTTGCAGTGAGAACGATGTTGATCTGGTAATTTCTGACTATGACATGCCGGAGATGAACGGTATAGAGACAACCAGAATCCTTACAAAACAATTCGGCATACCTGTATGCATTTACGCAGAGAACAATTCAGTAAGGTCACAGGCATTGCAGGAAGGTGCCATGCTTTTTGAAGTAAGGCCCAGCTTTACAAGCTTTACATCCCAATCCATGACACCATTTATAGAAAAGATAGCGGAGACCTACACAAAACGGTTCAGCTCAACTCATCATCATAAAAGACTTGCATCTGCAGATACAACGGAGAAAAAAAAGACAGGGTATCCGGCTCACAGCTTTGACATCCTTTGCATAGGAGCATCCACCGGAGGCCCCACAGCCGTCCAGGAGATTTTAAAGGGACTTGGAAATGATTTTCCGCTTCCGATTCTTTATGTCCAGCATATTGATTCTGGTTCAGATAAAAAAATGGTGGAATGGTTCAACCAGACTTGCCCCAACACTCCCATGGAACTTGCAGAAGACGGTCAGCCTGCAAAAAAGGGACACGTGTACATGGCCCCAGCAGACACTCACCTTATAATTGATTACATCAATGCAGCCGGTGCTCCAGTACTCAAGCTTTCTGATGAACCGCCGGAGAGGTTTTTAAAACCAGCCGTAAACAAGCTTTTTAGAAGTGCCGCATCCCTTTACAAACAAAAATGCCTTGCCGTCCTGCTTACTGGAATGGGACGTGATGGAGCTGAGGGCTGCAAGGAAATAGTAGACAACGGCGGTTACACAATTGCCGAAGACAAATCAACATGCGCTGTTTTTGGAATGCCTGCCGCCGCCATAGAACTGGATGCCGCAACAAAGGTGTATCCAAGAGGAATCATTGCACAGGAAATTTTGAAGCTTGTGTAATTTTCAGAATGTGACAATGGAGTTTTGAAGATTTGAACCAATCAGAAAATTTGCTTGACGAAAAAACTTTAAACAAACTGATAGAACTGATTACTCAAAAAACCGGAATCATTCCCCGCGACAGCCACCGGTCCGGCATTAAGAATTATGTAGAAAAACGCATGAAGGAACTTGAAGAAGTTTCAAATTCAAGCAAGATTTCACCGGAGACTTTCCTTTCCTTAATCGAAGTGAATCCCGTTGAGATGGCCCTGCTCATAAACAGTTCTACTGTAAACGAGACATATTTTTTCCGCGAGGAAGCTCAGTTTGATGTTCTGGAGCAAAAGGTGCTTCCTGATTTAAAGGCAAAAAACCCCATTACAATCCCCATAACGCCAATAAGAATCTGGAGTGCCGCATGTTCAACCGGCGAAGAGATTTATTCGATTTTACTTTTGGCAGAATCACTCGGAATAAAAACTGAATGCACTGCAAGCGACATAAACACAACAGTCCTGGAAAAATGCAAGAGCGGCTTCTACATGAAAAATGCGATACGTTCTGTAGACGGAGCAAAATACCAAAAGCTTCTTGAACAATACAAGACAGGAACCGGTGAATTTCAACTTTCAGAAAAACTTCGTTCCAGCATCATCACAAAACATATAAACCTTTCTGACCTAACGGATTTCCCAAAGAATCAGAACATCATTTTCATCCGCAACGTATTCATTTACTTTAGCAATGAGATGAAAAAGCAGATCCTGACAAAGATTGCGGAAGAATCTCTTGCACCAGGCGGATACATCTTTGTCTCAATGAATGAGGTTGCAGTTCTGGATTCCCTTATGATTCCGGATTGTCTTGAACAGATTCATGACGGAAAGGTTTTCTATTTTCATAAGAAGGTGGGCAAATGAAGACAACGGATGAAACTTTAAAATGTTACCTGGAAGAAACCAGACACCTCCTCTCCCTGATCAAGAATGATTCAAAGGGCTACAGAGAAAACCTTAAGCTCTTTAGCATGATTAAGGACAACTCAAAGATTCTTGGGTTTACAACTGTTTACAATTTATTCAAGGGCATCGAGGACATTTACAAATCCCTCTGCGACGGAAAGATTGCATACACCGAAAACCTGGAACTGCTGCTTAAAATCGTATGCGGAGAGATTGATGAATGCTGTAACATGATAGAAGACGGTTCTCCGCTTTTAAATGACATTGATGTCCGTCCTTACCTCTTGTACTGTGACAAGGCAGTTGCCGGAGAAATATTTGACCCTTCCCACCTTACAAAAAAGACAGAAAATGATGACTGGCTTGAAAACAAAATCAAGGTTTCCCGCGCACGTAAAAAGAGGGAACAAAAAAACTCAGACCAAATCATAAAGGTTTCCTCAGACAAGATTTCCAACATCGTTAACCTTCAGGAAGAGATGATTGCCAGAACCTACATAATAGAAAATCAGATTACACTCCTGAAAAACGCCATCTCCGACAAAAACCTTTCTGCGGTAAACGAGGCATACAAGCTCCTTGTCGGTGACACACAGAACCTTCAGAATTCCCTTTTGCTTGTTCACGAGAATTTGATGGGCCTGATGCAGGATGAATCCCTACTCAAAAACCATCAGAAATTCTACGGATTTTTCATCATGGCAAACGGCAAGAAATATCTTATTCCATCTGAATTCATTCACGATGTCATCTGCGAAATTCCGCTTAATTACGAGACAGTACAGAATCAAAAGAGTGTCCGCTATGTCGTGGAAAATGAATCTGGCGAAAAAGAGGATGAGGTAGTTGAATATGTTCCAATCTATTATCTTTCTTCTTTGCTTCCGGGTCAGGCCGTAAAGAACAGGAACGTAATGGATACGATACTTGTGGTGGATTACCAGTCACAGAAAATTGGCATCATAGTTGACAGTGTAATGAAGTTTGCTTCTGTCATAAAGAAAAGCATGCCATCTTCGTTTGAAAAATTTGCTCCGGTCGAAGGACTTGCATTTGATGAAAAATACGACATGATTCCTATACTCCATGTTCCAGACATCATGAAGCGCTTCCGTTCTCTGCGTGGATATGACGTAAAGAAATACGAGGCCATCACAAAAAAACACGTCAACAAAATCCTTATCGTTGATGATTCCGAAACCACACGTCAGATTGAACGTACAATTCTTCTGGCAAACAATTTCCTTGTGGAAGAAGCAAGCGACGGAATCAATGCAATAGAAAAAATAAAGCAAAAACAATTTGACCTGATTCTTTGCGACGATGAAATGCCACGTATGAACGGAGACATCCTTCTGGACAATATCCGCCGCATGGAAAACTACAAGAATGTCCCTGTTGTTGCAATGGCCGAAAGACCTTTGGCAAAAGCAGATGCCTTTGTCAGCAAATCAGGATTTTCAAGAGACACACTGATACAAACCCTTAAAAGGAGCCTAGACAATGAGTGAGAAAATTTTAGTTTTGGAACCATCCACTACAACGCAATCAATCATCACTTCAGCACTCAAAAAATCTGCTTATGAAAGTACTTTTGAAACAAACGGACTTAAACTTTTGATTTCAATGTACAACACGCTTCCTTCTGTGGTATTGATAAATGCAAAATGTATGAACCCAAAAAGCAGCGAGCTGGTTCGACTTATAAAAAGCGTTGACCGCCTTAGGAAAATTCCTGTGGGTGTTTATGCCGTAGGTGATTTTTCTTTTGAACAGCATTACATGAGGAACTCTGGTGCGGATCTTTTCATTCATTTTGAATCTGAATCACTTGTTGGAAACATAGAGACGCTTTTGGACCTTGCCAGGAAAAACAAGCTCTCTGCCCCAATGGAAAGTGACATAATGAAAAGCGGCATTGCAGAACAGGTTTTTGCTCTCATGTCGAATCTTCCTGACATTGAGGAACTGTGCCATCGTTTCCTTTGCCTCCTTACTGAATTCTGTGAGGTCCCGGCTGTTTCAATCTTGCTTAATGACGAGGACGGTGCATATGGCTATTATATCTGCTCCAGCAATTTTACAGAAACAGAGAAAGCGGATTTCATAAAAGTCTGTGCAACCGATTTTGACGAGATCATTCCATATACAAACATCCGCATGGTTAATCCCAAGTGCCTTGAGCCCGATTTTGACCTGAGCAAATATCACACAAGCACGATTCCGCTTTCCGCATTCCAGAGGGAAGTCCTTATGGATTCAAAAAAGAAAAAAGTCGGAACCGTTAACGCCGTCAGGGAAGGAACCTTTACTTCACATCAGATTGACCTGCTCGATTTCTGTATTGAGCTGTTTAACCCGCTTGTAGAAAATGCCCTTTACCTTAAAAGGAAGCTCAAGTTCGAGAAAAACATCCGCAAGGCATTCAGCCGTTTTGTTCCATCTCAGATTATTGACGAACTTGTTAAGGATGCCGATCAGTCTGCCAAAGTAAGTGTCGGAGAAAAACGTGACGTTGCAATCCTGTTCAGTGATATCCGCTCATTTACAACAATAAGCGAACAAAACAAACCTGAAACCATCGTTGCCTTTTTAAACAGATATTTTACTGTCATGTGCACGATAATCAAAAAACATGGCGGTACAATAGACAAGTTCATCGGAGACGCCATCATGGCTTTGTTCGGTGCCCCAGTCAGTTATGAGGATAATGCCCGTCGTGCCGTAGCTGCTGCCTATGAGATGAGGGAAGCGTTAAAGACTGTTGAGCTTGAAGATTTGGTCATGCCCGAAGGAATGAAGTTCAACATTGGCATTGGCATTCACTATGGAGACGTTATCGTCGGTTCAATCGGTTCAAATGACAAGACAGATTATTCTGTAATCGGAGACAATGCAAACCTTGCATCCCGCATGGAAGGCCTTACTAAAACATATGGCACAATGATTCTTGTTACAGATGCCGTAAGGAATGACTTATACAAAACAAACGGAGACACATGTGGTTTTGAATTCCGTTATCTTGATGACGTTAAGGTAAAGGGAAAAGAAAAGGCCGTACCAATTTATTCGATTGATTCTTCGCCAGATGAATTCCCAAGGGAATACCGTGATGCCTATTCCAAAGGATTTGACCTTTACAAGCAGGGAATATGGAATCTTGCCCGTGAATATTTTGAAAAAGCCCTTGCCCTGGTTCCTGAGGACAAATCCGCCAAGCTCATGCTGGACCGCTGCATTGAGTTCATCAAAAATCCGCCGGCAAACTGGGATGGAGCAATAACGTTCCACACGAAATAGCTGGATTCAAGCGCACGGATAAATCATTCTTCCGTTCCAAACTTGGGGAAAATCGTCATTCCAAGAATCTGCTGCCTTTTTGTAATTGGATATGGCGTCCCCAAAAGAACTACCAGAGTGGCTGCAATGCCTTCCTTTAGCTTTGAGTCCCCGGCGACTTCCAGAGATTCGCTTTTTTTCTTTATATATTGCACCGCAACCTCATAGGCCTTTTCATAATCTGCAATCAAAATCCAAAGCTGGGCCGCAAACGTTCCCGAAAGAACATTGGCACCTGCCCCGAAAAGACCGTTCATGTGCTGATGCTCGACATGACTTGGGATATGCTCCGCCGACAAAAGGCCCTGTAAAAACGTGCAGTCATTTATGGAAGCAAATTTCATGAAAAGCTGGTACCCTTCTCCGTTCTGACAGCGTTCAAAGTATTCTTTGTCAAACTCCTGATCACTGGCCTCAGAATCAGTTTCCTGTACTACGTCGATTTCCTGATTTTCTGTTTCCTCACGCATTTCAGAGTAAGGATCCTCGTCTGTCTTGGGAAATTTGTTCAACAGAATTTTAATGATAAGAGCAACAACCAAAGCCCCGCCTATTATAAAAGGTACATAACTCATGAAATCATTATAGCATGCTTTTTGGGAATTGGAAATGGAAACAAAATGGTAAATTTTCTGATATTTTTATGCATAGTAACATTTTTTATCTTGATTTATTGAATTCTCTGTGTTATAATAAAAGTCAAATATATAAAAGTTCTCAAAAAACTCCAGTTTTTAATGCATCCTGTCATCCAGCACGATGTTTTTTTATTTCTGGGGATATGTTTAATACAGGTCAGGAGAGCGAAAAAAATGAAAATCAGACGTCAACTCATGTTAAGCCAAACGGTGTTAACTTTGTTTGCCATTCTTGTACTTATCATCCCAATCTTCCTTTCACAGAAGAATTCACTTAAAAAACAGATTACCCAAGTTTCGCAGCTGCAGGTTGAAAATGTAAACGACCAGATAGCCAACTTCCTTGAAAACCCACAGAGGACAATAGACACTGTCGTGGCCTACATGGAAAACCTTGATGAATACAACAGGGCTCCAGTTGAAGAATTCCTTGTGGCACAAGCTTCGGGCATTGCAGAATATTCAATGGTTTATGCATCCAGCGCCACACCGACTTGCCGCGGAGGATTCACTTACACAAACATCCACTGGATTGCGCCTTCCGATTTTGACGAGACAAGCCGCGGCTGGTTCATAGATGCAAAGGCAAACCAGGGGCAGGTTGTCTTTTCCAATCCTTATGTTGACGAACAGTCCAAGGGCATCGTCATTACGCTGTCAAAATCATTCAAGAACAAGAAAGGTGAATTTGCAGGCGTAGTTGGCGTAGACTTGCTTTTGGATGAAGTTGTCGCTCTTGTAAATGAAGTTCAGCTTACAAAAAGCGGCAAGGCATTCATGATTGACTCAAACGGAGTATATGTCACAAACCCCAACACCGACAAAGTTGCAAAGGACAATTTCTTTTCTGAATACAAGCTTTCCAAACTTGAGTCCAAGATTCCGGCCGATGCACCATACCTTAACCTTGACGACAAGGAACTGTATTTTGCCGCAAGAAAAATGCCTAATCTCTGCGGATGGACTTTAGTAACTGTCGGTCCGATGAAAGAACTCAATTCCGAAATGAACCACAACCTTACCACTCTTGCACTTCTTTCTCTGGGCGTTCTTGTGGTGGCAATCTTGAGTTCACTGTTTATTGCATTAAAACTCACTCAACCGCTAAAGCTGATTGCAAATGCTATGACAAAAATTTCCAGCGGTCATGCAAACCTTTCCAACCGTCTTGAATATCAGTCAAACGATGAGATAGGCCAAATTGCCAATGGATTCAACCTCTTTACCGAAAAGCTCCGTGACATCATGGTCAAGCTCAAGAAATCACAGGATTCACTTAAGGTTGCGGGAAATGATCTTGGGGCAAGCACTCAGGATACAGAGGATGCCATCGGTCAAATCCTAAGCAACATATCCAACGTAAACTCACAGATAATCGCACAGGGCAATGGAGTTGAAGAGACAGCAGGTGCCGTTAACCAGATAGCTTCCAACATCCAGTCACTGGAGAGAATGATTGAAGGTCAGTCAGAGGGAGTTTCAGAAGCAAGCTCTGCCGTTGAACAGATGATTGGAAACATTTCTTCCGTAAACTCAAGCGTGGAAAAAATGGCAAAGTCATTCGATTCACTGCAGAATGACGTACAGAACGGAACGGTAAAGCAGCAGGCCGTCAATGACCGCATCTCTCAGATTGAAACCCAGTCCCAGCTTTTACAGGAGGCAAACGCCGCCATTTCTTCCATTGCAGAACAGACAAACCTTCTTGCCATGAACGCCGCAATCGAAGCCGCACATGCAGGAGAGGCCGGAAAGGGATTCAGTGTTGTTGCAGACGAAATCCGAAAACTGAGTGAAACATCAAGCCAGCAGTCAAAGACCATCGGAGACCAGCTTGTCAACATTCAGGAATCAATCGAGGAAGTTGTAGCCGCATCCCTTGAATCCAGCGATGCATTCAATTCAGTATCCGCAAAAATCAGGGATACAGACCAGCTTGTACGCCAGATCAAGGCGGCAATGGAAGAACAGAAGAGCGGTTCAAAGCAGATCATTGAATCACTCCACCAGATGAACGATACAACCAGCGAAGTTAAATATTCATCAATGGAAATGCGTGACGGCAACAAGCAGATTCTTCTTACAGTTCAAAAGCTCCAGGATTCATCAAATTCAATGAACCAGAGCATGAACGAAATGGGCAACGGTGCAAGAAAGATCCACGAGACAGGAACCGCACTCAGTTCAATTTCTTCACAGATGAAGGCAGCGATAGACGGAATCGGAGAACAGATCAACCAGTTCCAGGTGTGATAAATCCGTTGTGTGAAGGAGGATCATAAAACATGAAGACTCTCTTTACAACAGATTACAAGAATTACAAACCAGAATGGCCAAGCTCTTGTCGTCCTTCGGCAAGGGCAGTCATTTTGATTGAAGGCACCCCTCTTGATTCTAACCCAAATGATTCTTCCAAAATAATCCTCAAACCAGAGGATAAAATTGCCCTTGTGTATGCAAAAAACCTTGGCTATTACAAATTCCCGGGTGGCGGCATAAACAAGGGTGAAGACAACATTACGGCACTTGTACGAGAAGTTCAGGAAGAGACCGGGCTGGAGCTTATTAAAGATTCCATAAGCGAATATGGCCTTGTCAAACGCATCATGCAATCCGAAATGTTCCCACAGACAATCTTTATTCAGGATTCATTTCATTATCTGTGCAGGGCAAAAACGGACTCAAACGGAAAGCCATTAATCAAAAAGCAGAACCTTGACTCATACGAAAGTGAAGAGGGCTTTGAGCTCAGGATTACAAGCATTCAGGAAGCAGTTGAAACAAACGTCAATTTCAAATCATCAAAAGTAAAATACCTTGACATGGTGGCACGCGAAAATCATGTTATGACAATGATGTGTGGGATGCCGGAACTTATGCCAAGAGCCTATGCCGAATCCTTGCTTGAACAGGGTGTGGCAAAAAATCCGGGGCCATGGCGTGAACACAGTTATGCAGTTGCAGTTGCGAAAGAATTTTGAGCTAAAGGAATATTTTGAAAAACTAACCGGCCGTGACCTGTATGAGATTATAAAATAGAAAGACCTGGGTCCGCCAGATTTCTTAACTCAAACCATCAAGTCAAAGTATACGCTCATTTCCCCTTCGCCACGGTTGGCCCAAAGTGAATAGGGAATGAATCTTAATGTTGCATCCTCTTCCCTTGCATCCTCATAATTCATATAGAGCTTGCTTTCCATAAACTCTGCCCCTGACGGAATCACCTTTTTTGCGTCGACATCCAGAACGATTGTCTCAAATCCAAATTCGCTGCTAGGCTTCTCTTTTATGACAAAGGGCTTTTTTATCATATAGCTTCTAAGGTTTTTACCGTTGTCCTTTTCTTCCGCACAATATACGACAGGTCCCCTCATGAATGCAATTTTATGCTCGTCTTCTACTACCCTTGGGTCTGCGAATACGGCACGGCTCTTCATCTCAAATTCAATTTCAAGATGATGCTTGTCTTCCGTAAATCCTTCCACATAAAGATATCCGTCGATTACACTGGCATTCAGATTTCCGATGTTCTTGCTGTACCTGTCTCCAGTCCACCCAGGAATGCGGAGTGCCAGCTTGAATCCAGTTTCACCTGCACCCGTCACGTCAATGTCTATCTTTCCGCTGTTGGGATAATCAGTTTTAATGCAAACTTCAATTTCCTTTTGATTCACATTCTTTTTAATCGTTGAGCCCATGTACAGGTGAACAAAGAGGGTGTCATCACTTTCACCATAAGCATAAGAGCCTATCGAAGAAACAAGCCTTGCGATATTTGGCGGACAACACGCACATCCAAACCACTTTTGTCGCACAGGTTTTACGTGTTCCTTGCGTTCATCTTTTTTGCATGCCTCAGGAAGAACCTCAAGTGGATTTACATAAAAGAAACTTTTACCGTCCAAAGCCATGCCGCTCAAGATGCCGTTGTAAAGTGCAACCTCCATTATGTCAGAATATTTTTGCGAGGGATTAAGGCAAAGCATTCTACGTGCAAAGAAAACAAGGCCTATTGAAGCACAGGTTTCCGCATACGCAGTGTCATTGGGCAAATCAAACGGAAACGAAAAGGCCTCCCCCAGATGTGTTGCTCCTATGCCACCCGTAATGTACATTTTTTCATTTACAATGCTGTCCCAAAGTGCCTCACATGCCTTTAGGATTTCCCTGTCGCCAGAGATTCGTGCCATGTCCGCCATGCCGCTGTAAAGATACACTGCCCTTACTGCGTGACCTACCGCCTCCGTCTGTTCCCTGACCGGCTTGTGTGCCTGATGATAGTAATCGGGTTTTCCCTTCATGTCCGGGTGTTCACCTTCAAAATATAACGGTGACTGTCCCCTCTGGTTGATGAAGTATTCCGCAAGATGCCTGTAATGCTCGTCCCCTGTTGCCTCATACAGCCTGAACAATGCCATTTCCGCAATCTCGTGTCCTGGATAGCCTTTGATCTTTCCTTCTTCAGTTCCAAAAACTCCGCATGCATAGTCTGCAAAACGTCTGGCCGCATTCAGGAGCTTGTCCTTGCCGGTTGCCTCATGATATGCAATTGCACCTTCGATCAAATGTCCCATGCAGTAGAGCTCGTGATGATCCCTTAAATCCGTAAAGCTTTTGTCCATGCCGTTGATGATGTAATAGGTGTCCAGATATCCGTTTGGTAATTGTGCCGCACATACAATATCGATGGCATCATCCGCAATTTTTTCCAGTGCAGGATCAGGATGAGTTGAAAGCGAATAGGAAACCGCCTCTATCCATTTTGAAAAATCACTGTCCTGAAAAAGAAAACCGTAGAACTCGTCGTCCTTTGCATCTTCCTTTTTATCCGGGAAAACCGCAAATCCCCTGTATGTGTATTTTGGGGCCTCATAATTCTTGCCCAGCTTTATTCTTTTACTGTTGAGCATTCCGGCCGCACGGAAATTGTGCATGCAAAAACTTGGTGTGGCATCGGGCACACGGTCATTTAAAATGTCCCACTGATATGGAATTACTTCTTTCCTGACAAGCTCCGTCTTTCGTGACCAAAACTCGTCCTGTATTTTGACTGACTTTAAATCCAAGGGCTTAATGTTCATAATGATTTCAGACTATCATTTCCATGGACATTTGTCTATTACACCTTGCAAAAGAACTAAAGTGCAAGTAGAATGAAGAAACAAACCACTAGAGAGGGTATGATTATGGTAGACGTAAAGGGACGCTGGGCATTCATTACTGGAGCGGCAAGAGGCATAGGTTATGGGGCGGCAATTTTCATGGCAAAACGCGGCTGCAACCTGATATTGCACGGAAGAACTGCGGAACACTGCAATAAGGTTCTTGAAGAAGTAAAGGGCCTTGGAGTTCAGGCACATGCCTTTGGAGCTGAACTTTCGGATCCGGCACAGGTAAGCAAAATGCTAAAGGAAATCGATGAGCTGGGAGTTACCGTGGACATTGTATTGAACAATGCGGGCCTTCAGGTTGCATACAGGACGGACTATCTTTCTACACCGGTTTCAGATTATGAAACAAGCTTTTACGTAAATACCATTTCTCCAATGATGATAACATACCATTTTCTTCCAAAGATGAAGGAAAAAGGTTTCGGACGCATAGTCAACACTACAAGCGGTATACGGCGTGAACCTGAGCAGGCAGGTTATTCAGCAAGCAAGGCCGCACTGGACAAGGTAACAATGGATTTGGCATCCGTTTACGACGGAACAGACGTAATAATCAGCCTTACTGATCCGGGTTGGTGCCGCACAGATCTTGGAGGTCCCTCTGCACCCAATTCACCGGAAAGCTCTTTGCCGGGAGTTGTCGTAGGAGCCTTTGTGGATGACAAAAAATCCGGTCGCTGTCTCGCTGCAGGCAATTTCCATGGCATGACCCTGGAAGAAGCCGTAGCCCACGCCGAAAAAAACATCTCCAAATATTTGGGCTCACTGGATTAAGCGGGTTAGATTTTCCATAAAATCCATTAAAAATTTTTCTTTCCTTTATAGAAATCCTGTGTTATAATGATTCTATGGAAGATTTTCAGGATGTTTCTGTTGATAATAACAAATTGGACTCTGAGAAAAAAAGCACGAACCATGAAAAAGCGACAAAAACCCTGTTTGGAAACAAAGGCCCTTCCAAGATTATCTTTGTCCTTCTGCTGCTCATCTATCTGACAGCATTGGTTTTTACCTCAAGATTGGGCCGTTCACAGGGTGCCACAAACCTCTTTGGCATGACCGTTCCTGTAACCATGTTCACCGGAGTCCTTTCTTCTTTTGCCAACATCTCCATAATCATGATGGTCTTTTTGTTCGGCAAGCTTGGATTCATTACGGCACTGAGCATCCATATCATTCATCTCCCGATCATCTTCTTCAACATGTTCGTCCATCACAGTGCCACCACGATTCCAGGTGTTTTTACCGGACTTTTGACGCTCTTTGCAATCATCATAATTTTCTGGATGTCCAACAAGACCAAGAAATACCAGAAAAAGCTCCTTGACCAAACCATCACAGACCCGCTTACAGGACTTCCAAGCCGTTTTGCATGTACGGAGATGATGAACCGCTTTATTAAAAAAGGTGAGCAGTTTGCCATTGTTTCCATAGACCTGAACAATTTCAAGGCCCTTAACGACACGATGGGTCATGCTGTGGGAGACAAGGTTCTTGTGGAAATTGCATCCCGCCTTAAGGAAATAACTGAAACAAGCCCCGTGGACAAATATGATTTTGTTGCCCGCCTTGGTGGTGATGACTTTTGTCTTTTGATGCGCGACTATGAATCAGACCATGACATCATTCACAACATCCAGATGTATGAAGCAGAAATCAAAAAGAAAATTACGATAGACGGTTACGATTATTTCATGACTGCCAATTTCGGATATGCGGAATACCTGCTTGATGCCGACAACGAAAGTGCGCTCTATTCCTGTGCCGATGCCGCCCTGCATGAAATCAAGAGGTCCAACGGTGCAAACAATATCCTAAGGTTCAGCAAGGAACTGTTAAAGACAGCGAAATTCCTGGAGATGGAAAAACGCTTAAGGATTGCACTTCATGAGGACGCAATTGACTTCTATCTGCAGCCCCAGTTTGACAAGTCACATAATCTGCGTGGATTTGAGGCACTTGCAAGAATAAAGAATAACGACGGAAGCATTATACTTCCAAACGATTTTATTCCTGTTGCAGAAGAGATTGGTGTAATAGACCGTGTTGACATGATGGTTTTCAGGAAGGCGGCATGCTTCATGGGTCGATTCCTAAAGGAAACCGGCAGCGACATCATCCTTAGCTCCAACATCTCCGTAAAGCATTTGATGAAGAATAATTTTATCGAGGAGATTCAGTCCGTGCTTGAACAAAGCGGAATTCCTCCAAGAAACGTGGAGATAGAAATTACCGAATCCATCATGATTGAGTCAGCGGAAAAAGCCCTGAAATGCATAGACAGGATCAAGAGTTTGGGCATGACTGTTGCAATCGACGACTTTGGCACGGGATATTCTTCCCTCAGCTATCTGAACAAATTCCCGGTCAACATTCTTAAAATCGACAAATCATTTATCGAAAACCTCAGCACCAGCGAATCCTCCAAAAAATATGTCGAGGCAATTATTTCCATGGGCCATATCCTGAACCTTAAGGTTGTATCCGAGGGTGTTGAAACCATCGAGCAGCTTGAAACCCTCAAGACAATTGACTGCGACTATATTCAGGGATACATCTGGGGAACTCCTCTGCCACCGGAAGAAGCCGTCAAGATTGTAGGGCAATAAGAGAACAAGATAAAAAAGCACATTATCCTCCATGTTCTACTCCACTTCGCCCACAGACAGCGTAAAGCAGAGCATAGAAAACATGCATGCCGGCGCATCTAAAATCAATGAAACTGGTGCCCTGCTCTCTGACATTTCCAGCAAGATGGCAGACAACATCAGGCAGATAGGAAGCGAGATAGACCTGTTCAAGATCTAGTCAATCTAAACGTCATTCCGGACTTGATCCGGAATCACAACATTGCATAGTAAGATGCTGAATCACCTGTCTGCCGACAGGCGTTCAGCATGACCTATACGTCATCACGGACTTGATTCGGGATCTCACTCTTACAGCTTGAACTTGTCCAATTCTGCAGTAATTGCAAGTACGGACTGTTTGTTGGCCTCGGCTTTTGCACGGACAGTAGAGAATGACTCTGAGAATGTCTTTACTACCGATTCGGACTGTGACACTGAATCATTGACTTGACCTGTAAGGGAAACAACCTCGGTAAGATCATGCATGATTTCTTCCGTGTAATTTGCCTGGTTCTTTGTAAGGTCGCTTACTTCTCCAATCTGTTTTACAACCACATTTGTACTTGAAAGGATTGAATCTGCATCGGTTGCCTGCTGTGCCATGGTCTTTGATATTTCTGCAACAACACGGCTCTGTTCCTGAATCTCCTTTTGGATCTTGTTAAATGCATTGCTCGTGAGCTCCATGTTTTCAGAACCTTCGTCCATGGATTTTGAAATCTCGTTGATAAGCTTGCTGATGTCCTTTGTTGACCTTTGGGTTGATTCAGAAAGCTTTCGGATTTCATCTGCAACGACACTAAATCCCTTTCCTGCCTCACCTGCATGGGCGGCCTCAATAGCGGCGTTCATAGCAAGAAGGTTTGTTTGTGATGCAACCGACTGGATCACCTTGATGACTTCTATCATGCGCTTGGACATTTCCGTAATGCCGTTGATTACAGACTGTGTTTTCTTTACTTCCTCGCTACCTGAAACAGATTCATCCGTAAGAGCATTGGAAAGATTCTGAGCCTTTGCGATAAGCCCCGTAATAGACTTGAAGTTGTCCACCATTTCGGTCATGGATTTTTCATTATCTTTCTCGGATTTATACTGGAAGCCTGTAAAATCGCTTACCTTTACCGCATCTGAACTCAACTTTGCTACACCCTCGTTTACCGAAGCAAGCAAGTCTGCCTGATTGTTCGATTCTTTGCTCATGGACTTGAACTTGTCTACAATCTGATTAATGTCGGCTGATGAAGTTTCGGTAAGCCCCATAAGTTCTTCCGCACTTGAGTCTACGGATTTGATTTCGTTTTTAAGGTTCAGGAGGAACACGCGCAGAGAATCCATAAGCAGGTTCATTTCTGACATGATGATTCCAAAGTCATCGAATGTACCTACATAAATGCGGCTGTGCAAATCTCCTTTCGTACGGAGGCTCCTTATCAGGTTGATGGAAATTGCAAACCTGTGCCTGAGCTGAACAAGGGTTATGAGGATGAGCGGACTGCAGAAAACCAATGCCTGAATCAACCCGAACACGGTCTTGCCAACGAAGACATTCATAGTCCATCCGTGGCGTATGGCACTGTATCCTGAGCAGAAAACATGCCAGACAACAGTAAGGCTTGCAATCAGTATGGCCTGACCAATGTTCATGGATACGGTTGTCCTCTTGAATCCCTCGCAGGAAATAATCTTAAGCTTGTATAATTCCCTTCTGGAAAGGACCGCAAAACACTTTACTGAATACTGGACGGCCATAAAACCGTAAAGCAAAATCAAAATCATGATTATTACCAGATCAGTCGTGTTGTAGTTTACTTTTCCGGAAACCGTCTTGATGATGATTGTGATACCGTTTCCGAGCGGATATCCTGCCATAAGTGCTATCGTGGTAAGCACTTTAATTCTTCTGAGGATTCCATCCACACTTTCCTGCTCTTCCTTTGTAATCGGCTGTGTCTCCGCCTTTTTAATCAGGTCCAGCATAGGCTTCATCAATATGTAACTGATGATTGTAATGACTATAAAGATTCCTGCGGCAGGTCCCAAAGATGCGCCAAGGCCAGATACCCAGTCGCCCCATGTTGATCCCTTGATCTGCGTTACCTGAAAAGAGGAAAGCAGGGGAACACCGATGACCGTACTGACTCCAAAAAACAACATGTAAATTTGAAATAAACTCATCTTTTACTCCATATCTATTTATTCAATTTATTAACATTCAATCAGGACTTTTTTAGCTTATACTAAGAACTTTTGTCATTTAAAATATTTTTTATAAAATTATAACATGGTTTTTTTATAAAAACAATGTTTGTTTTTAAATGATTTAGGAATTTTTTGGGGAATTTTTACCGGGAAAAATCAATGTTACAAGATAAAGGTATTTATTTTATGAACACTGTCGTATACCCAATTTGAATCTTATCGCCGGACTTGATTTTTTTGTATTGATCCTCAGGGACCGGCCTGTCGTTCAACAGGGTTCCGTTGGTGCTGTGCTTATCTTCAATGACATATTCGCCAAAGACTTTGCCCAATTTGCAGTGATAGCGGCTTACAAGGGGATCCTCTATGACAACATCACAATTGCTGTTTCGTCCAAGCCTGAGTACATCACCGATCGGTATGACCTTGTCATCCACAACAAGATACAATTCTTCTTTTTTAAAAGAAGGTTCATAATCCTTTGGATTCATCTGCAGGTCTTTTATCAGGTCACTTAAATCTTCTGCTTCCTGACCTTCCTGCGGATTTTCCTGTTGTTCAAGCTCCACAGGGGATTCTTTTGGTTCAGTTTGAACCTCTTCATTTTGCTGGGGCACATCATCACCTGCACTTTCTTCAGCCTGATTGCCTTTATCGTCTGATTGTTCAGAGGCGGATTGTTCAGCTGCTGATTTTTCTGCTGCTGATTTTTCAGCGAATGACTGTTCAGAAAATGCTTCTGAGTTCTGAGATTCTTCCATCTTATTCCTGTCATTCTGTCTTTTTTTCACAACACATACCACCAAGATTGTAATGCCGATAACGACCAACACACATCCTATTGCCCAAAGCATAACATACCCCCTGCTCCCTGTGTATGACATTTGCCTTATACATTTTAACACAGTTTTTGTATTTTACCAATTACCTCTTTTCCCAAACTCATACAATCTGCTATAATGAATCAATTGAATTTGAGGACTGAAAACAAAATGCAAAACCAGAATGCCGACGTTCAGTACAACAAAATGGTAAATACCCCAGTTTGGAAGCTGATCATTACGCTTGCAATCCCTACCATAATATCCATGCTTGTTACCTCGATTTACAACATGGCCGACACTTTTTTTGTCTCCCAGCTTGGAACAGAAGCCAGTGCTGCAGTTGGAATCGTTTTTCCCGTCATGTCCATAATTCAGGCATGCGGATTTACCCTTGGCATGGGTTCAGGAAGCCTTGTCTCCATACGTCTTGGCCAAAAGCGCAACGAAGAGGCATCCGTAATTACATCAACTGCATTTTTTGCGGCGATTGGTGTCGGTGTCCTGGTTACCTGCTTCGGCATTATTTTTGCACAGGGCCTGTTGAGTTTTATCGGTGCAAGTGAAAGCGTCCTTCCTTATGCAAAGGATTATGCGGCCTACATTTTCTGGGGTGCTCCCTTTATGTGTGCCTCTTTTGTCCTGAACAACAACCTGCGTTCAGAGGGAAAGGCATTCTTCAGCATGATAGCACTTACCACGGGTGGCATACTTAATCTGGTTTTGGATCCCTTCTTTATTTTCCATGACATTCAAATCTTTGGCCTGCACATCCGGGGTTTGGGTATGGGAATCAGCGGTGCGGCCCTTTGTACGCTCATAACCCAGTTTGCAAGTTTCTGGCTGCTTTTCTCGTTTTACCTAAGGCGAAAGGCCATCTGTCACATTAGCATAAAAAACATTACCAAAGATACCCGTCTTTTTGGCAAGATTGTCACCACAGGACTTCCTTCTCTGGCACGTCAGGGTTTGGCAAGCATTGCTTCGATTATGCTGAACAAGAGCGCGGGACTCTTTGGCGTGAGTGCGATTGCGGCCATGGCGATTGTGGGTAAAATCATCATGTTCGTGGCAAGCATGATGATAGGAATCGGCCAGGGATTCAGTCCGGTAAGCGGCTACAATTACGGTGCAAAACGTTATGACAGGGTTAAAAAGGCATATTTTTTTCTTGTTGTAAGCGGTGCAAGTGTCATGGCAGTCCTGGCAATCCTTGTGTTTGTCTTTGCCCCCCAGATCATTCAGGCTTTTCGCGATGACCCGGAGGTTATTGAAGTTGGAAAGGTTGCATTAAGGTGGCAGGCGGCATTCCTACCCTTGCATGCGATTATCGTCGGCACAAACATGCTGATGCAGTCCACACACCACATCACGCAGGCGACTTTCCTTTCCATGAACAGGCAGGGCATCTACTTTATTCCCGCCATAGTAATTTTACCTTATTTGTTCGGACTTTTTGGAGTGGAGATAAGTCAGGCGGTTGCAGATTTGCTCAGCACATTTACTGCCATTCCTTACTTGATATGGTTCTTCAGGAAGCTTCCCAAAAACGGAGAGACCGCATGATTTGTTAACCGTCATGCAGTCCCCTGGCGAAAAGCCTGTAGGCCTGAGTCTTATTCCACAACCTTTATGGATTTTATGATAAGATCAGTGCCATTTATATAAACGCCCTCTCCACTTTCAAGTTCCTGGGCAAGCTTTTCATCAATGCTCACGGTAAGGGTATCTGATTTTACAGCAATGCACCAACCGTCCTGTAGCGTTCCACCCTGTATGCGGACATTTTTCATCGGTGCAATTTCATGCCACTTAAGATACATATCATTAAATGCCAATTGCATGGTTGGTTTTGACCCGGTCTTTTCAACCTGAAATTCGAATTTATATTTTGCTGGAACAGAGCGGACAAGAAGGCCTGAATCTATGCTATAGTCATTTTTCCAATCTTTGAGCTCGTGAGGTTTCTTTAAAAGATTTTTGCCGACAATGCTTTCAATCTTAACTTCATTCTTTTTTATAAAAGCATCACTCAACGGGAACTCTTTACCCTGTGCAGCATAAAGGATGGAATCAATCATTTCTGTTTCCATCCATTTTAGATTCTGTTTGTCATAATAGCCAAAGCCACCGTATTTGCATTCTATATCAGAATCATCATGCAAAATAATTGAAGTAGACCTTCCCTCTTTCGTAGCTTCCTTCAGGAAATCTTTTGCACAATTAATTCTTTCAAGAGCAGGAATAGTTCGGTCAAAACCAATCTCTGAGACATATACAGGTATTTTTTTCTTAAAATATAATTTATCCAACGTAGCAAAGGTTTCAGTTATTACATCTTTAATTGCATTAGTATACAGCTTGTCGGAGTATTCTAAGCCGCATGACATGGGATAGTGATGATATGTTGGAATCAACTTGTCTTTTGCCTTATCCTTGGGCAACTTGAATGTTTTATATGTGATTGTAATATAACCATTGTTACCACCGGCCAAACCTTCCACCATTATAAAACGTTTTGCGTTGTTTCCTCCTGTAGAACGGATTGTATCAACAATCAATTGATTATATTCATTTATTAAAGAAAGAGCCTTTTTGCATTCCGGACAATCCTGTCTGGGCCTCCATGTCTCTTCATGAAAGCAGTCAATAGGTTCATTTAATGTTTCGAAAATCAAATGTTCGTCATAAGAATTGTTGAATGCAGCCGCATACTGAGTCCACATTGCCTTAATAAACTCTTTGGATTGCTTCTTGTATTTTTCCGTTACGGTATAACCTGCATAATGAACATTCTCTTCTGCCACCGTTCTGAATTTTTCATCCTGCAATGTCTCGGCAGCCTGACCGCAGATTATGACATACATGTCTTCTTCAATACACCAGTCCACAACCTCTTTAATTGCCTTAATGAATCTTGGGTCTATAGTATATTTTTCATCAAGCATGTGTGCCCCTGGCGTAGTTATCATGCGGATGCCTTTAAAGCCTTTTGCCTTGATAAACTGAATTTCTTTTTTTGACGGTTTTGAATATCCATCCCAATGATAGAAGTCCATACCAAGCTCCTGCCATGGACAACTGCCCGCAAAAACCGAATAATTCAAGCCAGTTCCAAGTCCCTTTACATAATCCCATGAACTTATACTGTCATTAAATTTTCCACTGGTTGCAGTGTCAATAACAGGCGGCTCATCGCTTACCCAGACATCTGTTTTTTTGGGGTCTGCCACTTTTTCTAAGGTTATTTTTTCTATAATGAATTTATAATTATGAATATGATTTACAGAATTAATATTGAGGTATTCCAGATTTGTAACTCCATCCTTAATGGGAATCACCATTTCCGTAAGGTAAGAAGGACAAAAAGTACTGTCTCCCCAATAGTCGGCTTTTGGATCATTTTTATAACTTAGGTGCACATGAAAACCATAGTCTCCCAGGGCCTTGTACTTTACCCTGATGACATTGTAACTGCTGACATCTTTATTCAGCCAAATACCAATGCCAGCCTGATTTTCATGATTTTTTTTGACGGTAACAGTTTTTGTCCTTATGTCAAAGGTAACTGATTTTTCTTCATTCGTTTTATCAAGATTGTTCAAATCAACCGTGTAAGGCTTTACATTCTGCGCAAAGGCAGCCATCGTACAGCAGATCAAAAGCAAACAGACAAAAAACTTCTTCATAGCAACTCCTTGTTTTGTTGTATAAGAAGATTATAAATGGTTTTCTCACAAAAAATACAGAGTCAAACTCACATTTTGGGGATTTAATCATTCACACAAATCCAAATCCATTATGTCATAAAAGTTACAATGCAATGCCTGTGCCAGAGAATTGATTGTTTTTCCGCTTGCCTTGTTTATATCCTTGCCACCGATTTCATATTGCTGAAGGGTGCGGAGGTTGACGCCGGCAAGTTCCGAAAGTTCCTTTTGAGTGAGGCCTGCCGCCTTTCTTAGTTGATGAAGATTTGTTCCTTTGTGATTTTTTTCTTCCTGAATGATTTTGTTCATCACATCAAGGAATTTTTCCCTAGGCGCTTCGTGAAGTGGATTGTACATTCCGATAACTTGTGAAAACGGCACATAATCACGGATTTTTGAAAACGAAAGGTTTGTTTCCCACTGATAGTATGCCAAAATCCAACCAGCCCAGTATTCAGGGGATCGGTCAAAACTAAAAAAGTTGTCATCAATTTGTTCTGAATAACCGACCCTTTCAAAAACGTTCAGTACGAGTTCAGTTCCAGAACATCCGCACACAAAAACAGGAGAACCAGACTCTATTGCCTTTGCAACCTTGGACATAATGAAAAAATCATAAAATGAATCTGGCAAAAGATTGCATCCATTCACTGCAAAATCAAATGCAAAGCCCATTTTTTTCATCATGTCAGGAAGATAGAATTTATCGTAAGCGTGGATCATCTTCTTTTATATCCCCCAAAATTAAATCACGAATAAAGATCCCGGAAATATCAGCATCTTCCAATGACTTTTTGTAATCCTTTTTTGCTTTGTCGATTCGGTTCATCCTTAAGGCGCAGTATTTTTTACCCTCGGCAGTTTCATAATTTTTGAATTTAATCTGATTGAATGCCTTTTGACTCTTTAACACAATTTGTTCTCCAAGCTTTCCCAATTTCATTGCATTTTGCAGCTGCGAATAAGAAATCTGGTTGGAAAGAAAAGCCTGTGCAAAAGAAAAGTAGGAATCGTCAGCCCTGTAGCCTTTTATCAGATCATATTCGGAAATAACAGGAAGGAAATGTGTCCTAAGATAATACGCCCCCTGACGCATGATAGGCGTCTCCATGTCAAAACGACGGTTAGCAATCAAAATTGAAAGCCAGTGAAGGGTGCAGAACTCTTTGTCTTGTAAATCCAAAATGTGTAATCCATCGGTTTCCAATTCATAACAGTTCGAAAAACCATCATCAGGAGTCGGACAAGCCCATTCTTTTGCAAGCTCAATGTTTTGCGTACAGTAAAATCCCTGCCCATAATCATTATAGGTTTTACTTTTTCCAAAAACTGGCTTAGAGACAATTTTTTCCGATCCATGATATAAAATCAGCTTTGACATACTAAAAATATACTTCTATAGAAGTAGTTTTGTCAAGTTGATTTAAGGCCTTTACGGTCAAACTGAATGGACTCATTTAGAATGCCCTGAATGACAGCACCTAGCATAAGTTTATAAATGTGAGTATAATTAAGGAAAGGAGTCATCATGAAAAAAACTGCATTATTCATCATTTTAGCATTTCTTTCTTTTTGCCTTTTGGCCTGTAGCAGCTCGGAAACCATTCTGACCATAGACGTGACGGACGGGAACCCTAGCGACATAACAACCGTAGAAGTCCACGAGGGAGACAGACTCAGCATCTGGAATTCGATAGATATAGAATACTATGGCGACTTTGACCTTCAATACACTCTGGAACTCCAACTCAATTCAAAGCCTGGCATGAAAAAAACAGTTGACGGGAAAGATCCCAGCATCAAGATGATGAGCAAAGACATAAAAGTCCAAAACAAGGGCCAAATAAGCTGGCAGTCAGGAAGGATTCTTTCCGGCATCAGTATTTCCGAAGACGGAATCCTAAGCATAAGAATCACCCCGGAAATTCAAGGGGAAGACCTCACCGTCAAAAGGAATGCCATTCAGATAAAGAAATCTTGAACAAACCGCGGGGATGTGTTTAACTTTTGTTTTTTCTATTCAAACCAGTTTTCAACCATGAGTGGAGCGACTTTTTGAATTGGTTCGAAATGTTTTGTGTTTCGTGTTACTAGAATCATGCAATTTGATACGGCAATTGAAGCAATCTGGGTATCTGGGAAATCTACTGGAGTTCCGATTTCTTGTAATCGAGAACGTATATCAGCTTGAATCCATGCAGCGTGATTATCATATTGAATTATGTCGTAAGTAGACTGAATTTCGTCTATAAGTTTTGAAGAAATAAAATTTTTTCGTTTCCCATCAGGCAAAGAGTTTACACCGAACAATAACTCAGTCCACACCGTAGAAGGAAGTGCAATGAGTTTCTCATATTTAGAAATTTTTGAACAAACAGATTTATTAGGATTCGGTTTCATTATTTCTGAAATCATATTAGTATCAAGAAGATAATATGGTCTTATCATAGTTACACCTCATCAAAGATATGTGAAGAATCTTCTCGTCCATAACAATTTCTTTCTCTTATGCTATCAAAATATTCAGTTAAATCAAAATCATCATCCTCAAGTCCATAAGCAATACGGCTTTCTTGAATTTTTTCTACGAGGCTTTTTTCTTTTGGAGCAACTGATTTTTCAAAGTCCTCTTTTGAGACGATATAGGCAACAACTTCATTGTGGCGAGAAATACGCACAGGGCCATTCTTTTCTGCCGTATGAATGTAAAAAGGAAGTCTGTTTTTTGCTTCATGGATTGGTATTGCACCTGAAGGCATGTTCATAAGCACCTCCTGACATATGATATATTGATATTAAAAAAATAACACCATAATAGCCATTTGTCAAGTTTATAGCTATTTTATGATTGTACCCAACTCTCCCAACTTCCCAGTATCTTTTCCACAAATTTACAAATAGTGAGTCTAACTCTGTATTACCCCTAAAAATTCCATGATACTATTGAAAAAGAGTAGCACTGGAGGTTCTATGAAAATCATTCGTAAATTAGCATTTCTTTTTGTTTTTACTTTTTGTATGGGCTCGACCTTTGCACAAAATGTAAAGCCCTATAAGGTTGATTTGAACCGGATGCCGGCTGTTAATGGTGAGAAAACTGTCTCCTATAACAAAACGACTAACACTTTTACCATTAAAAAAGATTATCTCGATCAAGCAGGACTTAATATCTGGCTTGGACAAGATATTTCAGCATACAATATTATAAGAGTGAAATACAAGGCTCTTGGTGATGCAGGATTTTGTTTGTTCACAGATTACGAAAATGATAATCTTGATGATTATGATAATCCCTGGTTTGACAGAAACACCTACTGCCCTTCATATCTTACCGAAATGGTAATCCCTCTAAAAAAGGGAATGAGAAAGCTGAACAGTATAGGATTTTTCTCTATGAATAGCGTAAAGAATGAGAAGTTTGTTATCGAAAGTGTAACGCTTGAGAAAGTTTCAAATCCTATAAAAACAGATATCTGGGCTAGTAATGAAGCTCCTGTAATAGACACTGCCACAAAAGTAACAATGAACGAAAAAATTACAGCCTGGGATTATGTTCCGCAGCTTGGTGTAGGTTATCATTATCAACAATTACATGCGAATGACCTGTCGATGGATTATGGATTGGATGTCTACCTGGTATGGGATTATCCAAAGCCATCAAAGGAAGGAATAAAATTCATTAAAGAAAAAGGTTTTTCAATTGTCCGCTTGCAGACCACTCCCGGTGCATACATGCTGGATGAAAAGTATACTATCGATCCGAGATACTTAAAAGAACTTAAACAGTGTGTAGACTGGTTAATAGAAGATGGTTTGTATGTTATCATTGCAGGTCCAAGAGACGATCACCTTCAAGATCATTTTTGGCAGGAAAAAGTTGGCAAGGATGTTCACTATGCCTGTTATAATGTAAGTGAAAAAGATAAGAAACAGTCAAAAGAGTTTCTTAAAGCTGTCTGGCTGCAATATGCACAGGCCTTTAATAATTCCTATGACGAGCATCTTATTTTTGAAACGATGGATGAACCCGCCGCTATTTTTCATGAGCACGACTGGAATCCAGACGATAATTGTGCAACATGTAAAAAGAATTTTGCAATTATTAATGAGTATAACCAGCTGATTGTTGATACAATCCGTTCTACTGGAGGAAACAATTCCAACCGTTTTATTATGGTTGAGGGGCTTACTGGAAACCGATACTGGCTTCTTGCCCATAAGCTTTTTAAGCTTCCAAAAGATAAGGCTAAAAACAGGATTATACCGGCAGTACATAACTATCCAATGCCGTTTGGTAGAACTATATATACCGAAGGCATAAAGAAATTCTTTATTACAGACTGTTTTGAAGCTCTGGATAAGTATTTCTTCAACAAGAAGATTCCTGTTTATTTTACTGAAGTAGGACATCCTCGTACAATTCCTATTTTGGAGAGAATCAAATGTATAAAAGATTTTATGGCAGAGGCAAGAAAGCCAAACCGTTCCTGTGCTGTTTCCTTATTTGATAATTTTAACAGGTTTGAAGGTGGAACAGCTTACGACCATCACAATTCTAAGTGGATTGAAACAGAGTATGTTGATTCGATTTTGTATGCTGGTCAAGGCAAAGAATACCCGCTTAGCAATGACTTTATAAAGAAGAATGAAGTTAAGGTCGAAAGCATAGTTGGTAATAATCTTTTGAGTAAACCATTTAATCCAAATAATTGGAAAGATTTTTATGAAATAAATTCGAACATACTTGTTCGTTCCGTTCCTTCCAAATATAAACTTGAAATCCAAATAGAAAAAACAGGCTCCAAACCGGTACTGCAAGTCTCTTTTCATGATTTTAAAAACAAATCCACTGATATTGCAGCAAGAGAAGATGTCAAAGTAACCGGAGCAGTAAAAGGTTTCTGCCTTGAGGTCAAGTCCGAGACAGTTACTATAACGGTAAACGAAAAATTGGCTGCAGAATTTGAAAACGCAGATAAGCTTTACCTGGGTGGTCAGGACATCATCATCAAGTCGATGAAGGTTGTGGAGTAAAAAAATAAGCCCTGTCACTCATCTTGCGGTACGTATGAATGCTTGTACAGATTATCCGTATATTCGCAATCATATTGACCGCCAGAATAGAGGTTCAAACGATAGCCTTCCTTTCCATCAAAAATCACCTCTTTTTCCACTTCGCCCAGATTATCAGTTTTCACATAGCCGTTTGTCACTTCATTATAGCAGGAAGTCCGAATTGAAAAAAGTATGTCCCCGTATTCAAGTAAATTTACCGCATTTTCAAAGTCGTTTTTTCTATCCTGAATGGAATACGAATAAAGTCTCTCTGGAGAAGCTATCATACGGCAAGAAATGTTTCCATCATTTTCAATCGAAAGAGAATAATCGTCGTCTTCCTCGCTGAAGCTCACTTGAATCAGGCTGTTTCCATTAATGATATCCATGCCCAAAACCTTTTTCCCATCAGACGCAAGCACATACTCAATCTTGCAGTCCTTGCTTAAATTCACAGACTTCATCTCATTTTTTTTGAAGCTCAAGAAAAGTACGCAGCATAGAATCAATAGTGTGAATACTTTTTTCATTTTTCCCCTCCCATATAGGCGTGAATTTGCAATATTGCATCAAATTTCATTCATCTTCTTCTGATTCAGCCGCAGACGGGTTATTGAACAGCCATGCGACAAAACAAAAGACATATAAAACAATACCGGCAATCAGGTTTCCTGTAAGCAAATACTGAACAAAGCCGAAAAGGGCTGCAGACTCTGCCAATCCCAACAGCATGGAAAAAAGGGCAAAGGTTTTGGATTCATTGTCAGATGCACGGCTCCCCACAAACATGCTTACTGTCTTATTTTCTAAAAAACTCTTTTTGTAGATTTTCTTTGACAGGAAGATACTGACGGCACAGGCGATGATGCCTATTCCCATCAGCAATATGCTGGTAAGCTCAAAAGCATTGTTGATTTCCTTATGCTGCGAATATGCCAGATATGCATACACCAGTTTTGTTAACGGAAAAACAAACCACACAAGCTTAAATAAATTCTTTTTCATCATAAACCCCTTTTCTGCCTTCACTCATTTTTTTATTCACTTTATATATCATTGTAACATGGGATTGGGAAAGATGAAAGTGGAAAATGCGATACTATACCCGAAGAAGGTATAAAATTTCGTTTTTCATTGAAATTACATCAGTTAGGGTATACAATAGTCTTAATGGCTTAAACAAAAGGAGGAGAACATGGCTGCTGATTTGACGGAAAATGAAAAGCCGACGCCACCGTGGGCAAATGAAATACCTGAGGGGAGCTTCATTTCTTATTCACCGACATACAAGGTTGGGGAATACTTTGACCGCTTTAAAAAGGATTCGGATGGGAAGCTTGACTATTACTTTTATGATCCCACCGAGCATGGATTTGAAAAATCAAGGAAATACCTCCTGCTTGTCATCATGCATGGAACTTCCAACGCCCTTGAAGGAGACGTCTGCATAAACTATGCGGGTGCGGAATTCTATTCAAAGGAAGAATATCAGAGCATACTTGGGGGCGCATACATTCTTGTTCCTCTTGCTCCGGAATATCGTGGAGACGACGGGATGGTTCACGGGCACTGGCCTGAGACAGATACAAAAACCGTTTATGACCTTATATGCAATTTCATTAAAAAACATGCGGAACAAAACGGTGGCATAAGCAAAAAGGCAATACTTGGAAATTCCAGCGGTGGAGCGATGAGCCTTAAACTCTCTTATGATTACCCGGACTTCTTCAATGCAGTTGTTCCAATGGGTGCTCCAGAAATCCCTGATGAAAAGCTCTTTGACCTGTATGACCAGAACGACGTCCACTTGTTTTTTGCAATGGGAAAGCGAGACGAAATCTGTTCCTATGAAAAAGATGTGGTCCCCCTGCTTCCGAGGATGAAGAGCATGAAGCACTGCTATATCTTTACCCCCGACTGGGTTTGTAACGGCGACCATGGAATCGCATCAATCAATTTCGGCTTCGAGATGGGACAGCACTGCATCATAAATCCAATGCACTGCAACCTCATGTTCGATGACGGTACGATCATGGATCCCAATCTTCCACAGGGAATAACAGGATGGCTTTCGGAAGCCCTGAGGCCATAACTTTTCCAAGTGTTACAGTCATGCTAATATTTGGACATAAATCCTTGTGAAATTACTTAACTATTTCTTTATTCGTGTGCTATAATGGGGATGGAGTGAATCATGAAAAGACTATACGATGAAGCAGCAGATTCTAAAACTTATATAAAATGGGACCCGAAATTCAAAATCGGGATTCCCATCATCGACGAACAGCACGAGCATCTTGTAAACCTGTGCAATGATTTTTATCAAAGCCTGTTGCAGAACAAGGATTCAGAGAGCTACCACAAGCTTATTAAGGAAACCCTGGAAAAATGCCTGAATTACGCTGCAACACATTTCAAGGAAGAAGAGCGCCTTATGCAGGCCTCAAAATTCAGTGGATACAAGCAGCACAAGGCCTCCCACGATGAGTTCACGGGACAGTGCATGATTACATATTCAGCGATAGATTCCCTTACAGTTTCCGAGGCAATAAAATTCTCCCATTTCCTGTATGACTGGATCAATACCCACATTGCCCACGAAGACCGTCTTTATATTCCTACTCTAGTTGAATATTTAAAAACACAGCAGAAAACAAAGTCTCCCGAGGAATGATTTTATAAAAAACAGCAATTCTTTTAGTGCTGCCATCAATTATTTTCATCCGCGCAAGATGATTTTTGTATTTGCGGGGTTTACGATGCTTTCTTCTATTATAATATCACCGATGCCGTCTGCTTCAATTTTGCCGGAGATGGGGTTTTTTATACTGTCGATTTTTCCATTTATCTCTGCTTGAACGGAACTTCTTTCAAACGAAAGGTCGCAGTTTTCCATCGTGCAGTTCACAAGCACAAGATTTGAGCAGTAGCACAGGGGTTGGGTTCCCGAAATCTTGCAGTTAATCAGCGTCAGGTTTTCAGAATACCAGCCCAGATATTCTCCCTTGATCACACTGTCCCGCACAGTCAAGTCCTTTGTGTGCCAGAAGGCATCTTTTGTATCAAGCACCGAATCCCTGATTTCAACATTGCGGCAATACTGAAATGAATATTTTCCCTTTAGCTTCAAGCCGGAAATCTTTGCCGTGTCAACTTCAAAAAAAGGATATTCGGACTCTTCCACCGTCAGGTTCTCAATGTTCATGTTGTGGCATTTCCAGATGAACTCCTCCGACTTTGCCGTGGAATCCTTTATGGTAACGTCTTCACATTCACGCAGGGCCTTGATTCCGTTCATGATGCAATTGTTGATGACGATGTTCCTGTCGTACCAGAATGCAGCACGGCAGTTGAGTGTAAGCTCACAGTTGGAGACCTCTCCGTTTGTTACATGCCAGAAGGGATAGCGCAGATTAAAATATGAATTCAAAACTTTAATGTCACGGGATTCTTTAAGGGCAGATTCACCGTCGGCAGGTCCATCAAAACGGCAGTTTTTTACAGTCACGCCACAAACCGCATACAGGGCGCGTTCTTCGTCCATGCTCAGATTCAGATATTCCATACACTTCCCCAAAGGCTCATTCATTTCTTCATATAATCATACAATGCTTTGTCCTTTTATTGAAGTACTTTGTCATGTTATTCAATGTGTTTTTTTTGTTACCCTTACCTAACTTATTGACAAAAAAGTTGCATAATGCTAACATACTTTCCAAAGGTTGTTTGTGGCTAACCTTTATGTGGCAAAAGGAGGATGTATGCCTTTAAGCATGGTGTCTGACGGAGAGGAATTTTTAATTAAAAAGATTAACGGCAAGGAAGAGGTCCGGCGCTTTCTGGAAAACCTTGGTTTTGTGGCGGGCGCTCAAGTTTCATTAGTTTCAAAAATCAGCGGAAATCTAATCGTCCAGATAAAGGACAGCCGCGTGGCAATCAGCCGGGAAATGGCACAGAAAATCATCGTGTAATTTTTTTTAGCATTGGGTTAGCAATAACTAATCAAATCGGTACATTTTAAAGGAGACATAGAATATGACTTTAAGGGAAGTGAAAAAGGGACAAACCGTTAAGGTTGTAAAACTGAACGGTGAAGGTGCGGTAAAACGCCGCATCATGGACATGGGCATTACAAAGGGAACGGAAGTCTTTGTGCGCAAGGTTGCTCCGCTTGGCGATCCAGTTGAAGTGACGGTACGCGGATATGAGCTTTCAGTTCGTAAGGCTGATGCGGAAATGGTGGAGGTAGAATAAAATGGTTAAAATTGCTTTGGCAGGAAACCCGAACTCGGGAAAGACCACACTCTTCAATGCGCTCACAGGTTCAAATCAGTTTGTTGGAAACTGGCCTGGAGTAACGGTAGAAAAAAAAGAGGGAAAACTCAAGGGCTCTAATGGCGAAGTCGTCATAATGGACTTGCCCGGAATCTATTCCCTTTCTCCATATACGCTGGAAGAAGTTGTATCACGCGACTATCTTGTAAAGGAAAGGCCTGATGCAATCCTGAACATCGTAGACGGAACCAACCTTGAACGAAACCTTTACCTTACAACCCAGCTGGCAGAACTCGGAATCCCGATGGTCATTGCCGTAAACATGATGGATGTGGTAAAGAAGAATGGTGACAAGATTCACATTCAGGAAATGGAACAGGAACTCGGTTGCCCTGTAGTGGAAATCTCCGCGCTCAAGGGAACTGGCTGTACCGAAGCTGCTGAACTTGCCGTATCCAAAGCCAACGAAAAGAAGCCGATGATGTACAAGCATCGTTTTGAAGGCTGTGTTGAACACGCTCTTGCACACATAGAGGAAGCCGTCGTACATGACCTTCCGGAAGAACAGCACAGATGGTATTCCGTAAAGCTTTTTGAACGCGATGAAAAAGTCATAAAGGCACTTGGAGTACCTGAAGACAAGCTCAAGCACATAGAGTCAGACATCAAGTCATGCGAAAAGGAACTCGATGACGATTCAGAATCAATCATCACTGCAGAACGCTACAAGTACATTGAGTCAATCATCAAAAAATGCGTGACAAAAAAGAACCGCACAAAGCTTACGACTTCGGACAAGATTGACCGTGTTGTAACAAACCGCTGGCTTGCACTTCCTATTTTTGCCCTTGTGATGTGGCTTGTTTATTACGTTGCAATGGTGACTGTTGGTGCATCTGCCACTGACTGGGCCAATGACGGACTGTTTGGTGACGGCTATCATCTGTTTGGAATCGGTTCCGGTGCTTATGAAGAGGCTGCCGAAGAATACGGTGATACTGCCGCAATCCTTGAGGCATACGAAAACGGCGACGATACATATATTGTTGTTGACGATGAAACCATGGAAGCTTCTGATCCGATTTTGATTACCCCAGAGGTTCTGGAAGAAGCAAATGCCATGGCAGAAAAATATGGTGAAGAGGGACCTGATCCTGCCGACTATGGTGTCTGGGTTCCGGGTATTCCCGCCCTTATTGAAAGTGGACTTGATGCAATCGGCTGTGCTGACTGGCTCAAAGGCCTGATTCTTGACGGTATTGTTGCCGGTGTAGGTGCGGTGCTTGGCTTTGTTCCGCAGATGCTCGTTCTGTTCCTGTTCCTTGCATTCCTTGAAGCCTGTGGTTACATGGCACGCATTGCATTCATACTGGACCGCATATTCAGGCGCTTTGGCCTTTCCGGAAAATCTTTCATTCCGGTACTTATCGGAACTGGATGTGGAATCCCTGGTATCATGGCATGCCGCACGATAGAAAACGAACGCGACCGGCGAATGACAATCATGACCACGACATTCATTCCTTGTGGTGCAAAGATTCCGTTCATCGGTTTGGTTGTCGGTGCCATCTTTGGTGGAAACCCATGGCTTGCCGCAAGCTGCTACTTCATCGGTATGGCCGCAATCATCTGTTCAGGCATCATCCTTAAAAAGACAAAACCGTTCATGGGCGAGGTTGCTCCGTTTGTCATGGAACTTCCTTCTTATCACTGGCCTACACTTGGCAATGTACTCCGCTCAATGTGGGAACGCGGATGGTCATTCATCAAAAAGGCAGGAACAATCATCCTTCTTTCTACTATCGTAATCTGGTTCCTTTCTTTCTTTGGCTGGGTGGACGGATCGTTTGGAATGCTGGAAGAAGATCAGATGGATTCAAGCATTCTTGCAAAAATCGGCGGTGCAATCGCATGGATCTTTACTCCAATCGGTTGGGGAAACTGGCAGGCAGCAGTCGCTTCGATTACAGGTCTTGTTGCAAAGGAAAACATCGTTGGTACCATGGGCATCCTTTACGGTGGAGAATCAACATGGGCAAATATGGCGGCGGCATTCACAAGTCCGGCTGGCCTTTCATTCCTGATTTTCAACCTGCTGTGTGCTCCATGTTTCGCTGCAATCGGTGCAATCAAGCGTGAAATGAACAGCCACAAGTGGACATGGGCCGCAATCGGATGGCAGTGTGGACTTGCTTACGTCGTATCGTTTGTAGTCTACCAGTTCGGCTGCATGTTCGGTGGAGCAGGAAACATTGTTGGATTCGTCATCGCAGTTGTAGTTCTTCTTGCATTTATCTGGGCATTGTTCAGGAAACCAAAAAAGGCCATTTCAAAATAAAACGCATTAATAAGGAGGCATAATCTTATGGGAACAGTTATTGTATCTTTACTTCTTCTTGCACTTGTTTCTGGGGTTATCGCCTCCATCATCAAAGACAAACGCAAAGGCCGTCATCCTTCATGTGGCGGTCACTGCGGTTCATGCGGCCATGTGTGTTCAGCATACCAAAAGACAATGGCCATTCTAGAAAATCAAGGGATTCAAAAACAATCGAGGTAATGATGAAACTATCCGAACTCTCAAAAGATAAGAGCGGGTTGATTGCTGGCATAAATGGTGACGCCCGTTTTATCAGTAGAATTACATCCATAGGACTAACTCCGGGATGCCGCCTTACGGTAATCAAAAATGAAAAGAGACGGCCCATTCTGGTATATTCACGCGACACGATGATTGCGTTAAACCGAAATGAATGCGATTTGATTGATGTTGAAGAAATCGCACAGGGAGAAGCAGTATGACGGACAAAAACGAAACTGTAATTGCATTGCTTGGTCAGCCTAACTCAGGAAAGTCAACTTTGTTCAATGCACTTACTGGATTAAAGCAGCATGTGGGAAACTGGCCCGGTAAAACAGTAGAAAAAAAAGAAGGTACTTTTGAATACAACGGCAAAAAATATATGGTGGCGGACTTACCCGGAACCTACAGCCTGTCTGCCAACTCAGACGAAGAAATAATAACACGCGATTACATTGCATCAGGAAAGACCGATGTGGTTTGTATTCTTGCCGACAGTTCCCAGCTTGAACGAAGCCTCTACATGCTTGCAGATTATGCGGGAATCACAGTTCCTACATTCCTTTTGCTGAACATGAGCGATGTAGCCTCCGAACAGGGCAAACAGATTGATGCAGCTGACATTCAGAAAAAGCTGGGCATTCCGGTGGTTCTCTTTTCCGCACAGGACAGGAAAAATTACGGTGGATTCTATGAAGCACTTGAAAACGCCGTTAACAACAAGACGGTTTTGGATTCCTCTTCAATTGAATCAAAATACGAAACGATTCCCGCATACAAGAAACTAAAGCCATTTGTAAAAGACAATGTAATACCCGGATATTCTTCTGCATGGCTCACTGTAAAGGCAATGGAAGGAGATGCTCCCGTAGTTGCAAAAATCAAGGCATCGCTTGATGATTCCAAACGTGCTGAATTTGAAAAGATTGTCAGCGGTATAAACAAGGGAGTACTTCAAAGCGGTGAGAAAAAATTCGAATGGATAGATTCACTTCTAAAAGATACGGTCAAGTCAGAAAAAAAGACACGCCAGCTTGGAAAGTTTGACCGCATGATAACACACCGCATCTGGGGAAAGCCTGTCGTAATACTTACGGTTCTATTTGGACTCATTGCTTCCTTCATTCCGGCGCTTCCGTTCATGGGACTCGGTTCAGCAGTAGGTGCCCTTGCAACCCCAATCAACAATGCACTTGTTTCAATAAACTGTCCCGCATTCGTAATTGCAATCATCTGTGACGTTGTAATCAACTCTCTGGGATTCATCCTCAAGATGCTGGGCTTTGTCTTTGGTGTGACCCTTGTGTTCGGCCTACTGGAAGAAGTTGGTGTCATGGCCCGAATCTCCTATGTCTTTGACAACACGATGTCCAAACTCGGATTACAGGGAAAGTCAATCATGCCGTTCCTTGTAAGCTTTGGATGTACGATGGGTGGTGCCGCCGGTGCACGTGTCATCGACAACTGGGGACAAAAAGTTCTGACAATTGCGCTTGCATGGGCAATTCCGTGTGGTGCGGCTTGGGCTGTAGTTCCAATGCTTTCAAGCGTGTGGTTTGGTGCGGGTGCCCCACTGGTAATCGTTGCAGTTCTTGTCGTGATGGTACTGCACATGTGGATTACATCAAAAGTGTTCGGACGTTCACTTGTCAAAAAAGAAGACCGTTGCGGCATGATCATGGAACTTCCTCCGTATCACAAGCCTAGATGGGGAAGCCTTTTCCGCTACGTTCTTGGACGCACAAAGGACACTTTCTTCCGCGTACTCAAGGTTGTGCTTCTTGTTTCATTCATCTTCTGGCTGCTTACCTTTACCACAACAGGTTCCATGGACAATTCAATCATGTACAAGATTGGAAAATTCATTGAGCCGGTTACAAAGATTTTCGGTCTTGGATGGAAAACCTTCATGGCATTCATCGCTTCTTCTGTCGGTAAGGAAGGTGCCATTGGTGTCTTGAGCACAATCTTCACAGACCACAGCATGCTTACTGTCGGCGGTACGGTTGCAGGTGGTGCAGTTGCAAACATCAACGAGCTTCTTGTCGCCAATGTTGCCAAACCGGAAGCACTTGCGTTCATCTTTGCAATCACGTTCAACATGCCTTGTCTTGTGGCTCTTGCCGCTACATATCAGGAAACGCACTCTGCAAAATGGACGGCGATTATTGCGGGATATTACACGATAGGTTCGCTCATTCTTGCATGTGCCGCATATCACATCGGACTTTTGATTTGGTAACTTATTGTGTCACCCCGAACTTGATTCGGGGTCTATGTAATGTAAAGATTCTGAATCAAGTTCAGAATGACAGGTTTTGAGGTTTTTATGCAACAACTTTTAAATCTACTGTCAGACGGACGTTCCAGAACAATCGAAATGCTGGCCGGTGAACTGAATACCACCACGGACGACATAATGCGTAAAATCGATTTTCTTGAGCGTTCAAAAATCATACGGCGGGTTCCAACCTCTTTTTCAAAAGACGGGAACCTGCTGACTGCGGGAAAAGCGGAGGCAAGCCGATGCACCTCATGTCCTTCCTGCTCAAGCTGTTCATACAAGGATAAGGGCGGCTCAAAGGCCTGTACAGCCTGCATGCCTAAAGACGGCTTTAAAAACATGGGTGTAATGTGGGAAATAATATAGATTCGTTAATCCGACATTATATAGCTTTCTTCAGGACATATCTTAGAATAAGGGGGACCTTAATGGGTACTGCGATAATAATATTAATTCTGCTTGCAATTGTGACACTTGCAATATTCAGCATCAGGAAAAGAATCAAGTATGGTTCATCATGCTGCGGAACCCACGATGCCCCTCCTGCAAAAGTCCGTGTCCGTGACAAAAACAAATCACACTATCCATACACATACACGCTCATCGTTGATGGAATGCATTGCTCAAATTGTGCCCGCCGTGTTGAAAACGCACTCAACTCAATGGAAGGCCTGTGGGCAAGCGTGAACCTGGAAGATAAATCCGTCCTCGTCAGGTCGATGGTTCCACTGGAATGGAAGGATGTTTCCAAACCTGTAGGAGACGCGGGTTACACTGTGATTGATATAGTTGGAAAATAAATTGAAATAAATATAGGAGGTCATTATGACAGACGGTGGAAAAAAATTCCTTTGGGGTGTTGCAGTTGGTCTTGCTGCTGCGGCACTTATTAAAACTGATACATTCAGGAAATGCTGTTCAAAAATTGTAGCCGGCGGATTCCAGCTTAAAAATGATGCAAAAGAATATTTTGAGACAATCAAGGAAGATGCCGAGGACATAAAAGCCGAACAGGATACAAAGGCAAAAGCTTAAGTGCTATGAACTTTACAATAAGACATTCTCTACCGGGACGTATCCGCATCCGCTATGACAAATCAAGGATTACAAAGCGTCAAGCCGCACTTGCATTAAGTCTGCTTTCTGTTCAGGAAGGAATGAACGATGTGACGGTAAACTACACCACAGGTTCATTCCTCATCTACTATGACATAAAGACACTTTCCGAAAAACACATCAAGGCATACTTTATGGCACTTTCGGACAAATACCTTAACAATCAGGAAATGCTTGATGCTGTGGAAGAACCGCAGGAACAGGAGAGTTTGCTTTTTGACCTTGCATGCATGACAGGATGGCACTACTTCAAGCAGATTCTGCCTCTTCCAATACGTCTTTTTCTCCGTGTATGGTCTCTGGGGCCACGCATTCTAAAAGGGCTTGAGCAAGTTGCAAATGGAAACGTTTTCAAGTCTGAAGTGCTGGATGCCGCCGCCATTTCCATGTCCTTGATTACTGGAGATGTAAAGACTGCATCAAACATTAATTTCCTTCTTAACATTGGCGACACGATAGAAGAATTCACAAAGAAAAAATCCTATTCAGATTTAGCAGACAGGCTTCTTTCTCAAAATGACCAGGTCCAGCTTGTTGAACATATAGGCGGAAAGATTACGGAAAAGACTGTCCCTCTTTCTGCAATTAAAAAAGGTGATGTGGTTGCAGTTCGTACCGGTAATGTGATTCCAGTGGATGGAACTGTGGTTCGCGGAGAAGGTCTTGTGAATCAGGCTTCAATTACAGGAGAACCTCTTGCCGTAGAGAAGAATGATGGCACATCAGTATTTGCAGGCACTGTCGTTCAGGAAGGCGAGCTGTTTGTAGAAGTCCGTGCGGTTGGAAACCAAACAAAGGTTCAGAACATTCTTGCGATGATAGACAATTCACAGAGCCTTAAAGTTTCTTCCCAAGTGCGTTCAGAATATCTTGCCGACACGCTTGTAAAATACAACTTCCTCCTTTCTCTCGCCGTATTCCTTTTTACCCGCAACATGAGCAAGGTTATGGCCACGCTGATGGTTGACTATTCGTGTGCTATGAAACTTGCATCTCCCATTGCAGTCTTGAGTGCGATGAAGGAAGCCGCAGAAAACGGAATTATCGTTAAGGGAGGAAAATTCCTTGAGGATGCATCCCTTGCAGATACGGTTGTGTTTGACAAGACCGGAACCTTAACAGCCGCAAGCCCAAAGCTTTCCCGCGTAATTCCCTTTGACGGACTAAGTGAAGATGAAGTTCTTTCTGTTGCCGCATGCCTTGAGGAACATTTTGCACATCCGATTGCAACAGCGGTTGTTGAAGCAGCGAGTGACAGGGGACTTCTTCATCCGGAGGAACACGCAAAAGTTGAATACATAGTTGCCCACGGAATTGCGACCATGCTTCATGGGAAACGTCTAGTTATCGGAAGCCGTCATTTTGTCTTTGACGATGAAAAGGTAACTGAACCCAAGGAACTTGAAAAAATCCAGAAAGATGCCCTGAAAAACGGAGAGTCACTTCTGTATCTTGCTGAAGGGAAAAGACTCATCGGCATATTTGCAATCAATGACCCGGTAAGGAAAAATGCTCCTGCAATAATCAAAAAACTTCATGAAAGCGGAATACAAAGATGCGTGATGATTACAGGAGATGACGAAGGTGCCGCACGGAATGCCGCGGAAATTACAAAAATCGACCATTACATTTCACGAGCCTTGCCCGAAGACAAATTCAAATATATCGAAGAACAGAAAAAACTCGGTCACAAAGTGATAATGATCGGTGACGGAATAAACGACGCCCCTGCCCTTTCAGCCGCAGATACAGGAATTGCCATGGGAGACTGTGCAGACATCACGGGTGAAACGGCAGACATCATATTATCAAGCGAAGACGGTTTAGAAGGACTTTACAAAACCCGCATTCTGGGAACAAAGCTCATGCAGAAAATCGACACCAACAACCGTGGAATAGTTGCCGTGAATACAAGCTTCATGTTCCTTGGACTTCTCGGAATCATCTCTCCGTCCATGGCGGCAATACTTCACAATGCATCAACTGTTGCTTTCAGCGTAAATGCCACAAAGCCCCTGCTTGGAGAATAGAAACGATGCAGTACAACTACTTTCCAGGCCGGCTTCGTTTTCGCGATCCAATCCTTAGGGATATAGATATACGCAATGCCGCTCTTGAAGTCGTAAAAATGATTTGCCCCCAAGCAGAAATCACCTACAAGGAAAGCACAGCAAGCATACTCGTCGTATATCCGGCAGATTCGGTAAATCCAGAAAAGCTGACACCACTAAAACCCATGCTTTTAAAACTTGAACCCAAAATCAGGTTTTATACAACAAAGAAAAAAGAAGATGTTCTTGCGGGAATTGCAGAAATAAAATCAAAGATCGCTTTATATAACCAAACCGTTCGGTAAGGAGAAGAAATAAGATGAATAAACTTTATTTTATATTTTCATGCCTTGGTCTGGCCGGAGGATTACTCTGTGCCACGGGTGACATTCTTTTTGACTTGAAGGGACCGGGCAATAAGAAACTTGGTACTTCAAAGAACATTGACAGCAACTGGACAAAAATGTCAGACTGGCGCTTTGGACTTTCCATTGCACTCGCTCTTATTGGAGATGCCCTTGTATGCCTTGGCTTTTATTCCCTTGGCATGCAGATTGCCGCAAGTCATCCGGTGCTTGGGTATCTTACACTCGGTTTCGGTTACTTTGGTTGTTTCGCAGGAATCCTGATTCATTCTTTATGTTGTCTTCAGGCCCTGATTTACAAGGGTGCGATGAAACGCGGGTCGCTGGAAATTGCCGATGATATTCTGGAAACAGTTTACAAGCAGGTAATGATTCCATTCTTTGCCGGTTACATAAGCCTCCTTGCTCCAACAGTTACTGTGATTATTGCAATTTGCAACGGTGCCCTTGATGTGCCAAAAATCTGCGTGCTTTTGAACCCGGTATTCTTTTTGATTTTTGGATTGACCTGCAGGAAAATCAATCCGGTGAAGTTTCAGGATTTGCCAGGAATCATAATGCCGAGCCTTGGGCTTGGAATGTTCGGTTTGATCGGGATGCTGAATTTGGTGTAGAAGATTTATAGGATGGGTAAAGGTGAGTCAAATGGATGTTTCAACTATTAAAGCAGTTGTAGGAACAAATTCCTGGGGAAGTGCTGTTTACGGAAAGATGCTCCGTGGAGAAAGTGTGGATGCAGGGGTGTTAAAAGAAACCTTTGAATGTGCTAAAGAAAAGGATGTTGCAGTGTTTGACCTTGCACAGGATTATGGTTTGGGGAAAGCACAGAAAATCTTTGGCAGTTTTGGCACTGATGGAGTTATTATTTCCTCTAAGTTTACTCCAACTGGACGTTATAAAGAAGATCAAGTGCACAAATCTTTTGAAAAGGATCTTGTAGACTTTAATCGTGACTATGTTGACATTTACTGGCTTCATCTTCCAAATGATATCGAAAAGAATCTTGCTGAAATAATTGAATTGTATCGAGAGAATAAAATCCGTAATATTGGAATCTCTAATTTTACTCTTGAAGAATCTAAGCTTGCCAAACAAATTTTAGATGAAGTAGATATTCCTCTTTATGGCGTACAGAATCATTATAGCCTCTTGTGCCGCGACTGGGAAAAGAATGGCTTGATAGAATGGTGCAAAGATAACAAAATCAGCTTTTGGGCCTGGGCTGTTCTTGAAGAAGGAATGCTTACAAATCCAAAGACAAAATCAAAAAAATCATTAATGAAAATATTCTTCAATCGCAAAAAGAAAAAGCTTCAGCCTCTTTATGATTTAATGGAGGATATAGGAATCAGACATAACTTAACAGTTCCACAAGTTGCGATGAGTTTTTGTTCAAACAAGGGAATTGTCCCAGTATGCGGTTGTCGAAAGCCATATCAGGTGGAACAACTTATCGCAGCCGTTAAAGTCAAACTGGATTCCGAGGAAATTCGCCAGCTTGAAAATGAAGCAGACAGATTAAACGTGAAGATTCTTGGAGCTGATATTTTCAGATTCGCAGTTAAGAAACAAAAAAGGGGGAAAAAATGACCCTTAATGAATTTGAGGAAAAAGATTTTTACCTTAAGGGAACTTCTCACATTCTCCACTTACCATTAAGATTGCTTTTAATTTTATTTATTTCAACCTTGAATCTTGCCTCCACAATCCCGTTCATCTATAAATGGCAAGAATCAGGAGTTTTAATTTCCACAACATCAGCTTCTACCAACATTCCAGGTATTCTTGCTCAAAATTTAATTACCTCAGCTTTTTCGATTTTAATTTTCATCATTTTTCTTTTGATTTTAAAACACCGCTTTGCAGATGAAATGTATTTTAAGATAAAAGGCAAAATACCTTTTATCACGGTTTTGAGTCTTGTCGTTATTCTTATGGCATTCACAATTTATTGCCTTATAACCAAGCAGGACAAAATAACTGTTCTGTATAATTTGTTTTATTATGTCTTTTTCATTGCGTTTTTTGAAGAATTCATTTTCAGGGATGTGTTCCCTTTTTTACTGAAAGACGAAAAGTCTGTTATACGGTATCTTGTTCCCGGAATCATGTTTGGCATCGTCCATCTTTTCAATTATTCCGGATGGCAGAATCTTTCAGCAGAGTATATCATTCAATTTTTTACCGCGAAATTTTTGGACTTAGTTTTCAGTTCTTTCATATTTCAATTCATAAAAGAAAAATCAGGAACGATCTGGATTCCTGTTCTTATGCATGCAATTATGGATTATTCGTGTATATTAAAACTTAATTAAAGGAGTTCCCGATGGAACAATTGACTGGATTAAACGATGAAGAAATTGTTGAAATCTCACATCAAATAGCAGATGCTTTTTATGATTATAAGCACAACAAGGACGATCAGGGATTGATAAAGTATATAAAAAGCAGGGAAGACATGTTTATTTACATGAACGCAATAACGACGGCAGCTTATAAAAGCGGTTTGTTATTTACGACGTCAGACAAAAGAGAAGGATATCTTATGCTCGCAGGAGAAGGTGTTGGCACAGTTAATTTTTTTGATGGTCTTAAAATGATAATGGCAGAGAAAAAAGCTCTTGGTGGATTTACAAATATGAAGGCGTTTATTAAAGCCTGTTTTGCTGACGGAAACACCATAGAAACAAGAATGCGCAAGGCAAAAAAGAAATTTATCCGTATTGAAATGCTTGTTGTTAGAGCTGAGTTTCAAGGCCAAGGATTTATGAGGAAAATGCTTGAAGATGTTTATGAATTGGCAGATATCGTTGGCGTCTCTGTTATACTGGACACGGATGACAAGGATAAGAGTGCCCGATATGAACATCTAGGAATGAAACTAGATAGAGTAAGAAATTGTGGAGAAAAATTCCACATGTATGATTTGATAAGAGAGAAATGACGAGGCTTTTGTATATGAAATACAATCTTACGGCAAGATTCATGCCACTGATAATGGATAAAATTATTTTTGAATTTCTTAAAGGCGACGGCATTACGGTTGATAATTATTTTAAGAAAAACTGTAAAATTGCATATAAGGAAATTGTTAACCGCACTCCAACTCTTGCCAAAAACAACAGTCTGCTTCCAACTCTTTATATTGGATGTTATCTTATTTCGTTTTACAAGGCTTTCCCAGATGTCATCACAGAATCTCGTTTTGAAGGAATGATAGATGCTCTTTGTAATTCCAAAATGCTACGTAATGGACATAAAAACCAGAGTGCATTTGATGAGAAGAATCTGCAAACCCGCATGACCTCCGCTGAAAAATCTCAAACTTCGAATTATGAGATGGACTGGAAATCAACTTTTGCTCTGGCCCCAGACAAAAAGAGCTTTGACCTTACTTATACAAAATGTGGTCTATGTGAGCTCGGGAAACGGGAAGGATGTTTTCACCTGATAAAGTATATGTGTAAAACAGATTTTGTTACCTTTGAATATATGGGCGCAAATCTTGAAAGGCCTCATACACTTGCAAATGGTGACAACCTATGCGATTTTCATGTTACAAAAAAGGAGGACGTAAAATGATACTTACAGCTTTTCTGGAAGGAATTATTTGGTCAGCACTTTGGATGGCTTATAATCTGTACCCTTACATGCAAATGGGTTATAATTTCAGGAACAGAAGGCTGCAAGGGCTATAAGGATTATTTATACCACTTTAAAGCCTTTTTGATTGGTTGCGTTTATAGCACCTTAATGGCTCTTGCAGTAGCAGGAATTGATTATGCAGTTTTGAAATTTTTAATTTGGAGTTAAACATGAGTAAAACAATATGGGACAAATTCGCTCCGGTTTATTCGCTTGTCATGAAGTCGCAGAAAAACGTTTATGAGTATATGTATTCACACATTGGGGATGCAGCTGCCGGAAAGAATATACTAGAACTTGCCACAGGACCGGGCCTTATTGCAAAACACATTGCAGACAAAGCTTCTTTTGTTACCGCAACTGATTTTTCTCCTGAAATGATTGAGCAGGCAAAGAAAGGGAAAATTCCATCAAATGTGAAATTTGAAATTGCCGATGCCAGTGACCTTCCGTATGAAGACAAGTCTTTTGACATTGTGGTTATTGCGAATGCCCTTCATGTGATACCCAATCCAGAAAAGGTGCTGGAAGAGATTGGCCGTGTACTCAAGACAAATGGAATCCTTATTGCACCAAACTATATTGAGCGAAAAGAGCAACAACCAAACTTGTGGCAAAAATTGCTTTATAAACTAGGTGTTAAATTTGAACACCAGTGGACTGCGGAACAATACAAAGATTTTCTTGAATCAAACGGTTGGAAAATAACCGCAAGCGAGCTGGTAAATGGCCGCATCGATTTGATGTATGCAGAGTGTGTAAGGAAGTAGAAACTTCATGTTAACCAAAGCTTTTTGACAGGCACTTAAAATGTTTAAGTTGTTTTTTGAAAAAACATACATTATTGTCGTTCCCTCGTATAAAGAAACTCTTGCTCATCGACACAATATGCTGCATGTGTTTTTTGGTAACGGAGATTTACAGTTATCAGTATCTGGAAAAGCAGTTTGCGGCAACGTGATAATTTTGGAAAATGATGTTGAACACAAAGCACCAGATGGAGAAATCGCATTTTTCCTTTTTGTTGATCCCACCTCTCATTTTGCGGAAGTCCTTCGTGAAAACTATTTAAAGGGAGAATCGGCTGTGTCTGTCAGTCTTCCTCATCCGCCTTTTGATAAGGCCGTTCTTACAGAAGAGAGTATTAAAAAAACTGTATTTGATTTTGCTGGCGTTGTTCAGCTTTCAAAGTTGAATCTGGATGAACGCATTTTGCAGATTCTTAATGACATTGACAGTTTTAGGCACCTGGGTGCCCGTGTTAGTGACCTGGCAGATAAATACTCATATTCAGAAAGCTACCTCACTCATTTATTTAAGCAGGAAACCGGTATTGCCTTAAAAAGTTATCTTCTTATGCGCCAGTTTGAATATGTGTGGCGAGAGGTTATGAAAGGACGTTCTTTGACAGAAGCTTCCATGGACGCAGGTTTTTCTTCTCCGTCGCATTTTTCTGATGTATGCCGTAAGCTCACCGGAATAAGCGTAACAAAGGTTTTAGAAAGCCAGAAATCACAATTATAAAAAAAAGCAGATTTTTAGAAGTGTAAAATCCTCATGTACAATAAAATGCTTTCAAGTGAGGTACAATATGAAATTCATGTATTTTTTTGACTGTAAGTTAAAACGCTTTACGATGTACGGAAAAAGGATGCTGCATCCGTCTCAGACTGGCATATATCAGGATGGAATCAGCTGTATTAAAGAAGATGATGTAAACCTATGGTTTTACACGAAGAATGGCGTGACCATAGCGATTGATGCTGGGCATCTTGTTTTTAAGGGAATTGAAAAAGAGTTTGATAAAATCGGGATAGATCCGCTTGCAATAAAAACTGTTTTGCTGACACATTCTGATGTGGACCATGTTGGTGGGGTGGATCGGACCTGCAAGAATTATCTGTATCCTAATGCCCAGGTGTATATCGGTAGGGGTGAAGAAAATTATTTTGACGGTCATGTCTGCCGCATGATAAAGATGGGAATTCCGCTGATGAACCCGGCAAGGCTTCGCGATGGTTATAAAACTATGAAAGACGGTGAGGTTTTGAATATTGATGGAATAAAGATTGAAGTTGTTGAAGTGATGGGTCACACGGTTGGACATGTCTGCTATATCATTGATGACAAGATTCTGTTCAGCGGAGACTGTCTTGCAGTAAACGAAAACGGCGGCTACAGCCTCTTTGAATTTTTTACACAGAACCCGACCCTGAATAAAAAGTCACTTGTAAGGCTGAGTGATAAAATTACAGGTTCTGGCGTTAAAGTCGTGTGCACAGGCCACAGCGGAATAAGAACTGACATGTCAAAGCTTTTCGCCCATATCGACGAATCGGCTGTGAGCAAGCGTGGAAAGCCATTTGATCCTACTGCGCCTAAGAGTATCAGGAAATAAAAAAAAATAAGCAAGGGCATTCTTTGTTGGTTCGTGGCTATCGAAGGAGAGTAATGCCCTTGCTTAATGTGCAAAATTGGATTTCTTGTTAGAGGAACTAACTTAACCCCGATAGTTAGCTTATACTAACTAGAATAAAATGTCAAGACATAATTAAGATATTTTTTTATATAACATGCTTGGCCTTCCGCCGGTACCATAATTTATGTCTTCTGCAATCACTTTGACATTCACAAGATAATTCATGTAATTCCTAACAGTAACTATTGAGATACCCAGCGATTCAGATATCATGTCCGTGCTGCTCCATCCGCTGTTGTCCTCAAAATATGTAATTATGTTTTCCAGAGTTTTGCGCTGTATTCCCTTGGGAAGGTTTTTCATGATGGTTGAACCACTTAAAGTTGCTGCCTGAGTTTTACTGCCGCTTACAGAAGACAAGACTCCTGCCGAAGAATTCATCATAAGGCTGTCAACGTCACTTTGAGTCATCGTTGAGTTTTCCTTCAGCAGATTTTTTTTGCATATAAATTTTTCAAGTGAAATGCAGAGGCGTTCAAACGTAAACGGTTTTATAAGATAGTCATGCACACCAAGATGAACTGTTTCTTCGATTGTTGTAGTGTCATTTGCTGCCGTCACCATTATTACTTCGACATCAGTTTTTTCTTCGCGTATTTTTTTAAGGGTTTCCCTTCCGTCCATCACTGGCATAAAGACATCCAGAAGAATAAGATCAACCTTGTTGTCCAAAAGAAAATCAAGCACTTCTTTTCCGTTCCTGCAGATCCCCGCAATTTCAAAACAACCCGCCTTTTCAACATACTGGCTGTTAATCATTGCAACCATGGGATCATCTTCTGCAATCAAAACCCTGTAATTCTCATTCATCTGTTCAATTCCACCATAAAGCATGTTCCGCATCCGTCTTCCGTCTCAAAGCTTATGTTTCCACCCATGCTTTGTACAAGCTGTTTTGTATGAAAAAGCCCTGTGCCGTGACCTTCTCCCTTTGTTGTTACTCCAAGCTCAAAAATCTTGTCCCGTATTTCCAGAGGGATTCCGCCGCCAGTATCCTGCACGGTAATCAAGAGGCTTCCCGGTTTTGTGTAAACGCCAAGAGTCAGTTCCTTTACCGCATCAAAATTCCTTTGCATCCTGTTCATTTCATCAAGGGCATTGTCTATAAGATTTCCTGTAATAGTAACAAGAGCTTCGGATGGAATGTCAATGTCTTCGTTATGAAAGCAAATGCCTTCTTTTAGAATAAAGCGCACGTCACATTCCGAGGCACGGGCAATCTTACCGACGATTAAAGCTGCAAACGAAGGGTTTTCAATCGAATTCATTACCCTGCTGATCGTTTCCTTTTGAATCATCGAAATGTTCTGGATATATGAAGCAGCCTTGTCATATTCTCCAATCTGAATTAGCCCCAGTATGACGTGAAGCTTGTTGGTAAAATCGTGATTGTTTGCCCTCATGGAATCAACGAGTATTTTTGTTCCTTCAAAATCTTCCGTAAACGAAATGAATTCTTTTTTAATTCGATTAAAAAGAACTCCGGAAACAGCAAGCTCAACTACAATAGCAATAATCGTAACAAACAGAAATAACAAGACAATCCTGAGAGTCACCTGCATCATGGAAGATTTGAGCATGATTGTCATTATGAATCCATCGTATTTTCCGCTTGCATCATAAACCGCAGAATATGTCCTTCTCTGTGGTCCCGAAGGCCCTATGTCATCTTCCGTGTAAAAACCGTTGTTATGAATTGAAAAATCAGGAATCGTGCCGTCGTATTGGGTGCCGACCAATTCGTGGTGAGTGTGATATATTCGCCTTCCATTAACATCAACAATTGAAATTATGTCTACGCCAGATAATTCAAGTACAATATCATCCATGAATTCCTTTAATTGTTCTCTGTCATATTCACTTGTAAAACCATAAAGCCTGGTTATGAGTCTTGAAGTGTTCATAAGGTTGTCATTGAATTCCCTTTCATTGGCCCTTATGGTGATGAACATTCCGCCTGCACTCATAAAAACAGTTACGAACAGGATGAGGATGAGCTGCGTGCGTTTTATCTGTTTGCGTATTGCATTCAGGCTGCCAAGATTTCCTTTCATATCAGACTTTGAAATTATACTATTTATTGAAGAAAATGTCTGCTTTTGTAAGTAAAGAAAAAATTTTAATTTTGTAAACTTGTATTTCTTTAATATCTTTCAGAACGTTTTCTTTTCTTTCAAAAAATTGAATAAATTCTGCTGCGTGATAGAATGCTGGCATAAATAAAAACAAGCGAGGTTTTTAAGATGAACGTTGCGCATGTATTGGAAGCGTTGATGTTGGTTTGCTTTGGCTTTTCATGGCCGCTCAATGTGAGAAAGGCATACAAGGCCAGAACAGCAAAGGGAATGAGCCTGTCATTCATAATCCTGATTATTACGGGTTATGTTGCGGGCATTATGGCAAAAGTGATGAACGGTCAGTTCAATTATGTACTCGCCGTCTACTTTCTGAATCTTGCAATTGTGATGAGCAATCTGCTGGTTTATTTCAGGAACAAAAATCTGGATGCAAAGGCCACGAAAACTGCAATCAAAAATACAGTTCATGTCATGGAAATATCAAACAATGTAGAAAAGGAGGAAACCATGTACAACTACACAAATTCTTTGGACGAATACATCAACAGGAAGCCGCTGGCTGTGGAAAAGAAAAACGGAGTAATCCTAATGGGCTGTGGAATCGACAAACTGATTCCTGTTGCAGAGCTTGCCGGTGAATACAACTTTAATTTTGAAATATACAACAAGAGTGATTTAAACCTGAGCTGTGCCAATGCAGCCACTTATTTTGCCAAGACAGTCGCCCCCCTTGCTCCGGAAGGAATCCTGATTCACCTGGGTGAAAACGACATAAACATGATAAGGTCAAATCCGTCTGCATTCGATTCATGCTACATCAATCTTTTGCAAAGCATCAGGGAATGCAACAAGGCATGCAGGATTGCACTTGTCTCTGTGGACAACCCTAACGGTGACAAAACAATCGAATTACTGAACGGTCACATAAAGGCAATTGCGGCATCTGAAAAGGCATCATTTGTAAGCCTGGCAAATTCAAAACTATGGCATCCTGAATCCATAAAGGCGGCCAGCAGCTTTGCCTACAGCATGGGATTAAACGTAAGGAAGCCGCTCAACGATGTTGCAGAAATCCTTTACAGCTGGGCATATCACAATCTTGGAGGTAAAACTGGAAAAGAACTTGCAGGTTAATTCCTGCCCCCCCCCTCTCCTAAACCCTTCGGTCTGCCTGATAAATTTCGGGCAGGCCATTTTTTTTCTTTACTTTTTGCATGTTTTATTAGTATATTAGTAGTATAAGATTTTTCATGGAGGCAAATATGAAGACTGTTTATGACTTTACTGTAAAAGACAGGAAGGGAAACGATGTGAGCCTGGACACTTACAAGGGAAAGGTTCTGCTTATTGTAAACACTGCGACGGGATGTGGCTTTACACCTCACTACAAGCCGCTTGAAGAAATGTACAGGGACCTTAAAGACAAGGGTCTTGAGATTCTTGATTTTCCATGCAACCAGTTTGCAAATCAGGCACCCGGATCAGAAGAAGAGATTCACAATTTCTGCACCCTAAAGTATGGAACCGATTTTCCACAGTTTGCCAAGATTGATGTAAACGGAGAAAACGCTTCACCACTCTTTGAATATCTTGCCACAGAAAAACCATTTGAAGGTTTTGGAAAGGGAATCAAAAATGCCGCCCTCAATAAATTTGCAAACATGAACAACAAGACATTCGGCGACAAGGCATACATCAAGTGGAACTTTACAAAATTCCTGATTGACCGCGAAGGCAAAGTTACCGCACGTTTTGAACCAACCATGGATATGGAAGAAGTCCGCAAGGCAGTGGAAGAGGCATTGTAGGGGCGTATCAAAATACCGTTAAAACCATTCCTTGACCTGTAAGAAATCCCATGTTAGAATTAAATATATGTAATGTGGTAAACAGCCCCGCTTTGGGATTACAAAAAAAGGAGGAAACATGATGAGGAATTTTAAGTGGATTTTAACGGCTTTGCTGCTTGCAACTACCATTTGTTTTATGGCATGTGAAACTACAAAAGTGGCAAGTACGACGAACGAGGCTGCCAGTGAACCGACTGGTCCTTACAAGGTTGGCGACATCGTCTTTAACGATGGCAGTTCTATCGCTTATACCCCAGAGCTTACACTCACAGGACAACAAAAAGCAAAGGCAATTGCCGTAATCTATAAGGTGGAAGGCGGCAAAGCTTATGGAGTTGGATTAGTTCAGAATACAAAAGGCCTTGCATGGTGCTTAAACTCCGCAAAAGGATTTGAGACTAAAATTTCAGCCATTGAATGTACTCCAGGGGCAAGCGGCAGAAACATGACATTTACCGGAGACACAGACGGCAGCGACAACTTTGCAAAAATTGGTGAAGCACTTGGAAATAATGATGATACAAATGATTTAAGCAAGTATCCTGCATTTGAGTTCGCAATTAACTATAAAGACAAAGCCGGAAGTCATGTAAAGGGCACTGCTTACGAAACAGGCTGGTATTTGCCAGCTCTTTCTGAACTTTTGGATATCTGGCTGGAAAAGAAAACTGTAAACGCTGCAAGCAAAATATGTGGAGGTTCTGAGTTTGCCAACAGATGGTATTGGTCATCATCACAGGATCCCGATAACGATACCGCCTATCTGCTCAATTTTGAACTTGGAGGTGCAGAGCGTAACGTAAAGATGGAAGACACCAATTTCGTCTGTTGCATCCGAATTTTCGAATAACTCCAGAAGACAGTTAAGAATGCCGATAATTTACGAAATAATCTATCTGAATCTGCTGCGAAGAAACAGGAAAAGACCGTCGGATTTGATTATTAAACAAAAAAAGGACCGTCCGATCTGGCTATATCGAACGGCCCAAAAACATCTATATTTTTTTAAAGGGAGCCTATTTAATTGCGGATTGTGCCCATGTCTTGCACAGCTCAACATCCGCTTCTTCTGGGGCAAGGTGAACCATAAGGGCATCCACCGCACTTACTGCACCCGCATTGTTCAGGCGCTCAGTCCAGTCACGAAGCCACTGTCCGTCACCCCAATCGTATGAACCAAAGATTCCAAGCTTTTTGCCGTTAAGTGAACCTTCTATTTTTGCATAAAATTCTTCCATCGTGTCTTCCAGTACCTCATCGCCCATTGCAGGACTTCCAAGAAGAATCACATCACATGAAAGAACCTCATCTTTATCTGCACTGTCAGCAGTACCAAACACAACTTCCGCACCAGAAGCTTTGACCGTCTCATTAATCACATTTGCCATGGCCTCAGTGTTGCCTGTAGTACTCGCATATATAACCGCAACTTTCATTAAAAAACCTCTTTGATATAAGGATAGATTACTAGTTAGCAAAGGCTAACTACAATTCTGAATATACTGTAGTTTTAAAAGTTAGTCAATACTAACTTGAATAAAAACAGAAAATAAGTTAGATTTAGCTAACTATATAAAAGGAGTTTAAAATGATCTCATCAGTTGCACCGTATATCGGAAAATACAAAAAATATACGGTAATTGCATCTTTCCTTACAACACTTGGCATTGTGGCCAGCGTTGTCCCTTATTTCTTCTTGTACCAGCTGATTGTTCCGCTTACACAGCACCAGCTGCCTGATTTTAAATTCATCGCAATACGTGTTGCCCTGATTTTTGTCTGTGAGGCAGTTTATGCAATAGCGTACAGCCGTGGCCTTGCTTTCTCCCACATCAGTGCTTACAACACCCTCAAGAACATTAGGATTTCCCTAAAGGACAGGCTCGAAAGACAGCCGCTTGGAAACATTAAGGAACTCGGTACCGGCCAGATTAAGCGCGTATTTACCGACGACATCGATCAGATTGAGCTTCTGCTTGCACATGCCATACCGGAAGGAATTGCAAACCTGCTTGTTCCGTGCCTTGTGTTTGTCGCAATGTTTGTTGTTGACTGGAGGCTTGCACTTTTGACTCTGGCTGTAATTCCAATCGGCATTTTTGCAATGAGCATGATGATGAAATCCGGCATGGCAAAGATGGGAGCCTTTTATGAGTCTGCAAAAAAAATGAACAATACAATCATAGAATACGTTAACGGAATGGAAGCAATAAAAGTCTTCAACAAGGATGGAGATTCCTTCAGGCGTTTTGGAGAAGCCGTCAAAGCTTATCGTGATTTTACTCTAGACTGGTACAGGGTATGCTGGCCTTGGATGGCAGTCTACAACAGTACGATTCCATGTCTTGCGCTTTTTACCCTTCCGATAGGAGGCATTCTTGTCTTAAATGGAACGATTGCATTAAGCCAGCTCATTCTTGTACTGTGCATGTCGTTTGCTGTTGGTCCTGCAATTCTTCGTGCCCTTAGTTTTGGCGGAAAGATTCCCCAGTTGGATTATAAAATTGCAGAGCTTGAAAAGATGATGAATGGTGATCCTGTCAAAGCCGGCAATTCAAATTTCAAGGGGAAAAATTATGATGTTGAATTCAAGAACGTAAGGTTCTCGTATAAAAAAGATTTAGCACACGGATTGGAAACATCTGCGGAAAACGACACTTCTAACAAAAATAACAAGGATTTTGCGTTAGCAAAATCGAATCCGTGTGACAATGAAACACTACATAATATTAATTTAACTTTGAAACAGGGCACAACTACCGCACTCATCGGTGAATCGGGAAGCGGCAAATCCACTCTTGCAAAACTTCTTGTTCACTTCTACGATCTTGATTCCGGTGCAATCAGCATAGGCGGACAGGACATTACAGACATGTCCATCGAGGCATTGAACAATCAGGTTTCGTATGTCGCACAGGAACAGTTTTTGTTCAACACAACATTAAACGAAAACATCCTGATAGGCCGACCGAATGCAACACGGGAAGAAGTTCTGGATGCGGCACACCGCGCACAGTGTGATGAATTCCTGGAACGTTTCCCCAAGGGAATCGACACTATGGCAGGAGACAGCGGCAAACAGCTTTCCGGCGGAGAACGCCAGCGCATATCCCTTGCCCGTGCCATCCTCAAGAATGCACCTATTATCGTTTTGGACGAAGCGACTGCATTCATTGACCCGGAAAATGAAGAAAAGATGAATGCAGCAATCAGTGAAATCGTCAGGGACAAGACCGTACTAGTAATTGCACATAGGCTTTCTTCAATAAAAAAAGCAGACAAAATATGCGTGCTCAAGGACGGCAATGTGATTGCAGAAGGAAAACATTCAACCTTGAACAAAGAATCAGAAGAATACAAAAAACTGTGGAAGGCTTCTAAAGCTGCGGCAGAATGGAAGATTTAATGATACTGTCATCCCGAACTTGATTCGGGATCCCATATCAAATAGATGCTGAATCAAGTTCAGCATGACGAGGTATAAAATGAAAAGACAAAACAAATCAATGATTGCAATGATGCACCGTCTGGTCAACTCATGCGGAAAATACAAGGCTTCCATCAGGGCTTCCTACATTCCCGGTTTTTTAAAGGGCATGTGCATGAAGGCTCCTCTGATGATTTCGTTCCTTCTTGTTACAGGATTCATGGCGGGAACCGTAACAAAACAAAGCTGTTTGATTTATGGAGCAGTGCTTCTGGCGTGTGTAATCCTTCAGGCGGTTTTGCAGAATGTTTCGGACAGGCTTCAGTCTGCGGCGGGATTTAAGGTTTTTGCAGACAAACGCATGCAGCTGGGAGATCACTTCCGCAAGCTTTCAATGGGCTATTTTACAGAAGGAAACATCGGCAGGGTAAGCTCCGTCCTTTCTACCGACATGAACTTTATCGAAGAAAACTGCATGATGGTTTTGGAAGAACTTGTCGGCTTTATAATTTCCCAGGCCCTGATGATTGGCTTTATGTTCTATCTGGGATGGCAGCTTGGACTTGTGGCAACGCTTAGTCTTGCACTCATCATCTTGATTGGAAACCTTACGACAAGAAAATCAATCTCCCATTCAATCATGAAGCAGGAATGCAGTGAAAAATTAACGAGTTCTGTCCTTGAGTTTGCAGAGGGAATAGGAATCATCAAGACGTTCAATCTTCTTGGGGAAAAATCCAAGGCGCTGAACAAGAGTTTTGAAAAAAGCTGCGATGAAAGCATTCATTTTGAAATGGTCTATGCCCCATGGTGGTCGGGCCTGATGCTTGCCTATGGAACAGGCACTGCACTTGTACTTCTTGTTTCAGGAATTCTTTCGGCAAAAGGTTTAATCTCCATTGAATTCCTTATGGGCATGATTCTCTTTTTGTTTGATTTGTTTGCGGGAATAAAGGCATACTACGGAAGCATTGCACGTCTTACAGTAACCGATGCCTGCCTTGACAGAATTGAAAATGTATTTGAAGAGGCGGAAATCAAAAACGAGGGAACAGAATCAATTCCAGAGCCAGGAAGTGTTGACGAAAGCGTTCCGGAAATATCATATCAAAACGTATCCTTTGCCTATGGGAGCAAGGACACATTGCACGACATAAGCTTTGATGCCAAGCGTGGAGAAATGATAGCCCTTGTGGGTCCCAGCGGCGGAGGTAAAACGACAATTGCAAATCTTCTTGCACGTTTCTGGGATGCAAAAAAGGGAAGGATAAAAATTCGTGGAAAAGACATCACGAAAGTTCCTGTTTCAGATTTGATGAATAACATCAGCATGGTTTTCCAGCGCGTTTATCTCTTCCAGGACACAATCTTCAACAACATCGCCATGGGTAAAACCGATGCCACCCGAGAAGAAGTTATTGAAGTTGCAAAAAAGGCTCGATGTTACGATTTCATCATGCAGCTGCCAGATGGATTTGACACTGTAATCGGCGAAGGTGGTTCAAGCCTTAGTGGTGGAGAACAGCAGAGGATATCAATTGCCCGTTGCATGCTCAAGGATGCCCCGATCGTGATTCTTGACGAAGCCACAGCAAGCGTAGATGCCGACAATGAGCATTTCATTCAGGAAGCAATTTCAGAACTGTGCCGCGGAAAAACATTGATTGTCATTGCACACCGCCTGAACACAATACGAAATGCAGACAGGATTCTTGTAATAAGGAACGGTCAGATTTCAGAAAGCGGTACCCATGACGAGCTTATGGAGCTTGATGGAGAATATGCCGGAATGGTAAACAAACAGAATAGTTAGCTATTGCTTACTATTTGCAAAAATGATATTATGTCGATACAAAAGATTTTAGTGAGGTAAGGCAATGTTAAACAAAATTGCAATCAACGATGTTATTGGTCGTGAGATAATTGATTCACGTGGAAATCCAACTGTAGAAGTGGATGTCATTCTTGAAAACGGAGTTCTTGGACGTGCCGCAGTTCCAAGTGGTGCAAGTACCGGAGAAAATGAGGCCCTTGAACTTCGCGATGGAGACAAGGGACGTTATGGTGGAAAGGGTGTCCTTAAGGCTGTAGAAAACGTAAATAAGATTATCGCTCCGGCACTCAAGGGATTCAATGTATTTGAACAGCGCGCAGTGGACATGAAGATGCTTTCACTTGACGGAACTCCAACAAAAAGCAAGCTTGGTGCAAACGCAATACTTGGTGTTTCCCTTGCAACAGCACAGGCTGCGGCAAAGGCTTTGAATATTCCGCTGTACCGCTACATTGGTGGTGCAAACGCTCACGTGCTTCCCGTTCCGATGATGAACATAATCAATGGTGGCGCACACTCAGATGCCCCGATTGCATTCCAGGAATTCATGATTCGTCCTGTTGGTGCAAAATCAGAAAAAGAAGCAATCAGGATGGGAGCAGAAGTATTCCATGCACTTGCAAAGCTTCTTAAGGGACGCGGACTTTCGACTGCTGTAGGCGATGAGGGTGGATTTGCCCCTAAGTTTGACGGAATCAACGATGCACTTGATTCAATCGTACAGGCCATAAAGGATGCGGGTTACAAACCTGGTGAAGACGTAAAGATTGCCATGGACTGTGCCTCCAGTGAATTCAGTGTTGAACGCGACGGTAAATTCTTCTACAACTACAAGCAGCTTTCAAACGGAACTCCAAAAGACCCCAACGGCAAAGAATTGTCGGATGACGAACAGATTGCCTATCTTGAGGAACTGATTACAAAGTATCCTATTGATTCAATTGAAGACGGTCTTGATGAAAACGACTGGGAAGGCTGGAAAAAGCTTACGGCACGCATTGGAGACAGATGCCAGCTTGTTGGAGACGACCTGTTTGTAACAAACGTAAAATTTCTGGAAAAGGGCATCAAGATGGGAGCAGGTAATTCAATCCTCATCAAGGTAAACCAGATTGGTTCCCTTACAGAAACTCTTGAGGCTATCGAGATGGCACACCGCCACGGCTACACAACAGTTACAAGCCACCGCTCAGGAGAAACCGAGGATACAACAATTGCCGACATTGCAGTTGCAACAAACTCAGGTCAGATCAAGACAGGTTCAATGAGCCGCACAGACCGCATGGCAAAGTACAACCAGCTCCTCCGCATTGAAGAAGAACTGGGAGAAGCCGCAACATACGGTTACAAGAAACTGAGATAAGAAAAACAGGAGAAAAAAATGGTGTATTCAGCCTGTGGATCTGGAGCAACTACATTCCGCTCTTCTTCTTTGCAGACAAGTACTGGTCAACACGCCAGAACTTTGGTCAGGAATATATTGATGCGCTCACAAAACTCATGCCTATCTGGATGTGCCCCGTTCATTTGGTTTTATGTTTTGTGTTTGGAATTCTTGGCGGACTTCTTGGCCTCAAAGTTCTAAAAAAGCACTTCGTAAAAGCCGGCATAGTGTAATTGAAATGTCTGATTATAACGATCAGTTGGCATTGTTCGGAGATGAACCGGATGATAAAAACTGCAGCCTTGATTATATCGCAATCGATTTTGAAACGGCCAATCAATCTGGAAACAGTGCGATTTCAGTAGGATTGGTGCGGTATATTGATGGGAAGGAAACAGACAACATTTATGAACTCATTTGTCCACCAACGGATTATTTTGTTCGTGAATGGACAGATGAGATTCATCACCTTTGCTATGACGACGTAAAGGACAGTCCTAAATTCCCGCAGGTATGGGATGAAAAAATTGTACCGTTTTTAGACAAAACACCCGGCATCCCCCTTGTGGCACATAATGCAAAATTTGACATGGGTGTCATCTGGGAGGCATGTCGGTTTTACCATCACAAACTTCCTGGGCGAAATTATTTTTGTTCGCTTAAGATTTCCAAAAAAGTATGGCCTGAATTTGAACGTCATGCCCTGACATTCCTCGGGGAAAAATTTGGAATAAAATACCTTGCACACGATGCTCTGGAAGATTCCAGAACTTGTGGTTGTGTCGTTCAACTTGCGGCACAAAAAACTGGAGCAAGGACTGTTGATGAACTTTTGGAAAAATGCAACTTGAAAATGGAGTTTATTTAATAAAATGGAATTGATGAAATCAACTTCGCATAAATCACTGCTGGACCCCAGGACAAAACTTCTGCTTCTTGCAATGTGCGGAATAGTGCTTCGCTTTTTGGCCTCATTACTGATCCACTCTTCGGAATGATAAACGCTGATGGGTCTGTTATAGTGAACAGCGGATTTAGCACTTCGGATCAGATAAAACTGGCCGGGCTTTGGAACAGCCTGATTCGGCCGCTCAAGTTCTATCGTCGTTTGTAAAAGATAAACATTTGGCTGACCTTCAATTTTTTCCAGCCGCTCAACCTTTGTCTTTCCAAAAAACTGTAAGCCTTTTCCATCTTCATCAATCTCTGCTAAATCCATAACTGTCCACCTTTTTTGTTTTTTTTATTCCAGATATTTATCAGCGGAAGAGGATGTTGTTGACAACTCCCTCAAGATATTCCTCACGACCGGAGCCTGGATCTGACGGCTTTTTCATTTCTGCGGCACGTGCGGCAAGCTCTTCCAAAGTTGTCTGCTTGTCGCGAATCTTCTTGCCAATTCCACTTTCGTAGCTTGAATACTTTTCTTTTATGAAACCGTCGATTCTACCATCTTCTATGATTTCTGCAGCCTTGATGAGACCGAGTGCAAAAGTATCCATACCCATGATGTAAGCATGGAACATATCCTCATAAGTATTTGACGGGCGGCGGTTCTTTGAGTCAAAGTTGAATCCACCTGTAAGACCACCAGCCTTGAGAACTTCGTACATTGCAAGGGTTGCATCGTAAACATTCCACGGGAAGTTGTCTGTGTCCCATCCAAGAATTGGATTACCCTGGTTGGCATCAACAGATCCAAGCATTCCATTTATGCGGCTGATGCAAAGCTCGTGCTGGAAAGTGTGGTTTGCAAGAGAGGCATGATTTGCTTCAATGTTCATCTTGAAGTCTTTGTCAAGTCCATACTGGCGGAGGAATCCGATTGCAGTTGCGGCATCAAAATCATACTGATGGCTCATCGGTTCCTTTGGCTTTGGTTCGATATAGAAATCACCCTTGAAGCCGATTGAACGTCCATAATCAACTGCCATGTGCATGAGGTTTGCAATGTTTTCCTGTTCAAGCTTTACGTCTGTGTTAAGAAGTGTTTCATAACCTTCGCGTCCACCCCAGAAAACATAACCGCGTCCACCAAGCTTTACTGTAATCTCGAGTGCCTTTTTAACCTGAGCCGCAGCAAAACAGTAAACATCAGCAGAGTTAGTTGAACCAGCGCCGTTCATAAAACGTGGGTTACCGAACATGTTTGCCGTTCCCCATAGACACTTAATGTCCGTACCTTTTGTCTTTTCCAGAATGTAATCAGAAATCTCGTCCAGGCGTTTGTTTGTTACATTGATGTCATTCGGATCTTCAGGTACAAGGTCAACGTCATGCCAGCAGTAATACTTGATTCCGAGCTTTTTCATAAACTCGATTCCGGCATCTACCTTTGCCTTTGCATGCTCCATGGTTCCAGGAGTCTGACCGAAAGACTTGTCGGCAGTTCCTGTACCGAACATGTCCACTCCATTTGCCCCAAGGTTGTGCCACCATGCCATTGCAAACGGAAGATGTTCAGACATCTTTTTTCCCATGACGATTGCTTCAGGATTGTAATACTTGAATGCCCATGGGTTTTTGCTGTCTTTACCTTCAAACTTTATTTGAGGTATGTTCTTGAAAAATTCACTCATTACTGAGCCTCCTTATAAATTTTTCTTATGGTACTAGTTAGCATAGACTAACTATAAGAATTAGTATATACTAATAACATGAAAAAGAAAATAGGCTTTGAGCAAATTTTCCAGGATTTTACTTGCAACACGGAGTTTTTATGAAAGAATATGTCTGGCTTTTTCCGATTATCTTTATGTTTCACGATATGGAAGAAATAATCGGGTTCAAATTCTTTTTGCGCCAGAACGAAACAGAACTTAAAAAACGCTTTCCGTTCATCCTGAGACGCTACAAGGATTTTTCCACCGAAGGATTTGCCCTTGCCGTTTATGAAGAACTCATTTTGTGCATTTTGATTTCTACGCTGTCCTTTTTCCTGGACCGCAACTTTTTATGGTACATCTGGCTGGGTGCATTCCTTGGCTGTGACCTGCACTTTTTTGTGCATTTGATTCAGGTTGGCATTTACCGCCGCTATATCCCGGCATGCATCACGAGTTTGATTTGCCTTCCGATAAATACGCTGATCATCTGCAAGTGTCTTTTGTGCATAGAGGATTCCGTCCTGTTTGCGGGATTGTTCATGGCTCTTGGTGCGATTCTTGTTTTTGTAAATATTTTTATCGCGCAAAAGCTGATGGGATGGTTTACAAGGAAAACTAATTGACCTGCATTCTCCACAAGCGGGCTTTTTCCAGCAGGTCTGACACCAAAATACTTTTTCCGTTTACATAAGATTCCCTGTCGTTTGGAAATTTTGAGCACAATTCAAGTTTCAATTCTTCATAACGCCTGGCTTCTTCTTTGTGGGTGTTAAGGTAATCGCGGAAGTTTATGTAATTGTGCCATGCATCGGAGTCCACTATTACAACATGAATGTAATGAGTTACAATGCCGTTATCAAGGTCCCCCGAGCGGTACAATTGCTGTCCGGGAATATCTTCCTTGCGGTACACAATTCCATTTTGTTCAAGTTCACCGTTGTGCTTGAATATGTCTTCAAATGATTTTACGGCAACCGCAACATCGATAATCGGTTTGGCCTGGATGGATTTAATTGACGTGCTCCCCACATGCTGAACATCTATTGCATCATTGCCCAGAATTTTTTTGAGCATGTCACACATTCTTTTTCCTTCAGCATCCCATGCTTCCTGATGGAGCTCAAGAACTACAGTTCCGCTTTTTAATCCTATCATGTTTGCTTTCCTATTCCAGAACTATTGTCCTTCGATTTCCGTATTTTCCACACCACTAAAATCACTGCAAACGAAAGAAGCTGTGCGATTGCAACACGGATAATCATCAAGTCGTCACAACCACTTTCGGTCATCACATGAAGAAGGTTGGTTGCAATACAGTTGTTGAAGAAATGATCTGCCATGCCAGCGTAAAGACTTCCGGTCATCCTATAGAGAAGCCCCCACTTGATGCCCATCAATCCGGCAAGAATGATGTATCCTATGCTAAGTACAACAAAGGATGCGACGTTAATGTCACCGTCTATCAGATTGTGAATTGGAGTAACGATGTGCCACAACCCAAACAAAAATGCCTGAAACAGCAGGGCAAAGCTTGGAGAGTGATCGATTTTGACAATATTATTAAACAGTCCGCGGAAAGTTCCCTCTTCCATAACGACATTGACGATGTTGAAGAAAATGCACATCAGGATAAAACCGATTCCAGTATGAATGGCCGCCTCTCCAGTCAACGAAAATCCTGCCGTAAAAAATCCAAAGCTTATGATGTTCCCGCTGCTCTTGAGTATGATGATTTCCACACAGTACGAAATAGCAAACGAACAAAGTCCAATCAAAAGGCCTAAGCAGATGTTCTTTAACATTCCCTTTTTTGCAAATCCTATGTCCGCCCATTTCCACTTGAGACACCGCAATACAATGAACACGACAAGAATTCCAAACATCTTGTTGATGAAGTTTTCACCAAAAAACGTTTCATCCATCCTAAGCACAATCGCTTCAAACCCATGCACAAGAATAAGGACAGCAAATATAATCCAGCAGGACGCAACTGTATTCTTCTTTATTTTATCTTCCATTACTTGATGACTCCATGTTGTTCCATTATTTCAACCTGTAATATTAAATTACCTTGGCCTTCTTATAATTCCGGTAAAAAGATTTATGTTGTTTTGTCCATCGTAAATAACATAACAGAAGGGGTGGTCAACTCTAAAAGTTATAAAATCTTGGGCACGTCGAACCTCTCCTGCGGATTTAGCGCCAAACATTGTTACCGCTGCGGCTTTGGTCTTTTCTTCATCAACCTTTACCACGACTTCATGCAGTGCATCATTCAAGAACAGATTTTCTGAATCCGTAAAGAGTTTTGAAAGGTCTGCAGTCCCAGATTGGAATGCATCATTTATTCCCATGGCTTGAAGTAATGGAATTAAATCATAGCGCGAATGTGCTTCAAATTTTGGAAGAAATATCTGCAAATATTGATTTTCGTATCCTGAATTGAACTTATCAATAGATTCTTTGAGGTTCAGTTTTGAAAAATCGAAATCCTTGTCTTTTGGAAGGAAAACAATCATTGAATATCTAGTGTTTTTGTACGGAAGTGCAGCTGCCTGTAAAACATCATTCTCATAATAATCAGCATATCTAAAACTTTGCATCATTCTTACGTAGATTTTTTCATCACTTTGGACATAAAAATCCTGTGTTGATGTTTCATCCTTATCAAATTTTTCCAGCCACTTTTGCTCAAAAAAGAGAGTGTTCAAAAGGACAAGCTTTGTATCCGGTGAAAGAGGTTCAGAAAGTAAATTTTTTATTAGTCCGTCCGTCTTCTTTGAAACGAAGGAATTTATCTTATGCTTGACTTGTATGGTGTTTGTAAAATCAACTTTGTTCTGTCTGAAATTAAGATCAATAAGAAAGTTTTTATATTCAGGCTGGAGCTCAAGATCTTGGTTGTACCAGAGCGAATTAGACTTGTTCTCTGTGGTTAATATCTTGTTTTTTATGGATTCATCAACTTCCTGAGACGGTGTATATCCCAGCACCGAATTAATTTCTTTTTGCGTATTGTTGCCCGAGCCATTTGAAAGCGCATAAAGCAGACTGTAAATGGAAATGGCAGAATAGTTTACATTTTCCGATTGATTGCAGAGTGTTGTAAAAAGTCTGGAGTCGAATGAATTTATTGAGTTTTCTGCCTGTTCATTGCGGATAAAAATCTGTTTTCCGTCATAATCTTTACGAGAGTTTGCGGCAACAATTGAGATACCTGTTGTAACAAGAATAACCGCCGCCAAAATTATTAAGATTCTTTTTTTCATGTAAAATTCTCCGTTTTTTAGTTTCTATAGTATAATTATACCGTACACATCGTCTAAGAATCAAGGAAAAACGGTTCTTCACTGTCGCTTTTCTTTGCTATGTGGGATATGCCTAGAAGGGCAAGGAGCCAGGGGAGTAGATGGATAATCATTACGACGGCAAAAACAACAATCAATAAAATAAGCCCGAATACCATAGGCTACCTCCTTCTCCTAAAATTATTATAGCATACGTGAACGCATTGTCAAGAAATTGTGATGAAATGTGCAAGACAAATCCTTATGATTGAGGAAAAATCAAAGATATGATACTATTTTACCATGTATGAAAATATGATTTTTGAAGCTGAAAGGGAGATTTCTTCGGCATTTATTGATTCTTCTGTCAGAATGGGTGTGGCTCAGTCGGTCCTGATGATACAGGACAATCTTACTGAATGTTTTGGTGAACTTGGATGCGATGGTGTTGTTTACCGCGAGAAGTTCAACACGTTTTGGGTATTCACAAAGACCAAGGTTCATTTTGAACGCAGGCCTGCATGGCGCGAAATTGTTAAGGCCAGAACATTCCCGATTGACAATGCCGGAATGAGGACTCACGTAAACACAGAAATACTTGATAAGGAAGGAAAGCGTCTTCTTGCCGCAAATCAGGAAGCGTGTGTCCTGAGTCTTGAAACCCACAGGCCTGTAAAACTTTCAACCCTGCCTTATCCCTCTGAAAATTTTCCGGAAGCAGTTTTTGCCGAACCATTTGAACGCTTTCCCTCGGATTTTACGGAAGATGAATTTGTCTTTGAGCAGGTCATTCGTTCAAGTCACATTGACATGTCCCACCACATGAACAACATCGAATACATCAAGCTTGCCCTCTGCGTTTTTGACGATGATTTTTTACTGTCGCATGAAATAACAGATTTGGAAGTTCACTACATGGGAGAAAGCAAGGAAGGCCAGACCCTTAAAGTTTACCGCCGTAATGACCAGACTTGTGCAGGAAAAGTTTTCATTCACATAAAGGAAAGCGGACGCTGTGTGTTTGAATGCTGCGTTCAATTTTAGCGTCGAGTTCTAAATTTCACCTTGCTGTCTCCGCGTCTGATTTTGGCACCAATTCCTTCAAGCTCATAATAGTACTCGTCTTCAAAGATGTCAGGATTAAACCCCATAAGAGAATAATCATTTTCCTCTGGAGCTTTTCCATAAATGTATTGGTATTGTTCAATATATTTTTGTACTTTCAAAAACTTGGAGTAAGATTCAACTTCTTCTATTTCAACTTTAAGCTCTGCAAGAAACGGATCATCTTTATCCGGGAACCTTTCATTTTCCTCAAGATAATTCAGGATATATTCATCGGCTTTTGCATATTTGTCGTAAGAATCTATTCCCCTGATATTAATTTTTTGCTCAGCAAGATATGGATCGTCATTGTCGGGAAGAAAACCGTTTTGCTCATAATATTGCTCAACATAGTTCTGTGCGTCCAGTAGTTTTTTTTCGATATTATTTGTTTCATCTATGTCCGATATTGCACCAAGCGTAACAAAAAAAATAAACGGCAGAAAAAAAAGACTGTGGAGCTCAAAAACATGATTAACTATGGATTTAATAATATAATAAATCGAGATCCCAAAATAAAAAATTGAAAACGGAGGAATAAGGAGAAAATAAAAATGAAGGTACTTCCCTCCGAAAATAGAAATGAATGAAAAAAATATATTCAATATGAATAATATCACTTTCCCTGTGACTAAATCACCATCTTCATTTTCTAAAAAAATTACTTTTATTTTCATTTGTTTTTCCTAGCTCCTCAAAAAATTGCCCCTCGTTACAGGCAAGGACACCCCATTCAACATATCCACACTTTACTTACATACCTTTATATCATATTTTTTTGATTTTGTGCCATTAGAAGGCAGGGTCGTGGAATACAGGAAAACACTAGAAACATTTTTTTAATTTTGCTATTCTGAAATTATAGTAAATAGGAGGAAATATGAAAAAATTATTGTTACTCTTTACGATTTTATTGATGCCACTTTTTTTTGCGTTTGGACAAAATGAATCCATTGAATTGAACCCTGCTTATGCTGACATCAATGTTACCAAAGACAATCAGATGGTTCAGGATCTGCTTAGTACCAATAAAAAACTTGTGAATAAAGCCGTAAAAAAAGTTCTGAAGAATCTTGATGCCTATAACCCAACAGTTTTATATGTATTGTCAAATGTATATTTTGAAGAAAACAGGGATGAGGCTTCAAAAATCTTTTATATAGGTCAGCTTCGTGCAAGAATTGATGCGAATATCTGCCAGGATCCGACCGCAGGAGAGGCTGTTTCACTTTTAAACCAGCAGTTCGGACCTATAATCAATTCCTATGGCTTTGGAAATATGGAGAACCTTAAGGAAATTGTTTCTAAGGCCATTGATCATGTAAGGAAAAATAAGGTGACATATGACCGCCGTTGGATTAATCTGCATGGTATGAAAGCATTTACAGGCAAAGGCGACGAAACCTATACAGCCCCAAAAGAAGATTGGGATGAAATAATCCGTAAAACAATCGAAGATTACGAAAATGGCTTTAATGAGGTTTTGAAAAAATATGAGGAAATGCAGCAGGAGCGTTAATTCTCTTCGTAACTTTTAGAGCAAAGTCTTTCCATAGTTGATGAATTTTATCATCTCACTGTCTTCGTCTTTTTTCAATTCGCCACCATCCATCTTGTATAAGACGTTGTTCTTAAAGACCATTGACTTGTAGGTTTGGGTATACTCGTATTCCTTGTCTTCATATGGATTCAGCCCATACCCATAATCCGGAACTGCATGGCTTACCTCATTTAATATGAAGTATGTGGATTTGTTGATTTTTATCAGGGTAAAGGTTTCGGAATAAAAATCTCTTGCAAAAAGCAGGCAGCACGACTGGTATTTTGTATTATCTGCTTTAATAAAGATGTCTCCGCATGGATATCCTGCCATTTGATAGCTTTCTTCTGGTTCGGAATAATCATAGTTTGTATTTTTCCAGACATTAATTCCTTGAATGATGATTTCAGCATTCTTGTTCTTGAAAAAATCATATTCCTTATGCGTGACAATTCCAGTAGGTTCAATGCCGATTATTTCCTGAAATTCCTTGACTGCCGTTTCTGTTTTGGGACCGTAGTAGCCGTCAATATCACCGATTTCGGTAAAACCCATTTCAACAAGCTTTTCCTGAATGTATACAACATCATCTCCATGCATCCTTGGTGATGTTACCGAAAGGACACGGTTTTTGGATTTTGATTGGGCGAACAAGCAAAATGAGGAAATTGAAAAAATAAATAAAGCAATTAACCTTCTTTTCATTATATCTGCCTCCTGAAATTCATTGTTTGACGTTCATATCTATTTTATTTCTTTTTATTCAATTTTACAAGTTCAGAGTGGATTTCCTTTATTTGGTTAACACCCCTCCAACAAATTGTCCATCGTCAAGAAGAAAAGTTCATTATCTCTTGAGTTCTTTATGTCCTAGAAATAATCAAATTCTGTTATCTCCATAGAATCTTTGGTTGCCATTTGGGAAGAAAATTCAATCTTCGGATTGCGTTCCTTCATGTAGGAAAAGAATTCTCTAGTTTCGATTTCCGGGTAGTTTCCAAGCTCAAGTTTTTGGATTTCTCTTTCTTCGCTGTTTTCTACAATGCATGAGTATTTTATTATGAAATGATCAATCCTGCTGCGACCTACATTTTTGACAGTATGATGTGTAACGCTCACGATATCATCATATTCAATCTTGTATCTGCCTCTGCCGGTATAAGTAAAGCCAAGGTCATCATATTTGATGAGCCAGAAGTTTCCGGAAAAAAACAAAATAAGAACAAAAAATACCAAGCCTATAAGCAGGGGTATAAAATGCGGACCGCCTTTTAAACAATTAATCAAGAGGCAAACCGCTATAAAACTCGATATTAAAATGAGTGTGTTTCTTTTACTGCATGTAAAACTTTTCATTTTTCCTCCAAAAACTTTTATTAAATCATAGCACAGTAGTACCCTAAAATCAACCTTCCTACAGTCTTCACTATTATTTGCTGCCATAAGCTAAGAATTGTATCAACAATGGTTATACCCCTCCAAAATCAAAAGAAAAATCTCTTTTCTTCATTTTTCCTCCAAAAATTATTCCTCGCCAAACATAAAGAAGGAAATGCTTGAAATCTCGGCTTAAACCCATTATACTAAATTCATGCCGTTGGTAAAAATTAATATGCTCAAGGGGAAATCCCCCGAATTTAAGAAGACTGTTTTTGATTGTATTCACGAAGGATTGATTGTCTCGTTTGGAATTGCCGACTGGGACAGATTTCAGCGGATTGAAGAATTTGACAAACCGAACTGGGAAGCTCCGGAAGGAAAAACCGAAAACTTTATGATTATTGAACTCACGATTTTTCCTGGAAGAAGCCGTGAGCAGAAAAAGTGTGCAATTGAAAAAATCAGCGGGCTGCTGTGTGAAAAACTTGGAGTGGCCGCAACCGATATTTTTATTGTGATGAACGAACCCCCATTTGAAAACTGGGGTATGGGAGGAAATCAAAAACAACCTTGAAGAAAGAAATCAAAAGGTAAGCGCATTTTTTAACGAAAGAATCTGCACTTACGATGACGTTCACAGTGAATATATGAGGTTTACGACCCTCCAAAAATTGACCGTCGTCAAACTAATCTTTACAAATTCCATAAATATAGGACAATGATAGTATGAAGAAAATTGCAGTAATTACAGGTGCTTCTGGCGGGCTTGGAAAAGAGTTTGTTAGACAGGTTATAAATGAGGTTGATGAGGTCTGGGCAATCGGACGTAATGTGGCAAAGCTGGAGGGGCTCAGGACGGAGTTTGGTGAGACTAACAGTAACGGCGGCGAAGGAAGAAGAGGCGCGGCAGGTTCAAAAATCATTCCGCTTCAGATGGATTTGTCTGATACAAAATCTTATGACTTGCTTTCTGGCCGGCTTGAGTCTGAGGGTGGGGCTTCGGCTGTGGAAATCAGCTGGCTGATAAATAATGCCGGCGCGGGCCGTTTTGCACCTTCAACAGATTTTTCTACAGAAGAGCTGGCAGCAGGAATTACGACTCACTGTACGGCTATCGCTTCAATCTGCAATATCTGCCTTCCTTATATGAAGGCGGGGGATCATCTTGTAAATGTGGCTTCGCAGTCTGCATTTTGTCCGCTGCCTTATATGAATCTTTATGCGGCAACAAAAGCCTTTGTTTACAGTTACAGCCGCGCGCTCAGAGAAGAACTCCGCGAAACAGGAATTGTTGTAACAACAATCTGCCCGGGCTGGATAAAGACTACCCTTTTGCCGGAAACTCTGAATGGCCGCAAGGTAAACTTCCCTTTCCTTGTAACGGCAGACAAGGTTGCCGCAAAAGCAATTCGAGACGCCTGCCGGGGAAAGGCACTTTCAATTTACCGTTTTGCCGTACGCTATGTTTCATGGCTGCAGCGCCACTTTTCAACTGCTTTTACTATTCGAGTCTGGGCTAAGTCTGTAAAAAAATATCTATGATGGAAGTTACCTTGCGGCTCAATAATTACAGCATATTTAAGGTATAAAGGTTTACGACCCTCCAAAAATTGGCCGTCGTCAAACTTTACAGGCAAAGCACATAAACTGATCATCACGGAAAATCTTAAACCGACCAAACTATTACCTTGATTTTTGCTGCAAAGAATGAAATAATAAAGCTAGGCAAATACCTTGAAAAAAAGGAGATAAAAAATGAAAAACTTTAACTTCGACATTATAAAGAAAATCGATTACATTTTAGTTTTGATTCTGGCTGTAGCTGCAATCATCACATTTTCCGTAATCACAATTAAAGACATTCTTCCACGAAAAGATTATAAATCAGCACAAATAAAAGTTGTAAACTCCGAAGATGAGAAATCAGCAGAAGATACCACTGAGTCAATTAATTTTATGACTAAACTGGATGATGTATATGTTTTTTCAGTCTCATCATCAGCGATAAAATCAGATGAATTATACCTTCCTGCAAGTGCAGGTATTGAAATATCAAATACAATACCAAGATATGGTTCATCACAAATCATCAATTTTCTTTTTGTAAGAAACGGTCAGGAAACAAGTTTATTTTCTTCTAAAGCATTTATCTATAAATATGAGTTCAAGACTAATCCAGAGTCATATTCCACCTCTTCCTATAGCGACTATGACCATGATTTTAACATCTATGCCGTAATAAAAAGCGATACCAACAATGACAAGTTCCTGGACAGCAGGGATAATATTTCTCTGTACATATCTGATTACGATGGAAGCAATCTGCAGGAACTTTCACCTTCAATTTATTATTTTGCATGCACAGATAATAATGTTTTCGTATTCTCTGAATATAATGAAGGTAAAGTAAACTTTTATGAATATGACGGCAACTTGAAAAAGGTAAGTTTGATAAAGACCTTTGAAACAGAGTTGAAAGAGAAAATAATTGATTTGTGGTAAAACAAACGCCACGTGTCCATCTCTGATTAACGACCCTCTAAAAATTGACCGTCGTCAAACATAACCTACATTCTATAAATAATAAACGGCTAAATAGAAAGATTTTGCTTGAGAACACTTACTACTTTGTCCAAATCATCTCCAATGAATGCTTGTATTTTCTTCTTGTTTTCAAATTCAAAAATCAGATTAGAGCTATCAACTATTTTATAATCCATAACTTTTTCCCATTTTTTCACGGAGTCAAGTATTATGCCTTTTTCATAAATACCGTTGTTTTCCGCAGTTTCTCTAATGATCCTAACAAGTAAATCAATAAAAACTCTAAAGAGATAATAAAGAATAAGTATAAGCATAAGTATAAGAAAAAGTAATTCGAGGTGGTAAGCTAATACACAAAGAAAAAGATAAAGAACGATGATGCCTGGTGGAACATCATCAGAAGAACCATAACAATAATCGTATATCTTTTGTATTATCCCTTCTCTGGCAGAACGATTTGGAAGATAACATGGGCAGATTAATTTACCTAAACCTTCGATTCTTTTTTTTAAGATAAAGAACCTGTAAATCAAGGAGGCAAGTATACAAATGATTAAAACAAATGCTAATAGAATTGAAATGCTTATGAATATTCTCATTATTACCTCCTCATTGATTTTATTTTAGGTTTACGACCCTCCAAAAATTGACCGTCATCAAACAAACAGTGGAATTGAATTAATTATTCATCCAATTGTAAGGGAATATAAATAATCTTTTCACCATTTTTCTTAATTTCCCATAAACCTTGAAGTGATTCACCTGTAAAAAAATGTAATACAATTTGTGATTCAGGGAAATTATATCCAACAATTACCAAACCACTCCCTAATACTTCATCAGGCTCTCCAAAAAGTGAAACTATTTCTGTATATGTAGTTCCCTTTTTGATTTTTCTCATTCTTTCGATTTTAGATTCTTCCATAGGTTTTTCTCCCCAAAAAAAATTTGTGCTAAACAATATCGCTATAAAAATTAATACTATTTTTTTAGTCATTTGGTCCTACCTCATAAAATTTTACAAATTGATAAGAAGATACTGCATTTCGAGGATCTGTTATTAAACCTTCAGCATCATCTAAATTTGTTACAGGAAACTCGCGGGCTTATGAGCCCACGTTCCATCCTTGTTTTGTCTATTCCAATGATAATCATCTCCTCGAATAACTAGAGCAATTTTCCGGTTAACGACCCTCCAAAAATTGACCGTCGTCAAACTATATGTCTAACAAAAGTCGTTAATCACGGATCTTTGTAATTTTTCCGGTACCAATTACAACATTCCCTTCATAGAGCTTAAAAGTTTTACCAGGAGAAAAATTCTTTTTTATTTTCTGGAATTGTAAAAAAAGAATTCTTATATTTTGCAATTCAGAATCAAACTGGTAATTTTCAATGTAATTTCCTATTACAATACCACAGCAATATCCCTCTTTTTCATTTACTAATCTAAAAACTGGTCTATATGTATATTCAGAATCGGTTATAGGAGGCAATTCTTTTCTTCCTCTATTTTTTTTTGAAAAGAAAATAATAGTAGCTAAAATATCATATTCATACATATTAGTCCTCCAATGGGAAGATTATAGCTGGTAATAATAGCTTTATATGGTTAACACCCCTCTAGAAAATTAACCGTCATCAAACTCTTATACCACAAAGCAAGATGAAAACACCAGCCGCGTGACAACACCCCAACACTCCTATTTCCTGGCAATCACCGCTATCCATGCCGGGAGGGCTGCCATGGGATTGAGGTTCCAGTCATTTATGTTTTCGATGTCATCCTTGCTTTTTGATTTTAGTTCATTGTATGTGTACCAGAATGATGCGTCTGTGGCGGGGAGTTCTGCCATCTCACAAATGTTCAGGCCGGCCGATATGTTGGAGTTTATGATGTCCTGAATCCTCCAATGTAAATCTGGAAAAACATCGCAATAGGATTTCTTGATTACAGGTGGCTTCCATGCTTCTCCTGTAAACGGTCTGTTAAAAGGATGGATGTCAAACAGTGCCGAACATCCTCCATCTTTCAACACACGCGAAACATTCCTGTACATTTCATTCAAGTCACCAATCCATGTTAAGGTTCCGTTTGAAGTATATACCAAATCGTAGGAAGCGTCCTTTACCTTTGACAGATACATTGTATTGTCGCAAATGTATTCTATGTCCAGTCCCCAGTCATCCGATATGGTTCTGGCATTTTCCAGCTGTCTTTCACTTATGTCCAAAGAAGTGACATGCGCACCCATCAACGCAAGGGCAAATGCGGCATGATTGTCACCACTCGAAGGCAACAGTATTTTCTTTCCTGCAAAGTCACCGACATGTTTTTCAAGCAGGGCCATCATTCCGGGATGAAATGCAGCCTTTGGATTTTCCCTTATCCTTTCAAGTGCCTCATCAGTCCTCAATGACTTGTACCAATCAGAATCCGAAACTTTATTCCAATGTTCCTTAACTTCTTTTTCCCAATCTTCCATATTTATCCTTTCTCTGCGTTCAGCTTAAAAGAACACACCCTTTACAAAAATCTCGATTCCGATTCCCACCAGGATGATTCCACCAACGAGGGTTGCTTTTGAACCGAGCTTGTCCCCGGCTTTTTTACCGATCAAAAGGCCTGCCATACAAATTGCAAAGGTAACGGCGGCAATGATAATGGAAGCAATAAACGCCATCAGGAGACCGTAATCTGCAATTGTAAAACCAACCGAAAGCGCATCAATTGAAGTTGCCACACCCTGAATCAAAAGTGTTGAAAAAGTCAGCTTGACGGCAGTGTCCGCAGAATCTTCTTCTTTTCCATGAATCACTTCCCAAATCATCTTGCCACCGATATACAAAAGGAGAAGCAGTGCAATCCACGGAATGAATTTTTCAAAACCCTTGAAGTATTCAACAATAGTATGAACGCAAATCCAGCCTATCATGGGCATTGCAAATTGAAAGAACGCATATACTCCCGCGATAAAGCACATGCGTCTTTTTCTCATGCCTGATTCACTTAATGCATTTGCGATTGAAACTGAAAAGGCGTCCATTGCAAGCCCCACACCGAGAAGAACGCTGTTTACAAAAAAGATAAGATTCCATTCCATAAGTTTAATAGCCTAAACACATGAGTCTCGCAATTTAATACAAGCCAGGAAAGGATTACCCCAAACCAGTATGTTGACTTGTTACGTCGGAAACGCCAGCTACTCCCTCATGGAAGATTTAATGATTTGTTAATTTATTATGACATAATTTGATGTAACAGGTCAATAATTATACTGCCAAACCTTCTGATAAAGAAAAAATAATTGCAGAATGGAGTGTTTTTTGTCACTTGGAGTAGTGACAAAACTTTACTTTTTGTATTATATTTGTGTTAGCTTTGGCTAACCTTATGTATAAATATTCAGGAGGTTTATATGAGTGATAAGCAGGAACCCCGCGAAATGCTTGTAAGCGGAAATGTTTTTAAAACAATGCTCACTCTAAGTGTACCGGCTGTTCTCGGTATGGTTGTTATAGGGCTCTATAATTTTATGGATGCCGTTTTTGTCGGTCAGATGGTTGGTCCAGTTGCAATGACTGCAGTAAAAGTTTCATATCCTTTTACTCTCATCAACAGTGGAATTGCAACCTTAATAGGTCAGGGCTCTGCTTCTGTTCTTTCCCGTGCAATTGGTGAACGAGACAAAGAAACCATTGATCGCATAATGGGAAATCTTATTTCTTTTGTAACTCTTCTTTCTACAATCGTAATTATTGTAGGTTTGATTTTTACACGTCAGCTTCTCACTCTTGCCGGAGCAGAAGGTGAAGTTCTTGATCAGGCAGCATGTTATCTTCGTATTGTTTTCTGTGGCTCTCTTTTTGTAAATCTTGGTCAGTCCACTAATATGATTATGCGTGGCGAAGGCAAACTCAAAAAAGCAATGATTATCATGGCAACAAGCGCCATCCTCAATATCATCCTTGATCCAATTCTCATCAAAGTTTTCGGTACAGAAAATGGAGTTCTTGGAGCTGCCGTAGCAACAATTGCTTCTCAGTTTGTTTTAATGTGCATGTCTTTCTTCTACTTCATTAAGAAGAGTGATACCGTTCGTATTCACAAAATTCGTTTTGAAGGAAAGCTTGTTAAACCTGTTTTGAGCGTAGGTGTTTCTGCAATGCTTATGCAGGTAATGTCTATGGTTCAGCAGACAATTCTTTACAACACAGCAGCTAAATGGGGAGGAAGTGAATGGCAGACAATTCTTGGTGCAGCACTAAGCCTCCAGGCTTTTGCATTTATTCCTTTGTGGGGAATCAGTCAGGGTTTCCAGCCGGCAATTGGTACAAACTATGGCGCAAAACTTTTTGATCGTGTTGGCGCATTTACCCGCACCTTTATGATTTCTGCTACAGTTGTGGCACTGCTCTTCTATGTCCCAATCATGTGCTTCCCTGTAAAAATGCTTTCTTTGTTTATTACCGATACAACCATCGTTGAACTTGGAGCTCCAATGCTCCGTGTAATTTTTGGTGCTTACATCAGTTATGGTGTATTGATTCTTTCAATAACATTCTTCCAGGCAATCGGAAAAGCAAGTGGGGCTTCTGTTTTGGCGCTTGCAAGACAGCTTGTTCTCTTCCTGCCTCTGGTTGTAATTTTGCCACATGTTGCAGGACTTGGAGTTCAGGGTGTTTTCTATGCACAGCTTGTAACAGACCTCGTTGTTCTTTTGATTGCAATCATTCTTATGGCAAATGCCTTTAGAAATATGAAGAAAAACTAAGCGAGGATAATATGAGCAAAATGCCGGCAGAAAAACTTTTTCAAACATACATGGATTTAATCAGCAAGCGTGAAAGCGAAGAAATCTATCGTTTGAACGAACCTGTCGGCGAAGGCATTATGAGGCACTCCCACATTGCCAGGGGAATAGAACTCGTTTATTCCGAACTCGAAAGCTACAATCCGAACTATCAGGCAGAAAAAAAGGAAGTTGACGGACTTGAAATCATGTACATCGTAGATGGCCACGGCGAGTTTGAATTGGAAAACAGACAGTTTGCCAGTGGCGAAAAAGGCGACGTCATGATCTTCAACTGCAAGACTGCGGTAAAAAAAGCCATGCTTGGTAAAAGTGGAATGAACTGCATAAGCATCATTTTATTTACTGAAGATGCAATTTCTTTTTTGAACGATTTCCTTGGAACAAAAGAATTCTCTGTTTCTACCTTTTTCAAGGACATCAGAAAAAGCGATTGTGCCATAACTTTCCCCTGTGGAGAACTTTTGGAAAAACTTTTCCTGGAAACAATCAGGCTGCCTGCCCCCTATTCAAAATATACAGCCAAACTTGCGGTAATTCATGCATTGCTTCTTTTGATTCAAAAGTTCAGGGATAAAGACAGTATCGACATCCGTACAAAAAGCGACACGCCAGACGCATACTTCAGCGGATCCATAGGTCGGAAAGTTCAGAATGTACGCCGCATCATCAACTCAAATCTGGAAAATGAAATCTCTATCGAAGACCTGGCTGTAAAGGTAAATCTGAATCGAACCACCCTTCAAAAAGTATTTAAGGAAATGTACGGGCTTACAATAAACGAGTATCGCACAAAGGCACGCCTTCAACTTGCAAAAAATCTTCTTGCATCTACGGAGCTTTCCATAACCGAGATTGCCAGTCGTTCGGGTTATGCAAATGCAAGCAAATTTTCACAGGTCTTTAAGAAGCATGAGGGAATGCTGCCAAAGGACTGGCGCAAATAAATGATGGATATAATTGGAGGTTTATATGTCTGATAAAAAAACAAAACCTGCAAAAAAAGGCCTTATCGGCTGGATTTTATATTTTGCGGGAAGTAAAAAGGGACAGTACATGGTCAGTGTGTTCTTTGCCCTTTTGAGTGTGGCATGCTGCATTGCACCATACTTCATTATTGCACGGATTGTCCAGCAGCTTTTGGCCGGGGTCCGTGACTGGAAGCTGTTCCTTCAGGAATGTGGAATCACGGCGCTGTTCTGGTTGGGAAATGTTCTCTTCCATGCAATTTCCACAAGCATGAGTCACGTCGCAACCTTTAACCTGCTGGGCAACATCAGGAAATCCATGTGCGACAAGCTTACACGTCTTCCGCTTGGAACTGTCCTTGACATGCCGTCCGGTTCGCTCAAGAACATCATGATTGAACGCATCGACAGCATGGAAACAACACTCGCACACATTGTTCCTGAATATACTTCAAACATCATCCTGTCGATTGTTCTTGTTGTCTATCTTTTTGTTTTGGACTGGCGCCTTGCCCTTGCATGTATGGCTACCCTTCCAATCGGTTTTGTCGCAATGTGCTTTATGTTCAAGGATGGTCCTGCACGCTTCAAGTATGCTCTTGATAAGACAAAGGCCCTTAACGATACCGCAGTTGAATACATCAATGGAATTGAAGTCATCAAGGCATTTGGTAAGTCAAAGTCCAGCTACGAGCGTTTTGTTGTTGCCGCTAAAGAAGGTTCGGCCTGCTATGTTGAATGGATGCGCGACTGCATTTGGCCACATGCTGTTGCAACAGTTGTTACTCCGTCGCTTCTTTTTTCACTCCTTCCAATCGGTGGCTTCATGTTCCTCAAAGGTACCATAGACGCTTCTCTTTTCATCACGGTGATTGTCCTTGCCGTAAGTGCGATTCAGCCGTTCCTGATTGCATTTACCTACCATGATGACATTGCCAAAGCCGGTGCGATTTTCGGTGAAGTTGGTTCCATCATGACCCTGGATGAACTTGAACGTCCTGCAGTTGATGTAAAGAAACCTTTTGATAATTCGATTGTGCTAAAAGATGTAAGGTTCAGTTACAAACATTCTTCAGACAGTCATTCCGGACTTGATCCGGAATCCAACAAAGAGATGCTGAATCAAGTTCAGCATGACAAGGGTGAAGTTCAGCACGACAATAATCAAGTTCCGCGTGACAAAGAAATTCTACATGGCATTTCAATGACTTTACCTCAAGGTTCTTACACGGCATTTGTCGGTCCGAGCGGTTCAGGTAAATCTACAATTGCACGCCTCATTGCCTCTCTGTGGGATGTTGATTCGGGCAGCGTAGAAATCGGTGGCGTAAACATCAAGGATCTGTCACTCCAGGAATACAACAGCCGCGTTGCCTATGTAAGTCAGGACAACTTCCTGTTTGACATGAGCGTGCGTGAGAACATCCGTCTTGGCCGCCAGAATGCAACAGATGCAGAAGTGGAAGAAATTGCACGCAAGGCCGGATGCTATGATTTTATCATGTCACTGGAAAATGGCTTTGACACAATCGTTGGAGGAAGCGGTGCCCACTTGAGTGGCGGTGAACGTCAGCGCATTGCAATTGCACGTGCCATGATGAAGGATGCCCCAATCGTAATTCTTGATGAGGCCACAGCATACACGGATCCTGAAAACGAGGCAATCATCCAGAAATCTGTTGCCCAGCTTGTAAGGGGAAAGACCCTAATTGTCATTGCACACAGGCTTTCAACTGTAAAAGATGCGGACAAGCTTTATGTTATTAAAGATGGCGTAATTGATTCGTGTGGAACTCATGAGGAATTACTTGCACAGGATGGCCTTTATAAAAAGATGTGGACTGCACATATTGAGTCCAAGGATGAATAATTATGTTTAGTACATTAATCAAATTTTTCAATTTCTGCGATGAAGAAAACCGTAAAAAGTTTACAGGCTCGATAATTGTCGGAATCTTCAATTCGCTTTTTATGGCGCTTAGAATTGGCGCGGTTGCCGTGATGCTCCGTGGTGTCATTGGAACCGCAATAGAAGGCAAGCCGTTTGAAACAAAAACAATATGGCTTTCGTTTGCAATCATGTGCGTAAGCATAATCGGTGGAATCATTACCCGAAAGGTAACTTCAATGTGGCAGTGCGAAGGCGGCTACAGGACCTGTGCAAAAAAACGAATCGAAATTGCAGAACACCTGCGGTATCTTCCCATGGGATATTTCAACGAAAACAGCCTTGGCGAAATTACCTCTGTTACGACCAACACAATGGAAAGCGTTGGAGACGTTGCGACCCGTGCCGTCATGATGGTTTTCCAGGGCCTGCTTGATACTTCCCTTATCATCTTGATGCTCTTTTTCTTTGACTGGAGGATTGCCCTTGTAGCTCTTGCAGGTTTTGGACTATTTGAGTTTGTAAATCTTTTCATGCGTCTTGCGGTAAAGAATATCTCTGCAGACAAAATCCGTGACGATGCTGCTGAAATCGGAAAGGTCCTTGAATACATTCAGGGAATTGCAGAAGTAAAGGCATACAACCTTGTGGGAAAAAGAAGCCGTGAGCTGAACGAAGTCATCAACCGACGGAAGAAAACCCTCTTAAAGATGGAAATGCGCTGTATTCCAGTTTCCAACATTCAGTCACTGGTTGCAAAACTCAGCGGTGTTGCCATGATGATTACTTCCCTGTACTTTTATCTGGCAGGTTCAATGGCACTTGCAGACTGTGCAACAATGCTCGTTTGTTCATTCATGCTCTTTAATGCTCTGGAAGCCGGCGGAAACTACTCTGCCCTTTTGCGTACAATTGATCTAGGCGTAACAAAAGCCAGCGCAATTCTAGCCTTACCAACAATGAATATAGCGGGTAATGACATAACAAGTTCGAATCCGCGTGACAATTCTTGTTTAATAGAAGCCAACTCCATCGACTTTGCCTACGACAAGCGCAAAATCATCGACGACATTTCCCTTTCAATTCCGGAGCACAGCACAACTGCAATCGTTGGTCCAAGTGGTGGCGGTAAGACAACCTTCTGCCATCTTCTTGCACGCTTCTGGGATGTAGACAAGGGAAAAGTCACCCTGTCCGGAAAAGATGTACGCGATTACAACATGGATGACCTGATGAAAAACTACAGCTTTGTCTTCCAGAACGTTTACCTCTTCCATGACACAATTGCAAACAACATCCGCTTTGGCCAGCCGGAAGCCCCTATGGAAAAGGTTATTGACGCCGCCAAAAAGGCCTGCTGCCACGACTTTATCAGTGCCCTGCCTAATGGATATGACACGGTAATCGGAGAAGGTGGAGCAAGCCTCAGTGGTGGAGAACGCCAGCGCATTTCCATTGCACGTGCCATCATGAAAGATTCTCCAATCATCATCTTGGATGAGGCAACCGCCAACGTTGACCCGGAAAACGAACGCGACCTCATGACCGCAATTCAGGAACTTACAAAAGAAAAGACCGTAATCATGATTGCTCACCGCCTCAAGACAGTACGCAATGCAGACCAGATTGTCGTAATAGACAAGGGCCGCATCGCAGAACAGGGCAAGCATGGGGAACTGGTAAAACTTGGTGGAATATACTCAAGGTTTATAGATTCCCGCAAGGAAGCTGTAAGCTGGAAATTGTAGTCCTAATAAACCTCCCAAATTCAGTGGGGCTGTCTAAAAAGCATTGTCATGTTGAGCTTGATTCAGCATCTACACCTTAGATACCGGGTCAAGCCCGGAATGACGTTCACCGTCATGCTGAACTTGATGGCCTTCGGCGGCTTCGCACAGCATCTTAACATGCAAGTCCTGAATGACACTGCTTTACAAACTTAATGGACAACCCCACTTTCTTTTCCCTTGTTTTAATGTTCTTTCGCTGATATAATCAAAACATGACGGACATCAAGAAATTTGACATCACTGAATCGCTGGTAAAAAACAAGAAACTCAAAAAAATTGCAAACAGGGTCATGTTCAGCAGGCTTGCCTTAATCCTTCTTTTGCTCTTTGCCCAGATTTTGATTTTTTGTCTGTTCCTCTTTCGTTTGAATAAGAGTTTTGAAATCTACTTGGGAAGCAGCCTTACCATCTCGTTTGTCTTTATGGTTTATCTTTCCAACTGTGGTGGCAAAAATGAATTCAAAATTGCATGGGTTCTTCCGCTGGTGGTGTTCCCGCTTTTTGGTATTTCCGCATATCTTATCTATCACGTAAACATTGGCGCATTCAGGATGAAGCACAACCTTGCCAAGGTAAAGGAAATCACTTCCAAATATTGCATGAAAGAAGAAGATGCGAACAAGGTGCTAAAATCGTTTCCTGAGGCAAAGGGAATTGGTCTTTATCTGAACAGGTTTGCGGCCTGCTCTCCACATGTCGGCAATAAGGTTTCATATTTTCCAACCGGAGAATCATGTTCACCAAAACTGATGCAGGATGTCGAAGAAGCAAAGTCATTCATCTTTTTGGAATTCTTTATCATCCACATTGACGAATCATGGCTCAATCTTGTGAACCTTCTGGAGAAAAAAAGCGAACAGGGTGTGGAAGTGCGCGTGATGTTCGATTCGTTTGGCTCAATCATCATTTCTTCGCGCTCATACAAGAAATATCTTGAATCAAAGGGAATAAAGTCACTTAACTTTTCACCTATGACTCCGTTCTTTTCAACAAGGATGAACAACCGTGACCACCGAAAGATAATTGTAATCGATGGAAAAATCTGTTACACGGGTGGCCTTAACATTGCCAATGAATATTTTAACATAGGAAAAAACCGTTTTGAATATTGGAAGGACAATGCAGTTAGAATTGAAGGATCTGCGGCACAAAACCTGACGACCCTGTTCTTGCAGACATGGAATATTTACACGGATAAAAACGACAAATACGAACAATACATTTTGGGGGCAGGCGGATTCAATAACGGTCAAAAATCGATTGAAGCTGGGCAGCCTCAGGATGGTCTTGTCATTCCTTATGGAGATGATGCCTTTAACAACATCGATATTGCCGAAGACGTTTACTATTACATCATTGAAAACGCAAAGGAATACCTTTACATCACAAGTCCCTATGTCGTTCTGGACAATCACCTTTTGGAAAGCCTGATCTTTGCCGCACGACGGGGAGTAAGGGTCAACCTCATAGTACCAACACGGCCGGATCATCTGATTACCTTTTGTGTGGGGAAAATCTTCCTCAAGACGCTTATGGAAAACGGAGCGAAAATCTATCTGTACAACAAGGGCTTCATTCATGCAAAAACTTTTGTAAGCGACGACAAATATGCCACGGTGGGTTCAATCAACCTGGATTACAGAAGCCTTTTCCATCATTTTGAATGTGGCGCTTTCATCCATCAGAATCCTGTAATTATGGAAATAAAGTCAGATTTTGAGGAAACCCTAAAAGACTGCACCCTGATGACGGCACAAAACTACAAGGCGATACCATGGTATTATCGTTTGACTGGAAGGATATTCAAAATCATAGCACCCCTGATTTAATTTATGCAAAAAAAAACGGCACCCACCCGAAGAACATATCCCCCAGGAGGATGCCGTAGTTTATTAGTAGAGAAATTTTACTGTTTTATCAATTGTTTGTCATTTTCAGTGTACGTAGAAGCGCCGCTTACCCATGTGATAGAAACAGTCCATACGGTGTCTGAGGTTTTAGTGCCAGTAACTGTAAGTGACTCATTATTACCAAATGAGGCATTACCGGAAAGATTGTCCCCGGTGATGGTGTATGTTCCGCTACCAGTATTAGCTCCATTACTGCCATTGTTTACCTGAATTGTTCCATTCGGTAAGAATGTTAAGTTTTGCCCATTACTGCCCCAAGTGTATTTGTATGTTCCGTCTAGATGGTTGCTTGTACTGCCGCCGTCATCCCCGGAGTTTGGGTGTGAACATGCAGTGAATGCAAGGGTAAGAGCGATAGCCGTGAATATGGCTGCTAGTCTTGAAAGTTTTTTCATTTGAGTATCTCCTCGATGTAAATAAATTTTGTGCGCGGACAAGCGTAGCGAAGTCCGCGCACAAAGGGATCTGTCAACCCCTTTGTGCAGTGTACACTGCACAAATTTTTCATATTTTATTGCCTATTGTCGCAGTAAACCAAAATCAATATAATAATTCCATGAATGTTTTATACAAGTTTGGCTGGTACTTTTTGATTATCGCGATGATTGGTGATATTGCCGTATCATTCATCCTTCCGTTGTTTTATAGCGGATATAGTCCCATGAAAATGTCCATCAGTGCCCTGGGGAATCCAAAGAGCCCGGTCCGCATTCCGTTCAATTTGTGGATGCTGATTGAAGGCGTTTTGTTTTTGCTTGCCCTGCCTGTTTTGTACAGGAATTACATTCAACATTCACATCTTAATACATGGCTCCTGATTGTCTTTGTCGCGATCTTTGCTGTGGGAGCGTGCATCTTTACATGTTTCTTTAGCGTAAACGAATCAAAAGAAGTCGTTACCCTAGCGTCCAAAATTCATGGGGCAGGTTCCACAATTGGCTTCATGCTGTTTCTCTTTGTTTCCCTTATTGCGGCCATCCTTTCGTTCAAGTGTGGTGAGGGTGCCAATGGAATTATCTGCATCGTGAGCTTTGTCATTTCGCTTTTTTTCTTTGTGCTCTTTGTCATGTCGGACAAGGAAGAATTCAAAAATACCTTCATCAACAATGAGGGTCTGTGGCAAAGGCTTAACCTTGTCTTCATGTACCTGCCCCTTGTTGTCATTGCATTTGAAAAAATCTTCAGGATAAAATAAGGGGAAGGACTCAGATGAATTATATAATAGCAAAAGGCCTTTTAATTCCGTTTCTTGGTACAGCACTTGGTTCCGCGCTTGTGTTCTTTATGAAGAGGGAACTTAACAACACCGTGCAGAAAATGCTTTCTGGATTTGCCGCTGGAGTCATGGTGGCCGCTTCGGTGTGGAGTCTTTTGATTCCTTCCATGGAGATGGCATCGGATATGGGGAAGCTTGCGTTTATTCCTGCCGTTGTTGGATTTTGTCTGGGCATGATCTTCCTCCTGATTTTGGACAAGACCGTTCCCCACATGCACTTGGATGAAACACAAGAAGGTCCTAAAAGCAAACTGCAGAAAACGACAATGATGGTGCTTGCCGTAACCCTCCACAACATACCGGAGGGAATGGCGGTCGGCATCCTGTATGCGGGATGGGCTTCCGGTTCTGCGCAGATTACGGAGGCCGGTGCCCTCTCTCTTGCCTTGGGAATTGCAATCCAGAATTTTCCTGAGGGCGCAATCATTTCCATGCCCCTTCATTCAAGAGGTCTGTCAAAGGGAAAGTCATGCTGGTACGGAATCCTGTCCGGCATAGTCGAGCCTGTGGCAGGCCTTTTGACGATACTTCTTGCAAGCCTTGTCATGCCCGTGCTCCCCTATTTCCTGAGTTTTGCGGCGGGTGCAATGATTTACGTCGTTGTGGAAGAACTGGTTCCAGAGATGGCAGAAGGTGAACATTCCAACTGGGGGACAATCACATTCATGCTCGGTTTTGCCCTGATGATGGTTTTGGATGTGGCTCTGGGATAAGTGTATAAAAGGCGCTGGAAAAGCGATTACAACTGCGCGTCGGTATATTGTATTCCCATCATTTTCATACAGCCGTAATTTGTAAATTCGACGATAGATTTTATATAGGCGAGGGCTTCTTTTTTATCCAGATTGTGAAGGACGATTTCGCAGTAAGCATTAATTACGGTTGAGGCAATTGTATGGACCGTCATTTGAGGAATTTTTTTAGTAGCAATTTTCTGTTTATACATCCATTTACAAATGGTGTCGAAGTTTTTTGTATATAAATCACAGATTTCATCACGAAAATTTTCGTGTGTTGAACCGGCAGATTTTGTGAGCAGAAGTGTAAAAGCATCAAAATGATCATACATATAATTTATTAAGGATTTTGCAGACTCATTCTCAAAGGTCATATGATTTTTTATGGACATTTGATCAAAAAGCTGATGATTGTCTGTATTGGCGAGCATAACCATACTGGTAACATAATCAATGACATCATCTACAAGGGCACAGAAAAAGGCATCCTTATCCTTAAAATGACGGTACATTGCCCCAGTTGTTACACCGGCATTGGCGGCTATGGTGCGGAGAGATGCACCGATAAACCCTTTTTCGAGGAATTCCTTTTTAGCGCTTTCCAGAAGCTTTTTCTTTGTTTCGATTGAAGAATCTGCCATTTTTCTCGCTCCTGATACATTTTACATGGAAAAAATAAAAAAAGTCAAGGAAAAAGATAACATTGTTATCAAAATTTTTAAAAACTACTTGACAAGATAACACCGTTATCGTTATGATAACATTGTTATCTGATAACATCGTTATCATGTAACACTTTAACGGATAATTGTTTTAGAGGTTCTTATGAAAGTAACAAAGATTAATGACTGGTTTGAAAAGTTCGGAAGGTTTGAGATAAAGCACCGCTGGGCATTTATCATAGGCCTTTTGATTGTAACCGTGTTTTGCAGCCTTGGACTTCCTCGAATCAAGTTGGACAATGGAGAAGAAGACTGGTTCGACGACTGGGAAACGACAAAGGTAAATCAAGACCATTTTGAAAGTATTTTTGGTTCAACAGATTCCCTTTTGGCCCATATTAAAGCCGACGACGTTTTTGACCCGGAAGTTCTGACAATGATTGACGAGCTTGGTGACGATCTTTTGAACAATGTGCCTTATGCGGGAAGCATTACTTCCTTGATGGAACTTTCCCTCCCAATCGGAACTGAAGACGGTTTTGAAGTGACAAGTCCCTTTGAGGATGGAGTTCCAACAGATCCGGCAGAACTTAAAGAAAAGAAAGACTTTATCTTAAGCCGCGAATCAATCGTCAACAACCTTGTAAGCGACGACTGCACCGAAACATGGCTCATCGTAAACCTTGAACAGTATTCAGAAAATCTTGATGAGGCGATGAATAAAATCGCACCTCCGGCAATGTCAGTATTTAATGACCCCAAATATCAGTCTGACAAATGGGAAATACGTCCCGCAGGCCTTTCCTACACGGAATACGAAGAAGAAAAATCCGTCGTGACACAATGCGTAACCAGAATCGCCTTGGGTTTCGTAGTCATGCTTTTGTTCCTTATCATCTTCATACGTTCATTGCGCGGAGTAGTTGTACCTTCGATCGCAACCATAGGAGCTCTTGCAACAACACTGGGAGCGTCTGCATGGATGAACATCAAGGGCAACAATACAATGATTATGGTGACTGTCCTTCTTGCTATGGCACTTGCGGTAGGTTATGCAGTCCACTATATCAACAGCTTTAAGATGTACTTTAGGAAAACAGGTCAGAGAAAAGAATCTGTAATCATGGGCATAAGGGATTCCGGTTGGGCTTTGTTCTTTACGGTAATCACGACAATGGCCGGTATGCTTTCCTTCCTTTCGGCAAACATCAGGCCTATGCGCTGGGTTGGTGGAATTACCGCCGCCGCAGTTCTTGCAGTATTCATTTTTGAAATCATACTTCTTCCGGTTCTTTACAGCTTTGGCAAAGACAAGGAGCCTGATCCAACTTTTGTAAGCACGGAAGGTTCAACAAAATCAGACCTTCGTGTAGAGGCAATGGGAAAATCAATACTCAATAAAAAGTGGATTACGGTGATTGCAGGAGCCCTTGTAATGCTTGCAGTTATCCCCGGCATTTTCTTTATCAAGGTGAACATGAACTACGCCGACATGATGGGCGAGCGAACTCCATATATTCATCGTTTAATGGAAATAACTCGCAGCCAGCTTGGAAGCCAGTACAGCTATGAAGTTCTTGTTGAATATCCAGATGAAGATTCCCTTAAGAATCCGGACGTTCTTAAAAACATGGATGAACTTGCATCAAGAATCGGAACTTTAAGTTCAACAAAGGTTTCCAACGGCAAGCCACGCGTTTCTTCGGTAACAAAGATTGTCAAGGAAATGAACCGTACCTTAAACAGTGATGACCCGGATGCTTATGTAATTCCAGATGACCAGGATCTTGTAAGCCAGGAAATGTTCCTTTACGAAATCTCCGGTGGTTCTGACCTGTATAACTATGTAAGCGAAGACTTTAGGGCCGGTTACCTCCACATTGAGCTTAACGGTTATGATGGGGAGGAAATCGTAAGGAACCTTGAGGATGTGAAAAAATGGTGTGCCGAGCTTTTCCCTGATGCATCCAATGCCGGTGTAGTTGGAGAGGTCGTTCAGTATGCCCAGATGAATGGAAAGCTTGTGCGCGGTTCAATCCGCTCAATTGGAACTTCACTCCTTGTAATCCTTGTCCTGCTCATCCTTGCCTTTACATCTCTACGCACAGGCTTTATAGCGATGATACCGAATGTTGCGCCAATTGCGATTATCGGTGGAATCATGGGATATGCTGGTGTGAACCTTGACATGATTACCGCAATGATCATGCCTATGATTCTTGGTATTGCGGTTGACGACACAATTCACTTTACGAATCACATCAAATATCACTTTGAGCTTTGTGGAAATTACCGTCAGGCAGTTCTGAACTCTTATCGTGAAATCGGAAAAACCATGATAATGACGACAATAATTCTTTGCGCCATGTTCGGAATCTTCCTTACGAGTACAATGACGGTTCTTGTAAACATCGGATGGCTTTCAATCGTAGGTCTTGGCAGCGCCTTGATTGCCGACTACACGTTGACTCCGGTCCTGCTGTTTATGACCAAGCCATTTGGAAAAGAACGTTCAGTATCGGATGGATCCCAGAAAGCATAAACAATTTTTAAGTTAAGAGATTACCCGATCAAGTCGGGTAATGACAAAATATTAAGTTAAGATTACCCGATCAAGTCGGGTAATGACAAAATATAAGGAGATTTATATGAAGAAATTGATTCTTACACTTTCAAGCGTAGTTTTGGCTATGGGCCTGAGCGCACAGTCACTCACAGGCTATGACATCATGAAAAAGGCGGATGAAGTTCCGGAACCAAAGACTTCATCTTCAACAGCAACACTCACAATCCATTCAAAGAAAGGTTCGGACAGGATTCGTGAAGTAATTATGATGAGCAAGGATTACGGAGATGTTTCCAAGGAAGTAATCGTGTTCACCACACCAAAAGATGTTGCCGGTACAGGTTACCTGATGTTCGAGTACAAGGAAGATGCAAAGGGAAACAAAAAGGATGCCGACAACTGGCTCTATATGCCTGCAATGAAGAAGACCCGCCGCATTGCATCAAGTGGTTCAGAAAGCGAGGGAAGCTTTATGGGAACCGACTTTACATATCAGGACATGGGAGACCGCAGCCTGAACAAGTACGATTACAAGCTGCTTGGCGAAGCAAACGTAGACGGTGTTGCATGCTACAAGGTTGAATGCATCAGCAAGGCACACACAGAAAAAGACCCGCGCTACATAACCTACATTTCCAAGAATGACTATATCATGCGCAAGTGCGAATTCTACGACAGGCAGAATCAGCTTCATCGTGTCCTGACATGCAGCAACTTTACCACAATCAAGGGTTACACCACGGCACAAAAGATGAAGATGGAAAACGTTCAGACTGGAACATGGTCACTCATCGAAACAAAAAACATCACCTACGATGCGAATGACATTGATGATTCCCTGTTCACTGTTGCCGCTCTGGAAAAGGGAAGGATTAAATAAACTGTCATGCTGGATTCCGGATCAAGTCCGGAATGACTGATTGGGTTCGGAATGACAGTCTACGTCATGCTGAACCTTGGAGTTTTTATGAAAAAAATAATTTTGATGACAATGATAGGTGTTCTTGCCACAGCCTGCATCACGGCTGACGGTGGAATAGATTTTTCCGGAACTGTTGAAAGCACCTGGGGAATTGCAGCTCCATGGACAGATTCAGATACGGCTGGAAGATTTACCCTCGGCACCACAAGCTTTACCGGTGAACTGGAAGCATTTTACGGAAACAGTTCTGCTTATGCACAGGCAGATTTTTCCTACGATGCAAGCGGAGCACTGAATGGAGAAGGTGGAAGCGGAAACATCGGAAACGGATTCAACCTTTCGCTTGGAGAACTTTGGATAGATTACACTGAATCGTTCTGGGGGATTCGAATCGGAAGGCAAAAGGCGGCATGGGGAAAGGCAGACGGCATAGACATTACAAACGTAATCTGCCCGAGTGACATGTCAAGCTTTTCTGCAATGACCGGTGATGATTCAAAACTTGCGGTAGATGCCCTAAGGGTTTCGCTGTCAGGAGATCAGTTCACGGCAGATGCATGGTGGATTCCATTCTTTACGCCTGCTTCACTTCCGCTTGATGAAGGAAATACACTTAGGAAATTTGTTGTACCCTCCGTTGTGGATTTCCCTGGCCTTGGGATTTTACCTGTGGACATAGCCGGTCTTGAAGCTCCATCCAGAGCGATCTGGAACGGTGAATATGGCCTTAAGGTTTCAGGATATTTTTCTGCATTCGATGTCTCACTCTACGGATTCTACAGTTGGGATGACATGCCACTGTTGGATTATGAACTGACAGGTACATATCCGTCATATACAGGCATTGTCATAAACGGCGATTACAGGCACATGGGAATGGTCGGTGTTGATGCGGCAGTTCCAATTGGAGCAACAGTCTTGCGTGCGGAGGCAGCCTTCTTCCCGATGAGGAGCCTTCAGAAATCAGCTGGAACAATCATCTCAGAAAAAATGACTTTGACCGATGTTGAAACAAGCGAAAAACATAACGAGCTTTCGGGCCTTGTCGGAATTGACTGGATGCCAAGCGGATGGACAATAACCGCCCAATATCATTGTGATGCTGTCTTTGGAAACCTTGATTCACTGGAAAGAGAAGATGCATTCACACATGGTGCAAGCTTAAGCATCTCAAAATCCCTTGTGAATGAAACTCTGGAACTGAGCTTAAACGGACTCGTTAACTTCAATGACTTTGACAGCCTTATAAACCCTTCCGCCAGTTACAGCATTTCTGATCAAATCAAAGCTGAAGCTGGAGCATATATCTTCCTGCCGGGCCCTGACAATGATGGAGAATATGGCAAATACAAAGACTTGAGCACAATCTATATCAAAGCAAAATTCAGTTTTTAGAACTGCATGTTGAGCACAAGGCTTTAGAATGACAGCTGGGCTTCTGTTTCTATTCAATTTTGGAGACAGGAGCCCTTATTTTTTTAACGAAGATTTTTGTCGCCCTTCTTTAGTTTCTGCTTGTTCTTGTACATTTCCTTGTCCGCACGGTCAAATATTTCAGAAACCAAAGTGTCTGAGCCTGGAATAAACTCTGCCATTCCGGATGCAAGGATTGGGCCTGATCCCGATTTTAAATTGGCCTGAACCTGGGAACGTAAACTTTTCATCAGTTTTTCGCGGTTTGAAAAATCACTGCCCCGTAAGAATACAACGAACTCGTCGCCTCCAACCCTAAAGACAGGACTATGAACGAAAGTGGCACACAAAAGCATCGCCGTTTTTTTGATATACTCATCACCTGCCACATGGCCTTCCGTATCGTTTATCTTCTTAAGGTTATTGGAATCGCACACAACAAGAGCAAAAAGCAGATAATCCATTCCGTTGTTTATATTTGACTGAACGGATTTTTCCAGCTCAGTATATGCGATTTTATTTTTTACACCCGTAAGTTCATCACGTCTTGCAAGATCCCTCTCTACGTTCAAGGCCTTAAGATGCTGTTTTTCCTTTTTGATTTCATTATCTATGTTTTCAATTCCAATGATGTAATGTGAGCCATTCGCTGTCTTTTGTACGGTCAATCGGACATAATGCATTTGTTCAAATGCCACAACCCTGTAATCGATGCTGCAGCTTTTTTGATTCATGAGGGTACTGATTATATGATCCTTATTGATAAAGGCGAGCACAAGGTCTCGGTCACTTTCTTCAACAATATTGGAAATGTCATTTTGTGAGTCTGCAAAAAAATCATCTCCCGATTTCTGCATTTCCAGCTGACCGTAAATATTCCGGCATTCGTAGCTGATATAGCTTGAATCTTTAGCATCAATATAATAAATCACGTCATAATTTACAGCAAGGATTTCTGCAATCTGAGTAAATGAGACATGCTTCTTTTGATTTTCTAGCCGCATATTTTCAGCTGTTATGGCATCTTCTATATCTTTTTCATACAGAACAAAATGCTTGTCGTCATTAGCGCGCATCACCGTAAATTCATAATGCCGGGGCTGGTCTTCAACCATTATCCTATAGTTATAGGAATATGACTTCCTGCCTTCAAGATTCTTTAACATTGTCTCTTTACGGTACAGAGTATGGGCAAATTCCCTGTCATCCGGATGCACGTATTTTTCAATGTTCACCCGAACCTCAGCATAAAAATCCTGACCTTCTACAGGAATATTCATGGTTGAATATTGTTTGCTTGATGAAAATTCCAGAAATTCGCCAGTCTCTATATCGATGTAATACATTGCTTCATAATCTTCCGCCAGACTTGTTGCAATGTTATCATAAATCTCTTTTTCCTTTCTTTCGCCGGCCTCTACAAAAGAATGAATTACGCAGATTCCGGTTATGAGCCCGATGGCATAAGAAGGATACATCGGATTGACTACCTGAAGCATCAAAAACAGAACCATCACTAAACCTGTAAATCCTACGGCTATGTAACGGACTTTACGCATGCTGGTAGATTTATGGGCTAAATAAAACATATAGATCGTAGTTACCAAATACACAGCAATCTGTATGATGAACGCTATATGCCTTCCTGATTCCGATACGTATTCATGTTCTGCATTAAAAGAAAAGATAAAGGGATGGAAACGGTTGATCATCAGATACACAATCCCAAGGAAGAACATGGCCCACACAACACCCAGGAAAATCTTGCTCTCATGTCCTTTTATGTCCAGATAAGGAACGATGTAACGCATCCATGTAAGCATTGTCGTAAACATGAGCAGAAAATACATCAGACAATCAATATACAGGAAGGGAAAGAGGGAATCTATCTCGTGATGATCGTACAAAAGTCCCCATCCTATGTCCGTAAGGAAGTAAATGTTCGCTGCTACAAGAAATTGGCTGTAGCGTATAACTGCATGTTGTTTAGACTCCTGATTTCTGGAGCAGAACTTAAAATGCCTAAGAGACTCATGGTTCAATATGAGATTAAGTATCAGTGCAAGTATCCCTATTATTGAGTAAGACATTTTGCTGTCCAAATCCTCCTGGTTTTATCCATCAAGCCACTCCCAGTTACTTTTTTAATTCCTGTGGTTTTCACACTTGGCTTATATGTGTCTTCAATTCTACAGTATTTATGCCTTTTTTTCAATTGTTGATACAGCCTTTACCTTCCTTTTCTACAGAAACTTTTGAGTCTTGCAGTGTTTTTTTCCTTCTGATTGAATGATATAAACAAAGGGGATATAATGAAAAGAGGAAGTGAAAAAGATGGATTACAAGCAAAAGGCAATATTTGCACGAACCAGGCTTATTTTCGGAAAAGATAACATGGAAAAACTCTACAATGCCCGCGTTATGGTTTTTGGCATCGGTGGAGTTGGCAGCTATGCCGTTGAGGCCCTTGTTCGATCCGGAATCGGTGCAATTGATATTGTTGATGACGACAAGATTTGCCTTTCAAATTTGAACCGCCAGCTTTACGCTCTCCATTCCACAATCGGAAAAGACAAGGTTGATGTTGCCGAAGAACGCATTCACGACATTAATCCGGACTGCAGGGTTACAAAATGGAAGACTTTCTTCATGCCCGACACAGCCGACCAGTTTGATTTTTCACAGTATGATTATATTGTAGACTGCATCGACACTGTTACCGGCAAGCTTGAAATCATAACACGGGCAAAGGCACTGAAAAAACCGGTCATCAGCTGCATGGGAGCAGGAAACAAAGTTGATCCGACCAAGCTCAAGGTTGCAGACATTACCCGCACTTCAGTTTGTCCGCTTGCACGCGTCATGAGGAATGAATTAAAGAAACGCCGCATCAAAAGGCTAAAGGTTGTGTTTTCCACCGAAACCGCAATTCCACCCAAAACCGATGGAGAGGCCACCGAGTTTGAGGATACCCCGGGAGCAGAACGCAAGGGAACTCCCAAAAAACAGACTCCCGGAAGCAATGCATTTGTTCCCTCTGTTGCAGGAATGATTATAGCCGCAGAAGTCATAAAAGATTTAACCCAGTTCCGTGTCACGGATTTGTTCAAGGAATAGAGTTTTCCCCTGAACTCTTCCGGCTGGCAATTGGAATCAAGATAATCATCACAATCAAGACAAGCGGGAAAAAGCTTCCTGCAAGAAGACCGGTTTTTAAGTTATTGTCAAAGATTTGGGAAACGTTACCTACAAGAGCGGGACCTGCTGCTCCTCCCAAATCTCCGGCCATCGCAAGCATTGCAAAAAAAGCTGTTCCTCCTTTGGGAATTTTGGGCGAGCAAATGCTTATTGTTCCAGGCCACATGATTGCAACCGAAAAACCACAGAGGACACACCCCACAAGTCCGACCACCGGTGCTTTGGAAAGAGAAGCAAGCATGTAAGTGATAAAGCAGAGGATTCCCGAAACAATCATAAAATGCGGAAGGTTCATCTTGTGCCCGAATTTTCCAAAGATTGCACGGCATGTTCCCATTGTAACTGCAAACATACACGGTCCTGCCAGGTCACCGATATTTTTAGGAAGCCCCAGCGCCGACTCCACAAATGCAGATGCCCATTGTGCCATGGAAAGTTCCGAGGCTCCCGCACAAACCATCAGGACTACCGCTATCCAGAAAAGTGGAAGCTTAAAGAGGGCCAAAAGACCCATTCCTTTTTCACCATGATTCGGATGCTCAATAGGACAAGTTGCAAAATTCCATATGTTAAAAAGAGGTATTATTGCCCAAATGCAAGAAAGTATTTTCCAGTTGTCCATGCCAAAGAATTTAAAGAAAAGAGTTGAAATGACAATTACTCCGACAGAACCCCAGCAATAAAACGAATGCAACAGGCTCATCACGGCTTCCTTGTGATCAAATGGGCATGCCTCCACGATGGGACTACCCAGCACTTCAACAAGTCCGCTTCCGATGGCATAAACGACAACACTCAGGATTATTCCGACAAACGGATCCGGAAAAACTTCAGGCAAAAATGCAAGCAAAACAAGCCCCACAGCGGAACACAGGCATGAGGTTATTATGCATTTTCTGTAACCGATTTTGTCCACCACTTGGGCGCAGATTATATCAACAATCAATTGGGTAATAAAAAACACGGCGGGGATAACGGCAAGCTTTCCAAGTGATATGTCATAATTTCTGTTGAACATCAAAAAAAGGAGCGGCGTAAAATTAGCGGTTATTGCCTGCGTTATAAAACCAAGATAACAGGCTGCCAAAGTTTTATTATATTTGTTTCTTCTCTTTCCCATTCTATTCTCCTAAACGGTTTTATAATATCACATAATTGAGTAAAATGGAAACATCCGGCTTATAATGACCGGGATTTTACGTTATAATATCTGTTGATTCATGCAGATGCAAGGGGATTGGAAAATGGGAACACCAATAGAAAACTATCGTGAAATGGTAGAACAGCCTTGGGGCAAAATATTCTATGACATAATTTTCAGGCAGCTTACTTTTAAAAATGACAGGCGGCTTAAGATTCTTGATTTTGGAGCAGGCTTTTGCATTACATCAAGGCACTATGCTAAAGACCATGATGTAACCGCCGTTGAACCAAACGAAGAAATGTATAGGCTTCGTTTTAAAAGTGATGACTATACCTTGATTACACAGGGAATTGATTATGTAAAAACTTTGGAAGACAACAGTTATGATGTTGTTCTCTGTCACAATGTCCTTGAATATGCAGATGATAAAAATGAAATATTAACACAGCTAAAACGTGTCCTAAAACCAGACGGCATCCTATCCATCATAAAGCACAACCTCTATGGCAGAGTCTTTGGTAGCGCCGTATTAACAGACAATCCCAAAGCAGCACTGGACCTTCTGGACGAAAAACCGGAAGACAGCATGTTCGGAAACAGAAGCGTATACACAAATGAATTCCTCATGGATTTTTTTGGCAATGAAATGACACTTGCAGAACTTTACGGAATCAGGGCTTTCTACGGACTTTCTTCCAACAATGAAATCAAGTACAGCGACGAGTGGTACAATTCAATGCTTGAGCTGGAAGTAAAAACAGGAACTCTTGAAGAATTCAAAAAGGTATCGTTCTTTAACCATTTGATATTTAAAAAGATGAATTTACAGGACACTAAAAATCCAGCAGAACAAAGAGCGGCAGAGGGCCTTCCAAAAACCATCATCACAGTTCAGCATACCCAATCCGTACATCACACCAACGGACATGCGGGTGCTTGGGGAGACTGGGACCTTACGGAGCTTGGACACAAACAGGCGGCAGAGATAGGAAGATATTTAAAAGAAGAAGGTTGCGGCAACAGCTATGTCATGTATGCCTCAGATTTAAAACGTGCCTCACAGACTGCACAGGAAATTGCTCATGTACTTGATTTGACTCCTGTTTACAACAAACTTATCCGCGAAGTAAATGCCGGAGCAGGTAATGGAAAGCCATGGGATTGGTTCAATGCCAATAAGATTCCTGAGCCGGAAAAAAACGACCTTGACTACAAGCCGTTTGATGATGCAGAATCCGACAGGGAACTTTGGAACAGGCTTTATCCATTTTACAAGGAAATAATTTCAAGCAGCCACAGCAAAATCCTCATCGTCTCTCATGGTACGGCCTTGAGTTTCTTACAGTCCATGCTGATGGGCCAAACTTTAGAGGATCGTTCACGCAGCAGGTTTAACGGTTCATCCGGTTCCATCTCTCGTTTTGAAATTGACGTGAATGGAAAGGTGACGGCAAAATATATTAACCGTTCAACACGATGAATCTTTAAGTTACCATATCATAAGCTTGATTTTTGCTCCAAAGATTATAAAACAAACGATGTGGGTTCATCGCTATTGAATAATTTCCTTAAAAAGACAATAATATGATTAAGTTTATGATAAAAAAGGAAGGTTTTGAAAAAAAATGAAATGTTTTAGGACTTTTGTTTCCGCTTTTTTGACTACATTATTATTTACATCCTGTATCGACATCAATAGTGCGGGCGCAAACGAAAGGGTCCCTATAAATTCCAGCAATTTCCCGGACAATAATTTTAGAGAATACGTCAAGACTTTTGACCTGGACAGAAACGGTTATTTAAGCGACTATGAGCTTTCACATGTAAGGAACATACACTGCGAAAACATGCACATCAGGTCCGTTAAGGGAATTGAATACTTTACCGAAATCCAGGGCCTCTGGTGTTTGAACAATCAGATTTTCAACTGGGACCTTTCCGGCAATCCCCACCTCAAGGGCATCTGGTGTTCCCACAATAATTTTACATCCCTTGATTTTTCCGCATGTCCTGAACTTGAATGGGTATATTGCTTTAACTGCAAGCTTGAATCACTGAACATCCGCAACAATCCCGAGCTTGCCTATCTTGAATGCAATGCAAATCCTAACCTAAAGGAACTTGATTTAAGCGGAAACCCAAAACTCGAAAACCTGTTTGCAAGTGAATGTGGCCTTACATCTTTGGATTTATCCAATAATGATATGCTCTGTGAGCTTGCTGCATTTAAGAACAACCTTTCTTCAATTGATCTTTCCAATAACCCGAAGCTTAAAAGACTTGACATCTGGTATAACGAAAGGCTTGGTGATGTTGATATCAGCAATCTTAGTGACCTTCAATATTACAATTGTGCAAAAAATAATGTAACAAGTCTGGACATGTCAAGCAACACCGAGCTTACGATGCTTGTGTGCAGTTATAACCCGAACCTTACTTCTTTGGATATTACACAAAATCCCAAGCTAGCATTCCTTAATCTTGAATGTGACACCAGCCTTCCATCACTTAATATCCAAAACAATCCCAGACTCTACCATCTTTATGCATTCGGCCTTAGTTCAATAAATACAATTGACATCAGATATAATAACCGCCTTTTAAAAACCTACAATACTGGTGTTGAAAAATATGAATACCATCTTGGTCAAGTAACATCATGGACTCTTGATTTTGGAGGAAGCGGAGATCCATTTGATAACCTGATGCATGAATTCGTCGTAGATAACAGAGTGACCATCGTCTATTCTCCAGCAGTTTCAAATCATAATTATGACAGTACAATTAATTCATATTCAGGTCATTCTAGCTCAGAACAGTTTGCAACAAGGGGACAGGCCATTCAACTTCTGTATGAATTGGCAGGAGAACCCTATATAAGCCACGGTTATCCTAATTTTATCGATATTTCTTCAACGAATCCTTATGCGGATGCAATCAGATGGGGAAAAAAGAATAATATTTGTTTCGGCTACCCCAATATCTGCGATGATAATTTCCAGCCGAATGAACCAATAAGCAGGCAGGATTTTACACTCATGGCACACAGGTTTGCAGGCTATCTGGGATTTGGAACCGCTTTCGATTACGGAAGGACAGACTGGTATGAAGACTTTTTTGACATAGATTTCTATGCATGGGGCCCCTTTACCTGGGCAATGCAATGGGAAGTACTGCATCCTAGCCAAGATGAAACTCATTGCTACCCACGCGGGACAATGACCACAGCCGAACTTACGGAAAGCGCAAACAAAATATTCAATTTAAGCGATTCTGCCTCTTATTCCGCAAGAGTCAACGGCAATGGAGTTTGATCCCGGCTGCCTAAAACAACAAAAAAATAATTGACGAATCCTCTTTTGTACGCTAAACTATTCCTTTCTGATAGTTATATTTATAAAGTTGTACTACTGAGATAGGACGAGGGTATATAAATGAGGAAACTTAGGAAACTGTGCAATTATTTTTGCTACTGCGGAATCGGAAAGGATGAATACAGTGTAGTAAAAAAGGATGCATACGTCTCTAATTTTGTCATATGGAGGATCCTTCATTTTTTAATGGCGGCCGCTTTTGGCTCTTTGTTTTTGGCATCCATTTTCAACGGAATGTTAAGGAAAAATGAAATTTTCTATTTATTCAGTTTTATCTATTCTGTGGTTTCCATTTTCCTGTTTTTCATCCTAAAGAAAGATTCCCTTATCGCACAGTTTTTGATTTATTTGTCAATCTCCCTGCTTTTTGTCTTTGCCTGCTTTATTTCACAGAACAATTCAAATATACCCGCCACGACGTTCATCGTATTTCTTGTAATCACACCAATGCTCATGATTGACAAACCATTTTTCATGGCAATAGAATTGTGTGCAGCTTCCGGCATGTTTTTATTCTGGATGCATTGCATCAAGCCGTATGATGTCTGGCGAATCGATTTTATCAATGTCATTCCGTTTACAATAATAGGCATCTTCCTTAACATAATTTCCAATTCCGTACGAATCAGGGAATTTGTTTTGACAAGAAAAATCAACATTCAAAAAGACACGGATGAATTAACAGGCCTAAAGAACAAAGGTGCCCTGACCAGACACATTAACGAATTCCTTTCAAGCGAAAACAGCGACAGGGGCATAATCTTCATGATGGACGTTGACCGCTTTAAATCCATAAACGACACATATGGGCATGACATTGGAGACAGTGTGATTTGTCAGCTTGGTACTTTTCTTGCAGGTAAATTTACTAACGGAGAAATTCTTGGACGCTTTGGCGGTGATGAATTCATTGTCTTCATAAAAGATACGGATGACCTTGATGCAGCAAAAAAAATTGCGGACGAAATCATTCAGGGTGTTTCAGAAAACGTAAGCCTTCCTGATTCAAACGAAAAAGTAAAGGTGAGCATTGGAGCCGCAGTTTACAAGGGTCTGGAAAATAATTATTCAGAGATATTCAAGAAGGCCGACGTTGCCCTGTACAAGGCAAAAGCGGATGCAAACAACAGACTTTGTGTTTATGGAGGATCATAATGGCAATAATTGCGGCTTATATGGTTCCACATCCACCGATGATAGTTCCTGCTGTCGGTCGTGGAAGTGAAGATCAAGTAGAAAAAACAATCCGGGCATATGAAAAAGTTGCAGATGAAATTGCATCATTAAAGCCAGAGACCATCATCATCTCAAGTCCCCACAGTGTAATGTATGCCGATTATTTCCATATTTCTCCAGGCCTCAAGGCGCAAGGTTCATTTGCAGAATTCAGGGCACCCGAGGTAAAATTCGATTTGGAATATGACGAAGAACTTGTTAACCTCGTGTCTGACAAGGCAAGTGACACTGGTTTCCCGGCAGGAAAGCTTGGCGAAAAAAATGCGCAACTTGACCACGGGACCATGGTTCCCCTCTGGTTCATCCTAAAAAAATACCGTGATTTTAAGCTTGTAAGAATCGGACTGTCGGGCTTTGATCTTTTAAAGCATTATAAACTGGGCATGATGATAAATGATGCTGTAAATGAACTTGGCAGAAAAACAGTTTATGTTGCAAGCGGCGACCTTTCCCACAAACTTCAAACTTATGGTCCATACGGTTTTGCAGAAGAAGGTCCTGAGTATGACAAAAGAATCATGGATGTGTGTTCCAATGCAAGGTTCGGTGAGCTCTTTGACTTTGACGAAACTTTTTGCGAAAAGGCAGCTGAATGCGGTCATAAATCTTTTGTGATGATGGCAGGCGCACTCGATGGCCTAAAGATTGATGCAGTCCAATATTCTCACGAGGATGTTACCGGCGTAGGATATGGAATATGTTCTTTTATTCCCAAGGGTCCTGATGAAAACAGACACTTCCTTGACCAAAGGCTTAAGACAGAAGAAAATGCCCTGGAAGAAAAAAAGGAAAAATCAGATGCCTATGTAAAGCTTGCACGTGCATCTGCTGAATATTTTGTAAAGAACAGAAAAATCATGGAAGTACCGGATTGGGTTCCCGAAGAACTGTTGAATGCAAAAGCCGGTGCGTTCGTTTCAATTCATAAATTCGGAGCCTTGCGTGGTTGCATTGGAACGATTCTTTCAACAAAAAACAACCTTGCACAGGAAATAATCCACAATGCAGTAAGTGCGGTTTCGGAGGATTATCGTTTTGATCCAGTGGAAGAAAGCGAGCTTAAATGGCTTGATATAAATGTTGATGTATTGGGCGAGCCGGAAAAAATAAAATCGCAGGATCAGCTTGACGTAAAAAAATATGGTGTAATTGTCCAAAGCGGTTCAAAGAGGGGGCTCCTTCTTCCTGATCTTGATGGAGTGGATACTGTTGAACAGCAGGTTTCAATTGCGATGAGGAAGGGTGGAATAAATCCTGGAAGTAAAATCGAATTATTCCGTTTCCAAGTTGTGCGTCATGTATAAACGGACAGATTTCGGATACAATTCTTGAATTTGAACACAATGCGGAATATTTTTCACCTCAGGAAATTGCAGACAAGGCTGTGGAAGTTGCAAAAGAAAATCTTGAATACGTTTTCCCGGGGAATGTTTGACCAGAGCCCTCCCCTGCTGCCCTACCCTCATGATGGCACAAAATCGAAAAAATATGATATAATTGATTCCATGAAACAGAATGGAAACTTTCCGCAGCAAACTCATTTTATAGGGGTTCTTGTTCCGGATGACATTACACTCACGCTGGAAGACTGCCGCCGTTACATGAGGGAAGCTTATGGATGCAAGTCGGGGCACAAGACACCGATTCACGTTACCTTGATTCCTCCGTTCAGATTGCAGGATGAATATTCAACAAAAGATTTAAGCAACGCAATTGAAGGAAATGTCCTTGCAAAAGGTTTGGGCTTTACCGCCAAAGTGAATAATTTTGATGCCTTTGGAGACAGGACCATTTTTGCAAAAGTTGAACATGACACAAAATGGACTGCATTGCGTGACGCCGTTTATTTTGCAATAATCAAGGCAATACCGGGATGCACTAAAAAAGATCAAAGGCCGTTTACGCCACATCTGACTGTAAGCAACCGGGACATTCCTGCAGGTGTTACAAAAGATGCCCTTGAAGTCATGAACGAAATGGATCTTGTAGAAGAATTCCCTGTGGACAACATTACGATTTTTGAACGCAAAGGCGGGTGTTGGGAAGCGGCTGTTTCAATGAAGATAGAGTAAAGGAGTCTTACTATGAAAAAGATTTTTATTTTCTTTTTTATCATTTTAAGTACCCAGGTGGCTTTTGCAAAAACTCAATATGATTTTTTCGGATATAAAGTTACGGTATCAAAAACACACCAGGAAGACGGTAAGACAATCATAGACAAGGCAGACCTGTATATCGACAAGGGCCTGAGCAAAAAGAAAATTCCGCTTTACGATTTTACCGTTGAAGATCAATCCGTCAGCGAGTATATTTCGGTGGATAATCCAAAAGACAAAATATGGTGCAGCATCGGAACATGGAAGTTTTACGTGTACGGCGTTAAACCTACACAGGAAGGCCTGCTTTTAGCCGGTACATTCAACTCAGAGGGCAAAAAAACAAAAAAGACAGGCCGGGAAATGTATCTTTCAGATGATATGGTTACCTACCTTTCCGGAAATGTAAATTATATAGTCGAAGCCGGTGACATACTCGTCCGCAAAGATGGATCGATTGATTTGACAGACATGAAAAAGGGAGACTGTCATGTCGTTTCCCGAGGATCGATTCAATCGTTTTGTTTTTATTCGGAAAAATGGGATTTTATAAAGACTACTAATAATGGAAAAGATGATTATGAGATTTTCAGCAATGATGTAATGGTCCTTTCCACAAACGGCCTTAATTCCATTCAATATCAAACTGATTCGGTTAAATTCGGCTCTAATATTTCTACGCTGCAATACAATCTTTCTACAAAAAATGATTTTACAACCGCAAATAATTTTACTATTCATGCAGAAAAAATCAAAGTGGCAGACCGTGGCTTTACAATCGAGGGAACTTTCTATAAAAACGGATTTAAAAAACCTGTCCGTGCAAAAAGCCCTATGTTTTACGACATTAAATCAGGATGCATAATCATTGATGACCCGGATGTTGAATTTGACATTAACATGGATGGATTTGCGGCACACATAAAAGGCATCAAGGCACAGGAAGAAAAATTCTACATAGTACGCAATGCCATCTGCCAGACTTGGGACGGACCTGTTTTATTCAAGGATGTTAAGCTAAAGAAATACAGTGACGGCGACAAGGAAGAAATCATATATCCGAACGGAAATAGCGGTTATTACACAGAACAGGATGAATCCACCATTGTTCCAGATTCACCATATTACATCTCCAGCGCACGTTTATCCCGAGAAAACCCATTCTTTTCCTATTCAAGCTATACGGTCATCTCTTACACTCTGAACTTCAAGGAAATAAATTTTCTTGGCGAAAAAATTACCGGTGCTGAATATGCCGACATAAAAATGTACGACAACGAGGACGGCAACGCAGAGTCAAGACATAAAACCACAACAATCCGTAAAGGCAAAACCGAATTCATCCTAAGTGATTTTTCTCGCTGGGAAACAGACGAAGACGGAACCACATATCTGACATGTACATGCAAGCTGAATCTTCCAACGGGCAGTATAGTACCGCAGACATCAGATGAAACATTTTACCCGACGGTAACTGAGGACGGTCATGTTATAATGTCCATGCAGTCTATGTCAAAATTCATGGATCAAAAATGGACCGATTTTAGATTCTACGGAGACGAAAAGGATTTCCATATAAGAGCCAGATTCTGGAAAAGCCGCACCTATCAATCCAAACTTGATGACTTCTTGATCAAGGACTTGAACATGAACTATGACGGCACAGTATTGAGCGAGGAATATAATTTCTCACCATCAGCTTCTTTGGGCATGGAAAACCATCCAGACGTCCTGACTTTTGAGCAAAAACCCAGGATCTGTTTTACGGGTAAGGATTTTGTTTTTTATTTTGACGAGGCATATTATGATCCGTATTACAAAAGTGAATCAGACAAATATGTTTCAAATCCTGTCAAATACAAAGGAATAAGATACTATCTCTTTAGCGATGAATACGATTTCTCCAATGCAAAACCTTTGGTTTCAGAGAATGCAAAATAGCCGTCTTTTTCCAGGGCATCTTTTTAGCTTGATTTTTTATAAATTTCTATGCTATGCTTTATGACATAAGATGAAAAGGAGTAAAAGGCATGGATTTTAAGAAGCTTGAAAAATTTATTTGCAGACAAAAAGTCAGTTTCATTTGTTCCATCGACAATGAGCAGTTCCCCAACGTAAAGGCGATGTTAAAACCAAGGAAACATGTCGGACTCAAAGAGTTTTATTTTTCCACCAATACATCTTCAATGAGGGTAAAGCAGTTTCAGGAAAACCCAAAGGCCAGCATATACTTTTATCACAAAGGCATTGTCAAATACGAAGGATTGATGCTGGTTGGAAAGATGGAAGTTTTGACAGACCAGAAAATCAAATCTGAGTTATGGAAGCCTGGTGACAAGATTTTTTACAAGCAGGGTGTTACCGATCCGGACTATTGCATCTTAAAATTCACGGCGGCAAAAGGAAGGTATTACTGCGACCTGAGCACAGAAAACCTTGATTCAAATTATTTTTGTTAAGGTGCCACGGTAAATTAGTGTAATACCTGAGCATTCAAATCATAGTCGGAAATTTGGGAAATAGGAATTGCAAGCTTTAAGCCGTTCCACGTCAATCTCCTTGATTTAATCCTCTGCATGCATGTCACGCAGCCAGTTCATGGCATATTCAAGTTCGTAATCTGTTTTGTCATCCGAGAAAAGATTTAATGCAAATTCTTTTGTCATCGGGATTGTTACATCAAGGGGAATTCTATTTTCCCGTGTAGAATCGGTATCAATCAAAGGTATGCCGTCAGACGAGAGGCTCAGGAAAATGGGATACACCACACATATGTTTTTTGTAAGGTAGATGTTTCCTCCGTTGTTTTGATTTACGCCGCTGGAAGATGTAATTCCCATAAGCGTGACATTGGGACAGTCGCTCATGAATTTTGCCATACCGTCGCCTGCACTCATACAAGATGCATTTGTCAAAACCACAACAGGAAGCTTGGTGTAACGTGCATCAGGGAAAACATATTGTGTTTCGTCTATGTGATAGCCTTTTGAATCCTCATAACCGAATGAAACCATTGGTGTCTTTTCATCTGTAAAAAGGGAAGCCAATGCACCTGCAACAGAATCGTATCCTCCCACATTATTCCGAATGTCAACAATCAGATATTTCATTCCATGGTCCAAAAGGTCCTGTATTTTCTCCGCATATAATTCTGTAAGTTTTGGATAAAATCCATGCCTAAGAGCCGAAACATTATCCGAAAACTCTCCATAGCTTTCTGCAACAACCTGAAGATAACCGCATTCATCATCGAGCATCGTGGAATAGAAATTCCTTCTTTCCATATCCCAATTCAATGCTTTTGTCATCGCTATCACAAAACGGTTGTATTCACTTTGCCATTTTCCTATTGTTATATTTTTTTCGGACCCATCATCTAGAACAAAGGTCAGGTTGACTTGATCATCATTTTTTGCTGCAAGATAAATCGGCTTAAAAAAGTCCTCGTTGTTTTTTACAGGGAACTGAATGTCCGGAGAAATGCATTCAACTTTATCTATCGCATCCTGAATTTTCTGATTGTTCCACGAAAGGATTATTGTTCCATCATGGATTCCCTGCTTATACGCTTCACTTTCTGCATCCACAAGAACCGCCATGACACTGCCGTCATCCAGCTTTATCATTGAAAATCCAAAATCATTTCCTGCAAAAACATCTCTTGTGTCATAATAAAGCGAAGAACTTAGATTTGCAGAAACATGTGAATCATAGAACCTGTAAAGCACTTCCGTAACTACCGCAGCATAGACAGTTTCATCGTTTTGTTCTTCTGCCATTTGAACTTGAGGCAAATACCTTGAACGCAGAAAATCGTAGTCAATTTGTTTCCAGCTGTTCAGGACATATTCTTTTTCCAAAGTATCCAGCATTTTCTGAAAACTTTTTGTATAACTTTTTCTTGAATAATTGTGAACCTTGGAACCTGCAATCAAATTAAGCAAACATACAAAGCAAACAATAAAAGCAAGGATTGAGGATGAAATGGATTTTGCAGCAAAAGCCTTCTTGTTTTTACCGGGGAGGAAATTAATCAGGGGCACAAGAGATTCAAGATAAAGATATTTGAATGCCCAGAACGTGATTGTCCCATTAACAAGAAAATGAACCAATGCAACTGCAACAGGAAGCAAACATAAAATCCACAGGGCAAGTTTTTTGTCGTTTCGCTTCAGGCGTGGACTTACAATTGCAAGGATTACGGAGTATAAAAAAATTCCCAGCGAAAGAAGACCGTTTGGTGTCTTTAAAATCAAATATAAAAAGTACACTAAATCTTTTCCTTAAAACCCGTTGTCGGTTTTCCGTGGCCGTAATATAAGGTGCGATTTCCAAGTGCCTTTATTTTTTTTGCAGTTTTCCTTATGTCATCTATGTTAAAATACAAATGGCCGGTGGCGGGACTAATCCAGTTGTCCAGTGCATCTCCGACAAACAAATGCTTTTCTTCAACATCAACACCGATGGAACCGTTTGTGTGACCCGGAAGTTCCACGATTTTTGCGTTCAGGCCATATTCGCCCAAACTGTCGCCTTCTTTTACGTGAATGATTTTCTCAGGACGTTCAACAGTTGTTTCCCTAAGGACCTTGAGTGACAGCCCAAGAACAACACGGCCTACAAGGCCATAGGATTTTAACGGCTGCCTGTCAAAGCTTTCAAACAATTCCTCGTCGGCTTCATGCAGGGCAACGGGGACATTATAGCGTCTGGAAAGTTCTGCGGCATTTTCTGCATGATCAAAATGAACATGAGTCAACACAATCAGCTGCAGTTCATACTTGTCACACTCGGCAATAACCTGATTCAAACATTGCTTGCTTGCAGTATCAACCAAAACCGCTTTTTTACCATCTGCAATCAAATAGCAATTGTCCGTTCCACCTTTTATGTGCTTTATTTCCATTTTATTTCTCCTTTCAGCCCTGAGACAAATTATATCACATTATCAAATGATGTACTATTGGCCATGCTTACTTGTCAATAATCAAATCAAATAGTATTATGAATATGACAAAACACAGGAAGGAGTAATCATGGAGATTTACAGGAAAAATATCAATATTTATTCAAAAACAACAAACTCACCAAAGGCATTCGGTTTCTTTTTCGTATTGTTTGGAGCCGCATTCATTATTGTTGCGTCGGCAATTTTGATAAGGCGGGAAGTGTTCAAGAATAATGCAATCAGGACAACAGGCGTTGTGGTTGCAAACGTAACAAGCGAAGGCAGTTCAGGATACAAAACCAGGTATTCATATTTTGACGAGGAAGGCAACGAGTATATTAACACAGGAAACTCAAGCTCCAATCCACCGGAATTTACCGTTGGAGCATCGATTCCCGTTTATTATTCCATAAGCAATCATGAAAAATCAATTTACATCGGATCTACGGACAAATTCATCTTCATAGTGTTTTTTGCGCTTGGAGGAATTTCTTTTATAGCAGGCCTGATTGTTTTCATCCTTAACCGCGACAAAGAAGTCGTTTGGGAAGAATCAGGCTTGCTTGCACGTAAAAAGAAAGATGAGGAAGAGGAATAGCATGCGGGTAATTTTTGCCCAAAAAAATCTGAATTGAACATGATGACGGAGCATTGAATCAGAAAATGACCAAAAACAATCAGCTTGACATGACAAATGGTCCCATACTCGGAAAGCTCCTTAAATTCAGCATTCCGATCATTTGCTCTAACTTTCTTCAGCTTATGTTCAATGCGGCAGATATTGCTGTTGTCGGTAAATTTGCAGGCGATGCTTCTCTTGCGGCTGTAGGTTCAAGTACCTCCCTGATCAATCTCCTTATAAATCTTTTTATAGGCCTTTCGATAGGAACAAACGTAATTGCGGCAAAGCATTTTGGGGCTCAGAACAACGACAAGATTCAAAAGACAGTCCACACTTCAATCGTAATCTCCTTGATATGCGGAATCTGCATCACGATTATGGGGCTTCTTCTTTCCAGACAGATTCTTATACGCATGAATACCATAGACGAGGTGCTGCCGCTTTCCACGATTTATCTTCGCATTTATTTCTCCGGTATAACCGCGACGATGGTATATAATTTTGGAAGTGCATTGCTTCGGGCAAAGGGAGACACACAGAGGCCGCTTTATGTCCTTTTTTCTGCCGGTATCCTGAACCTTGTGATGAACCTGCTCTTTGTGATTGTCTTTAAGATGAATGTTGCGGGAGTTGCATGGGCTACGGTTATCTCGCAGACATATTCCGCTGTTTTTGTGATTGTACTTTTGGTACGGGAGAAAGATGCTTTTCATCTTGACATCAAGAAACTGTCGCTTAACCGAGAAAGCTTTTTTGAGATACTCAAGATTGGTCTTCCGGCTGGATTACAGGGTGTAATGTTCTCCATATCAAATGTGCAGATTCAATCTTCAATCAATTTATTCGGGAAGGAGCTTATCGCAGGAAATTCCGCCACATGCAGTCTTGAGGATTTCCTGTATCAGATGATGAACGGCTTTGCCATGGGAACACTCACATTTTGCTCACAGAATATCGGTGCAGGTAAAATCGACAGGATCAAGAAGGAAGTTCCTGTTGCTCTCTTTTGCACGGCTTTTACAGGCTTGTTCTTTGGAGGTCTTTTCTTTGTTTTTGGCCGCCAGCTGCTTTCAATATACACGACAAATCCGGATGTCATCGAGGCCGGCAGGAGCAGGATGATTGTTACGATGCTGACTATTTTTATATGCGGTATGATGCATTGCCTTGGAAACTCCATACGCGGAATTGGTCATTCAATAATGCCGGTGGTTTCCATAATGCTGGGCTGCTGCGTTTTCCGTGTTTTCTGGATAGCAGTTATATTTAAAATTGAACAGTTCCACACCCCGTTTACAATTTTTGTAAGCTATCCAATAAGCTGGACAATTACAGCAATTGCAAACGTGATATTCTTCTGTTATTACCAGAAAAAACTTGAAAAATAAGATTTCTAGAAGTTTCCGCCGTCGTAACCCCAGTCAGAGGTTCCCCAATATGATATGTAAATCGAATCCCCCGGAATGTCCAGCACAGATTTGAATATCTCGCAGATTTTTGCGGTCATGCGGTTGCTTGAGGCAGAGTTGACTGAACCAAGAATCTTTACCTCGACATAGGCGCCTTTATCCAGCTTGCGGCCTCCAAAATACAAATCCTGATTGTCCTCGATGCTGAGCATAAGATAGCTTTCCGGTTTGTTCAGGATGCTGATTGCTTTTCCGAGCTCTGTTTTTAATGCATCACGTTTTTCCTGGCTTACTGTTCCTGTTATTTTTGATTGAATCATTGGCATAAGGCGACTCCTTGTTTGTTGTTTTCATCTATAATTTTATTTTAAACCATGGCCATCGTCAAGTTACAGAATCTTTTTTAAGGGCTTGCCTACAAGACTTATTACAGGACCCAAAAGAAGCGACATTATGATAGAACCGAGGGCTGAACCCTGCACACCCAGGGGATTCAGGTGGCCTGCGATTACTCCAACAAGAACAGCCGCAAGATCAAACAATATCCTGATGACAAAGAACGGAATCTTCGGGATCCATCCGCTTATTATCTGAGGCATTGCATCATAAGGTGCAACACCCATCTGGGCATTTATGTAAATCGAGGCAACAAGCACAAACAGTATTATCGTAAGGGCAAAGATAAAAATCCGGATGCCAAGGCCGCTTTCCGCGATGAACTGGGCAAATCCGATGTTCCTCCAAATCCAGCGGCACAAATCAACGACATAACCGATTAAAATCATGTTTGCCAGGGTTCCAAAGCCGATCATCTGTGCCCCGAAAATTATCGTAAACACAAGCATAAGTCCATAAACCAGGACCTCGGTATTTCCAAGCCCCCAGCCAAGCGCACTTGCTATGTTCAAATTCATGAAACTGGCAGGATCAGTTCCCCATCCGACTTCCACCAGAATCGAAACGAACACACCCATCAAAATGACGGCCGGAAGCATGAATGCCAGACGCTTTCCAAAATTTGGAACGATGAACTGCTTGAAAGAAAATTTCATTTTAATCTCCAACAGGGAGTATTCCCCCCGCAATGCCCACGATTATATCATATTTTCCATAATATGGAATAGGGACGCAAAAAATAAAGATTTGCCATATTCAGCACAATTACATTGCAAAACACAATAAGCTGTGTTAAAATTATAGTAGTGCTTAAAGTTTGGTCCGCTGAGTTTCAATTCTTTGTATTTTTTTAGGAGAAAAACATGAACAAAAAGAAAATGACTATTTTTTTGACCATTGCCGTTTTTCTGGCGTTTTTTGCAAATACTCTTTATGCACAGGAATCCTCTGAACTTACCATTAACGATTTGATGCAGATGGATGAACCAAAGCAGGAAAAGATTCAGGAAAAGGAAGTTGAAAAGGTTCCGGAAGATAAAACAATCCAAGAGCCAAAGCTTGAGCAGGAGGATAAAACTACTGAAGGGGAAAAGACAGAGAACAAAGATGAAAATGAAGAAATGGTCTTCTTCCCTGTCTTTTCCGTATCATGGGGTACCCCGGAAAATTGGTCAATGGATCTTGGCGGAGATTTCGTGTGGAATAAGACCGCAGATATCTCTACAGGCTTCTATGGCATGTTCGAATATTCAAAGTCCGACTCCCCGGACAATATGTTTTTCCGTTTGTCGGCGGGAAGTTCCACCATTTGTACTAAATTCTGGTTGTTATGGCTTAGAGTGGGCGGTGGCCTTGGAATCATGCCGGAGAATAACCAGCTTCTTTTGACTGCATTTGCCGAAGCCTCCTTAAGCGGTATGATAGTGGAGGTTAAAGTCATTTATGAATTCCCCCTGGGGCCGGAAGAACTAAAAAATTATTATAACGACAATTATTCACCATTTAAAGTAAAGGTGGGTCTGGCAAACTTGTTCCACTTGCTTTTCATAGTTTAGTTTTACCAGAAACCTTGATGAAAAAAATATGAAAGGAGTATTTTATGGAAAACGAATTAATCAACACGGAAAACAAGCCGCAGCCTGAATCAAAGGCCAAGTATGCCGACATGGCAAGGAAATTCATGTACTTGTTCATAATCCAGCTTTTATTGACTGTCAGCAGTGTTTTATCAATTATACTGGCTGTGGTAAATCTTGAACCTATGATAGTAATTTATTTTGGCATCGGAGCTTTTGTAATCACCATCTTATATGCCGTAATACTGTTTTTACTTGGCAAATATGATTATGAATTTAGTTTGGCAGGCCTCTTTTGTATTTTTGCACAATTGTTCACCCTTATAAGACTGTTTGTCCCTGATGCCGCCATGAATATACTGATAAACCTCATAGGTTCAGTTTTCAGCATCTTATATTTACTGAAATTTGCCAATGCCATGAGCTCACGGTTTTTACCTGTTGATTTAACCCTGTCTGACTCATGGGAATCTTACCGCAAGGCATACATTTATCTGATTTCAATTACATGTGCTTGCGTTGTTCTTGCGCTTATACCATATATAAACATTCTTGCCGGAATTGTTTCAATCATTTGTGCATTAACAGCCATTGGCTTTTTATTCTGGATGCTGGTCCTCTTGTACAAATCCTCCGTATCCATGAAGGCCTTTGCCGCCAAGCCGGACGAACCAAATTCTGACAATGCCCCTGTTACTCCGATAGAGCCCATACCAATAGTTGCCCCCGAAAATCAGGACATTTAACAGTCTCATTGGAAAGGAAGACATATTTTGGATAATGATGTAACTGAAAATGAAAAGCTGACCAGAGCTGAGCTTAAGATACGTTGCGCTGACATGGCGGTGAAGTTTAAATTCTTGTTCATCGTTACCGTCGTCTCGTTTGTCATAAATTTTATCCTCACCATACCGATGTTCATGACAATCTGGGCCTTGAATCTTGTTCTGGTCATTGTTTATGTGAGCCTCAAAATGCTGGCGGATGTGATGATAGCCATAATATTGTTCACCCTTTCCAAGCACAATGCCGGCTATAAAGTTTCAGGCATCATTTACCTTATCTATGCCGTCTTATTTAACACGTCGCCCCTTTTTTTAGCGCTGGCCTCTGGTCAAAATGCAAAAATCATGGTTTTACTTTCTGAGGGTGGCAAACTTTCCTCTACTTTATTCAGTTTTCTTTATCATATACAACTCTCCACAACCATGATGCTGGTTTTTGAGCCTGTAAGCCTTGCGGTAAAAGTGGCATGGAGGGAATTCCGCCAGTGGAACATCTACATTTTTGTCGGAAGCTTGATTTGTACCCCGCTTATGTTTATCCCATGGGTAAAATATGCAGCCTTAATCGGAGCCGGTATCATAACCACGGCATCGTTCATCGTCCTGATATGGAGATTTACGATTATTTTCAAGTCTTATAAAATGATGGAAAAATTTTCAAGGCAAGAGGAATCACCAACCCCTCCGCACGAATAAAAAAAACTGCCCCAAGACGCAAGATCCTGAGGCAGCTTTGTCTTACCGCATATGGCGGCTACTTTTTATCTTTAACTTTAATCACCCAAGGTCACGGTTCCGAATACAGAAGGATTCATGTATCCTGTTCCGTTTTCATCGTACCAGCTTAGTGTACCGATGCGGCTTCCTGAGTTGTCGGCGTCATTAATCTGAAGCTCAAGACCGATTTTCTGTCCAGGCACAGGCTTGATGTCCGTCCACTTGAATGCGGCAATCACTTCATAACCGTCGTCTGTAAGGCGTGCATAGCTTTCCATGTTGTCGGCGGTGCACTTTGTTCCGTTGAACGAAGTCTTGTTCTCGCAGCTTACACGGTACTGCTTGTCGTCTTCCTCATAGCTTTCGGCCTTTGCATTGTTTTCGTCGATGAACACTTCGATTGAATCCTGCTGGTAGTCGTCTGCACTTGCGGTATTGATTACGCTGTCCTTTACCTTTGCATAGACATAGAGGGCTTCCTCATCCCAAAGCAAACGCATTGAAGCATCTGCCTTTGCACCAAGACGTATTGTAAGGTCAACAGGATCTGCCCTGTCCCATTCGCTGCTGTCAAAGCGTGGTTCCGGAGATCCCTTCCTGATTGTGGCATACGGCTTGAGCAGTGCCTTTGCATAGAACTTGGAAGATGACTCCTGGCTGTTCTTTAGGTCGTTGAATGAATATACTTCTTCTCCCTTCTTATAGCGGAAATCAATCTTCATGTTTCCGGAAACTGTTGCGGCCTCGTTGTCAATCGTTATAACCATCGGGTCTGCCGCATAAACGGAAACCGGTGTTATTCCCTTTCCATCGTCAATAAAGACGGACACTATTCCACCTTCTGCACCTTCTTCCGGTACAACAAGAACAAACAGCTTGCCGTCTGACCATGTGGGATAGAATTTTACAGCTGAATCTCCGGTCTGGATTGAATATTCAATTGCATTGGAGAAATCCTCTCCGTCGCCTTCTAGAATCGTTACACTCTGGATGGCAGGTTCAAGCTTGTCGGGATCTGCAAATGCGTAGAATGCCGGCTTGGCCTTGAATTTTCCGTCAAACAAAAGCGGGCACTGTGTCTGTGTTCCGTCTGATGCTCCACCCACATTATTTGATGACTGAAGCCATGAGTACTGGTCTGTTACACCCCAGAATACAATTCCCTTTACTTCGATTCCGGCTTCCTTGTCCAGTTCCACAAGCTTGTCATAGATTGCCTTGTAGCGGTATGCCTGCTTGTTGTATTCTTCCTCTGGATTTTTCGGGTCAAAACTCGGGCTTGCCTTCATGTCGAATTCGGTGATCATTACGCTTCCGACTTCTGCACAATAGGCGCGTACTGCACTTTCTATCTGGGCGATTGTAGGACCGTTCAAATCGTAGTGTCCCTGCATTCCCATTCCGCTGATGCGTGTTCCACCGGCGTTCTTTACATCCCTGAGCAGCTGGACGATTCCTTCCACCTTGCTTGGAGTACATTCGTTGTAATCGTTGTAGTAAAGTTCAAGTGATGCGGGGGCATATTTGTTTGCAAACTTGAATGCATTGATGATGAATTCATTGCTCTGGTAAACGTGCCACCAGCTTGATTTGCTTCCGTGTGTTGAATCAGAAAGCTTGTCTGCTCCCCCCTCTGTGTCAGTGCGGTAGGTTCCTGTTGCATCGCTTATGGCCTCGTTTACGACATCCCATCCGTAGAAGAGCGGGCCGTACTTTTTGCCTGTTGCGGTTGACTGGTCGGTGTAATATGTGAGCATGGTCTTGATGTACCATTCAAGGCGCTCGTTCATGACATCCTTTGTTACATAAGGCTTTGATGCGTCATAGTCCTCGTGGAAGAACCATTCGGGTGCCTGTGAGTGCCATACCAGTACGTGACCGCGGACTTTAAGTGCCTGATTCGGGTTTTCCTTGTTCCATTTGGCAATCTTGTCCAAAAGGGCATCCGCACGGCTGTGATCAAGGACTGGAACGCTGATTTCCTTTCCGTTGAGCGTGTCCGTGGTGATTCCGATAGGCCTTGCGTTTCCGGCATTATATCCGTTCATGGCATCCATCTTGAGTTCATTTCCAAGGGTAACGCAGTTGAAGTGCTTGAAGAGAAGATCCATGTAAAGGCTGTCAGAGGCCTCGGCTCCTGTTACGGCTCCACCAACCCAGACTTTCCTACCGAATCCCTTGCTTGAAGTAACTGCATCCTTAAAGCTTACGATGTCCTTTTCGATTGAAGTAATTGCAGGTGTTTCAAGACCAACCCTGAAATCATCGATACAATAGCTTAATCCCTCTGATCCGTTGAACTGGAACTGAACCTGATCATGCGGGTCTGCCAGAACAAATGAGCCTGTAACAAGCTGCCATTTGTCATTCAATGTATAATCCTTGTCAAAAGTGACCTTTGCAGAATCAACCTTTGACCAGTCAGATGCCGCTCCGTTTACCACAAGATATACTTTTCCTGTGGGAACCGCACTGTCATCGGCTGCCTTCATGTAGCAGGTAAATGAATATGTTGCCCCACCCTCTATGAGCTGTGCGATGGGTCCTGCACAAATCTGGCACTGTGCGGAATTTCCGTTCTGGGAAATGACCTTTACATAAGATCCGCCGCAGTCAGGTCCCGGCTGTTCACCGTCCTTGTATGCCACGCGGGGGATGCAGTTTGGAGACCAGCTGTTGTCGTTCCACCACCAGAGGCTTCCGGAATCGCTGACTCCCTCAAAGTTCACGTTGTAATCGCTTAAAATGTTCTGGGTGACTTCACGGTTCTGTGTTTTGGTCTTTCCTTCCTTCTTTGGGAAAAAACTTAAGATCGCCGAAATCAACGCCGCAGAGACTCCAACAGCCATTGCTGCTTTTTTCACCATTTTTTTATCCTCCATATATCATTTTTACAGAAAATTCCTTTCTATATATTGTAAACCCAATTCGTAAAAAAGTGAATTGAAATTTTGGCAAAAACCCGAAGTTTCATGTCATGCTGAACTTGATCCAGCATCCTAACATATAACTCTAAGATTCCGGATCAAGTCCGAAATGACAATGCCATGTTGAACTTGAAGGGGGCTACCCGAATACAATATCCCTTAATGCCGGATGGATCTCGTTGTATGCCCTGCCGAAATTCCGCACGTGCATTGTGAGCACAAAGCTTGTTTTTGATGCCGTGTCCATTTGAATGCAGCTTGCCGCCGCACCGTCCCAACCGAAAATTCCTGCAGGAGATGTTGATCCGCATTTTTCCGGGTTTATCAGGACCTGCATGCCGCAGCCATATCCGTAACCGACCCTTCCCATGCTGCATTCAAGATCCTTCATTGAATCCATGGACAAAAGGTTCTGCTTGATTTTTTCAACTGTCTCCGGATTCAGGATTCTGTTTCCGTCCTTGGAAATTCCGCCGCACGCAAGAGTGTCAGCAAGAACCGCGTAATCCTCAGTGCAGCTTACAAGACCCGCACCACCGCTTTCGTAGCTTTCCGACAGCTGATAGTTGCATGTCTGCTCCATGGGAACAATTCCATTCTCACCTGCGATATACTGCTGTGCAAGCCTTTCCAATCCGTCGTTATCCGGTTTTGCAAAGAATGTGTCCTTAAAGCCCAGAGGCTTCCAGATGTTTTCCTTAAGATATTCACCAAAACTCATGCCTGAAACTGTTTCCACAACCGCCGCCACAACATCATGGCTCAAGCTGTAGCAGAAATGTGTTCCCGGCTGAAAATTCAAGGGGGTTTCCACAAAAGAATTTACGATATCAAGGGTGGATGCCTTTGCACCCTTTTCCTTGAGGATACGGACTATTCCGGGACGTGCCAGATCATAATCCAGACCGGACTGCATGGAAACAAGATGCCTTAACCTCAACGGCCACTTGAGCTTTTCTTCGCCGGCATCGGTCTTAACCTTTAGATTTCTGTACGCCGGAAGGTATTCTGCAACATCGTCATTAAGGGAAACCTTTCCCTGTTCCACAAGCTGCATTATTGCCGTCATGGTTTGAACCTTTGTCATGGAAAACATAAGGTATCTCTGGTCCGCAGAAACCTTTTGCGTTTTTTCAATATTGACGGTCCCGTTCATGTGGCGGTAAACCTGCTTATGATTGTCATACACGATGCAGTCCACCGAAGGAATCCCCAGATCAAGCAGGGAATCCAAATATGCGGTCATCTTTTCCTCGTTAAATCCACTCAACTCAATATCCTCCTGATTTGTTCAATTTTACCACAGGAGCATTCGATTTTCAAACCCCAACAGTGCCATAAAGCAAAAAAAGGGGGCCATTTCTGACCCCCAAGATTGTTACGTTATTTGATTAGTCCTGCAAAGCCTCATAGCCTTCTTCTCCAGTGCGGACCTTTACGACATTCTGAACATCATATACGAAAATCTTTCCGTCGCCGATGTTACCTGTGTAAAGGACTTCCTTGGCGGCCGTGATTACCAGGTCAACAGGAACTTCGCTTACAACAATGTCCACCTTGATCTTTGGCAGCAGTGTCATATCCATTTCAACACCACGATACTTCTGGACGTTGCCGTGCTGCTGACCGCAACCAAGTACGTTTGTTACAGTCATACCGGTTACGCTGATGTCGTTCATTGCGGCCTTGAGTTCATCGAACTTGCTCTGACGTGTAATGATTGTTACCATGTGGAACTTTGCATCAGGCCTTGTTGTTGCCTTTGTAACAGGAACTGCCTTTTCTACCGGGACAGTACCAGGAGCTGATGTTTCACCGCCAAGAACCTGTGGAGCCATGATGAATCCGGCATAGCTTGAATCAATACCGTGCTCAAGCTTGTCAAGACCGATGATTTCTTCCTCACGGCTAGCACGCAGACCATGAATCTTCTTGATCAGGGCAAAGGTGATTATCATGCAGATTACAGTCCATCCGACGATGGAGAATTCACCAAGAGCCTGAACGCCAAGATGCTTTGCACCGCCACCGTAGAAAAGACCGGAATCTACGTTGAACAAACCGTCAGACAAAGTACCCCAGATACCGTTTGCAAGGTGAACTGCAACAGCACCAACCGGATCATCGATGTGGAGCTTAAGGTCAAGGAACTCTACAACCAGAACTACTATGATACCGGCAACGATACCGATTATGCTTGCACCAAGGGCATCTACTGTAGCACAGGTCGGCGTGATGGCAACAAGACCAGCCAAAGATGCGTTCAAGGTCATGGAAACATCTGGCTTACCGTTCTTGATCCATGTGAAGATCATTGTCGTACAGCATGCAATTGCAGGGGCAATTGTCGTTGTGGTAAATACGGCGGCAAGACCACCAACACCTTCAAGCTGAACACAGGCGGCACCGTTGAAACCATACCAGCCGAACCACAGGATGAAAGTTCCCAATGCACCAAGAGTCAGTGAGTGACCTGGAATAGCATGAACCTTTGTTACCTTTCCTGTCTTGTCGCGGTCATACTTACCGATACGCGGGCCAAGGAAGATTGCACCAATCAAAGCGGCTGTACCACCAACAGAGTGGATAGCGGCACCACCGGCAAAGTCAACGAATCCCATCTGGGCAAGCCATCCCTGAGGATTCCATACCCATCCCGCCTCAATCGGATATACCACAGCGGAAATAATCGCAGAGTAAATGCAGTAGGCGCTGAACTTTGTACGTTCTGCCATTGAACCAGATACAATAGTCGCGGCCGTCGCACAGAACACAAGGTTGAACACAAAGCTAGACCAGTCAAGATCTGCAAAATTAGTAAACAGCTGAAGATTTGGTTTGCCTATGAAACCAAAGAAATAATTCTCGCTCATCATCAGACCGAAACCAAGCAACATGAACATCGGTGTTCCGATACAGAAATCCATCAGGTTTTTCATGATGATATTTCCGGCATTTTTTGCTCGTGTAAAACCGGTTTCCACCATTGCAAATCCGCACTGCATAAAAAATACCAAAGCAGCGCCAATCAAAAACCAAACGCTCCAAACTTCACTCATAAGAGTACCTCCATATTTAGTGACTTCCGGGATTTTGCGGCATAACCGCCAGCCAGCCCGAAAATGACACTTACCAAATTAATATAAAAAAACACCATAGATAAAATCCCATGTTCAAGGACATACCTATGGCGTCTTTGCCAAAACAAAAAAAAATGCCACGTTCCATAACCCATCACCATGGAACGCAGCACCTTTGCTAAAATGAGGCCGGCAACACCTGTCTGTCAGAGCATCTATTACCAGATATGTCTGCAAACGGCTTTTGTCCAGACCAAAAAAAAAGCATCGTAGAACCAAATCTACGACGCCCTTGTCATTTGATGTTTAACTTATACCATATCCATAATTTTTTGTCAATAATTTTTATAAAAAAAATTTCACTTTTTAAAAAAATGCATTATAATATAGTATATGAATTTGCGACCGGTTTATCTTGCAGCTTTCTTTTTTTCTCTTATCACGTTGGTTGTATACTATGAGATCAACTCAAATAAAGTGAACAAAAACTATCTCATGATGTTCATGACTACGCTGATCTCCAACTTCGGGTATGCTTCGTCCGTTTATGCAAACACTCTGGAAGGAGCGATGGCCGGTAACCTTATATCTTACGTGGGAAGCATTTTTACGATACTGTTCATGCTGGTCGTTGTAGTCGACATGTGCGGAAAAAGGTTTTTCTTTGCCCTTAGGGTAGCGCTTCTGCTATGTGCGGTTGTAATCAGCGTAGTTGTAGCTTCAACTACAGAGACGAATTTATTCTTCAAGATGTCGGAAATAGGAACACTGTATGGCCTTACGGTAATAAACCATCAGAACGGTCCGTTCATGTTCTTCTACATCGGCTATCTTTCTGTAATCAATATCGCCGCATTTGTGGTCGTGATTCATTCAATCTTTACAAAAAAGAGGGTCTCAAGGCGCACACTTTACATGCTTTTGTCCATGCTGATTTTTGGCACCTTGGCATTCATAATACCGCTTTCCCTGGGAATCGATATCAACTTCATGCCTTACACCTATATCGTCATGGAGGTACTCTTCATTGCATTTTCACTCAGGGTCAACACCTACGACCTTCAGATGAACCTGATAAACGTGTACAAGACTCGGGGCGGTTACGGATACATCGCATTTGACAACAAGGGGCACTTTCTTGGCTGCGATGATTTTGCAATCCAGCTTTTTCCCAAACTCGATTCAATTCCGATTGATTTTTCCATTCCTTCATCCTGCACGGAAATAATTGAAAAGCTGCACTACAAGGACGAAAACTGGAACTGGCACGACCACTGCAACCAGGACTTCAGGATCAGCTGCAACGAAAAATCGGCCATCTGCACTATACATCAGATTGCTGCAAAAGGAAAACCACTGGGATATCTTTTTGAGCTGAGGGATGACACCGAACAGCAGAATTACATAAACGGCATAAACCTTTACAACAAGGAGCTTGCAAAACTCATAGAGGAAAAAACCAAGCAGGTTATCGTAATGCAGGAATCCATCATCAAGGGAATGGCAACGATGGTAGAAAGCCGCGACAACTCTACAGGAGGCCACATCCTCCGCACAAGCGACTGCATCAAGATCATTACCGAAGAACTCCTGAAGCACCCTGAGATAAAACTGTGCACGCCGGCATTCTGCAGTAATCTTGTAAAGGCCGCCCCAATGCATGACCTTGGAAAGATTGCGGTTGAAGATTCAATTTTACGCAAGCCCGGGAAATACACGGACGAAGAATATGGCAAGATGAAAAACCATGCCGCCGAAGGTGCAATAATGGTGGAAAAAGTTCTTGCAGAAATTGATGACGCTGACTTTAAAAACATTGCCATAAACGTAGCCCATTATCATCACGAAAAATGGGATGGCTCAGGCTATCCGGAACACCTAAAGGGAAACGAGATTCCGCTTGAGGCAAGAATCATGGCGCTGGCAGATGTTTTTGACGCCCTGGTAAGCAAGAGATGTTACAAGGAAGCTAAATCCTTTGACGAGGCATTTGAAATAATAAAGAACGACCTTGGCCACCACTTTGACCCAGAGATTGGAAAAATCTTCATACAATGCCGCCCACAGCTCATAGCCTACTACAGTTCCTCCGTGAATGAGCTGTAACAATCAATTCCTTTTGTAAAAACCATACCGCATGACAAAAAAATACCCCGCAGACATCCAGGACATCCACGGGGTGAAGATGGAGGAGAAATTTTTACTTTATCTTACGCTGAACAACAGATCTCCGTAGCTTGGGAATGGCCACAGTTCCTTTGGTGTGATTACCTCAAGCTCGTCTGCGCATGCCCTAAGCTCGTTCATTGCGGCGAACACTTTCTCGCGGTAGAACAATGCAATCTTGCCGGATTCTGTACCGTCGGAAGAAATCTTCTTTGCCTCAAGCACACTCTTTTCCAGCACTTCTGTCTTCTTGTAGATGCATGAAGTGAGTGTTGAAACTTTCTTGAGCATTTCGCTTTCGTATGTCGTGTCACATTCACCGCATGCGGCTTTTTTCAGGCCGATTGTCTCTGCCAGCTTGTTTGCATATTTGCTTGCTGCCGGAAGGATATCCTTCTTTGACATTTCAAGCATTGTCTCTGCCTCGATATTGATGATCTTTGAATAATTTTCGTTGTGAATCTCGTAGCGGCTTGTAAGCTCGACCTTGCTGTATACTCCGAATTTTTCAAAGAGCTTGACGTTCTTTTCATCAAGAATATGCGGCAATGCCTCCGGTGTTGAACGCAGGTTAAGGAGTCCGCGTTTTTCTGCCTCTGCAACCCATGAATCATCGTAACCGTTTCCGTTAAAGATGATGCGCTTGTGTTCCTTGATTGTCTTAAGGATCAAGTCATGGAGCGTGCTGTTGAAGTCTGATGCCTTTTCAAGAATGTCTGCGAACTGGCTCAACTCTTCTGCAACAACGGTGTTCAGGAATACGTTTGCACATGCGATTGATTCGTTTGAACCGAGCATGCGGAACTCGAACTTGTTGCCGGTGAATGCAAATGGTGAAGTTCGGTTGCGGTCTGTTGTATCCTTGTTGAAGTCAGGAAGAACAGTAACACCAATCTGCATTTTTTCTTTTTCGTGCTTGCCGTATGGAACGCCTTTTTCGATGCTGTCCAGGATTGCAGAAAGCTCATCACCAAGGAAGATTGAAATGATTGCTGGCGGTGCCTCGTTTGCTCCAAGACGGTGATCGTTTCCGGCAGATGCAACAGAGATGCGGAGAAGGTCCTGATATTCATCTACTGCCTTGATGATTGCACACAGGAACAAAAGGAACTGTGCGTTCTGGTCTGGTGTGGCACCCGGGTCAAGAAGGTTTTTGCCGGTGTTTGTGCTGATTGACCAGTTGTTGTGTTTGCCGCTTCCGTTTACTCCTGCAAATGGTTTTTCGTGCAACAGACATACCATACCGTGGCGGGCTGCAACTTTCCTCATCATTTCCATTGTAAGCTGGTTGTGGTCACAGGCAAGGTTTGTCGTGCTGAAGATAGGAGCAAGCTCGTGCTGAGCAGGGGCAACCTCGTTATGCTCTGTCTTGGCAAGGATACCAAGCTTCCACAGTTCCTTGTTCAAGTCCTTCATGAATTCCTGAACGCGGGGTTTAATCATACCGAAGTAATGATCTTCAAGTTCCTGTCCCTTTGGAGCCTTTGCACCAAACAATGTGCGGCCTGTGTAGATGAGGTCCTCGCGCTTGTCGTAAACAGATTTGTCTACAAGAAAATATTCCTGTTCAGGACCTACTGTTGTCTTTACGGATGTAACTGCCTCGTTTCCTTCAAAAAGGTGAAGGACACGAACTGCCTGCTTGCTGATTGCCTGCATTGAACGAAGAAGCGGCGTCTTTTTGTCCAGAGCTTCTCCGGTGTATGAACAGAATGCAGTTGGAATGCAGAGGGTTCCGTCCTTGATGAATGCATAAGATGTAGGATCCCATGCAGTATAACCGCGGGCCTCGAATGTAGCACGGATTCCTCCGCTTGGGAAACTTGAGGCATCAGGCTCACCCTGAACAAGCTCTTTGCCGCTGAATTCCATTATGACTTTTCCATCGCTTATCGGCGTGATGAAGCTGTCGTGTTTTTCGGCAGTGATTCCTGTAAGTGGCTGGAACCAGTGTGTAAAATGTGTGGCTCCTTTTTCTACAGCCCAGTCTTTCATTGCATTTGCGACAACTGTGGCAACGGCAGGATCAAGTTTTTCTCCACCGTCAATTGTTTTCATCAACTGCTTGAAAGTTTCTTTTGGCAGCCTGGCTTTCATAACCGTTTCATTAAAAACGTTCTCTCCAAAAATTGGTGTAACTTCGTCCATGATAATCTCCTGTTAAAAACAAAAAGCGCTACACCTATCCCCGGGGCGTCCCCCAGAGAAAAATGCAGCGCCTTTGCCATATTCATTTAAAAACAAAAATGGCCGCAAGAATCCTATTTCCTGCGACCTCTTTGTCATTTACATTTTCTTTATACATCTTTAGAAAAAAAATGTCAAGTGGGAGTTAAAATTTTTTTTTAAGCAAAACTATTCCACTTCTCCTTCTTGCATTGATACATGCCTACTTTACCGAAAGCTCATAGGGCACAGCCTCTACCAGGGAGTTTATCATGAAGTGGATACATGTGTCATCGTATTTTGTTCCTGGATAAACTTCCTCTATCGTTATCCTTACATCCTCTGGTTCCGTTATGAAGCTTATGTCCACACTCTGCGGATGAGGCGTGTCAAGAACATCAAGCACTTTTTCGTTTCCGCTTCTTGTGCCCGTGACCCTTATCTTCTTTATGCGTCCGTTCTGCTTGTACAGGAATGGCCTTTCGTACGAAATGAAGCCGTTCATGATAAGGAGGGTTTTATATACCGTTCCCCATGTGTTTTCCAGCACGAATGATTCGCCTATACCATTTCCGGGAACACCTTCCACCCATGGCGTCTCTGAATCCATATCGCAAAGATTTGTCACCGGATATTCCTTTCCGCCTTTTTCAACAAGATGTGATGACTCTTCTTTGTAGGTTCTCCCTGACAATTCAAGCCAGCGAGGTTCTATAATCATGTAGGAAGAATTAACTCCCTGTGTAATGGCAGCAGCCTGGATTCCCAAATCCCTAGTATTACACACAAGAAAAAGCATCTTGTCATCTGGATTCACATCCTGCCCATGATAAAGATTTGCTTCTAAAAACTCTTTGGGGAAAGGCTTTTCCATTTTAATAAAAGGCATGCCGTCTATATGCGTAAACTGATAGTTAACTTCAAATGGCATTCCATCTTCACCAGAATCTTCTCCAATTCTGTATATTATTTTCCCATCTGATATAGTAATTCCATGAAATGTACAATAAACTTCTGTCCTGTAATAATCATCAATAGAAAACCCCTTTTCCACAAGAGGCATTGGCTCAAGGTTTTCTTTTTCACTTGGAATTACATAGTCAGGATCATCTCTTGTAAAGAAAGAATCAAAGAAGGCAGAGTCCTTGTAAACATAGGCCCCTTTTCTGCCGCCATCGGCATAATCATTGTCATACTCAATAACACACGGTTCTCCTTTGGGAAAGAGATAGTCTATAACCGCCTGCTGCTTCTCTGGAGGACATTCCGATTCTACGAAATCGATCTTACCAACTTCGGGTGGATCAAGGATTATGCGGCGGTTGCTTTTTCCATCATTTCCACAAGAATAATGGCAGACTCCGACTGCAAAGTGATTTTGGAGTCCATAAGGTGGCAAAAGATAATATTTCTTAGTATATTTTAACCCGTCCTCCAAAGCAAAACGTGTTTTTCCATCAGAACTTACCCATCGAGAAGGAAAGCCCACGGGAAAAGTCTTGTATAATGATTCATTTTCATCTGTAACAGACTCGATTTCATTTGTAACAGAGATTGATTTGGATGCCTTTATCTCCTCTGGCTTCTTTTCCTTGCATGATATAAAAAGCAAAACAGCACTAATAAGAAAACCTAGAATAATTTTTTTCATTATGTACTCACCTCTTGTTGTTTGGATGAATTCTTACAGCCTTTAAATCTCTGATGAACCAGACTATAAAACACAAAAACATCGGAAAGTATAGCATTATTCCGAAAGCAGCTAAACCACTGTCACCAATATCATTTAACCCTAAATACAACAGTACAATAGTTTGGAAGGTAAAAAGCAGAAGAAACAGTATGTCAGAGAACAGCTTAATTAACGATACTGTTTTTTCATCAAAAAAGAAGGATGTCACAATGGCAATTAGATATAAGAGTAACATAAAAGGGAAAATTACTGGATTAAAGATCACATCCAACAAAAACAAATCCCTCCCAATCAACGAAAATTCAAAAAAATAAACAAGAGAAATAACCAAGAATCTTACCAAAAACCATACAGATACTTTTTTTGACAACACATCAGCTCCTTTTTTATTTCACATTCTATTTTCTACTTACAACCCAGGTTTTATCTCTTTATTCTTTTATAATTTCTGATATCTTTTACGAGCCAAACAATAAAAAGAATCACCATAGGTAAATATAATATCAGTGAAAAAAATCCGAAGACAGCTTCTCCTTTGTCTGATGACTCACCAATCTCTTTAAGCAGATTTACTATTTCCAATGGGAAAAGAACTAGGAAAATGATATTTGATGAAATTCTTAAAACAGCGCCTTTCCCTTCTGAAACTTTAGTTGATATTATTAAAAGAATAAGATAAAGTATCAAGACAGGAATAAAAACAGGATAATAGAAAAATATTGTACCCAAAGGCCAAATCATACATCTCATGAAATACCATAAAGCGATTATCACAAACCGAAGAAATAAAAGAAAATTTTTATCCGACATACTTCACCTCTTATCCTCCAGTTAGCTACCCTGTATTATGATTTTTGTCACAACATCATTTTCCAATAGATAAGATATTGTCATCATTCCTTCTGCCAATGCATTCCCCTTGTTTAATGAAATACATTCATTCGATTTTGAAAGAACCATACAAGGAGGTTCTTTTTCTGATACGACTTCAAATTTATTTGTCTCATAATTTTTCACTTTAATAATACAATCACTTTCATAAGCTTCCATTATTTTCTCAGCAGAATCTCCAACCTTTATTCCCCGTTTTGTTGAATAACGAGGATCTTCTGTTCCAATTGTAACAAGCACTCCTGTTTTATCAACCCACTGGACAGAGACCCCTTCATTTTCAATGATACACCAGGCAAGCTCTTCAAATCCATCTTTAACATAATTGCTAAATTCATAATCGCTTATATCATACCCTTCGACATTTCTTATATTATGATAGATACAGAAATTTCTTGTTTCATCATGCAGAGAAAATTCCAATGTAAACTTGTCATCATAAAGACTGTCATCCTCATAAATTTTCTCCTGCCTGTCTAATCTTTCTTTAACCTGCTTCATATATTCCGTTTGTTTAAGAGGATGCCAGTCCTTATATAGAAATGTTCGATCCAAGTCGGGATAGACATCTTCTTCCGTCGGATTGAGTTTTGGTTTTATTTCTTTTTCTATAACTGGTGCAGGGATTTCTATTTCTTCGTTTATAAGTGCTGATTGTGATGTCTCAGCAACTTCCGGATCATTTGGCATCTCTTTGTCAGGATTGTTCTTATTACAAGAAACAATCATAAAGAAAACCAGATAGAAGATAGAAAATATTATTTTATTTTTCCTCATATTGCACCCTCATCTGTTTTATCCTAAAACTTATAGCCGATGAAGAGGGCCTTTAAATCCGCCTTACCCGTAATGCCCAGCACGGAATAGATGTGGGCCAGGTCCTTTTTAATGGCGCTTTCGCTTACGTTGTGGTTGATTGCCAGGGCCTTGATTGTGGTGTTGTTCAAGACGATTTCCTTTATGCAGTCTTTCTGGCGGTCTGAAAGCTTGTAATCGTCCAGGGAAACCGCACCCGATTCCTTTTTGTCGTAGGCATGGCGGAACAAAAGGTTAAGGCAGCCGATTGTACATACGGAAAAGAGTGTGATTCCGACATATTCAAAAAACGATTTTGCCCCGTACGGAATTACAAGGGCCAGCTTGATGATTTCGATTGCAAGGTAGATTATGACCCGAAGCCGGGATGAAATCCTGTTTTCAAAAAGAAGGATTACCATAAGGATTGAAGAGACAAACAGTGCCGTGTAGATTCTTCCGGTATAGAGGTTTGAGAAAACAAGAACTTCAAGTCCGATGTAATAGAACAGATGGTTCCTGTGCATAAAGAAAGTGAGGATGAACATTACAAGCGCAATTCCGTATGCAAGGTATGAAACAAGGCTTGAAAACGGCATGATGCTCTGCTCATAGGAAAAACCGGTAAAATAATTCAGGAACAGCATGGTCAGAATGTAAACGCAGCCGATTATCGCCATGAGACGGAATGGTTTGTCCAAAATCTTTTTCACATCTTTCTCCTACATCAGCAGTTACGGGATATCCAAAAAGAAGAATTGGTCATTGCCGGACATGATCCGGCAATCTATAAAACAACACTGTAGATTATCGGATCAAGTCCGATAATGACTAAATCTTACCTGATATTAACAGTTTTCCAACTTATTGGACATCACGATATCATATCATATTTCCTAGTTTAATTGAAGTAATCATAGATTGCATTGTAGATTGAATCCTCACCGTTTATCAAGTCATCGAAATTTTCCTGAACCTCAATGTCGGGCATGGTTCCTCGATATGGGTCATCACTTCTGGTCTTGATTTGCTCAAGATTGTCCTCCCAAATGGGGAAAATGAAAATACAATTCAATTTTGTTAATTCATAATTAAATCCATTTGTATAATTGAACACAGATTCTCCGGTCTCTCCTCCAAATATCTTTACATCAGGAAACAGTTCCATACAAAGATTCAAAAACCAGCAGCCCGCAGAATAGGTTCGGCCTGTAATAATGACTGCAATATTGTATTTTAAAAGTTCATCCAGGTTTTCTTTAAAGAGCTTTCTAAACTCATCAATGACATATCCATTTCCCCCCGGATTATAACGCACATCAAAAACTATCGTGTCATAGGAATTGGTGTGAAGCTCATTCATCATGTCGGAAACAAGCTGACTCAACGGATAGTTTTCTTCAAACTCAGTTTTATTAAACGGAATGTAAACAGTCTTTTTCTCTGGCACGGCTTTTACAGAATAATATCCATGATCCCTCATATAATTCCATACATTGTCCGCTTCTGGAGCCAGTCTTTCAAACTTCGTCTTTCTTGTATCAATAAGTTTAAAGGCCTTTTTTACCACAGTTCCATCCGGAGACTGCAAGGTAAAACTGATTTTATCATGATTCAAAAGACCCGCAAATTTCAGATGGTAATAATATAAAGGATATTCCAGCAAATAGTTTTTGCCACTTTCGGTTTCATAGGGCATATATTGGGAAAGTTTATCCAGTGCTTCTTTTACGGGAAGTCCGTTTATTTCTGTTATTTTCCAGCCCAAATACTTGCTGTATTTTTTTGCGGCAGTTGAAATGTGATATCCATCCCCAAAGAGCAAGGCAGCAAATGGAGCGGCAAGGTAATCCTCTTTTTCTTCCTGCTTGGCATTCAACCCCAGATGAGCTACATGATAACCACTTTGAATTTTCTTAATCCGGTAAATTGCTTCCATTCGGTCTACTTTTCCGTCAAGAATATCCTGCTTTAATTCTTCAAACGGTGCCGGATCATATAAAAATCTCATTGAAGAATAGGAAGACATGTCAGACTGAATGCGCAAAACATCATAATACCAGTCCGGCGTGCCAACCTCTTCCTCTTGTTTTTTACAGGAGGCCGCCATGATAGACAGCACCATTGAAACAACTGCTATAATCCGTAATCTTTTCATAATAACCTCCTGTAGTGTAGATTGCCGGATCAAGTCCGGCAATGACATTATTTCTTTGCGATTTCTGAGATGCTTGTTACGACACCTGCAAGATTCTGTAAGTCAGACGGAACGATAATCTTTGTTGCCTGACCGTTGGCTGCCTTTTCAAATGCTTCCAGGCTGCGGAGCTTGAGAACTGCACTGTCCATTCCGGCTTCCTTGAGCATCTTGAGACCTTCTGCCTTTGCCTGCTGAACCTCGCGGATTGCCTCTGCCTCACCTTTTGCCTTCTGGATTGCTGATTCCTTCTGTGCCTCTGCCTGAAGAATCATTGCCTGCTTTTCTCCTTCTGCCTCAAGAATTGCTGACTGCTTGTGTCCTTCTGCAATAAGAATCTGCTCACGGCGCTCACGTTCTGCCTTCATCTGCTTTTCCATTGCCTCGCGGATTGCCTGTGGCGGCTCAATGTTCTTTACTTCCACACGGTTTACCTTGATTCCCCACGGGTCGGTTGCCTCGTCAAGGATTGCGCGCATCTTTGTGTTGATTACGTCACGGCTTGTAAGGGATTCGTCAAGTTCAAGCTCACCGATGATGTTACGGAGTGTTGTGGCAGACAGGTTCTCCAGGGCGCTGATTGGTTTTTCAACACCATAGGTATAGAGTTTTGGATCTGTAATCTGGAAATAGACGACGGTATCAATCATCATGGTTACGTTGTCTTTTGTGATTACAGGCTGCGGCGGGAAATCGAAAACCTTTTCCTTGAGGGAGACCTTTTTGGCGATGCGGTCGATAAGCGGCATCTTTACATGAAGGCCTACGTTCCAGGTTGAATGATATGCTCCAAGACGTTCAAGTACATAAGCGTTTGACTGTGGAACAATCCTGATGTTTGTAATGATCAGAACCAAAAACAAAACAATAATGGCAATAATTACGTAAATCATCATATACTATATCTCCTTTACATAAGCCGTAACACCGGCAATTTCTTCTACAATGCACTTGCTGCCTTCTTCCAGAGACGCTTCCCCTTTTGTGGCTGCAGTCCATTCCATACCATTGATTTTTATTGAACCTTTATCCAGCGAAGTGATTTTTTTCGTCACAACCGCTACCTGTCCGATTACCCGCTCGTAGTTCGTTGCAATCTTCTTTTGGTTCAGCTTTTTCTTTACAAATGGCCTCGTAAAGATGAGCAGAACCAGCGCAAGCACAACAAAGATGAACAGCTGGACGGAAAACGGAATTGGCGTGAATGCAAGGAAAACCATCACAAACGCACTGATTCCAAACCAAATGGTAGTAAGCGAGAGGGTAAGCGATTCAATTATCACGCAGATGATCGTGACCGCCACCCAAACCCACGGGATATTATTCTTTAGCACAGAAATAATACCATCCATAAGCCTTACCTCCAACTCAAACTCTAAAACGGATTTCCTCCGCTTCAAGTCCAATATACGGCAAGATGCCCATGGGCGCAAGAGTATCTTTGGTTACTTTTGGGGTGACTTTTGTTACCGTGGGGGAAATGAACCTTCCCCGCTCATTTCCCCATCATTACATCATTGTGGCCATATAAACCGGAAGATAGATTATGCCATCCGCTTCCTTTAGATCCAATGTATGCAGAACACAACAGGCATCTACAAATTCTGCATATTTTGCCTTAAACTTTTTCAGGGAAGAAATCGTGTACCGCTTTGCAGATTTTACTTCGATTCCCTGAATGTTGTGCCGGGACGTAATCTTGTTTTTTGTAATCAGAAAATCTATTTCCATTCTGGAAGAAGAGTCCTCGTTGTCAGCCTTTGAAAAAAAATAAAGCTTATGACCGTTTGCAACAAGCATTTGGGCAACGATGTTTTCAAAAATCATTCCTTCGTTTAATTCAAGTTTTCCGAAAAGCAGTTTTTTGTAAATTTCCTCACTAACAAGTCCGTTTTCATCAAACGCATGGCTTATTAAAAGTCCTGTGTCTGCCATGTAACATTTTAATGTAGTTCGCGTCATATTCAGCTTTAGGGCAACATTCGGTTCGTCTGCATTATAACAGACATTCACGATTCTTGAATCTTTTAGCCACATGAACGCATCATCATAATCGCGCATTCTGGCATTTTTTTTAAGGGAACTAAGCTTGAACTTTTTTTCGTGCTTTGAAAGCTGGGCTGGAATCTCATCAAAGATAGCTTCGGCTTTCAGTTCAGATCCTTTTGCATGCTTTTGAATGTCGTTACGGTAAAGTTCCAGAATCTCTCGCTTAATCTGGTCAACCCTTTCAAAGTTTTTAGATGCCACATACTCCTTTACGGCCTGTGGCATTCCCCCGACAATCAGATAAAGACGGAACAAATCCATCGCCTTTCTGTGCAAAGCCTGTCCCAGGGGAACTCTCTTTTCAAAACAATCTTTTATAAAAGGAAACAATGTGTCATTCCCGATTGCTAGAAGAAATTCCTCAAAATCCATCGGGTTCAATCTCAAATGCCGCTCTTCCGATGGGATCAGAATGTCCTGCGTGTTTTTTTTAATGGAAAGAAGAGAACCTGTTTCAATAAAATCATAACGGCCATCCGCAATAAGATATTTTATTGCAGCCCTTGCCCTTGGAAAAAACTGGACCTCATCAAAAATAAAAAGTGTGTTTCGCTCATGCAACGTTACCGAATAATAGGCAGAAAGTCGCATAAAAAGCGTATCTAAATCGGAAAGGTATTTTTCAAAAAGTTCTTTCACTTCATCAGGTGCCGTAAAAAAGTCTATGAGGATATATGACTCGTATTCATTTTTTGCGAATTCCTGTGCAAGGTAGCTTTTCCCAACACGGCGGGCACCATCAATCATAATGGCACAGCTCCCTTTTTCCTCATTCTTCCACTGCAAAAGATTCTGATACGCTTTCCGGTACATAGTTTACACCTTTTTGAGGTTAAAATTTGTCAAATTTTACACCTTTTTGACTTTATTATCGGTTAAAATATACACCTTTTTGAGATTATTGACAAGAACAAAAGTTGTATTGTCCCTATTGTTTTTCAATCTCCGCAATCAGCTTATCAAACTCATCCTTGCCTGAAAAGGAATCTTTCTTAAAGAATATGTACCTGGCGTTTGTAAATTCCAGAATGTAGAATTTGTCGTCTTCAATGTTACTAAGATAATCTTTTTTCAGATATCGGGTTGATGAACCCAGCTCATCTAGTTGAACATAATCATCTTCAATAACAGCAACGCTTTCACACTTGTCTATAGAAATGTCATATTTCTTTTCTATAACCTCAAGATTATTTCTGATGCTTTTTCGAACGCGGTATTCATCTATCCTTTTTTCAAAAATCAAAAAGCCAAGATCAACAAAAACATAGATAAGACCGAAAACTATACCGGCGTGGGCTAACGCATCGTTATAACCTCGAAAAAGCAAAAGAAATGAAATGGCAGCAAGTATAATTCCCATTACAATGCGTCTGATATAAATCCTACGGATTTTACGCTGCCGGTCCTGCATTATTCCGGAAAGATACATCATTTTCAATTCGGTTTCAATCTTTTCATCTTTTGTAAGAACTTCTTTTATTGTCATTTAATTACTCCACAAATCGAAAAAAAACGGGAACATCAGCTGCTGTTTACTACCGACGTTCCCGTGTTGTTGTTTAAACCAAGACTAAAGCGGCTTTAGTTTTTGGCTCCATCTTTTCCGGTTGAATTGGCGAGCTTGGCACCGATAAAGCTGTTCAGGAGGTTCTTGGGGTCAATTCCAAGGCTCTGGCCCAGGGCTTCTGAAATCTGGGTTACGTTCTTCATGATGTCGCCCTGAAGCTGTGATGAATCTCCTCCATACATGTAAATCTTGTCAACATTGGAATATGCGTTTCCTGCTGCCTCGGCAATTTTCGGGAGCTGTTCAAAGTAAAGCTTGAGTGCCTGGAGCTGCATGTCCTGTTTTGCGGCGTCACCGTACTTTGCCATGGCTTCTGCCTTTTTGTTAAGACCTTCTGCCTCTGCCTCAAGTTTTGCCTTGATTGCGGCGGCTTCGGCTTCTCCCTGTGCCTGGGTTGCCTCTGCAAGGGCCTTTTTACCGGCTGCCTCGTTCTCCATTGCCTGTTTTTCCGCTTCTGCCTGCCTTAGTTTTGTATATGCGTCTGCGTCGGCCTGCTTTTGAATCTCAAATGCATCTGCCTCTGCCTTCTTCTGCCTGCGGTAAAGGTCTGCGTCGGCCTGCTGCTGTGCGGCGTATTTGTCGGCTTCCGCTGTCTTCTTAACTTCCGCTTCAAGAGCCTTTTCCTTAATGGAAACGATCTTTTCCTTAAGTTCAATCTCCTTGTCCTGGCGGGCGATGTTCGCTTCGACTTCCTTTACTTCCTTGTCCTTGCGCTGTACCTCGGCTTCGATTGCCATGGCGGCATCTGCTTTTGCGGCTTCGGTGTCTGCCCTGGCCTTAAGGGAGGCCTTCTTGAGTGCAAGCTCATTCTGCTTTTGGGCAATCTCCAGTTCTGCGGCAACCCATGCGTCGTTGGCATCCTTGTCTGCCTGTGCCTGGGCGATTTTTACTTCTGCTTCTGCGGCGGCCTTTGCTTTGGCGGCATCCTTTGAAATGGAAACGGTGTTCTCAATACCAAGGTTGTTGATTACGCCATTGTCATCTTTAAAGTTCTGGATGTTGAACGTGGTAAGTTCAAGACCAAGATCCATCAGGTTGGGCTTTACGTTTTCCGCAACCTTTTCGGCAAGAACCTTTTTGTCTCCCTGAATCAAATCCTTGAGCTTTATCTGAGAGATGATTTCGCGGATGTTACCTTCAAGAACAGGTGTTACAACTGCGGCAATATCCTCTGTCGTGTATCCGATGAATTTGGCGGCGGCCTTCTTCATGATTTCGGGTTCCTGCGAGATTGCAATGTTGGCAACCGCATCTACCTTGATGTTGATGGCATCCTGCGTAGGAATTGAATCCTTGGATACAAAATCCACCTGAATGTTTTCCAGCGTCATATAGTCAATGCGCTGCAGGAAAGGAATTACGAAAATTGCCTTACCAGTTACCGTCTTGTTTCCAAACGGACCTACACGAATTCCAATCCTGTTTTTGGGTACCTTGCGATAAGAACAGAAAAAGAAAATCAAAACAAATACAGCTGCTGCAATAATCAAATATAACTGCATGAGATGCCTCCACTTTTGTTATTTTAAAAACAGTATAACACCCAGATAATGATATTTCAATAGTCCTACAGGCTCCGTCACTATAACCATGAAAAAAGCCTGCTGAGCAAGCGCCAGAACAACGCACGGATAAGATGACGCGCTATAAAGACGATGGCGATGCCAAGACATGCGCCCCTTACCGACTTGAGCACGAAATAACCGATTGCGGCCCCAAGAGGAAGGAAGATGAAACCCGTCCTGAATGCAACCGAACGGAAAAACAGCTGGATTACAAACAGGCCAAGGCTGATTCCCGTCAGAATGTAAAGCGCCATGTCCCAATGGAAATTGTAGGCAACAATTGCAGCAACCGAAATCGACATGAAGAAAACATAATTCAATGACATAAGGCAACCAAAGGCGTTCCCTATCGTTTCTTCCGTTTTATCCGTTGCCCTTGCCACTTCATCAAGCGCAGGATTACGGCTGTCCTTGTCTATCCTTGAGCCGCACTCAGGGCACACAAGAGAATCCAGATCCTTCATGCTCTTTATGGTAAAATCAAAATCCTTACGGCAGTTCGTGCAATATTTTATCAACTCTTCCAGCCCCTTGTTAAAGATAAGGAAAGTTTACCACAATATCAGCTAAAAGGCAAATCTCCCGTGTTTCCGAATTGAATCAAATCCTCGGTGATTGTGGAGCCTGATGCAAAAACCGATGCCCTTGTGATTACGTTCTTAAGTTCCCTGATGTTGCCCGGCCAGTTGTAGGAGCACAGCTTGTCCACCGCAAGCGAGTCGATTTTCTTGTTGCATGCTCCGGCAAACAGGACGGCCAGCCCCGGAATGTCCTGCTTGTGTGCGCGTAATGGAGGCACTTCTATCGTGAACATGTTTATCCTGTAAAAAAGGTCCTGACGGAATTTACCTTTCCTGACCAGATCTGTGAGCTTTGCGTTTGTTGCGAAAATAAGCCTTGTGTTGAATTTCTGATCCTGAATTGAACCGACACGCCTGCAGTTTCCCGTCTCTATCACACGGAGCAGCTTTGCCTGAAGGCTCACGTCCAGATCCGCTATCTCGTCCAGAAAAAGGGTTCCGTTATTTGCCTGCTCAAACAAACCGGAATTATCTGTTGCACCGGTAAACGCACCCTTATTCGTTCCAAATAAAGTGCTTTCAAGGAATTCCTTATGAATCTCCGCCATGTTCAGATGTATCAGGGGAGATTTTTTGCGCTGTGACATTTGATGAATATAATTCGCCGCCCAGGATTTTCCTACACCCGACTCACCCAAGAGCAAAACCGGCACATCACACGAAGCCGCCTTTGCAATCTCCGCAAGGAACTCGCACGTTTCCCGGAACCTTTCGTCTGCCCTGCGCAAATCCGACGGGACATCCAGCGAAACATGAGTCGAAATCAACAGCGACAAGAGGTTCTTTCCGTCACAGACAGAAATGAACTTTGCCTTTGGACAATTTAATTTTACAAAACAAGAAGGATTTTTTCCGGCATAAACAAATATCAGCCGTGTTCCATACTTTTCCTGAACAAGAGAATACAGACCCAAACGAGTAATATCGTCGAAATCATCAAGCCCAGCAAGAACAGCAACAACATTTTGATTTTCAAGTTCAGTCTGAATTGTATGCAAATCCACCTTGCCCAATTCAAATTCAAATCCTAACTGACTGTGGCACCAGGACTCCAGTTCCACAGACGAGAATAGAGTTAAAATTTTATTGACCTTCACTTAAAACTTTATGAACTTAATCCTTTTTAAACAGCCTGTACCAAAGCAAAAGAATCTTATACTTAATATACGGAAATACTAGGAAAACCTTTAACGGATTATGTGATATTTCAGTCCAGATTTCTTTTCCCTTGTCGAATGTTTTTTCGGGAACACGGGTCTTGCGGTCACCAAAGATGCCGATTACATCACGTGAATACAGGAATATGCTTGATGAAAATGAATTGCGCCTGTTGTATGCCCAGCAGTCCTTTTCCCTTATGCCCTCGCTTACAAGAACAAGGGAAGGTGAAGCCTTGTAGATTGCCTGAACGATGTCGCCTTCAACAGACTTTGGATAATAGCCCACATAACGTCCCACTATCTGCAGTGTCTTGAACGTGCTGCGGACATTTTTTTCTGCGGCCATGAGCGTCTTTTTCCTTCCGCCCAAAAGGTAAAGTGACTTAAGGTGAGACTCAAGTATGCTGAGTATGTTGATTATCGCCGTGAACGGATTGTAGCGTACGGGAACCTGTGTCTTAAGGAATCTGGCTCCCTTAAGGATGCTCTTTGATATCGGTAAAATCAAGTCGGCATTCTGGATGCACTGATAATAATCCTTCTTTCTTCTTGCACGGAGCAAATCCCATACAGACAAAAATACAATCTGCTTGGTACCCGGTTTTGCAATCAAGTCAAGGATTACTTCTTCCAGATTCTGTTCCTCTACTAAATCAACAGGAATATCAAGCACTTTTATTCTTTGAACTTCCATAATTCTTTCTCCACAAGAGCGTTCTGTAAAACCGCCGTTCCGTAAACAGCCGCCGTCTCACAACGCAGTATATTTGTAGCAAAGTGAACGGGAACTATCCCCCTACCCTGCATGTATTCAATTTCGTCCGATGCAATGCCGCCTTCCGCACCGACAAACAAGGCCGCCTTATCTTTTCCTTCCATGGCACCTACCGCATCGCCAAGAGTTTTTGTTCCCCCGGTCTGCTCATACAGCACGATGCCATAAAGGTTTTCTTCCGCCATCATGTCCACGGCAGCCTTTAGGTCAACACAGGGGAGCACTTTGGTTTGCACCGCGGATCCGCTTTGTTCCCTGGCCTCGCTTATGATTCTGGACCAACGGTCATCTGCCTTTTTCCTGGCGGACTCTACTGCCCCCCGCTGACAGAATTTTCCTTCCACCGGCACAATGAACGACACGCCGCACTCGGTTGCCTGACGAATTATTATATCCATCTTAGGAGGCTTGGCCACAAACTGAAAAAGCCAAATCTCCGGAAGCTGAACCGTATTTTTTTTGCCATCAGGATCAGAAGAGACGATATCCCCCGCCACCTGAAGCAGGACAGTTTTCTTTGAGCCGTCCACCCGGGCAACAGTCATCGGCTGAAGGACTCCGCTTTGTGGAAGCCTTGCATAAACCATGTCGCCCGCCTTTACACGCAGAACTTCCGCAAGGTGATGTGCCTTATTTCCCTTGACAAGAATGCAGCCGTCACCATCCGGTTCAAGCTCCGAAAGAAACTGCCTCATAGACTATTTGCCGCTTTCCTTTGCAGCCTTTTCATTTGACGCCTTTTCTTTTTCAGCCTCTGCCTCAAGTTCCTTAAGGGTCTTGGTATTCTTCATCAGTTTTGAAAAATCTTCTTCCTTAAGAATCCTGAGCGCCTCGTTCAGCTGAATGTCATAGTCAAGATCATAAAGGCGTGCCGGTTGGGTGCGGTCATACTCATTGCGGATGAGTTTGCGGATTACACGCTTGTCAAACGGATACTTCTTGTAAAGTTCCTCCGCATAAGAGCTTATGTCTTTTTCGGTCATGTTCGGATGGTTTTCCACGTAAGGGGCAATGACGTCAGCCTTCATCAATTCCGCATAGGCCTTTTCCTCATCTTCCGTGAACTCCTCGTATGAAACCTGTTTGTCCGGCTTAATTCCAACCTTGTCGATATTCGTGTCGCTTGGTGAATAGTACCTTGCAACCGTAATCTTAAATCCGTCTTCGCTTACAAGATTGCTCGGAATCTGAACGCTTCCCTTTCCGTAAGTCTTCTCACCCACGAGGTATGCTTTCTTCGTGTCCTTTAACGCACCGCTCAAAATCTCTGAGGCAGATGCAGTGGCACCGTTGATCAGCACTATGGTCGGTATGTCCTTGACCGTGGTCTTGCTCTTTTTTGCAAAGTAAACCGCATTCTCATATGAAAGCCGGCTCTTTGTGGAAACGATGACTCCCTTGTCTATGAACTTGTCCGCTATGTCAACTGCCGCTGTCAAAAGGCCTCCGCCGTTGTTGCGCAGGTCTATTACAAGGGCCTTGTATCCTGACTTTGTTAAGCTGTCGATTGCTTCCTGGAAACGTTTTGCCGTAGTGCTTGAAAATTCCGTTACCCTTATGTATCCGGTTGTTCCGATCATGCCGTATTTTACCGTTGGATTTTCGATTATGGCACGAACCAGCTCCACCTCAAATTCCATGGTTTTTCCACGGCGGATCTTTACCTTTACCTTGGTTCCCACAACACCCCTAAGGCGGTCAAGAACTTCGTTCATGGTAATGGAAGCGGTATCAACTCCGTCTATCTCGACGATAAGGTCACCCGCACGGATTCCTGCCATCGCTCCCGGAGAATTGTCTATAGGCTGGGACACCTCCACATAGGCCGGTTTTTCCGGAGTACTTTCCGTAGGCTTGGTTATAGAAAGTCCGACTCCACCAAACGAACCGACTGTTGTATCCTGCAGGCTTCTCCATTCATCCTTGGGCATATAGACTGAATACGGATCATTCAATGCCTGGAGCATACCCTTTATCGCGCCCTGATACAAAACCTCCGGATCAACTTCCTCGACATAGTTATCCTGAATGTAATAGAACAGGGAATTGATTATGTCAGAGTACAGCTTTTCCTTCTCTGCATTAGGCCGGGCTGTTGCAGACGGTGACTGAGCAAAACACTGAGACGTTGCTATCGTCAAAAGAAAAATCAAGATCTCAGAGACAACAGTATGTTTTAGTGACTTAGAAAAAATTTTATTCATTCTTTTATTTTACGTTGTTTTTTATCTCTATGCAAGGGTTGGTTTTAGTTGTATAATGAAAAATATGCAGATTATACCAATTGCCAGCGGAAAAGGTGGCGTGGGAAAAAGTCTTCTCAGTGCGAACCTTGCTATCGCTTTAGGACAAGCAGGAAAGAAAGTTCTTCTTGCAGATTTAGATTTAGGTGCCTCTAATTTACATCTGGTCATCGGTCAGACTGCCCCCAAAACCGGCATTGGCACATATTTAACGGGTCAGACACCTTTTCAGGACACAATCCAGCCCACAGACTACGAGAACGTATGGTTCATAGCCGGCGATTCCGAGATTCCAGGGCTGACCTCACTGCGTGCAAGCAAGAAAAACGAACTTATACGTCAGTTTCTGGCCCAAGACTATGATTACCTCATCCTTGACCTTGGAGCGGGCTCCCACCTGACGATTCTTGACATGTTCCTGCTTTCTCCACAGGGAATCATCGTAAGCGCCCCAACCGTAACTGCAACACTCAACGGATACCTTTTCCTCAAGAACCTTGTCTTCCGCATGATGTACAATACCTTCAAGAACGGTACTCCGGCCCACAGCTATCTGGAAACCCTCAAAAAGGACTCATCATCCCTGCAGAGGCTCTACATCCCAAGGCTGGTGGATGCGCTGGAGAAGGTTGACCCGGAAAACACGGCACTTTTCCGCTCCAGAATGGCAGAATTCCACCCGCGTCTTGTGCTGAACATGATAGATGACCCGAAAGACGCCGACAGGGCAAACAAAATACGCCGCTCATGTGCGGAATTCCTTGGCCTTAACCTTGAGCATCTTGGCGTAATGTACCGCGACACCCTTCAGGACAAGGCACTGGCCTCAAGGCTGCCCATAATCATCTACAAGCCCCAATCCCTCGTATCCCAGGGAATATACCGCATAGCCGAGAAAATCCTTCATTCAGAGACAATCACCTTTGACAAGGATTATGACATCACCCAGGCCAGCGAAACCTCGTTCCAGATTGCAACAGAAGAGGCGGGAGAGGATTTTACCCAAAAGATGGCCTATGTTCAGGAGCTTATGGGAAGCGGAACCTTTACCCCGGGAGAACTTGCAGAGACAATCAAGCAGCAGCAGTATGAGATTACCCAGCTTAAAACCGAAAACCTTTTCTTAAAGAAAAAGCTGGTGGAAGCCGCAAGACAGGGTTTCAAGATTTGAATTGAGATAAAAAAATAGAAGGAATAAAAATGAACGGTTTACTTTATATTGAATATCCCAAATGGATTCATCCGGAGCTGTTTCCTGGTGTTCCAGTGCTGGGACTTATACGCTGGTACGGGCTCATGTACATCTTTGCATTTGCCACGGCCTTCTTAATCCTGAAAAAACAATATAAAAACGGCGAGCTGGACACTCCTGACAGGAAAACCTCAGAGGACGATGTCTTCAGCTTTATAGCATGGGGCATAGTAGGACTCATACTTGGCGCAAGGATTTTCTCCACACTGGTCTACGACACAAGCGGACTTTACTGGAAAAAACCCTGGCTCATCTTCTGGCCATTTGACCCGAATACAAAGCAGTTTACGGGCCTTGCAGGCATGAGTTACCACGGAGGCTTCATAGGAGGCCTTCTTGCCATGATAATCTGGTGCCGTGTCCACAAGAGGCCCATGTGGAAATGGATAGATGCCATGGGTGTCGCAATTCCCCTGGGATTCACATTCGGACGCATAGGAAACTTCATGAACGGCGAGCTCTACGGACGCATCACGACAATGCCTTGGGGCATGATTTTCCCGAATTCAGAAAGATTCTCCTCAAGTTTGGACTGGGTTCAGGAGATTATGACAAAGGTCGGCATGGACATTTCATCCGCTGAGCCACTTGTATACCTTCCGCGACATCCAAGCCAGCTTTATGAGGCCCTGTTTGAGGGAATAGTCCTGTGGGTCATCCTCTGGAACCTGCGCAAGATCAAGCCTTTTGACGGATTTATCGCCTCCTGCTATTCCATCGGCTACGGCATTTTCCGCTTTGTAATCGAATATTTCCGCGAACCAGATGCAGACTTGGGCTTCAGGATCTCCATGGGTGGCGGCAACGAGCAGATTGCACTCAACACCTCCCTCCTGAACATAAGCACCGGACAGATTTTCTGCTTTGTAATGATACTCGCCGGCCTTGTGATGATGTTCCTGACCTGGAGGCTAAGCAAAAAACAAAAGAACGGCCAGATTCAAAAACAATGATGTCAATGTCCCGTAAGCAATGCGGGCATGAATCGGGACTTTATTTTTTGAATTACTTGATATATAATTATTTATGGAGGATTTTATGAAGAAACTATTGATTGCCGCTGCAATGGTCGCACTTACCGGCCTAGCCTTTGCATTTGACACCGAGGATTTTACCCTTTCCGGTTCTCTTTCTAAATACACCCGCACAGATTACACAATCGTAAGCAAATTCGGCACCACATACCGCTCTGCATCCGTAAAATACGTGCATAACTTTGACACCCTTGGGCGTGAAACCGAATGCTTGGGATATAACTCCAAAGACGCATTGGTCGACAAAATCACATACAGCTATAATTCAGCAGGAAAACTTGAGGGATCTTTATTCGCAAACGCCGAGGGAAAGAAACTCTGGAGCACAAAAGTTGAATACGACGCATCAGGCCGCATAAGCTCAGAATCTGAATTTGACCAGGAAGACAAGCTTGCCGGAAAAACCATATTTGAGTACAACGACAAGGATGTTGCCAAGGGAAAAGACACCAAGGTAACGGAATCCTACTACGACGGCGACGGAAAACTCCTGACACGCACCATCTCCACCAGGGACAAGCAGGGAAAGGTCACGGAATCATGCCGCTATTACGGTGACGGAAGCCTGGATCAAAAGGATCTCTACACCTACCAGGACAACAAGCTCACCCAGATTGAATATGTGGAAAGCGACGGAAAAACCCATTCACGCCATGTTTACCGCTATGATACCAAGGGGTTCCTCTCAGAAATTCAGGTTTACAACTCTAACAATGTATTGTATCAGAGGGAAATCTACAAGCCAGACGCTCAGGGAAACCCGACTACAATCAGCGTTTACGCAGTTTCCGAGAAATTCGGCGGCACAGTATCTGAATTGCAGACTCAGTCCGGATTTACATACACATACCGCTAAAAAACAGCAGTTTCAGCCTTGAACAAGCATGGGCATCCCTGAAAATTCACTGTAAAAAGAGATTTTGGGGATGCCCTATTTAGATTCAACTTTTTTTCTCCGATATAAGAAAACGAGGTAGATATGAAATCAATAGGAATTAAGCTTGCAGATGGTTCCTTTTATCCTATTATCAGGGAAGGCAGCGAAGAAACTAAAACTCTGGATGTAACAACCGTAAAAGACAACCAGACCACCGTACAGATTGATTTATACAGCTCGGAATCCGACAGCATGGCTGATGCCCAGTATGTAGACAGCCTTGAAATCACACATTTAAATCCTCACCCCAACGGAGAGCCCAACCTTCATCTTGAGGTAAGCCTGGACAAGGACAACAAGCTGCGTGCAAACGTCATTGACCCGGAAACAGGCCTTTCAAGCACCACAAAAGTAACGCTTGTCTCACGCACAGAGGCAGAACGCAATAATCCCGCCAATTTTTCCATTGGAGACCAGGACACCGTCTCTCAGATGGCGGACACCACAAATAAAGAAGACTTTAATTTTGACAACCTTTCAAGCTCCGACAATCCGCTTGAGGCACAGGTTTCAGATGAATTTGTAAGCGACGACCAGGTTTTTGCCCCGGACAACATGATGGCAGACAAACCCGTAACCGACGACGACCTCTTCATCTCACCGACATTCCCGGAAGCCGATGAACCCAAGGCCAACATCAGCGGAGATGAAATCAAGGACATAGATGACATTATCGTGGACAACGACGGAACAAAATTCTCGTTTACCGAAGAACCAGCTCCGGAAAACACGGATGACATTGAGGTAGAGGAACCGTTTGAGGGAATCACCGCAGACAATTTCGTAACGATAGAGGGAACAACCGGAGAAAACGGATTTGAACTCCCGGAAGACATAGACACAATCATGCCGCCGGATACGTCAGCTCAGGAGGCCCCAACAGAGGAAACAGTTTCCGATGATGACATTGCCCCCACCTCAATTACAGATGATTTCCCGGAAGATGAGGAAAGCGAGGGTGCATTCGACCTTGATGCAGACAATTTCCTTACCATCGACGGCAGCGAGCACACAGGCGAAAACGGATTTGAAGTTCCCCCTGAACTGATAAGCTCAGACCTTTATGATGACCCGGCAAACCCACCAAAAGAAGACATCTCTGAAGCACTTTCTGATGTAGACAGCGATATCAAAACCGAGGAAAGCAAGGATGAGACAAACTACGACCTTCCTGATTTTGACGACATAGAGACGGACACCTCAAACGTTACCATAGAGGCCGCAGTTCCACCTGTAGACGTTGACATCCAGGAGGAAACACCGGAAGACAACGAGCAGACAATAGCAGAAGAGGCGGCAGCGTTTGACATTGATGCCCCGCGAGAAACCATAGAACCGACAGTTCATCAGACCAACCTTACAGAAGATCTCCCGGACTTTGGGGAAGTTGACCTGACCACATCCGATGATGATATAGATCTTCCTGATTTTGATGATTTGCCGGAAACCCCACAGAGTACAAGGGATGCCATAAGGAGTGAGCTTCCTGATTTTGAAAGCCCATGGCAGACATCGACGGAGCCTGTAACCAGATCTTCTTCAATTCCTAACTTTGAGCTTCCCGATTTTGACGATTCACCGGCATTAAATGATGATTCATTCCCGATTTCATCCAGCACAAACGATGACAGTGCATTTGGTGATGACTTCTTTGATGATGCCGACACGGATTACAAGAAGGCAAAGGACCGCGAGAAATTTGAAGAGGAAACAGAACAGGGCAAGGGAAAGAACAAGCGCTATGCCCTCATCTGCCTGATCTGCACGATTATCTGCCTTATCATTGTCGGACTCATTCTATTTATCTTCCCGACAAAGCTCAATCTGTTTAAGAAGAATAACCAGACACAAATCGCAACATACAGCAGCACTGTAAGCTCAAGCACAGAAAACAATTCGGTAACCAGCTCTGACACGACAGCCAGCAGCTCAACAGACACAACAAGCTCTGATACCCAGACAGAAAAAGTTGTCCCGAATACAACCGCAGACAAGAACAGCTCAACAGACAGCACCGAAACAAAGCCTGCGGAAACCGGAACAAGCGTACAAAAGACCGAACAGGCTGTATCCAAGGACGAAAGCCAAAGCAAGAACAACGTTCAGCCGGAAGCCATAAAGGGAAAAGAGGACACCATCGTCATTGCCACAACACCATCTGCTGTGGTCCCGACACGCCCGGAAAAAAGCGGAAATGTCCCTGCGGATATCCGTTACCAGGTTGTATGGGGTGACACTCTCTGGGACATCTCAAACGCATATTACAAGAACCCATGGCGTTATCCTCGAATCGCTGAATACAACAGCATAAAAAATCCGGACTTCATCCGCTCTGGCCAGATTCTCTTGATACCTGCGGAGTAACATTGATCAGATCAATTATCAACGGACCGCTGTATTCTATTGCCCTCATCGTTCTGCTTGCATTACCAGTGTCTTCATGTGCACGTACTGCAAAGACAGACAGCAAATATGGCCCGGATGCCCTGTATTTTGAGGCACTCCAAAAGATTCAGACAGATGAATACAACGATGCCGTTACGCTCCTGAAAAAATCCGTCAAGAATTCCAATCCATTTGTCGCAAAACTGTCCGCACAGACTCTTGTAGAGATAAGCAAGGATTCCCTTGGAGCCGCAAAGGACCTGTACGAAAAATTTCCCGACGAGGACTCACTGGAGATATACCTTGAGGAACTGATCAGGGAGGAAAAATACGACGACATACTCAAGCTCACAGAGGAAACAGACAAAGAGGAAGCTTCCGACAATGTGATTTATTGCAGGATCAGCGCGCTTCAAAACAAAAAGGACCCTTCTTTCGCCACGGAATATGATGAATGGTGCCTGTTAAAGCCATTTGGTGCAAAGCATTATGCAATCTACCAGAACATACTTGAATCATCCAAAACCAGCACGGTAAAACCAAGCGAGATTCAGATATTCCGCGCCCTTGTCTATGAAAGGGATTGGTCACCGGCAGAGATAAAGGCAAAGGAACTCGTCAAGCAAAAGAAAAACCTTACCCCCGCACTTATGAGCGACATCGGAAAGGCACTGGTCAACGGCTCAAAGAATTATGGCACGAATGCGGCACTGCTTGATGACGTAAAGGATGGTCTTGATCCGGACATTCTTTTTTACAATTATTTTTATCAGGGACGGCTCTACGACAAACAGGAAAAGGACAATAGCCTGGCCATGGACCGTTTCCTTAGCGCCATGAATACCGCACCTACCCCGGAGCTTTTTGACAACGCACTCTGGTATTATCTTAACAGCGCACTCAAGGATTCCATTGCACGTGCCATTTTTGAACTTAGCGTTTACCGCTCACGATGGGCAGACCCCGAATATTTTGACGATTTTCTGGACACGCTTTCCTTAAGGCTTTTGACCAAGCATCTCTGGCAGGACTATTATGATGTTGCCAAACTGATTGACGGTTATGCCACAAACGAGACAGCCGCAAAATACGCCTATGTCGCAGGTTCCCTGATTGAAAACCGTTTCCTGAATCCAAAGACCACATCCACGGAACAGGCAAGCAGGACGCTTTACGAGAGGGCACTCCACAGCGACACGAACATCTACCACAAGTTCGCCGCCGCAAGCAAACTGGGCCTTTCAACCGAAAAAATAGAAAAAGAACTTGAGACATTCTGCCCCAACCGTGATTTTACCGCCAATGCCGACGTAGAGCTGGTTTTAAACGGCTATGTTGACTACGAGCTTCCCGAATACATTTATCCCTTGTGGGAGAAAAATATCGATTCAATTGGATTTGAATGCAGCAAGAATATCGCAACTTATCTAAGGGACTATGCGCAAAAGGAAGACAGCTCATATTATACGTTAAGCCTGCGAATCGCCGCAAAAAAGGCAAACAAATGCGAGTGCCCCCTGGACAAGGAAATACTAAAGCTTACATTCCCCAGGGACTTTACCTCACTCGTAAACAAATACACAGAGGAATTCAAGCTGGACGAATCCCTTGTATATGCCATAATCCGAAGTGAAAGCTATTTCGCACCCGAAGTAAGTTCATGGGCTGGAGCAGTCGGACTCATGCAGCTGATGAAGCCTACCGCAACCGACATTTCAAAAAAATTCAAGACGGATGATTTTGACCTGCTTGATGAAGAAACCAACGTAAAGTTCGGCACCTATTACATTTCAGAATTGAACGAGCGACTTAACGGTGACATGATTCTTGCAATTTTCTCCTACAATGCCGGCATCGGAAGGGTCAGGACACTTGTAAAAAACGCCAAAATCGAATTTGAAAGGGAAAAGCTTCCCAACGACATTTTCCTTGAGGCACTTCCCATAGAGGAAACCAGGGATTACGGAAGGAAAGTAGTAGGCTGCACGGCGATGTATTCCTATCTGTACCATGACAAGAACCCTGGAGAAGTCTTCCACGATCTGATGGGCTGGGAAAACAAAAACTAAAGTCCATCCCTAAGATTTCTTTTTGCAATTCCGATAATTTAAACATGAAAATGAGAAAACTTTTATTGGCTGCCCTGATGGCGGCAACAACCTTTGCATTTGCACAGGATTATTACAAGACAAATGTACTCGCATCGTATTATGGCGCTGAACTGCAGGGAGCAAAAACTGCCAGCGGTGAAACCTTCAACATGTATGACTATACTGCGGCCCACAATACCATGCCTTTCAACACTCTGGTCAAAGTCACAAATATTTCCAACTCAAAATCAGTAATCGTACGCATAAACGACCGTGGGCCATATTCACTTGGCCGCGAGATTGACCTGTCCCAGACAGCCGCAGATGCATTGGACATGACAAGGACCGGAACCGCCCGCGTGAACCTGGAAGTAATCCAATGGGGAACAACCAACGGTCCCACAACTGACGTTTCAGGCGTAACCGAGACACCGTTTGTAGTAACCGAAACCCCAATTGATCTTGAAGAAAAGCATTACGACGTGCAGCTTGGTGCATACACCGAATTTGCAAATGCCCAGATCATGGCAAACCGTCTTTACAAGGCAGGATTCTCCAACATCGCATACCAGAGCGAAAACAACATAACCCGTGTTGTAATCCGTGATGTAAGCGCATCAGATTTGGACTTTACTGTGGCATCACTGAAGCAGAACGGTTTCTCTGATTATCTTGTACGCCAGAGAAAGCTTGACGCACCCGGAACAAGAGAGACAATTACCACAACTACAACAAGAACAACAACTTCAATAGGTGCAGAAAAATAAGCATGAAGAAATTCCTCCTGATTACGGCATTCGTACTTACACTCATCACACCGGCCTTTGCCGACTATGTGTATAAGTCCAGTGCCGTAGCGTCTTATTATGCGGACAAATTCCACGGACGCAAGACGAGCAACGGAGAAATATTCAACATGTATGCACTCACCGCCGCACACAAAACCCTTCCGTTCAACACAAAGGTAAAGGTCACGAACCTAAGCAACGGCAAATCCGTAATCGTAAGGATAAATGACCGCGGACCGTTTGTTAAGGGACGTGAAATAGACCTGTCAAAAGCGGCGGCGAGCAAACTGGACATGATAAAATCCGGAACCGCAAAAGTAAAGCTCACGATAATATCCTCAGACAGTTCAGGTTCAACAAAGCAGGTGGAAAAATGGAAAACCGCCGACAAGACAAAAACCTGGGACATTCAGCTGGGGGCATTCTCAAAACGTAGCAATGCGGAGGCCATGGTAAAGAGGCTTCAGGATGCGGGATTCAAAAAATATCTTGCGTATCAGAAAGTCGGCAACCTTACCCGTGTTGTAATCCGTGACATCGCAACAGATGACGTGCAGGGTTATCTGGACAGGCTGGAGAAAAAAGGCTTTACCGATTACTTTGTGCGTGAAAGGGCAAAAGTCAAAAACTCAACAAAATAAATTCCATTCAGCTTAAATCTTTTTACCGCTCAAGGCTCTTGTTGTAAAAGTCAACAAACTGAGAAGCAACCTCAGTATCAAGACGGTCTGCCCATCTTTTTCTGTCGATGTTCTCCGTAAGATAATTGAACCTGTCGGTGGCATAACGCGACTTGTTTTCCTCGCTCTTATAATCATAGTCCAAAGTCTTTAGCCACTGGTCGAACTGGGCGTTCAATTCATCATTGTAATCCCTTTTGTTAAAGAGGTAATTGTGGCCCCTGTCGTTAAAATGCATGAAGGCAAAACGAGGATCATCCTTGAACTTGTCGTAATAAATTGAATATCCGATTTCTTCGATAACCGTATCATCATCGGAGCTGTGTACTGCCATAAATGCGGCATTGGATTTCTTGAGGCCCTTTAATGCGCTGTTGGTTGAATACTTTCCGTATTTTACAAATTCGTGTATGTGGATGAACGGCATGAAGAACCATATTGCATTTCCTGCAATTTCCTGTCCCTGAGTCCTGAAGATGTCCGAACCCTTGTTCCAACCGGCACATTCAATTACAGCCTTAACCTCAGGATGATAAGTTATGACATTGCTTGCACTGAATGCACCCCAGCTGTGGCCCCACAAAACAATCGGGAGTTCCGGGAATGCATCGTTGCCTTCCAAAAAAGAAATGGCATGGTCAAGATCAACCACACCCTGCAGAAGGCTTCCGACATATTTTCCTTCGCTTTCGTCATTACCGGTTGCGTCATAGGCAAAGACATAAAAATTGTTTTGTGCAAAATAATTGGCAAGATCCATGTAACTGTTGTGACCGCCACCGCCAAAACCATGTGCCATCACGACAATGGCCTTTTTGTCTTCTGGAGCGGAATCAGAATAATACATGTAACCAACAAGAGTCTGTCCCTTGTTTGACTTGAACTCATATCTGGTTCTTGAGAGGCCTTCAAAATCGTCTACGGAATATTTGTACGGTTCGTAGGTTTCACACCTTACGCAGAAATTCTGTTTGTAAACTGTTACGGCTCCAATCCACAAACCGGCCACCGACAGCACCAAAAAAATGCCTATAATTGATAAAAAGATTTTCTTACCTTTTCTCATGCCTTGAGTATATCGAGTTGTAGAGGAATTGACAAGGGATGTATCGTTTACCTGTATATCTGCCTGAGTATTTCAACCCTGGAGTCGGGAAGTTCAAAATGCTGGTAGTCCTTGCAGCTGGTCCATTCTCCGCCCCATTCAAATCCATGGTCTGTAAAAAGGCGGTAACACAAATCGCTTTCGTCTATCTTGTAGGGGAAGTCTGCACCACGGTTCAGGTAGGGTTTCCCTGCCAACGGTTCGATTATCTTTTTCCCGTCCACCGTTTTTGTATACGGATTGTAAAGCGGGTTGATGTCTATGGCAACACCAAGTCCGTGTTTGGAAATCTTTGTGGAATTTGAAATCGTGCGGTAATTGAAGCATGATGAATTGTTGTCGGTCATGGATTTTTCGTCATCGGCATCATATTCATCAACAAGGCATATTTTTTCTATGGGATAATTCCTAAGATACATTTCCAGAAAAATCTCAAGAAGGTCCTGGGCAATGATGTTGTGGCAGACAAGCTCACCCTCTTTTATTCCACCGTCCAGGGTCCTGTGCAGCACATGAACATAGCGCAAATCCTCGCGTGGAATCGGGCACTCGGCCTTGTATGACTTTCCCTGCATTTTATCGAACACTTCATCGGGAATTTCTGAGACGTAAAAATCGCTTTTGATTTTTTCAGCAAAGCAGTTAATCGGGATCAAAACAATCACCAGAATAAAAACAAGCCTGACAAAAACTTTCATTGAGTTTCCATATCTGCCCATAATACTAATATCGGTTTTTGCCGCTTTAACCGTACTCATTAGGCCTGCTCAAATTTCTGGTCGATGGCTTTGGCAAACTGGTCTGCACAAGATGTTCCGCGGCCCTTGCAGTCATTTCCACGGAGTACATCAGCAATTTCCTTTGCGTCCTTTCCTTCAACAAGACGGCCTATTGCCTTGAGGTTACCGTTGCAGCCGTTTACAAATTTTACGTTGTGGAGCTTTCCGTCCTCTATGTCAAAATCAATTTGAATTGAACATACGCCCTGGGGTTTAAATGTTACATGTTCCATCTTGTTCCTCCCTTACATGTCGTAGCCTGGTTTTATGATTGTATTTGAATCAGCCAGCACTTTGTCGTAAACCTTTTCCTTCCATTCGTCCTGTGGAACATCAACTATGCTCACTGAAAAATGCTCTTTTCCCCTTGCAAGAGATTTTGAGGCGGCATCAAGCACTGCATCGGCAAGATTCTTTTTTGTCTGCTCATCCCTTCCCGGGTACATTTGAATCGTAATGTGTGGCATTTTTCCCTCCTTAGATCTGACATCCTATATTTTTAATATACTGATAGATTCTGTTTTATTCAAGAAGAGAAAGTGATTGGGCATAAAAAAACCGGGTCCAAATTGAACCCGGATAATATTCAGATTGAATTGACCTTAGCCAAGGAAAACATGTCCCTGCTGGTCGATTGCAAGAATGCTCTTACAGTCACTGCATCGGAAACGTCCGCTCTTTGTTGCCTTGAGCCTGCGTGAACATACAGGGCAGTTGAACACCTGCGGGAAAATTGAATTCTCCACCGGGGTGCCGCGCTTAAAGAAGTCGGTTGCCTCTGCCAGTGAATCCTTGATGTTAAAGAACTGGCTGAATCCCAAAAGCTGGAATACCTCATAAACTTTTGGCTGTATGTTCAAAAGAACTATATCTCCGCCCTTTGGCTTCACCAATTTCAGGAAGGTAGTAAACGAACCTATACCAGTTGAAGAAACATAATTCAATGAAGAACAGTTGAAGATGAGGTTAGAGAATCCGGCGCTTACAATCTTGCCTATCTGCTTTTGGAAATATACAGAATTATAAGTATCAATATATCCATTCAAAATGATCATTAGACAGCTGTTTACTTCGGGTATGTTCTCTAGAATAATTTTCAAGCTGTCATCTTTCTCGTCATTAAAACCAGGAACTAGCTCGTTGTTGTTCATATTCCTCCGGCTGTTTTTCTGGGTTACCAGCAAACAGTTTTTTTACTTCGTCTACTTTATATCGGCATTTTTACCGTTTGTTTTATTCTACAATAAAAATATCAGTTAGTCAAATCGAAATCCCTAAAAACTCTAAATTTCTGCAAGAATTTTGATTTTTCTGCACTTTTTTTGTCTTTTTGTACTGAGTCCAGACACTAATATTACGACATGGAAATTCCGATAATTGACTTGTAAAACTATTTTCAATTGAAGGATGTTTTTTATGCTTTTTTCAATTTTGATTGCAGGAATTATATTTTTAGTTCTCATCGTTGTCCTGGTACTCTTTGCAGGTAAAAAGAGCAGTTCTTCGGGAAAAACCAGTTCTAATCGCAATAAATCCCAGGCACAGATCGTTAAGACGGCCAACCGTAAGCTTGACCGCAACCCGAATGATCCGGAGGCACTTGCCGAGCTGGCGGACCTGTACTTTAACAACAAAATGTGGGACAAAGCATTTACAATATATGACAAACTGTTCAGGCTGGCAGACAAGGACCCGCGCATTGACCCGTTCAAGGCCGTTTTACGCTGCGGAATCTGTTCGCTCAATCTGGATCATCTCCAGGAGGCGGTTGCATCCCTTAGTGCCGCTTACAAGCTCAATCCGCATGATTTTGACGTAAACTACAACGTGGGTGTGGCCATGTTCAAGGACAAGCAGTATGACAAGGCCATTCCATGCCTTAAAAAAGCCCTGGTCGCAAACCCCGAGGCAGAAGGCGTTTACCTGATTCTGGGACAGTGTTATTACTACGGCCATCATTACCGTGACAGTCTTCCATGTTTCAAGAAGGCCCTTACAGAAGACCCGAACAACAAGGAAGCGCTTTTTGACATGGCCGATTCCATGTCTGCGGAAGGTCATGGTGACAAGGCCATCAAGGTATTCATGCATTTGAGGCCCGATCCCGTATACGGAGCACGCTCATGTCTGGAAGCCGGTTCATACCACATGAAAACCGGAGATTATGACAGCGCCATCCAGGATTTTGAGATTGGAACAAAACATCAGAATATTCCACAGGAGCTTTTGCTTGATCTGGAATATAAATCCGCCCAGTGTTATTTTAACAAGGGTGATTTCTCCAAGGGACTCCAGCTACTCAACAAGATACGCTCTCAAAGCTCAAACTACAAGGACGTCAATGCCCTTGCATCCCGCTATCAGGAATTGAGCCAGAACCGCAACCTTCAGGTATACCTGTCCTCTGGTGCATCTGATTTTGTTGCCCTGTGCCGCAAATTCATCGAGGGAATGTACAAGGGAGCCACAATCAAGATTCTGGACATCAACGTCGGTCCTGCATTCACTGACATTTTTGCAGAGGTTGATTCGGCAAAATGGCACGATTCAGAGCTTTTCCGCTTTTTCCGCACTTCCGGTTCAACAGGAGAGCTTTATGTACAGGATTTCCACGGCCACATGCACGATGTAAAGGCAGAACGCGGATTCTGTGTTACAGCCGGCATTTTCTCCGAGGAAGCCCACAAGTACATCGAAGGCCGCCCGCTTGACCTTGTAGAAAAGCCCCTGCTGACCAAAATTTTGAAGCAGATTCAACTTTAACAAGTTCAACTTTAACAAGTTCAACTTTTGATTGGTTAAACTCGGAAAATATAAAACTTTAAAATTTCTCAAAGCTGTGTTATAATCTTGTTTAAGGGGAAAGGAGCTTTTTATGTCTTCTCTAAAGACAAGATTCATTATAATTTTCAGTTTTTTTATTGTCCTGTCAGTTACCATAATGTCTCTGGTTGCCTCTTTGAACATCATGTCTATAGGCACTACTTTTGCAAATGACCAGGGACTATCCATAATCCACAAGGCGTCGGAAGTGATAGATGGGGACGAATTCGCCGCATTCCTTCAAAATCCAAGTGAAGACGATCCGTATTACGAAACCACAAGAATAAGGCTTTTGGACATAGCAACTTCCACAAACTGCCAGTACCTCTACACGATGATACCCGTAAAGGGAACGGTCTACCGTTACATAATCGACGGAAGCTGTGACCCTAGCGATGAGGAAAACTTTTCCCCCCTGGGAACGGACGAAGACATAGCAGACTATGGATCCTATCCCCTAGAGACACAAAAAAGGGACTGCATCACCTATTCCAACATAATGAACATAGAAAACTGGGGATATCAAATCAGTGTATACAAGTCAATCGCAACTTCCAGCGGTAAAATCGTTGGCTTCATCGGGTGCGACTTTGATGCCACAAGCCTTGTAAACACCCTGCACAAGCACCTTTTCATCACCATAGGACTGGGCATCCTGTGTCTTGCGCTGGGACTCATCACGATTTTCCTTTTTACAAACACCCTGTTCAAGAAAATCAAGAACATATCCAATGCAATGGAACAGATTTCCATGGGAACTGCAGACCTTACCGCACGCATCCCGGAGCATGGCAACAACGAGCTTACATCCCTGGCACAAAACTGCAACCGCGTAATTGCTAGCATGAACGAAATGATGGCATCCCTGCAGGGCCACACCGGCGTATTGTCACAGACCGGCGACCTTTTGAGCAACCGCATGAACGACAGCATCACTAGCATCAAGAATGTGTCCGGCGGAGTACATGAAATTGCAGACAGGATAAATGACCAGACTCAGAGGATTGAGTCCATCACATCGGAAGTTCAAATCGTGGAAAATGAAATCTCAAATCTTGACGGCCGAATTGTGGAACAGTCCCAGGCCATCCAATTATCTTCCTCAACGATACAGGAACTTTCTTCCAACATTCATACTGTGGACAAGAGCCTTGCCCAAATCATTTCCGAGTATTCCAATCTTGTAAAAGAGGCAAATCAGGGACGCTTGATGCAGGAGGAAGTAGCAGATCAAATCGAAAGCATAGCGCGCCAGTCAGAAAACCTTAACGAAGCAAACGCTGCCATTTCCGCCATAGCAGAACAGACCAACCTTCTTGCAATGAATGCTGCAATCGAAGCGGCACATGCGGGAGAACTTGGAAAAGGCTTTGGTGTCGTCGCGGACGAAATCAGAACTCTTGCAGAAACTTCCGCAAACCAGTCCGGCTCCATCAAGGAACTTTTGGAAGGCATAACTGCGGCCATCAACGGAATCGTAAACTCCTCAAAATCTTCCGCAGACTCATTTGAACGGCTTGGAAATAAAATCAATCAGCTTGAAAACTTGATTCAGGACGTACAGGCGGGTATGGTAGAACAGAACAGGGGTATGGAAAACATTCTGTCAGAAATGAAAAAACTTGATGTAACAACCAGCGACATTACAGACACTTCATCGCACATCAAGTCATCCAGCTCCAAGGTTCTGTCAAACGTTCAGGAACTTGAATCCATTGCAGCCGTCACAAGGAACAAGTCCACGGAAGTATCATCAGACATGCATTCCATGGAAAATGTTGCCCTTGACGCTGTTAAAGCTTGTGAACAGAATCAGGATGCCTCAAAGCAGGTTTCCGGAATCATCAACGGATTTAAAGTCTAACCTTATTTATATGCCTTGTCATGCACACCGGCTATGGCTCTTCCGCTTGGTTCATCCATGTTTTTCCAGGCGGCATCCCACTCCAATGCCTTGGCGGTTGAACATGCAACACCGGCTTCGTGTGGCACACATTTAGCTGCACTGTCGCTTGGGAATAGACTGCTGTATATCTCGCGATAGTAATATTCCTCTTTTGTTTTTGGAGGATTTACCGGGAAACGGTTTTCTCTGCGGGCAAATTCTGTATCGCTTACTTTTTCCTCCGTCATCTTCTTGAGCGTGTCTATCCAGCTGTATCCAACACCGTCGCTGAACTGTTCCTTTTGACGCCAGCAGATGTCCTCTGGAAGAAGGTCTTCAAATGCCTTGCGCAAAATCCATTTTTCCATACGCTGTTTGCCATCTGGCAGCTTGATGTTCATCTTGTCGCTTGGGTTCAATCCCATTGCAACATCAATAAAGTCCTTGTCAAGGAAAGGAACGCGGCCTTCAACACCCCATGCCATAAGTGATTTGTTTGCACGCAGACAGTCATAGAGGTGAAGCTTGCTCATCTTGCGGACAAGCTCCTCGTGGAATTCCTGGGCATTCGGTGCCTTGTGGAAATAAAGGTAACCGCCAAAAAGCTCGTCACTTCCTTCACCACTCAGGACCATCTTGATTCCCATTGATTTAATAACGCGGGCCAAAAGATACATCGGGGTAGAAGCCCTGACCGTCGTAATGTCGTATGTTTCAATGTGGTAAATCACGTCAGGCAGAGCATCCAGTGCTTCCTGAATTGTAAAATGAACCTCATGGTGAACCGTACCGATATAATCCGCAGCTTTTTGTGCCGCAATAAGATCCGGAGAACCTTCAAGACCTACGGCAAAACTGTGCAAACGTGGCCACCAGGCTGCTTCCTTGCTGTCTGTTTCGATTCTCTTTTTGGAAAACTTCTGTGTGACGGCTGCAATAATCGAACTGTCCAAACCACCGCTCAAAAGAACACCATAAGGAACGTCACTCATGAGCTGGGCCCTTACTGCTGACTCAAGGCCATTGCGGACTTTTTCTATGACACTGGGATTGATGATTTCTCCCTTTTCATCTGTGGCCTTTGGAGCATTCTTTACTGCATCAAAGCTTTCCCATTCCCTCTTGTACCAGCGGGTCGGCTTTTCATCCTTTGAATAAAAATAGTGTCCGTTGGGGAATTCTTCAATAGTCTGGCAGTCACCTTCCAGAGCCTTTAATTCGCTTGCAACATAATAGCGGCCGCTTTTATCCCAGCCCTGATACAAAGGAATTACACCGATTTCATCGCGGGCAATAAGGTACACGTCATTTTCGCTGTCGTAAAGTGCAAATGCAAAGATTCCCGAAAGCTGCTCTATCATTGCGGTAAAGTCACCGGACTCACGGAATTTTTTATATAGTGGAATGATAACCTCACAGTCGCTTCCCGTACGGAAATTATACTTTCCCTGGAACTGTGAACGTATTTCCTTGTGATTGTAGATTTCGCCGTTTGCCGCAAGAATGATTTTTTCATCATCACTTACAAGAGGCTGCTTTCCACTCAACGGGTCAACAATAGAAAGGCGCTCATGGCTCAGGATTGCATTATTGCCTGTATAAACACCGCTCCAGTCCGGACCACGGTGCCGGATTTTCTTTGACATGGCAAGAACCTGTGTCCTCAACTCTTCTTTTAGCCCCTCGTCAATTGGAGATGAACCGTTATGTAAATCAAATGCTCCAACAAATCCACACATAAAACATACCTCATAAAATCAAGCTGCATCTGGCCAAGGCATGACATTTCAAACCTTGGACTCGACGCGCAATAAAAAAGACGCCTCTCCCGCTGGAAAGACGTCTCTGTCAATTAGTTTAAAATACCACAAAACCGGGCTGTATGTCAATTACTCGTATGTACGCAAAATGTTCTCGGCAGTGGTAAGTCGGGTTTGCCTCAAGTCCATGCTCTGCTTTTCTATGTAATGCTGTGCCTGACTTTCCGTCATCTTTAACACTTGGATCAAAATCAGTTTTGCCCTGTCCACTATGCGGATTTCCTCGATTTTTTTCTGAAGCCTCTGATTTTCGTTTTCAAGTTTTTGCATGCGGAGACGGCTTGCTGTAATGAGTTTTGCCGCTTTATAGAAAAATTCCGGAGTTGTCGGCTTGGGAAGCACAAACACACCAAAATCTTCCACACGGGTACTGACCTCCATCTCTATGCTGTTGTCCACAATCAGGATGATTCCGGCAGTCGTTTTGTCGGCGGCTGTAATCGCAAGGTCATCCCCCTGTTCGTCAGGCAACGGTGAGTCGATTATGATAAGGTCAAAGTCTGATTCCGTGATGTAACGGCGTGCATGAGATCCATTCTGAGAAGCAAAAACCTGCCCGACACGTTCAAAACGCATAAAGTCAGAAATTATCCCCATCGTGGAGCTTGTATTACTGACAATCAATATATTGTCCATTTATAGCTCCCAGAACTCCGGATCTTTTGTCTCCCTCTTGGCCTGAATGTAAGAATCAATAGTTTCTTTTGGTAAAACCGATGCGACAAATTCAGATTTTTGCGTAATGTTAAGGGCTTCATCCAAAGTTGAAGGCAGTTTCTTAAGTTTTTTCAAGGCTTCTTTTGGGGCATTGAAAAGGTCAAGGTCCACGGCTTCCGGCAAAGGCATCTTTTTCTCCATGCCGTCAATTCCGGCGGCACACACCAATGCAAGGGCCAGATAAGGATTGCAACCAGGATCAGCAGAACGCAACTCAAAGCGAACGTTATCTCCGGAGGCAGCAGGAATGCGGATCAACTGGCTGCGGTTTTGCTTTGACCATGAGACATAGCTCGGGGCCTCAAAAGAACCCAGACGACGGTATGACTGTTCAAATGGATTAAGGAATGAAGTGATTTCGCCTATATGATTCAGGATTCCGGCAATAAAGGAACCTGCCTCGGGGGCATTGCCTGCAAGAAGGTTTTCTCCGTTCTTGTAAAGTGAAATATTGATGTGCAAACCGCTTCCCGCCTGATTTTCCAGAGGTTTGGGTGCAAAGGAGGCAAAAAGGCCGCTCTGTGACGCAATGGACCTTACGACGTTCTTGAAAGTTGAAACATTGTCGGCAGCTGTAACAATTGAGTCATAGCGGAAATCTATCTCATTCTGCCCCGGACCGCTTTCGTGATGGCTGGTTTCCGGTGTGATTCCCATCTGCTCAAGATTGAGTATGATCTCACGGCGGACGTTCTCTCCCTTGTCCATAGGTGCAAGATCACAGTAACCCGCCATGTCATGCGGAATATTTGTAGGTTGACCGTTTTCATCCAGCTTGAACAGATAAAATTCGCATTCAGTTCCCACCTTGATTTCGTAGCCCATTTCATCCAGCTTTTTGGCCTGTTCCTTTAGGATTGATCTCGTGTCACCCTTAAAGACAGTTCCGTCCGGATTTTTGATTGAACAGTACATTCTGGCAACACGCCCCCTCTGAGGCCTCCATGGTAGCACTGTCAAAGTTGAAGGATCAGGACAAATGAACAGGTCGCTTTCCCGAGCATTAAGGAATCCCTTTACGGCATTGGCATCAAAAGAAATGCCTTCCTTAAATGCCCCCTTTAAAACAGACGGCTGAACCGAAATGCTTTTTATTTCTCCAAAAATATCAGCGAAAAACAACTTGATGAATTTAACGTCATTCTCCGAGACATACTGCAAAACTTCTGAACTTGAATATTCCATTTTGTTCTCCTGGGCAGTTTATTCAACTGTAACTGACTTTGCAAGATTACGGGGTTTATCCGGGTCAATGCCGCGCTGAACAGAACAGTAATAGGCGAAAAGCTGGGCCGGAATTATGGCAAGCAGGGCACCAAAGGCATCTTCTGTTGCCGGAATGCGGAATATTTCCTTGGCGCATTTTTCAAATTCATTTCCCTGTGCGCTTGTTATCACATAAGTTGAACATCCGCGTGTAAGAACTTCCTCCAGATTGCTGGCAACCTTTTCGTAGAGTGCGGGTTCCGTGGCAATTCCCACAACAAGGGTGGTTCCGTCAACAAGGGCTATCGGACCATGCTTCAACTCTCCGGCCGCAAATGCCTCGCTGTGCATGTAACTGACTTCCTTGAGCTTAAGGGCACATTCCAGACTGGTTGCGCTGTCGGAAAGACGGCCAATGTAGAAGACCTTTTCCTTGTTGAAGTTGCGGGAAACGAATTTCTGTATTTCCCCCTGATTGTCCAGAATCTGCTGAACCTTTTGAGGAATTGCTGAAAGCTCCTCAAGCAGGCGGCGGTACTCTCCGTCATCCAAAAGCCCCCTTGCCCTGGCGCTTTTTAAAGCCAGCATAAAGAGGCACATGAGCTGGGTTGTATATGCTTTTGTTGAGGCAACGGCTATCTCCGGACCTGCGGCGGTATAAATCACGTCATCGGCTTCCCGGCTTGCAGTTGAACCCACCGAATTTGTAATGGCAATCACCCTGAGTCCCTGGGATTTGGCTAGGCGCAAGGCTTCAAGGGTATCGGCTGTTTCTCCAGACTGGCTTATTACGATAAAGATGTCATCCTTGTTGAGTATGGGGTTACGGTAGCGGAATTCCGAGGCGACATCCACAACCACAGGGATGCGGGCGTATTTTTCAAACACGTAGCGGGCAACCACACCGGCATGATAGGCAGTACCGCAGGCAGTAATCACTATGCGTCTGGCATTCTTCCAGTCCTGATCGGTAAGCTTAAGCTCTTCAAACTGAACGTCAAGCGGCTTTCCGTTTGATTCAATCACGTGCGGGCGGAAGGTATCTGTAAGTGCCTTGGGCTGCTCGTAGATTTCCTTTATCATAAAGTGGGCATATCCGCCTTTTTCTGCGCTGGACATGTCCCATTCAACATGATATGGCTCCTTTATGACCTTGTTGCCGTCCTCGTCAAACAAATCAACATGGTCTGCATAGATGACGGCCACCTGCTTCTGGTCAAGGAAGTAAACCTCACGCGTGTGCTCAAGAACTGCCGGAACATCGCTTGCAATAAAGTTTTCTCCCTCTCCAAGACCTACGATAAGGGGGCTTTCCTTTCTGGCGGCTATGATTCTGTCGGGATAGTCTTTGCAGAGTACTCCCAGGGCATAGCTTCCTTCAATTCTGTGCAGGGCATTCAAGACGGATTCAAAAATGTCACCGCTCTGCTCGTAAAAATAGTTGATCAGGTGGGCCACAACCTCTGTGTCAGTCTGGCTCCTGAAGACAACACCCTGTTCCTGCAGCCATGCCTTTAGCTTTACGTAGTTTTCTATGATTCCGTTATGAACGATTGCTATTGTTCCGCTTACGTTTGTATGGGGATGGGCGTTGACATCGCTCGGTTCACCGTGAGTCGCCCATCTGGTGTGTCCGATTCCCATGCTTCCGCGGATGATGTGAGTAACAAGATGCTCCTCAAGGACTTTCAGGGCACCCTTGACCTTTTCCACAACTATGTCCTGGCCGTCAAAAACAGCAATACCCGCGCTGTCATATCCGCGATATTCAAGCTTCTTTAACGCATTGACCAAAATCGGTGTGGCATTTTTTTCGCCAACATAACCAACTATTCCACACATAAAAATCTCCAAATTATATTCTTGCTATAAATATATATAAATTACACGATGGAAGAAAGAATATCAATAACCCCCGCATCGTAAAATTTCTTCTTTTTGCGCAGATCATCGATGGCTTTTTTAGGGCTCAGCTTGTGGTGATAGGTTCGCTCGGAAATCAAGGATGAATAACTTTCGGTAACATGGATAATCTTGGCCAAAAGCGGTATGTCCTTGCTTGTAAGGGATTCCGGGTAGCCCGATCCGTCCTCGTTTTCGTGGTGGAACATGCATGCCTGGGCAAACACCGCCTGAATGTCTTCCGCACACGAAGGCAAATAATCCGGAAACTGCATGACATGGCGGGTCAAATTCTTCTTTTCCCTGGCACTAAGGATTTCCACCCTAAAAAGATCCGCATCCAGATCCAAAAATCCCGCATCATAGACCAGGCCTGCCAAAAGGTAAATAATCGCCTGCTCTTTTGGGACCTCCAGCGCAACGGAAATCCTGTAGGTCAGCGCGGCAACAACCACAGAATTGTGCCGTCTGTGGGTATGTCTGTCTATCGTTTTCCCCAGAATCACACAATCGTCAATCAGCTTGTCCCATTCAGTTGCATCCGAAAGCAAATGGGCCTCATCAATGTATTTTTCCAGTTGAATGTAGTATTTCCTGAACGAGCGGTTGTAAAGCATCCTGCGGATAACGGTAAACGCTATTACAGCCAGAATCACGACATTCAGCGCAATAATCACAAGCCGAATCAAGCGCATCAAATTCTGACCGCCATCATCCTGAGCCGCAAACAGGTCCTTTATGGAAATAATTGAGTCACCCACACCATGGGCAAAGTTTTCAAGAGAATCATCCCCCTGCCCTTCCTGGGCCACCAGCATAAAGGGAAAAGCAAACAGAGTAAACAGAAAATAAAGCTTCTTTTTGACGTCGGAAATCATTCAAGTTGATTTTATCACGTCAGCGAGGGGAATTCAATTGGTGTTATGTGATGCCAATCCTGCCGCCTTATCAAATATTTTTTCCATGTATTGGGCTTCTCCTTCGCTTAGGGCTGCACGGGACAAAATGTCACGCCAGAATTTTTCCATCTCGGGGCGTCCTGTAACAGAAAAAAAACCGATGCGCTTAAGGTCATCGCCGATTTTTGTCACTGTCTTGTCCAGACGTTCAAGTGTAATGGGTGTGGAACCTGCACTCCTCTTCTTTTCCTGCCTGAACAAATGATAGCACATTATCTGAACCGCATGGCTCAAGTTAAGGCTTGCAAAACTGTCGCTGGAAGGTATCGTTATTCCGTCGGTACATTCATCAATTTCACCGTCGGTTAGTCCGGTCCTTTCGTTTCCAAATACCAGGGCAACTTTTCCGCCTGCATCCGTCACGTCACTTGCCCTCTGAGCATATTCCTCTGGCAAAAGAAGCTTGCCCCGTTTTTTACCGCGTCGGCGTGTTGTTCCTGCCACGGTCGTACAGTCAGCGGTTGCCTGTGTAATTGAATCAAAAAACTGTGCATTATCCCAGATGGGGAAAGAATGAATTGCAAGGATCCTTACCCTTTCGTCGTCGTAATCCTCGCGCTTTCCTACAATGCGGAGTGTTGAAATATCATTGTTTGCCATTGCCCTGCACACAGCACCGATATTCCGGCTTTCTTCAGGACGGCATAAAACTATTACAATTTGACTCAGATTCATGGTTCAACTATACCTTTTTTTGTGTTTTTAGGCTACAATACCCGCATGCAGGATTTTGTTTTTAAGGATAAAAAGGCCCTCATCATCGGGGGTACAGGAAGCATAGGCCTTTCGCTTGCCGTTCAACTGAATGAGCTTGGTTCATCTGTCACCGTGACAGGCCGTAATCCGCCGCGTAAAATGACTAATAAGCTGAATTTCATTCAACTTGATTTTGAAAAGGACGGTATTGAGTGTCTTGAAAAGGAACCCCTGCTTTCCGCACTGTCTGAATGTGACATCCTGTCTGTCACCTATGGGCCCTTTGTTCAAAAAGCGTTGCACCAGACATCAAGCGCCGAATGGAAAAAACTTGTCCTGCACGACCTTGCGCTTCCCGGACTTGCATTAAGCCTTGCACTTCCCGGAATGATGGAACGCAACTTTGGTCGAATCCTTTTCTTTGGTGGAACACGCACCGACCAGATCCGTTCATATAAAACAAATGCCGTCTATGCAGCAGCAAAGACAGCACTCGATGTAATAGTAAAATCAACGGCCGAGCATTATGCCCAGTACGGTATCACTTGCAACGCAATATGTCCCGGTTTTACAAGAAACGCACCGTCACCGGAATATCTCATGCCAGAAAGTGAAATAACAAACAAGGCCGTCGGACTCTTTTTGTCTCAGGAATCAAACGGCCAGATTATAAGGGTTGATAAAGGCTGGGAACCGAACTAAGGATACAGTTCAGGGATCAGATTATTTTCTGTGCTCATCCACAAACTGAGCGATTCTGTCCAGCGCGATTCTGATCTTTTCTATTGAAGTTGCATAACAGCACCTGATATGGCCTGCACCCGCATCTCCAAAGGCTGTACCCGGAACAACCGCAACATTGTGCTTCTTGAACAATTCGGTGGCAAAATCTTCCGCACTAAGGCCTGTGGAACTGATGTCAGGGAACATGTAGAAAGCGCCCGTCGGCTCAGGAACAGTTAGTCCCATGTCCAGGAATGCCTTGTACATGAGGTTGCGCCTCTGCTGATACGAAATCCTCATCTTTTCAACTTCATTCCATCCGTTCTTGAGGCCTTCCAATGCTGCATACTGGCTCATTATAGGGGCACAGATTGTATTGTACTGATGCAGTTTTACGATTTGAGCCATCAGGTCTTCGGGGGCGGCAATCCAACCGATTCTCCATCCGGTCATGGCAAAACTCTTGCTGAAACCGTTCAATATGATTGTGTAATCCTTCATGTCGGGGAATGAACCGATTGAAGTGTGCTTGTTGTCGTCGTAAACCAGCTCACAGTAGATTTCGTCGGCAATGCACCAGATCTGATTCTTCTTTGCAATCTCGGCGATTTTCTGTAGCTCGCTTTTTGGTATCATGGTTCCGGTCGGGTTTGAAGGAGAACAAAACATGATGGCCTTGGTCTTTGGCGTCAAAAGGCTCTGGAACTGTTCGGCGGTGGGATAAAATCCGTTTACGCTCGTGTCCAGCCTTACGATTTTTGCTCCGGTCAAATGTGCAAGCGGAACATAGTTTACGTAGCACGGCTCGCAGACAATAAGCTCGTCACCCGGATTCAATATTGCACGCAGTACGGCATCCACACCCTCGGAAGCTCCCACGGTAATGAGGATTTCCTTGGCGGGATTGTAGTACATGCCCTGTCCTTCCATGTATTTTGCAATTTCCTCACGAAGCTCCAAAAGTCCCCAGTTGCTGGTATAGCTTGTGTGTCCCTGTTCAAGATGATAGAACGCTTCTTCACGCATGAGCCATGGGGTCGGGAAATCAGGTTCACCTACAGAGAGGGAAATTACATCATCATGTCCGATGAGCATTTCAAAAAATTTACGGATTCCACTTGGAGGTGTCTCCAGCATGGAACGGCTGAATCTATCTTCTCGAGTATTCATTAGGCAATTACTCCTTGGCGGCGGTCAGTTGATTTTTCAACATAGATGATGTCGTTTTCCTTGTATGTCTTTAACAGGAAATGTGTCTTGGTTGAACGTACTCCGGCGAGTGTGGAAAGCTTGCGTGCAACAAACAGTGCCACATCCTGCAGGGTTTCTCCTTCGATTACAACCTTAAGGTCATAGCCTCCGCTCATAAGATACAGCGACTTGACCTGCGGGAAACGGTAGATGCGGTCTGCGATTCCGTCAAAGCCATGTTCACGCTCAGGGGCAACTTGAATTTCTATTTCCGCACGGACCTTTGCCTTTGTGTTGATGTCCTTTTCCGGATTGATGATGGCCGCATACTTCATGATTACCCCATCATTTTCCAGCTGCTGAATGATTGATTTAACTTCGTCCACAGACTTTTTTGTCATGGCAGAAATGTCTTCCACAGAAAGACGGGCATTATCCCGCAACAGATTCAAGATTTCCTCTGAGCTGTCCATAAAAATACCTCAATATAAAATACTTAAAAAAACACTGAATATGTCATTGCCGGACATGATCCGGCAATCTATATATATGTATTACTGCATTATAGATTATCGGGTCACGCCCGATAATGACATTGTCCAGCAATTTCTTAGACTATTACACCCTTGGTAGAAGGAATGGTTCCCTTACGGCGTGGGTCGATTTCCACAGCAGAACTGATTGCACGAGATGCCGCCTTGAACAAACCTTCCATCTTGTGGTGGTCTGACCTTCCGCGTATCGTGTCCAGGTGAAGGTTGCATTTTGCTCCGGAAACGAATCCCTGCCAGAAATCCTCAAAGCAGTCCGTCTGGAAACTTGCCTGTTCCCCGTCCTGTCCGATTGAAACAAGCGGAATGCCAGTAAGCTTTGCATCGCACACCAGAAATGAGCGGCCACCAAAATCAACGCTGGCCTGCAAAAGGCTTTCGTCCATCGGATAAATGAAACATCCGGCACGACGAATGCCCGCACAGTCACCCAATGCCTTGGCAAAACACATGCCCAAAGAGATTCCGGTGTCTTCTATTAGATGGTGCTGATCCACTTCAAGATCACCCTTCAGCTCGCCCTTCAAGTCGAACAAACCGTGCTTGCAGAACGCCTGAAGCATGTGGTCAAAGAAACCGATTGGATTCTTGACATCACAGTTACCGCTGCCGTCAAGATTCAGCGTAAGAGTAATCTGTGTTTCCTTTGTGTTGCGTTCAACTGTCGCTATCCTGTCCATGATTCATTCCTCGATTTTTTCAAATCATCACTTTGCGGAGTTCATATTCAACAATATCCGTGGCACCCAAAGACTGGAGCTTGGGAAGCAGGGTCGGAACATCGCTCTTTTTTACCGCTATCTTTATGGCATAACCGTTTCCACCAAACAGCGGACTGACTGTAGGACTGCGCATGGAAGGCAATCCCTTTACCAGTGACTCGAATTTATCTTCGGCAACATTCATCTCCAGCATCACACGGTTTCTTGCATCCAGTACAGTCTGGAACAGCATCTTGAGTTCCATTATCTTCTGTTTTTTTGCAGGATTAGCCATGGCCTCCTTGCTTGCGTACATCCTTGTGGAAGATTCCATCAGGGTATCCACAATCTTGAGGTGGTTGGCGCGCAATGATGAACCTGTGCTTGTGTTGTCTATCAGAATCTGGGCAATGCTGTCCTTGTTGTCCTGAACGAATCCTTCGCTTGTACCCCATGTGCGGAAAAGTGTTCCCTGTATTTTCTTTTCCTGAACCCACTTGGCGCTCAAAGTCTGATACTCGGTAGCAATCGTCACGGGCTTTTTTAACAGGGCATCGTAATCAACCGTATCAGGAATGGCGGCAACAATGCGCACCGGATCAAAGCCCAGATCCATGATTTCTTCCACCTGATCCTGGACGCCGTTTTCGTAAACCCAGTCCTTTCCTGAAAAACCAAGGTCTGCACGTCCGTTAGCAAGCAGGTTACTGACAATCTGAGGCTTTACCACCTGAAACGCCAGGTCCTCCTGATTTGTAATCGGGAAATATGTCCTGTCGGGCAGATAAATTGAAATGCCCACATCGCTCAAAAGTTCATAAACTGACTCATAAATCCGGCCCTTAGCCAGCAAAATCTTAAGTTCTTCCATAATATGTAATCATACAGGAAAAAAGCATGTTCTTCAATCACCTTGAGGAAATCAAGAGTTCCACTGTGGAAGTAGACAGAATTTTCCTGAAGAAAACTTTGCCTTTATTTTTCCCTAATGGCTATTCTTTTCTTGTATCTTTTCAAAAATGTGGTATAATTACTATATATATGGAGAGTTTTTAAACTGGCTTAAGAATTTTTACATCTAGGAAAAGGTTATTATGGCGAAAAAGGGAAAAATTAGATTTACTCTGGCAGTCAAACTCTTGACTCTGTTTTTGACGGTATTTATTGTAGCTAACATCGTTTATGCCATTGTGGTCGATTTGAGAGCCACCGAAGGTATGAAGGAAGGTGTTCACGCCCAAATGGAATCCATTTCATCTGACATCGTCCACCAGATTCAGGCGATTAATGAAAAGCACTTTCAGACCCTGCATTCAATTGCTGAGCTTGCGATGATTAAGGACGAAAATGTATCGCTCAAGGACAAGCAGACGGAAATCGTAAAGGTTGTTTCCGCCATCAGCGACAACTGTATCGACATGGCCTTTTATGATGCGGAGGGAAACGCCCTTCTTGCCGACGGAAGAATGATTAACTTTGCCAACCGTCCCTACTTCCAGGAGGCCTTTGCTGGAAAGGATTTTGTTTCGGATCCAAAATTCAGTACGGTAACAAACAGCGTCCTGCAGCACTACAGCGTACCGGTTTACAACGAAAATAAAAAGGCTATCGGAACGGTAGTTATGGTCGTCGAGGGAAACACTATCCTCAGTACCATTGAAAAGATTGACTTGGGTGGCGGCATGCATCCTTCCGTGCTCAATTATGTTGAAAAGACTACGATTGCAAACGTAAATGCCGGAACTGACGAAACTACAGAGGGTGAAAGCGGAGAGGAACTGGACGAAACCCAGGGACTTGGCCTCGTGCTTAACAACATCTTTGAGGGTAAGGAAGACGTTCAGGATTTTGTGGACCCCAACATCAAGGCCCACCTCATAGCCGCATATAAAAAGGTCCCGAACACCAACTGGACTGTTTTTGCCGTGGCCCCCTACGACATTTACTTTGCATCAGTTGACAGCTTGCAGAATCATCTTATAATCACCAATATCATAACAATACTCATTGCGGTCATCATCATAGCCATTCTCGTTCAGCTTTTGATCAGGCCGCTCAAGACGGTAAAGAAGTCCATCGAAAAGATTGCAAGCGGAAACGCAGACCTTACCCAGCGCATCCCTGAGGCGACAAACGATGAGATCGGTGACGTGGTTAAGGGTTTCAACTCCTTTGTAGAAAAGCTGCAGGGCATAGTGACCAACCTTCAAAACTCAAAGAACAGCCTTATCTCGGTTGACCATGACCTTCAGGCTAGAACCAAGGATACTTCAACTTCCATCGGAGAAATCATTTCCAATATCGATGGAGTGAACAGCCAGATTGCATCCCAGTCCGATTCAGTAAATGAAACTGCCGGCGCCGTTAACGAAATCAGCTCAAACATTGAGTCTCTTGAAAAGATGATTCAGTCCCAGGTATCTTCCGTGTCACAGGCCTCTTCCTCTGTCGAGCAGATGATCGGCAACATCAATTCCGTAAACAGTTCTGTCGGTAAGATGATTACTTCGTTTACGACGCTTCAAAAGCATTCAAACGAAGGCTTTGACACCCAGAGCAAGGCTAACGAAAAAATCATGCGCATTGACGAGCAGTCCAAGATGCTTCAGGATGCAAACACTGCCATTGCAAACATTGCGGAGCAGACGAACCTTCTTGCCATGAACGCCGCCATTGAAGCTGCCCATGCAGGTGAGGCCGGTAAAGGATTTGCGGTTGTCGCAGATGAGATCAGAAAGCTTTCGGAAACATCCACAAACCAGTCCAAGTCAATCGGCGCTGAGCTTCAGGTCATTCAGGAGACGATACGGGACGTTGTTGCGGTATCAAGCGACATCAACACGGCATTTTCCGCAATCAACAGCAGCATAACGGAGACAAGCCATATCATCGAGCAGATTAAGGCCGCAATGGAAGAGCAGCAGGTCGGTTCAAAGCAGATTATCGACGCCCTTCAGTCCATGAACGATTCCACTGCGGAAGTCCACACCGCCTCCGGTGAGATGACAGAGGGCAACAAGCACATTCTTGCAGAGATTCACAAGCTGCAGGATTCAACAGACAGCGTAAGGGACAGCATTGAAAAAATGCACAGCGGTGCCGTCAAGATTAATGAGACCGGTTCCCTGCTGTCTGATATTTCAGGTAAGATGGCAGACAACATCAGAAAGATTGGAACGGAAATAGACCTGTTCAAAATCTAGCTGATTGCTGCGCATCAATAAAAAAACATCTCATTATTCGAAAAGGAGTTTTTATGAGTTCAAATCGTAATTCGTTTTCCAGCTCACTGGGATTCATCCTGGCGGCGGCTGGTAGTGCGGTCGGATTGGGCAACATCTGGCGCTTTCCCTATCTGGCGGCAAAAGATGGCGGCGGTCTATTCCTTGTAGTCTACATCGTCCTTGCATTGACATTCGGCTTTACCCTGCTTTTTTCTGAAATTGCAATCGGACGCAAGACAAAGCAGAGTTCCCTTACTGCCTACGGTAAGCTGAACAAGGGCTTCGGCTGGCTGGGCGGTTTTTCTGTCATAGTTCCGTTTTTGATTCTTCCCTATTACTGCATCATCGGCGGTTGGGTCTTGAAATATGCCGTTGCATTCATCAGCGGTCAGGGAATAGCGGCTGCGGGTGACGGTTATTTCGGTTCCTTCATCACAAGCAAGCTTCCACCCATCATTTTTGACGTGATTTTCCTTGCGGCCACTGCATTTGTAGTTTTCCGTGGAGTAAACAAGGGAATCGAGGCTCTTTCAAAAATCCTCATGCCGATTCTCTTTATACTTGTCATTGGAATCGCCATCTTCTCCGTTACAATCAACAGCCCGGAAACAGGACGCAGCGGTCTTGAGGGACTCAAGCTTTATTTCGTTCCGTCAGTTGAAGGCCTTACCGCAAAGAAATTCCTTGTGGTCGTGATGGATGCCATGGGTCAGCTCTTCTACAGCATCAGCGTTGCAATGGGCATCATGGTAACTTACGGTTCATACTGCAAGGACAATGAAAACATGATCAGGTCCGTCAACAGAATCGAATTCTTTGACACAATCGTTGCAATTCTTGCCGGTGTAATGATCATTCCTGCCGTCTACGTCTTTATGGGCAAAGAGGGAATGACAGGTGGTCCGGGCCTCATGTTCGTTGCAATTCCAAAGGTCTTCCAGCAGATGGGAGGAATAGGTCAGGTCATCGGAGCCATCTTCTTTATCATGGTTCTGTTTGCCGCACTCACAAGTTCAATCTCTGTTCTGGAAGCGGTAGTCGCAGGCATCATGGACAAGTTTGGTGTAAGCCGAAAGAAGGCCACCGTCATCGAGACAGTCATCGCACTTGCAATCGGAATCATAATCTGCTTCGGTTACAATTACTTCTATTTTGAGATTACACTGCCAAACGGAGCAGCCGCACAGATTCTGGATATTGTTGACTACATTTCAAACAACATCCTCATGCCGGTTGTTGCAATCGGAACATGTATCCTCATCGGTTGGGTGGTAAAACCAAAGACCGCAATCGAAGAAGCCACAAAGAACGGCGAGACATTTGCAAGAAAATGGCTTTACATCATCATGGTAAAAGTCGTAGCCCCAGTACTTCTTGCAGTACTCCTCCTCGGTTCATTCGGCATAATCTAATTCATTCAAATGGGGAAAGGTCGTCTGGCTTTTCCCCTTTTTAAATTTTATCTACAGCTTATATAGTATTGAGATTCCGGATCAAGTCCGGAATGACAGCACTTGATCTGCAATCTTGTTAAACTTTTCTATAGGAAAATCCACCTTTACCGTAACATCTCCATCCATCGAGGGAACCATATTTGTGGGGTCATCTTCATCCGTATGCTTGAAGTAACCGGTTATGTCGCTCTTATAATCCTTTACATTGTATACGTAGCCCTTATAGGGATTGCCGCCTATCTCGTAGGTAATTTCCACCGTACCGAAGCCAGCCGCCTTTTGGTCATAAAGCTGAACGTCATATTCAACTTTTACCGTATCCGCATCGGCCACGAAGTTTAAAAGCCTGATTTTGGCTCCGTAACTTTCTTCGAGTTCATGGACTATATTCAGAACCGGTTTGATTTCATTGTTCCCTGCAAAGAGATACAGCTCACCTTCGTATTTACGGTATTTGGAAACACCGACGGCATCAGGATCATCAACAAACGAATATTTCGCCGACACACCATACTTTAGTCCCTTTGCCTTTTCCAAAGTAAAATGATCAAGTGAAAACTCCGCCTGTTTTTGTGACCGGTAAATGGCGGTTATAGTGTTATTATTGAAGTTTAATAAATATCCCTCTTCTGTCATCTCCGATGCTTTTAACGTTTCTAGTATTAATGGCACATCAGATTCACGGATATATAGATCTGAAATACTATAATCACCGTAAATATAATGCTTGGATCCATCTGATATAACCCAATAGACATTTCTTTCATAGACTTCGTTTTCAAGATAAATCACTTGATTATCTTTTATATAACCTATGACTGTCTCAAATGATATGAATGAATAATTATAATAGTTATCATTATTTAAACCTTTAACTCTAGTTTTTTCTCCTTGTTTAGAATCTGTGAAATCTGCCTCATCTTTTGTAATATATATGACGTTTGTATATTTTCTTGGCAGACCTTCACAAGAGTTATCAAAATAGAAATCTGTATCTATAGTACCTTTCAATTCTTTACACTGGATAGCCGATCGTGTTTTTCGATAATCTTTTATGAACTCAATTAAGCTTTTGTTCAAATCATCATCAACTTTTATTGCATCATCGGTAAAAGTTTTTTGCAATGATTCTTTCGTTTTATGAGTCTTAGCCCTTGCAAGCAAACTTTCAATTTCAGAATCGCGATCTATATCTGGGTTATCTTCTGCAGGATAAAAGTCCTCGTCTATTGGTTCAATTTCCTGTTCACTTGAACCTGTTTGCCCAACATCCACTTTAACAGTTGATTCAGAATTTTGATTTTCCAATTCCGCTTGAACCAAACCATCTGATTGATTTGTTGCAGATTCATTTTTGTTGCAGGCAAACGCGATAAATAAAAGCGACATCAATAGAATGGAATATAATGTGTTTTTCATTGGTTTTTCCACCTAACTTTTTTTAGACTCAATTTATATATTCAGTATGAACAGAGTTTCCATCTCGATAAATAGTATACTCTAATTCACTATCACAGTAAACAGAAAAAACATGCTTGTCTTTGCGTTCATAATTCACGGTATAGGTTTTATCCTCATTGATTCCATATGCAATGGTAATAACTGCCTTTTTATCGCTTTCCTTTTGCAGGTCTAGGGCATATTTCAAATATGTCTTTGGATTTTTTAATTCCTCTGCATAAAGATTCTCCAGGCTTTTGGGCACTTCTCCATATCTTTCGCTGTATTCCATTGCAAGCATGCAAATTGAATCTATTACCCTACCCGGCAGAGTATATTCAGCAAGAAAACTGTGGCTCTTATAATATTCATCACATTCCTCTACAATGAATGAACCATCATACTCCGCAGCTTCTTGTGATTGCACATGGTTTTCCATTGGTTCTTCTTTTGCCAGTGATTCCATTTTACCGGTGTCTTTTGTCTCAGATAATCTTGAAACAGTTTGAGATTTATTGCTACAACCAGAAAAGAGGAAGAATATAAAAACTAAAAGACAATAGAAATTGATTTTTCTTTTCACATTTCCCCTCACTTTTTTATCCTTACTCCATTCTGTTGTTTTGTCTCCAGTTCTATTGAGAATCTATATGGTCAAATTCTAGAAATAATAAACCGCATTCTGGAGTGCTGGTCAAATAAAAACACCTATCCTGACAATTATAGAAGGAAGTATTATACACTGGATAAGCCACACCAATAAGATCTGTTTCTGCAATATTATACTCATGGAACCAAAAGAGAATAATCTTAAAACACATTTTTAAAAAGTATCTATGATTAAAACTGAAACGAATGTAATCCTTGTCGATGTGGAAACTATCCGAATCGAATAAATAGACATCAATATCACCAAGCAACAATTTTTTTTGAAAGACATCGATATTTTCGTCATATTTGAATCCAAGCTTTTCAAAATCCCTAAAGGCTGCATCTCTGCTGGTTAAATCATAATCAAAAAAACATATTTGTTTAAGCGAATGAATTTCACAAATAAACAACAAAGATACCAAAACCAAAAATATTCCTAAAGTCATCCCTATAATCTTAGTAATACTTTTTTTCTTCATACTCACATCCTGTCAAAATCCCAACTTCTGAACGACATGCCATAAAACTCTTAATCAATAGTAAATTTATACTATTAGAGTTTTTTTGTCCACATAAAACGAGCCCGCTTCGCCCTATTTCTTTTTTTATAATACTTTATCAAATACTAGTCCAATATCATTGACAAAGCAAAACGCCTGCCTTATCATATATCCAAAAGGTGAAACACAAAACGTGAGGTAGAAAAAATGTTCAAAAGAAAAGTAGTCAAGTTTGAAATCCCGGATGATGCCCGTGAGCTGACCGACGAGGAATTGTTTCTGGTCAATGGGGGATCTGAAAGAAGAGAGAACTCCCATGAGGGTGTGGCAGGAGCTAATGTTGGTGATACAATCCAGAGAAATGATGGTACGATTGTAACGCTTAATCAGGGCGATATTGACTATGCAAGGAAACAGCTTGGAATTAATGGTGGTGGGTCAGGTTCATCCGGAGGCAGCTCAGGCTCATCAGGTTCTGGAAGCGGATCAGGTTCGTCTGGAGGCAGTTCTGGATCAGGTTCAAGTGGCTCTTCTGCCGATACAACACCTTCGGTTGACTTAAAGAAGAAAGCCCAGGCAGACCACAAGAAAAACACTGAGCTCATGGACGGTTGGTATGGCAACAGTGCTATTAGCCATATTGAAAAAAGCAAGAATCAGATGCTTACTGGCAACAAGATTGAGGGAGAAACGATAAATGGGGAAAATGCCGGTAATCTTACAGACCGAGGATATCCAAGCAGTATGGATCCAAACCCTGGGATTTTTGTTGCCAAGGAAAATGAAAAAGACGAAATTGCATTAAGCAAAATTCAAGAAAGTATTAAACAGAATGAAGATTATAAGTATAACCAAAATGGTAATCAATTTGAGTGTGATAACTGGGTAGAAGAGGTCATTAATGATGCGGGGTATGATTCAACAGAATATTTGCTAGCCGGTAATTCATATAAATATGCATGTATAAAACATATAGAAGAAGCTAAAAAAGCTGATTCTGGATTCACGACAACAGTTCCTTCATTGGATGGTGCTTATGTTGTTTTTATGGGCGATGGTACTTATCATGAAGGCATCAAAAAAGGACAGCATGCACCTGAGCATTGTGGATTATTGATAATTAATGATGGCAAGATGACCGTGTGGGATAACTCTAGTTGCAATTCAAACGGAGGCGTAGAGCCGACATCTGTTTATTCTTTAACAGAAACAAAACTCAGTGCTTTTACATTGTATGAATCTTTTTATTTTAAAAGAATACAATAATTTTCTTGAGAGGAAATTTATGCCTATAAAAGAAAGTATTCTTGTTTCAAATTGGATTATGAAAAAGTATCGTTTTATTCATATCGCATTGTTATCTTTGCTGGTTTTATTGTCATTTGTTTCTTGCCAAGGAAATAAAACAGGTATAGGTGAAAAAACAAAAAACAATGAAATTAACAAGGTAAAAGAAGTTTCACAAGAGAACACAAATGATCATAAATCTTTTTTTTCTGCAGATACTTTTTCTCCATTTATGCTTTCTTGGAAATATGGGTTGTTAGACAAAAATCTTAATATTCAAATGGATCCAAACTATTTAACTGTTAAAGTCTATGATTATTGCGTAGTAAGAAAAACTATAAACAATGAATACACAGTTTACGATTCCAAACTCAATGAGCTATATAATTCACCAAACATATCTTTTGTCGATATAGTATCTGAAAAATACTGCCAATTGTGGATAAAAGACCAACTTAACTCTTATGTTTTATTAAATCTGTTTGATGGTGAAAGCAAAATCTTCAATGATTATGATAGGTTGGTTCCTGATAATCTAGAAAATGAAAAATACTATGCATCAAGTTCTTTATCGGCATTTGTAAACAAGGATTTTACCACAGAAGCATTCCCAAGTATTAGGTTTGGGGGTGGAGGTTATCCATTTCGGGAAGGGAAAGCCGTTGTTTATTGTTATAATTACATTTATGATCCTCCTTATTCGGTTATAAATGAAAAAGGGGAACAAATTATTACAGGAATAAGTGAAGTTGGAAAATACTTTACTGAAGGCCTTCTTCCTGTAATCATGCAAGATGGTAAGTCTGGTTATATCGATGAAAACGGAAAATTTGAAATTGATTGTGATTTTAATGTATTCTATAAAGGTCCCAAGGATGGACCGAGGCTTGAATACCTTTTTTATGATGGTATAGCTGTTGTAAACAAAAAAGAAGAAGGGAAATACCAATGGTTTTTGCTTGATCGAACAAAGACTTTTACAAAAATAAATGAAAAATATGAACCACTAGGTTATGAATTCAAAGAAGGTTATCTAGTATTAAAAACCACAGACAAAGAAAATGTAAAATATATATTCATCAACAAAAAGGCAGAACAAGTATTTAACACTACATTTGACTATGCAGATAACTTTGTAAACGGATATGCAGTTGTGGTTTACAACGATGAAGATGCCATATTAGATAAAGAAGGTAACATATATCTTTCCAAGGATTTACTAAATGGCAGTAAAAAACCTTTTGTAAACCTGATGAAAAAATAAATACTAGCAAAAAAGTGAGGTAAACTATGTTATCAAAAAGAAAGTACAGGCCATTTGAAATCCCGGATGATGCCCGCGAGCTGACCGATGAGGAATTGCTTTTGGTCAATGGGGGCGGAGCCATGACTTCCCAACATCAGGCTGAAATATCAGAAGCCTATAAGACCGGCAACCAAGAAAAAGTTGCTGAAATAATGTCGTATTACCAGAACAGCGGGTCTTCATCTTCAAACAATTCTTCCTCAACGAGTTCCTCCAACAATTCGACACGCTCTTCCTCAACACAGTCAAACGGTTCAGGATCCGGCAGCAGTTCGTCCAGCTCAAGTTCATCCAGCAGCAGGTCTTCCAGTTCAAGCAGCTCTTCTTCAAGCTCTTCCAGTTCAAGCAGTTCATCCTCAACAAGTTCAACACCTTCCGTTGACTTAAAGAAGAAGTCTTTGAATGACCTAAAGAGGGACCTTGAGATTAGGAAGAAGATGTTCCAAGAAAACAAAGATTCTCTCACTTCATCATCAGCAAATAATGGCCTGTCGCACTTTTACAGCCCAATTTACAAGGAAAAGGCCGATAAACTTCGTAGAACTCAGGGTATAACTGGGAACAGGATTGAAGGAAAAGAAATTAAAGGCTGGCGCAACAACGGAGACGGAACACATACTGTAATTTCAGAAGGAGCAACGCTCTGGGATTTATACGGCCCCAACTGGAAGGAATTGTCCGGTTATGAGGGGGATCCGACCAAGCTGCATGTCGGGGATACTGTGGGGAAGAAGCAGTTAAATGAGGCAACAGGAAAAAAGCCAAATTCCCTCAAAATAGGTTTTAATCCTAATGAACCTAATTCAGATAAAAGATATAACGCCAGAGATAATGATGGCGAACACTTGATGACTGTCTTTTTTTCAGATAGAAATAATTTTGAAGATTATTCAAATTATTATTTGACAGTTGGGCAGTATGGAGCTGCAAATACCCCTGTCTATGACGGCATCGGCCTTACAGACAATAAAGGTAACATTGTCAAAGTCTTGAAAACAAAAGAAGAAGTCTTAGCACATGCAGAAATGCTTAACCCTACATATGAGCACAATCTTTATTCTCCCTTCAAAGGACCAAAGCAAAATACAGAATATATACAAAACAATCAATTAAAATATGAAAGGGATTTTTATATAGAAACTGAAACATCTCGATATGGTTGGACACTGGCTGCTGGCATAGCGAAGGTTTCTTCCAAAACTTTATTAGATGGTCCTGCTGCTAATGCAAATTTTGATTATTTTAATGCTGAATTATCATGGATGAATTCACCAGAGCATACTAAAATGGGATTTAGTATTGATCTAATGGGAATAAATGGAGAGATGGGGCTTCAACTCTTTGATAAAAGGGCTACCATTGGTGGAGGTACAAGTTTAGGAATTAGTTTAGGATATGAAAGAATTGACAATTCTTATCATTTTGACTTAGGCCCTCTAGGGATTCAATTTACAATAGAGAAGTAAGAATGAAAAAGGGAATAGTTTTATTTTTCTTGGGTTTAGGAACCGTTTATCTAATGACTCTTGTTTATTTCTTAATTAATTATTTTACATCCAAACCTATTAATTACTTTAACTTTTTCACTTTTCCATTAACTTCATACCTGTCTGGAGCTGTTACTTCAAAATTGAACAGTAAAATTTTACCAAAGACAATGGCAGAGATTACCAAGTTTATAGGACTTGTTTTCTTTAGCTTCATTACAATGTTCCAAATATTTGAAAGCTCTGACATAAAGAATTCCTTTTGTTTGATTATTGTTATTTCGATTATTTTCAATTTTAATACTAATGTAGAAAACAAGAATGACAAAGGGGGATCAAGATGAAAATAAAACGACATAGCATCATAATTTTTCTTGCTTTAATAGCACTTGATTTGGTTATTTCAGTAATAAACTATATAATAAGAGGGCAAGAAAGTGTTTCTGACATATTGATGTTTTCCTTTATTATCGTGACAGCGTTTTTTGTCGTTTATTTTGGACTCAAGTTTATAGATGTTTTATTTAAAAGACCACTGCTAGGATATAGAATCATGTTCATGATTATGGGGATTTTCTGTTCAATAGTTTTCGGATTGGATGTCCTTTATGATGTAAGGTCCCTCTTTCATGTGACAATGCCACTTTCAACCGCTTTAGCCTGCCTTGTCGGTATTTTGGACATTAAAATATCACCTAAAAGCGATGTGGCTTCAACCGAAGAGAAGGGCTTAGATGAATTGGAATAAGCCTATTCAGAAAAGACGAAAGGATGAAACGTGAGTATTAATCATTCCGAAGAATTCCATGACAAAACCGTTCGCAGAGTGGTGAAGGTTTCCGACATAGACCCAGAAAAGAGATTTGTCAAACTGGAAAAGTTGTGATTCCCGCAAAAACAAAAATTACCCAATAGATGACAAAATTTAATTAGCTTATAATCCATTTTCATGTTATAATCTCTTTATAATAGGAGGTTTAATGTCAGACTACTTTGGAAAAGATGTTCCCAAGCTGGGATTTGGACTCATGCGGCTTCCAAAGCTGGAAGATGGTAAAACGATCGACATTGAGCAGACCAAGACGATGGTCGACATGTTCATGAAGGCTGGCCTTACCTATTTTGACACGGCTTACGTTTATGAGGGCGGTGAATCGGAAAAGGCGGCTAAAGTTGCCCTTGTTGACCGTTACCCCCGGGAATCATTCACCTTATGCACCAAGCTGAACGCAGGCGTGGCCAAAAACGAGGAAGATGCCAAACAGCAGTTTTACACCAGTCTTGAACGCACGGGCGCCGGCTTCTTTGACTATTACCTCCTTCATGCGCTGGGAAAGGGCAACATAAAATTCTACGATGACTATCACCTATGGGATTTTGTAAAGGAGCAGAGGGACAAGGGGCTCATAAAATACTGGGGCTTTTCATTCCACGATGACCACGAATTCCTGGACACGCTTTTGACCCAACACCCCGACGTTGATTTCATTCAGCTGCAGATTAACTATGCGGACTGGGAAAGCAACAATGTTGAATCGCGTCTCTGCTATGAGGTTGCGAGGAAACACGGTAAGTCGATTGTCGTAATGGAACCGGTAAAGGGCGGCGCATTGGCAAATCCACCTGATTCCGTCAAAAAGGTTTTCCTTGATGCAAACCCCAATGCATCTGTGGCTTCATGGGCGATTCGTTATGCGGCTTCTCTGGACGGCATCCTCACAGTTTTAAGCGGAATGTCAAACATCCAGCAGATGCAGGACAACCTGAGCTATATGTCGGACTTCAAGCCCCTGGACGAAAGCGAAAGAGAGGTGATTGCAGCGGCTCAGGACGCTTTGTCTAAAGTTGAACAGATTCCCTGCACCTCATGCCGTTATTGTGTTCCGGGCTGTCCTCTTCACATTTCTATACCGTCCTTGTTTGACGCCATGAACCGGAAGCTCATCTACAATGACTTTGAGGCGGCAAAAATGTCGTTCGGTTGGGCTACGGCAGACAACGGCAAGCCAAGCCAATGCGTTCAGTGCGGTCAATGCGAGGCTGCGTGTCCCCAACATTTGCCCATTATAAAGCACCTGGAAGAAATTGCGGCTTTATTCGAAGCATGATAATATGATTAAAACAGGAAATTAATTTTGGAGGAATAATTATGGCATGTTTTGCAGTACCTTTGGCAGAAGCGTTGATAGTATCTGCTGTCCGCGGTGTGATTGGTAACAAAAGGACTTCAAGTTCTGTGGTTGAAGAATCAAAGGAGGGCAGCAAGATTGTATCCATCAAGCAGAAACTGGGATGGCTTCAGAACCTGCTCTATGGTGGAAGCGCCCTGCTTGCGATTGAGCACATCTATCACGGAGAGGTTGTCCTTTATCCGCCTTTCCTGACTGCAATGCGCAACCCGGAAGACATACCCGAGATGCTGCACGAAATGTCCACGGTCGGTGTGGGAATGGCTGTCCTTGTTACCGCTGTATGGGCGATAGCAGTGGGAGTTTCTTCGGCATTGAAAAAGAAGAAAATGCTTCCTGCAAGGGGTATTGCCTGATGTGTGAGATAATGACCATAGCAGCCGCCCTTGTCTTTACTGTGGTTTATGCAGTTCAGAGGAAAAGGGGAATCAGCAGCAAGCCTGTCTTTGTGACTATGCTCATGTTCTGGGGTGCCACCTTGATGTGGGCAGTTGATGGAATTGCCAGCGTTCTTGAAGGTGAGCCTTTCTTTGACATCAGCATGGAAGACACGATTCTTGGCTTTATAATCCTTGGAGCCGGACTAGCGATATTCGCATTTATGCTTTTGATCAACAGGGCAAAAAAAGCCAGGGCTTAAAATGATTGACGGAAAAACAAGCTCTCAGGAGGCTTCTGAAAAATTCGAAGATCTTGGTTTTGCAAAATTGGATACAGACCGAAAGGAACGTACCGGCTTTGCAGAGGTTGTTTTCTGTCAGGGCAAGGACGATTCATTTTTAACAAAAATATTTTCAACTCTTTTTGAACACAACGGCGAAGTTTTGGGAACCAGGGCGACTGAGGCTCAGGCTGAATTGCTCAAAAAAACTTTTCCGGATCTGACTTACGACAAGGTTTCCAGAATCATCAGGATTGAAAAATCACAAAAAGAACAAATCGGAAAGATAGCCGTGTGCTGTGCAGGAACGGCAGACATTTCCGTTGCAGAAGAAGCGGCTCAGACAGCTGAATTTTTCGGTTCAAGAGTACAGCGCTTTTTTGACGTGGGTGTAAGCGGAATCCACCGACTCCTTTCATGTATCGACAAGATTAACGAGGCAAATTGTGTTGTTGCGGTGGCAGGAATGGAAGGGGCTTTGGCCAGCGTTCTTGGGGGCCTTGTTTCTGTACCAATTATAGCCGTACCAACTTCTGTGGGATATGGCGCCAGCTTTAACGGACTTTCCGCATTACTTACCATGCTGAACTCATGCTCAAACGGAATAAGCGTGGTGAACATTGACAACGGCTATGGCGCGGGATATCTTGCGACACAAATCAACAGGCTTGCGGTTAACGGCAGCACAAAAGGAAAATGATTATGGAAGACAATTCTTTGTATCTTGAATGTACCTCAGGAATCAGCGGGGACATGGCGGTTGCGGCACTCCTTGATGCGGGGGCAGACCAGGATGTTCTGGAGTCAGCCCTCAAATCAATTCCGGCACAGGGTTTTAAAACAGAAATCTCACGGGTAAACAAGGGTGGAGTCAGCTGCTGTGACTTTAACGTAATCCTTGACGCTGAACACGAAAACCACGATCACGACATGGAATACCTCTACGGCCACGAACATTCACACGAAGAACATGAGCACGACCATGACCACGAACATCATCACCATGAGCATGAAGAACACGAGCATACACATGATCATGAGCACCATCATGACCACGAACATGAGCATGCACACCACCACCATCACACTGGAATCAGGGAAATATATTCAATCATAGATAAAACCAACATGACCGACGGGGCACGGACACTTGCAAAAAAAATCTTTGACATCATCGCACAGGCAGAATCCACAGCCCACAATGTCCCGGTAGAAGAAGTACATTTTCACGAGGTTGGGGCAATTGATTCAATCGTGGACGTAATTGCACTGGCAGTCTGCTTTGACAACCTGCATCCCACGCATGTCTATGTTCCCCATTTATGCGAAGGCACCGGCACAGTAAGATGTCAGCACGGCATTCTTCCGGTTCCAGTTCCGGCAGTGACCCACATTGTTGCGTCCCATCACATTCCACTTGAATTCATATCCGAACACGGGGAATTTGTTACACCCACAGGAGCCGCATTTGTTGCCGCAGTACGAACCGACGCCCAGCTTCCCAAACATTTTACAATCAACAAAATTGGAATGGGTGCGGGAAAAAGGAACTACCACCGCCCAAGCATTTTACGTGCAATGATGATTCAGGAAATTGCAGAGACAAAAATCCAGGACAATACTGTATACAAACTGGAAACAAACATAGACGATTCAAACGGAGAACAGCTTGGCTATGTCATGGACCTTCTGTTAAAGGCAGGTGCTTTCGACGTACACTACATGCCCTGCTTTATGAAAAAGAACCGCCCAGGCTACATGCTCACGGTTGTGTGCGACAAGGAAATGATTCCCGAACTTGAGCACATAATATTCAAGAACACCACGACAATCGGAATCCGCCGCATGAAGTACGAGCGTTCAATCCTGCCGCGAAAAACCTACACCGTACATACCATCTGGGGAGAAGCAGCCGTTAAGGAAGTTGTCCTTGATTCCGGAGAAAAGCGCATCTACCCTGAATACGAAAGCATCGTCAAAATCTGCAGGGAAACAGGCCTACCCTATGCAAAGGTGTATTCCGAAATATTTAAATCAACTTCATCATAATCAAGTAATTGCAGACCATGGCCTTTTTCAGTATAATGTCTTGCAGAGGTAAGCTATGGGCGGTGTATTTGGTGTAGCATCTAAAGGCGACTGTTCTTTGGATTTGTTTTTTGGCGTTGACTATCATTCACATCTTGGAACACGCAGGGGTGGACTTGCGGTTTTTCAGGAAAACAAATTTCAGCGTGTAATCCACAACATTCAGAATTCTCCCTTTAGGACAAAGTTTGAAAACGACATGCACGACATGCACGGCCCCATCGGCATAGGCTGTATCTCCGACTATGAACCTCAGCCTCTTCTGGCACGTTCACATCTGGGACGCTTTGCGCTCACAACTGTGGGCCTTGTCTCAAACAAAGAGGAAATCGTAAACGAGCTCTTGGATAATGGAAAGGCCTTTTTGGAAATGTCGGGCGGTGAAATCAACCAGACAGAACTGATCCTTGCCATGATAAACACCCAGAAGACCATTCTTGAAGGAATTCAATACGTACAGCAGAAAGTCAAGGGTTCAATTACACTCCTGGTCGCCACCCCGGAAGGCATTTACGGTGCCAGGGACAGACTCGGCCGCACTCCGCTTCAAATCGGAAAAAAAGACGGAGCCATGTGCCTTTCATTTGAAAGCTTCGCCTACATCAACCTTGGATATAAGGATGAACATGAACTGGGACCTGCGGAAATCGTTTTTGTAACACCGGATTCATACAAGGTTCTTCAGCAGCCCCAAAAGGAAATGAAGATCTGTACCTTCCTGTGGATTTACTACGGATACCCCACAAGCTGCTACGAGGGCGTAAATGTTGAAGCAATGAGGTACAACTGCGGAAGATTCCTTGCCCGACGCGACAAGGACGACAACATAAAGCCTGACTGTGCCGCCGGAGTTCCAGATTCAGGAACCGCACATGCCATCGGTTACGCAAACGAGGCAGGCATTCCGTTTACAAGGCCTTTCATCAAGTACACTCCCACATGGCCGCGCTCATTCATGCCCACAAGCCAGGACCAGAGGAACCTTATCGCCCACATGAAGCTCATTCCGGTTCAGAGCCTTATTAAAGACAGAAGCATCCTTTTGATAGATGATTCAATCGTACGCGGAACCCAGCTGCGTGAGACAACCGATTTCCTGTATCAGTCTGGAGCAAAGGAAGTTCATGTACGCCCTGCATGTCCGCCAATCATGTTCGGTTGCAAATATCTGAACTTCAGCCGTTCAAACAGCGAGATGGATTTGATTGCACGACGTGTGGTAAGGCAATTTGAAGGTGATGACGTTAGCCCCGAAACCCTTGCAAAATACTGTGACCCGAACACCCCGGAATATGAAAAACTTCAGAAAGAAATCTGCAGTCAGCTTCACTTTACGACATTGCGCTATCACCGCCTGGATGACATGCTCAATTCAACAGGCCTGGATCACTCTATGCTGTGTACGTATTGCTGGAACGGAAAGGAATAAGCTCTATCGGGAGCTTTTAGTCAGTGGTTATCATAAAATAGAAGATGCAATGGTAATAGTCTGAGCCGCCGTTGTACTGGGTCAGGACAATCCATCCGTCCATTGCCATCTTTTCCTGTGCCATGTTTCTGGTAACAAGTGTCTCGTAAACATTGTTTGGCGCAAGGGAACTCATTTTGGAAAGGTTATTCTGAACAAAGTCGAGCATTCCGCTGTCTTCTTCGTCCATTTTGTCGCCGGTAATCTGAAAAAACTCTTTTAAATGCTGGTCAGGCCCCAATCCATTAAAAAATGTTTCCTTAAGGCTGTCCAGGGAAGTATTGGCCAGTGAAGCCTGAAAGTCAGAACGTGACATCGGGTCAAGGAATTCAACCACTACATCATCCGCTGAATAGTCTTTTCTGGCAAAGCAAAGTTCTGCCGAAACGCAAAACATCAAAGCAACGCAAACAAAAAACCGCAAAATCTTTTTCATGCAGAACCTCCTATACTTATATAATATGTAATTTTTAAAACTTAGACAAGAGTATAACAACTAAAACATGCCGGAGGTTACACGGATACTTGATATGTTGTCACACCAGATTTGTATTTGTTGTCATTCCGGACTTGATCCGGAATCTCAAACTTGCATGTTAAGATGCTGAATCAAGTTCAGCATGACTATGGTTATCATTCCGGGAGGAAAAAGGTAATCCATGTTCAAAATTTTGTTGAATTTAGGTAAATTTCATGTTCAAATTTTTGTTGATTTTACCTTATACTGTCCAGAAACTCATGAAACCGTCATTATCGGGCTGGACCCGATAATCTTTATGTTGCCTAACAGGTATCTGTAGATTGCCGGATCGAGTCCGGCAATGACAATCCCGTGTTTTTTAGCCCCCCCTGTTTAATCAATCTTGGTCATGTCTGCGATGTCGGCATTATAGTCAACACCCTCTACATCAAAACCGTTGATTGTAAGGAAGTCGTGGCGCAAACCTTCAAGATCTACCAGTTCCGCAACATTTTCCTGCGTAACATTTGGCATGATCTTGTCGACTTCGGCCTGAACCTTTGGATCAAGCTCCCAGTCATCGATTCTGATGCGGTTTGCCTCATCAACAGGCACCTTTCCTGCGGCGGAGTTTTCTCCGGTAAAGAGGCGCTCGGCAAAAAGGCGTTCCATCTGTTCGACACAACCTTCATGGGTTCCCATCTTTTTCATTATCTTGAAGAGTACTCCCAGATAAAGGGAAATAATCGGGATAACTGCGGAAGAACGTGTCACAAGGCCCTTGTTTACGCTGACATAAGCGGCTCCACCAATTTCCTTGAGTGAAGAATCGATGTTGCCTGCCCTCTTTTCCAAATCCTTCTTTGCTTCTCCGATTGTTCCGTCGCGGTAGATTGCGTGGCTCAATTCCGGTCCGATGTATGAATATGCCACCGTGCGGCATCCTTCTGCAAGAACGTCAGCTTCCTTGAGCATCTTGATCCATCTTTCCCAGTCTTCACCACCCATGACCTTTACAGTGTTGGAAATCTCATCCCCAACTGCCGGTTCTGTACTTGCCTGAGAGATGGCACCCGTCATCATATCCAGTGCCGCACCGCTGTATGTCTTTCCAATCGGCTTGATTACGGACTTGTACATAACCTTTGTGTCGGGGTCTACGCGGACAGGGCTTGCAAGGCTGTAGATTACCAGGTCAAACTTGCGACCCCAAGACTTTACCTCATCGATTACACGTGCGCGGGTTTCGTCTGCAAAAGCGTCTGCGTTGAATGTCACGGACTTTAATCCAGCTGCCTTTGCCTCTTTGTCAAACTCCAGATTGTTGTACCATCCCGGTGTTCCAAACTTGCGCTCGGTGGCTTCCTTTTCAAATGACACACCGATTGTGTCGGCTCCATATTCAAATGCTGCTGAAATTCTACTTCCAAGACCATATCCAGTTGAACATCCCAAAACCAAAACGGTCTTTGGTCCGTTGCCACCTTCAGAAACGGATTTGATTCCACGCTTTGCCTTTTGAGCTTTTACATAAGCAATCTGGCGGGCTGTCTCCTTTGCACATCCGATCGGGTGTGAGTTAATGCAGATATTGCTGCGAATCATCGGTTGAATGACCATAATTTTCTCCTGTTCAAAATCATCTACAAAGACCATAAAAAGGCCATGTCCTTTATTCTACCCATTTTGACATTTTTCGTCAATGTGTCATGCATATTTTTCAACAGGGGAGGGCCCCTGTACGACCCCCATATTAAAAGGGGAAGAGAGAAGCCCTACTCAGAAGCGCGCTCCTCTCTCCCCCTTTAACCCCCACTCTCCGCGGCACTGCTTAGGGGTTCCCCCTAAGAACCCCAATCTTTTTTATCAGAAATTGTATATCAATTTCATAAACTAATTCTTCTTCAATGATAAATCTACTGCTTTACTAATATTGTTTAGAAGAGCCTCTTTAAATTTTTCAAGATCAAAATGACTCTCCATTAAGAGATTTGAATCTGGTTGAAAAAGCTGTAAGGATTCAATCTGCAAAGCATCGGCTATTCTCTCTATCATTTGTGGCGACGGAAATTTTTTCCCTATTTCTATCGTACCAATATATGTAGTGGATGTCTTTGCTTTTTCTGCAAGCTGCTCCTGTGTGATATTCAACGCTTTTCTATATTTTTTTATATTTGATGCCAAGCATTTTTGAACTTTCGTCATTAGAATATATCCTATTAGATTATTATTCAATCAAAAAAACTACTTGACAATTATCTTTTAGGATATACAATATTACTTATATACTGTTAGATTATAAATCGACATTTTTATTTATAATCGTTGAGAATATATGAGTAGAACTATTCTATTACTCAATATGTACTTATCGCTTCAGGAGGATCTTATGAAAAAGGCATTTGGAATACTATTAACACTCATTGGCAGTTTATCATTATTTAGCTGTTTATCATCATCGTCTACATTCGGTGAAAGCTCAACTTCATCTAGTCCAGACGTTAAGATATATACAGATAAGTTTTCAGGTTCTAAGACTTATGAATATTCAAAAGGACTAAGGGGAGGATTTGCCTTAAGTCGTAATAGTGGCCTTTCAACAGATACACTTGAAATCATTCCACATTTGATTGTAAATGAGAAAAATGTTTGTGTACCTATACTTGATATTAAATATACAGGAGCTTCCAGCGGTTTGTTAGTAACAGGAGCCAACAAAGCCTATAAAAAATTTATTTTTCTGGCAGATAATGAACGTTTGGAAATAACACCTCTTATTATATCCAATAAAGAATCAAATACCGAAATTCTTTCTTCTGTTCCTGTAACTGATTACGCTCAGAGTTATTCGTTACAAATTACAAAAAAGCAATTTGATACGCTAATGAATTATTTTTCAGCCCATGAAGTTATTGAATGTGCTGCATATTCTATTGATGATAAGGTCGTTACATTCAAAACTTATAACAAGAAATGGCATTTAGGTGTTTTTTCTGCTTTAGACAACTGCGTAAAAAATGAATATCCGAATATTACTTATAATGAAACTGCTACCCAAGCAATAATTCAGTAATTAAATTTTTTAGGAGGAGCTATGAAAAGACTATCTATTATATTAATTTTATTTCTTATCAGTTTTTCGTGCTTTGCTGAAAAAGTGGGTGAAAAAATTAAATATGAAAATGCATCATTGAATTTTTCATCAACTGATACTTATTTAACGAAAGTTGAACCCTTAATGAATGGATTTTATAATGTTGAAATAACGACTATTATATCTCCCGCAGGAAGCCGTTCTGCAGTAGGAATGTTTACCTTTACCACAAGTTATACCCTTAAAGAAAAAGACAAAATAACTCTATATGAATCAAATTATTTCTCCTCTTCGACTAAGACCATCACATTAATTGTATCTAAGATTTCAAACAACGAAATTGAATTCTCCACAATCTCCGATTATCTTAATGAAGAGTAAGAAATGAAAAAATACCTGTTTATTCTGATTATTTTGTCATTGATTCAAAACTTTTGCTTTTCACAGACTGAAAAAACTATTCTTGGTTTTTCTTTAGATGACTCGAAAGATTCTATTATTCAAAAACTTAATGACAAACATTATACACTAATAGACTCTAATAGTGATGATAGCCTTTTCCCAATAAGTTATGAATCATACTCAAAAGACAACCTTATGTACAATAACATACCTGTAAAACAGATTAACTTTTTATATTGTTATGATCAATTATTTTGTATTAAGATTGTTACTGAGCATATTGACGACATTGACTTGTTATTAGAATCTCGAAAAATACTAAAAGAAAAATACTGTCTTGAAAAAAAGGATTATATATCAATTTCAAGAGAATTTTATGATAAAGAATCAAATATATCGTTTTATACTTGTAATGAAGATCAAGATTTCATTTTATTGATTTATGGAAAAGAAGATAATTACGGTTCAATTTCTCAGACTTATAATTTTATGTATCAATCAAAAGCAAATGCAGCAATTGAAGTAAAGAATCAATATCAAACTTACTCCATGATTCCTGGTTATACCGATATGTCCTTAGATGAACTAGATATTATAAAACTTACCATGGATAAAGAAGAACAAGAAAGACAAGAACAGATTGAAAAGCAAAAAATAGAAGAAGAAAAACAGAAAAAACTTGAAGCAGAAAAACAAAAAGAGGAATACAACAAGAAGCATAGGTTCGATAATCTCTCTGGAGGATATTCGGGTTTTGGTTTTGGTTTTGGTTTTTATGATGGAGTTTATTCAGGAGGATTCGTTGCTTTTGACTGGTCATATAACTTAACAGGTCCTTTATCCATTGGTCTTGATTGGCGAATTGGAGGCCTACACCCTACAAATGGAAAAAATACTGAATTAAAAATGGATTATGATGCTTATATATCTTTAGGAATAGCCATCCCTATAGATTTTATCGCTGGTTCACCTATACTATATGTTGCAGCAGCTCCTGGTTTTTATTTTTATAAAATTAAAGACATGATTCTTGAGGGGTTTATAGACTTAAGAGCAGGTGTGATTATTCCTTTATTTTCTAATTGGGATTTAAAATTTGTTTATTCAAGAGAATTTCTAACTAATAATGAACAGATAAATCTCTATTCCTTTTATATTGGCGGTAGATTCTAACTTTTTCTCAATTTCATTATTCCTTTTTCCCCATTCTCACAGAATACACGAAACCAAGGTTTAGCTATTATTTTTTCATAGTGACCTTATAAATTCTGCTATACTAACCGCTGCCGCTTCATGGGTCTTTGCACCCGGATGCTCACGGCTTCCCTTGTCCTCATGGTTTATTTCCAGAGATGCGGATGAATCAAGCTCAAGGGTAAAAATATTATTGTCAGCGGATTCTGCCTTGTATTCATCCACGCCTTTTTGAATCAGGGCTGGTACAAACTCCAGGCTTAGCAGTCCCCATACCCAGATAATCTTTGCATTTGGATTGTGCGAGCGTATAACCGAAAGAAAATCCTTTACAGAAGAAACAACCTTTTCCGGGAGGCCTGATTTGTCCTTTGCATTCCTCATTCCTGTCTCATCATTTGTTCCAAGATTTATGATCACAAGGTCAGAGCCTTTTCCACCGTTGAATGTCCAGGGTTCATTTGCCCCAAGAGCAACACTGTTCTTCTCTTTTAACACGGAGCATACGTTCTCGTAATGTGGGGGAATCCTGCAGTTCACGTTGTAATCCCAGCTCCAGCATATTCCCCAGCCAGATTTACCCATGGTATTCCAGTCGGCATTCAGTTTTTTTGCCAGTCGTATTGCATAAGTTCTGCTTGCACTCATCCATGAGGGAATCCAATCCATCTCTTCTGGAGCACCTACAAGTCCTTCTCCCGCTGTAAGGCTGTCTCCGATAAATTCAATTGAACATTCTCGCGGCTTAACAGGAAGCAGCAAGCCCTCATCATCCAGTCTAATTGAATGAATCACAAGGGAATGTGTTTTATCCTCGTCCAGCGGCTGAGTATCTTTTATTATGCTGATAAGGTTTTCTTTCTGCGGATTAAGATTATGGGCAATGCAATACCATTTCCTGCCCTTTTCAAGAATAAACCGGCTTATCTGTACTCCGTTGATTTCTACTGCAAGCCATATCTCCAGATTATCATAATCGGCAGATATACAGGCCCACACTTCCCTGGCATTTATGTTTATCTCAAGAGCCGCACCTCCCCAAAAAAGTGCAAGCTCCTCTTTTGAATCATCGTATGAGTTACGGCCAAGAATCCGTTTGTAATCAAGCTGGTTTATCTTCAATTCTTTCATGATTATACCTTACAGGAAAAATGCCAAAAGGACAAGATAACTCTAGCCGGGGAAACATCCGTTAATCAGCAGTTCCCTAGATTTTTTATCATAATTCATGTATATTTTAGCTTATGGCGGAATATTCAACTGTTTATAGCGATGCTGAAATTGTGGTACTCAATAAAAAAAGCGCTTATCTTGTAGCGGCGGACAGGTATGACACTGAATCTCCTCGTCTTGATGAAGCAGCAAAAAATGAATTCGGAGATCTCTTTGCCGTTCACAGGATTGACACAGATGCAAGCGGCCTTGTCCTCTATGCACGAAACGAAAAAACTCAGGCAGCACTTTTACAGCAATTCAAGGACGGAAAAATAGAGCAGATTTTTCACTGTCTGGTATATGGCCGCCCCCAATGGAAAGACCTTGATGTGGAACTAAAGCTTTTACCCGACGGAGACCAGAGGCACAGGACAACAGTCAACAAGAGAATTGGAAAATTCTCCAAGACTGAATTCAGGCTCCTTTGCTCAACAGGTCCTTATTCATGGATAGAGGCAATACCGCGTACAAACAGAACACATCAGATCAGGGTTCATCTGCAGCAGAACGGCGTAAACATAGTTTGCGATCCCTTGTATTCAGGAAACCAAAAGCCTGTACGTTTAAGCGACATAAAGAAACGGTGGAATGGAGACACGGAGGAAGAAAGGCCACTCTTAAAACGCCTTGCCCTCCATGCATGGTCAATTTCATTTGAGCATCCAGCTGACGGAAAAAGGCTTACATTTACGGCTCCATATCAAAAGGACATGGATGCAACAAGAAATCAGCTGGCAAAAATATTTGGCGAGGACCCTCTGGAAAAATATCAGGACAAGCAGTGAGGAAGATTTTTTCATCAATCCTATTTCTTTGTTTTCTCCTTTTACCTTCCATGGCACAAAATCTGGACGGCTCTTCTTTCATCAACTCGCTTTCTTTTGCTCTTGGCGGACAAGTGACTGTTCGTGTCGGACATCAGGGGGAATATGTCTATGAACCCATTTCAAATGACCGTTTGCTCTCTTATCTTGAATGGGAAGAAAAACCGCTTGTTATAGTAGGCCTTTTTGGAGAAGCAGGATATAAAAACCTTAAGCTTCAGGCTCAGGCCAAACTCGCTTTTCCAGCTGACTCAGGCACGATGACGGATGTAGATTATTTTAATGTCTCCTATTTCCCTTACTGCTCGGATTCAATTGCAGGCATCATGACGCATAACACAACAAGCATATGCCATACCGAATCGCTCCGTTCAATTGAATTCCAGCTGTCCTATGATTTTGTCCTTAACCCTGTTGTAACCCTTTCACCTCTGCTTGGCTACGAGTACCAGTATGCATATCAAACTGCATGGGGTTTGGACGGATATTATTATGACGTAGATCATTATGTTGAACCCAACGGATATTTCGGATGGTATGACACCTACGGCCACAACAGAAAAATGTATCATCCTCAAGACATTAATACATTGAGTCTGGAAAGAAACTACCACACAGTCTGGCTTGGTCTTGGCGCCTCGTTCAACATCAATAAAAAATTCAGGCTGGATGCTTTGGCTGCCGTCTCCCCCTTTATTGCAATTCAATCCCTTGATTCCCATCTTCTTATGGGGGATTTATATCTTGATGACATGCATTCATGGTTTAGGGGTGGAAAAATCTCTGCAAAACTGAATTACAACATCAACTCCCACAACTGCATCTATGGACAGGTTAAATTCACTTCAACAGGAATTGCCAACGGAAAAACCTATCACGGCTATGTTGGCGGAACTGAATTCCACAAATACTCCAACTCTCATGCGGGAGGAGATTCGCAGACCTGGGATTTTACTCTGGGTTACACATATTATTTCTAATTGAATTTTGCAAATTGAAAATACTGTGGTATAATATAATTCTAGGGAACGACGATGCCCTATATGCTTTGGTTAAAGAGGTATGATAGATGAAAAAGATAATAACTATAAGCCGTGAATTTTGCAGTGGCGGTCATGAAATCGCAGAACTCTTGTCTAAAACTCTGGATGTTCCTTTTTACGACAGGGAACTGATTGAATTGGCTTCCCAACAGTCTGGGTTGTCTCCAGAATTCATAAAGTCCAACGAACAGAAAATATCTTCCGGCCTCATGTATAATCTTTTGCTGAGTTCAAGCTGCACGGTTCCAAGCAATAACGGAATGTCCAACGGCATTTCTACAAAACCGACCCTGCCTCTTCCAGATCAGGTGTTCAACGCACAAAGAGCCGTCATTCTGGATCTTGCAAAAAAAGGCCCCTGCATCATCCTGGGACGTTGTGCGGATTACATTCTGAACCATTGTGACGAAATCAACAAGGATGACCTGCTGAATGTTTTTGTCTATGCCCCTTTTGAAGACCGTGTCCAACGATATATGAAAGAGGGAGGTGTCGACCGAAACGCCGCAGAAAAAGAAATCAAACAGATGGACAAATACCGCACGAATCATTACAGCACTTTTACCGAGCAGACATGGGGAAAACGCGAATATTACGATTTGCTCATCAACAGTTCACTTTTGGGAATAGAAGCTACAGCACAGTTTATTGCCGACATCGCAAAGAAAGCATAGGCTAAAGCTTAATCCTTACACTCTGAATGCGCCGGGCAGCCTGATCTTCCACAACAAAGACAGCCCCGGCATTTTTATATACCGCCCCAATCGATGGAAGCTCATCAAATTTTTCAAGAAGCCATCCGCCAAGAGTTGTGTAAACCTCACTGTCCAGATGCAATTTTAATACGTCGTTTACTTCTTCTATCTTCATGTCACCGGGAACGATGAATTCCCTTGTGCCCAAAACCGTAATCCTTTTTTCCGGAGCAACCTCGCTTTCTCCATATTCATCGGTAATGCGTCCGAACACTGCGCGCAAAATGTCGTCCATCGTTACGATTCCGGCTGTCTCTCCGTATTCGTTTACCACAATCGAAAAATTTTCCTTTTCCTTTTTGAACATCCTCAAAAGGTCAACTGTGGGAATTGATTCCGGCACAAAGAGGACACGGTTCATGCAGATGCGCACAAAATCCCTGCTGCTTTTAATATGAGGGGAGGCAAACAGAACGGACTTGTAATGCAAGACTCCCAAAACTTTCTCCGGGTCTCCGTCAATTACAGGAAGCCTTGAATATCCTGACTTTGCAAATGCATCAACCACCTGTTCCTGATCAAAGCTGATGTCGATGTATTGGACAAGAGAACGGTGGCGCATGATGTCCTTTGCCTCAAGGTCGGAAAATTCAAATATGCGGTCAAGCATTTCCTTTTCATCTGCCTCAAGGGTACCTTCTTTTTTACCCAATGCAAGAAGTGTCTTTAATTCATCTTCGGTAACAAGCGGCCGTTTTTTCCTTATGATTACGCTGTCAATAAAATCAAGGAAATGTGAAAGCTGGTCGAACACCCATACCACAGGGAACAGTATTTTTTGAATCACGGAAATTGCAGGGGCATTTGTCTGTGCAAGCTTTGCGGGTTGAACGGCGGCAACAGTCTTGGGAATGATTTCGCTAAAGATAATCACGAGCACACTTATCACAGCAGTGCCGTAACTGACGTATGAAGCACCAAAAAACCTGATTGTAAATGCAGTTGTCAAAGATGAAATCAAAGTCGTTACAAGATTTGTTCCGATTAAAACTGTGGAAATGAGCCTGTCCAGATTGTTTCGCAGGGCATATACTTTCTTTGCGTTTTTTTCTCCGGCATTAAGCATTTGTCTGGCGGTTATTCTGGAAAGAGAGGTAAAGGCAGTTTCTGATGAGGCAAAAAATGCTCCGGCAAACAAAAGCAATACTTGAACGGAAAGGGAAATCATCACATAAACAATTTTATTCATCTTCATCCCCCTCCAGCTTTATTTTTTGAATGCGGATTTTTGCAACACGCTTGTCGTCCATTTTCAACACGGTAAAGATATATCCCTGCTGCTGAATCGACTCTTCCTCTGCGGGAATGTGTCCAAGGCATTCACTTATCAAGCCACCGATTGTCTCACAATATTCTGAGTTAAGTTTTATGCCAAGCTGCTCGTTCAAATCAACAAGGCGGGCCTGACCTTCAATTTCCGAATGATCCGTATTCTTTATCACGACCTCTACACGGCGGGCATAGGGCTTGTATTCATCCGCAATCGGTCCGAATATTTCGCGTGCAATATCTTCGCTTGTCAAAACTCCATCGGTTCCGGCATATTCATCAATTACAATCGCCATGCTCTGATGATTGTCCTTGAGCATCTGCTGTATTCCCGACATTTTTTTTGTTTCCAGAATGAAAAGCGGCGGTCTCATCACTTTTTGTACGGAAAAATCGTTTACATCCTTGAGCTTGTAAAAAAGCAGATCCTTTATGTAAAGTATGCCCACAATGTCGTCTATGTCATTTTTGTAAACTGGGAAACGCGAGATTAAAAAACGCTGCGACAGTTCAATCACCTCGGTAAAAGTTGCCGTGAGTGGAATTGCCTTTATGTTTTTTCTTGGGGTCATGATGTCTCGTGCGGCAAGATCGGTAAACTTGAATACACGGTGCATCATCGTCTTTTCATTTTTATTGATGACACCCTGTTCGCTTCCAACATCGATGAATGTCTTTATCTCTTCCTCAGTAAACGATATTTTCTTCTCTTTTGTGTTGATTCCAAAAATCTTAAGGAATGCCCTGGAAAAACCCGTGAACAAAACCACAAGAGGATAAAGCAAAAATTCCAGGACATAGATGAATCCGCAAAAGAAAAATGCTATAGATTCCGGATGATGTGTCGCAATTGTTTTGGGTGTTATCTCTCCAAAAATCAAAAGCACCATCGTGGCAACAAAAGTAGCAATACCAACTCCGGCGCTTCCAAAAAGATCCAGGGCAATGTATGCTAAAATTGAAGAAATTATTATGTTAACGATATTGTTTCCGACTAAAAGCGTGTTGATAAGGCGCTCTTTGTCCTGAAGCAAATGCCACACCCTCATGGCACGCTTGTTACGGCTGTTTTTTAATGATTGAATGCGGAGTTTGTTCACCGCAAGAAATGCACTTTCTGTTGCAGAAAAAGTCATGGACAGAACAATGCACACTGCGGCAACAACTATCAGGATGATAATATTATTCGAAGGTGGTACGTCCGGATCCATTACTCTGGGGTCACCTCTGTCTGTGTTGAATAATTATTGTATTCCTTCATGGCTTCAAGCGTCTGTATGGACATTGCAATTTCCTGAGAATTGGGATTACCCGGATCTGCGGAATAAGAAAGGTTCAGTAGTTCAAGCATTCTGTCGAAGTCCTGGCTTCCCACAAGAGGATAAAGATATGCCGCATAATAATAGGCCTCAAATTTCTGCGAGTTATCCAGATGACCGGTCTTAACAAGATCTACAAAACGGTCTGCCGCATCATCAACTGTTACAGGAGTCAGCATGTCCTGAACCTGATCAAAAACTATCTGAAGCTCGTATTTTCCAAGAAGCCCCGTAATGTTTCCCTCATCCTCGGCAAGAACCTGCTCACAAAGGGCATGCAAAGGTCGGCGGCAGTTTTCATCGGTGAATTCATACAAATCATCTATTGCCCTGACTTTGTCTGTTCCCTTGCTTTTATTGATCAAAGCAGTCAATTCCTCTATCTTGTTAAAATCCGGAGTGGACAAAAGAAGCTGTTCGACTAATTCCTGAACGGTCTCAATCTTTTCCGCCCTGTCTATCCTTCCGACATAATAACCGTCTTTGTTCATGATTATGAGGGGAAGTGTTTCCTTTACGGCATAATCCGTAACCAACGCAAGTATGTCATCCACCTGCTGTTCGTCTTCCGTTATGGCATCAAGAGAAAGAAGGACAAAGTTTTTACCGGCATTCGAAATGAATTCCTTGGTATCCAGAAAATTCGCCTTAAAATCAAGGGCCGCAGTATCTCCGGAATTCAGGAAGAGAAGAATCGGCTGTTTCTTTTTTGCAGAAAGTTCTTTTGCTTCCTGCATATTGTTTGTCCATTTTGCTCCACATGAAACAAAGAGCATGGCAGACAATATCAAAGTTACCGTTACAATCTTATTCAAATGTTTTTTCATTTTTTCCACCACAAATTAATTGAAATATGAGACACCCGCCGCAAAGATGTTCTGGCATGAGCTTTCGATCTTTGGCTGTGCAGGGAAGCCCGCAATGTTTTTAATCAGGCTTGAATCGCTACCGTTTTTGCCAAATCCAACCGTACGCTCGTTGTGGCCCATCTTTCCAAGCACGTGACCGTCTGGGCTTGTAAGGCCTTCAATTGCATACATGCTTCCGTTGGGGTTGTCCGGTTCATCCATGGTTGGATAAATTCCGTGATCGTCAACCAGCTTGATGTACTGAGTGAATACCTGGCCGTTTTCAAAAAGCTTTTTGGCAAGTGCATCTTCAATAATGATGCGTCCTTCTCCATGGCTTATTGGAACAAGATGGCATGCAGGTTCAAGTACGGATGAATTCAAAGCCCACGGACTGATTGCGCTTACCATGCGGGTCCTTACCACACGGCTGATGTGTCGTCCCAAAGTGTTGAACGTAAGGGTCGGCATGTCGGCGCTTGGCTCACGGATTTCTCCAAATGGAACAAGGCCTGTCTTTATCAATGCCTGGAAACCGTTGCATATTCCAAGAACGAGTCCGTCCCTGTTCTTGATAAGGTTCATGATTGAGTCGGCTATGCGTTTTTCGCGTATGATGTTCGCTATGAATTTTCCAGATCCGTCAGGTTCATCTCCCAGGCTGAATCCGCCCGAGAATGCCAGAATCTGACTCTTTTCGATTTCACTCTTGAATGCGTCAAGGCTTTGTGCAAGTTCTTCCGGTGTCCTGTTCCTGAATACGAGGATTTGTGTTTGTGCTCCGTTCAAGTTGAATGCGCGTGCAATGTCGTATTCGCAGTTTGTGCCCGGGAATACAGGAATGATTACGCGTGGTTTTGCGTTTCCTGTTTTGGCGATAAATGACTTTCTTGCTTTGCCAAGACTTTCGTGTTCATCCAGTGCAAAGTGTGGAAGGGCTTCGTGCTTTTCTGTGGAGCTTACTGGCGGGAATACAACGGAAAGCTTTTCTTCCCATGCCTTTTCGATTTCCTCAAGCGGAATGTTTGCACCGTAGACGCTGATTGTTTCTTCCTTTGTTGTGGCACCGATTTTTGTAACCGTTCCTTCCACAAAGTCTGTGTTCAACTCAAGGTTTTCTTCGCTTTCCACAAGAATTGAACCATACAGCGGCGTGAACAAATCCCTTGCGCTTACGTCTATGTCCAGATTGGCAGCGGTTGCGCTTGCACATATCGTGTTGATTTCTGCTCCAACCCTGTTGCCCATTGCCATCTTGCTTACGGCTTCTGCAATTCCACCAGGACCAACAGGATACATCGCCATGATTTTTCCCGATGAATTCAATTTGTTCAGGACGCGTGCGTTTTCGGCAAAGGTTTCAAAATCTGGGGCGAGCTGTTCTGAATATGGAACTGCAACCAGATAGATTCCGTCTCCCGCCTTTTTGAATGAACCGCCTGTGACGTTCTTTTCCGTATCTGTGTTTACTGCAAAGCTAACGAGTGTATGGGGTACGTTCAGGTTTTCAAATGTACCGCTCATGCTGTCTTTTCCACCGATGCTTCCTGTACCCATGGCCTTTTGTGCTTCAAGGGCACCGAGCAATGCGGCGGCAGGATATCCCCATGTCTTTTCGCTTACTGCACGGCCAAAGAATTCCTGGAAACTCAAGCGGCATGAATCAGCCTTTCCACCCAAAGCGACAATCTTTGCCAGAGAAGAAAGAACTGCAACCTGTGCGCCATGCCACGGACTCCACTGTGCCACACGGGGGTCATATCCGTAAGTCATAAGGCTGACAGTTGAAGTTTCACGCGGTGACATAACGGGAATGCGGGCCGCCATACCGGCTTCTGGAGTACACTGGAATTTTCCACCATATGGCATAAGGACTGAAGAGGCCCCGATAGAACCGTCAAAGCGCTCTCCCAAACCACGCTGTGAACAGCATGCAAGGTCCTTCATGTTTTCTATCCATGCACTGTGAACTGTGTTGGCATCACCTTCGCCTGTAAGGATTTTTTCAACTGATTCAAGAGGACGTACAAGCGGTGATTTTTCAGGAACTTCTGGAGATTCAATTTCTGCAACTGCCTCGTGTGGTGCTCCTGCCGTATCGATAAAGCTTCTGTCTATGTCAACGATGACTTTTCCACGCCACTTCATCACCATGCGGTTTGTATCGGTAACGGTTGCCACAACAACTGCGTTCAGGTTTTCTGCATTTGCCGCTGCTATGAATTTTTCTACGTTTTCTTTCCTTACGACGACCGCCATTCTTTCCTGACTTTCTGAGATGGCAAGTTCTGTTCCGTCAAGGCCCTCGTATTTTTTTGGAACGGCATCAAGATTGATGTCCAGTCCCGGGGCAAGTTCTCCAACTGCAACAGAAACACCACCGGCACCAAAGTCATTGCAGCGGCGGATCATCAGGCAGACATCCTTGTTGCGGAAGAGCCTCTGTATTTTCCTTTCTTCAACCGCATTTCCCTTTTGAACTTCTGCGGCGGCTGTGGTAACTGATTTTTCCGTGTGGACTTTTGAAGAACCTGTGGCTCCTCCAATACCGTCACGTCCGGTTCCACCACCAAGCAAAATGATGATGTCTCCAGCTTCCGGGGTTTCACGCAAAACAAGATCAACTGGGGCGGCTGCGATGACTGCACCAAGCTCCATCCTCTTTGCCAAAAATCCAGGGTGATATACTTCTGCGACCTGTCCTGTGGTAAGGCCAATCTGGTTTCCGTAAGAACTGAATCCCTGTGCGGCCTCACGAGTAAGCTTCATCTGCGGGAGTTTTCCGGGCAATGTTGCGCTCAATGGAACAGTCGGATCTGCGGCTCCCGTAACGCGAAGGGCCTGATATACCCAGCTGCGTGCTGAAAGCGGGTCACGGATTGCACCACCGATACAGGTTGCGGCACCACCAAAGGGTTCAATTTCCGTCGGGTGGTTGTGGGTTTCGTTCTTGAATTCCAAAAGCCAGCGTTCAGTTTCTTCTTTTCCCTGTGGCAATGGATTACCGTTTGCATCCGTAGTGTAATGAACGTCTATGTAAATTGAACAGGCGTTGTTTTCCTCGCTTACCTCAAGGTCTTCCAACTTGCCATGCTTCCTCAGGTATTTTGCCCCGATGCATGCCATGTCCATGAGGGTGACTTTTTTATCAGTCCTTCCGGCATACAGGTCGGTCCTCATGTCGGTGTAGTTCTGCAGTGATGAACGGAAGAGCTCTGCGTATGGTCCGTCCTGAATCTTTATGTCCTTGAGTATCGTGTTGAATGTGGTGTGGCGGCAGTGGTCGCTCCAGTATGTGTCCAGAACGCGTATTTCCGTAATTGTGGGATCGCGCTTGATTTTTGCAAAATAGTCCTGCATCCACTTGATGTCGGCAAAGTCCATTGCAAGACCGAGTTTTGTCCTGTATGATTCAAGGTCATCGGCATTCAGGCTGGTGAATCCTTCAACAACCTCTATGTCGCCCGGAACGTGGGTTTCCATCTTTAAGGTTTCCGGTTTTGAGCTGTCTGTCTGGCGGCTGTCTACCGGGTTAATCAGATAATGCTGGATTTTCTCTACGTCTGCGGCAGATACCTTTCCCTGAAGCACGACAATCTTTGCACAGCGCACGCGGGGAGGCTCGGTACCAACTTTGGTAATGTTCTTCATTCCCTCACGCAAAAGGGTAAGGCACTGTTCTGCGGAATCAGAACGCTGGTCGTATTGTCCCGGCAGGTATTCCCAGATGATTTGTGTGGCTCCATCCGGAAGATTGAATTCTTCAAAGGCCACACTGTCGCTCTGAGGCTCGGAGAAAATGCGGGTGGCGGCTGCCTTGGCAACATCATCACTCACGTTTTCCACATCGTACCTGTTCAGATAACGAACAGAAGTAACACCGTCAATTCCCAAAAAACCGCTGATATCAGCATAAATGCGGCGGGCCTCGTTGTCAAAGCCGGCCTTTCTTTCAACATAGATACGAATCATGGGTAAATTATAGAAGAAAACTGATATTTATTCAATAAAGATTCTGGATGACATGCCTTGTGGACTAGCACGATTCAATATATCCCTGTCATGCAAATTCATAGCTAAATCTGCTCACTTGCATTTAACCGTGCCAGTTCTTTTACTTTTTCAATATGAATTATGCATTCTTAATTCTGAATTGCAAAGGTACCAAAGTTGTGCAGAATCAGCTCGGGGTGGTATTCAAAGTGCATGTTGTCAAAGATTATCCATTTTCCGCCCCAGATAAAGCCTTCTTCCTCAAATATGTCCAGGACTTTTTTGGGGGGAATCCATCTTTTGCTCAAGGGGGTCAGCATCCAGCCGTCGGGGTTCTTTTCCTTGGCCCAGCTCCAGTAAATCTGCTTTCCGTTCAGGCTTTTGGGCTGTATGTCTACGGCTATTCCCAGACTGTGGAACGATTTTCTTGTGGTGCCGCTTATTATTCGCCAGTAATATGCCTCGGCAGTTTTTATGGAGGTTATGAAATCCATTATCTCCTTGTCTCCCCTTGCCGCCTTTTGAATCCTGTCCTGAACCCTAAGGAGTGGGGCTTCAAGACGCTCGTGTACGGTTACGGTCTTTCCCAAAAATGAGACTTTTTTTAGATGGGCTTCCAGATGAGCCTTTGTGTCCGCGGAATATAGGGCCTCAAAAAAGAACATGGGGGTTCCCGGTCCGTTCATCCTGCTGTCGGTTGAACCGAAATTCCTCATGGCCTTGATTTGCTCCTGGTCAAAATCCGCCGGATCCGCCAGTTCCCTTGCATAGCCGTAGAGCAGGGTCCAGTATTTGTCCTTGTTTTTTAGCTCCCCTTTTGGAAGCATGGAGCCCCCGCACCAGTAGAATTCGTAAGTCCTGCCGTGTCCCCTTTCGCCCGGTTTGTCGGGTACCGTCACGCTAATCTTCCAGTCCTTTAGGCTTGTGTCATATTCCGGGGTAAAAACCACGTCGGGATAGGCCTTTTGAAAAACCACTATGCCGTCCGGAACTGCCTCCCCTGATGTCTGGGCATGGATGGGCAAGGTCACAAAAGTAAAGAAAGATACAAGTAAAAAGCCCAAGAGACATCTTTTAGGCATACAAACCTCCGTAAGATTATTTTTTATACACCAATACTCCTAACTTTGTTTTAAAATCAAATAAATTCTACATCAAAATTACGGGTTTTTCAACACATAATGCATACTTTATAATTAACAAATGAAACCAATTCTGAATTATACATTCTTAATTCTGCATTAAAAGAAAAAACCCCACCAGAACATGTCCGGCGGGGCAATTAGAAAGAATTCTTCAGCTAAAGACTAGAACTTAATCTGATAACCGAGACCGATTGTAAGGGCTCGGCGGGTAAAGATTTCTTCTTTTTCCTGATATGTATGGCCTGTATCCTTTTCTTTCATCGTAAGCTTTGTAGGTGTAAAGTCCATCATATAGCGCAAGTCAAGAACGATGCTTCCAGGTCCCACCTTGTATGCTCCGTTAACATCAAAAGCCAGACCAAAATTCATGGATCCTTTTAAATCATAATCATCCGAAAATACGGTAGATCCCAGGCCTGTTATTTCTTCCTTTCCATCACAAAGTATAGGGATAGAAAGATAGGGTCCAATTCCTCCTCCGATGGAAAGCGCATCCATTACAGGGTATGTAAATGTCACAAGAACGGGAATATCTATTGATGAATCGTAAAAGTTCATCTCCATCACACTTGAGCCCTGTTCTGCCTTAAAGTAATAACCGTTGTTGAAATTCATGCCAAACTCTGGCTGAACTCCAAGAGAACCGCCACCAAGATCCAAGAGTCCGAAATTTGCATAGACAGCAAATCCTCCGCCCATGTCTCCACCTTCTTTCCATGTTACAGAAGGCGAAATTGAGGCCTTCATTGAATTACGCATATCCACCATGTCCCCTTCCAGAGAGGTTCCGAGACCCATGTTAAAATTACCGCGTGCTCCTGCGGTAATGTCCAGTGCAAAAGCTGATAGTGAGCTTACTGCCAATGCTGCCATAATAGCGACAATCTTTTTCATAAACTACTCCTTGTAAAAAAAGATAGGATACTGTACCCCCCCCCCGTGTTTTGTCAAGTGCTTTTATGTTTTTTTAAGATTTTTTCCATAATTTTAAACTTGTGAATACGGCATTCTTGGTTTATAATTTAAGACTGGAGGTGCCGCTTCAGGCAAACTGGCATGGACTTTATTTTCAAACACCCGAAAATCTATTTTGATATCGTCGCATTGCTTTTCTCCCTTATAATTGTTGTCTTTACTATTATCAAATTCTATGAGACAGAAAGAAGCCATGGTTTTAAGGTCCTGCTTTTTGCGATTGTTTTGACCAGCATTGTGGAAATCCTCCGCGTTTTTGCTGGAGATTTACCCGCCTCTCCGTTCTACAGCAGGATCAAGCAGCTGGCATATTCTGCAACCTTCATTTGCTCAACTTCCACGGCCTTTGCCTATATGCTCTATCTGGATACTTTCCGCACCTCACGCAACAAATTATATTCCGTATTCAGAACCATCAACTTTTTCATTTATTTGATTTTCATTGTCATAATGATATTGAACATGAGCACCGGTTGGGTTTGTACTTGCGGTTCCCATTATGATGCGGTCCAGGAACAGATGGTCACAGACTGGATTCGCGGTTCCCTGTATATTCCTGTAGGTTATGGTATTCCGGGTTATTTCATGCTCTTTACGGTCCTGACGGTTATTTTCGGCATGAAAAACCAGTCAAAACGAATCCGTATGACGATTTTTTCTTCCATTTTTGTCATCCTGGCATCCATAATCATACAGCCGTTCTTACACGGAAGGCTTACGATTACATCTTACTTTGCCACACTTAGCCTTTACATCTGGTATTTCGCCATAGAAAATTCCGACTATCAGCGTCTTGTAGAAAGCACCAAAGCCCTCATCGAGACAGAACAGCAGGCAATACTGGCAAGCAAGGCAAAAAGTGCATTTTTGGCAAACATGTCCCACGAGATCCGCACCCCGCTGAATGCCATCCTGGGTCTTGATGAGATGATCCTGAACTCACAGGAGAAAACCGAGATAGATGAATATGCCCGGAACATTCAAAACTCCGGAAAATCACTCCTGTCCATCATAAACGACATCCTTGATTTTTCCAAAATTGAATCCGGCAAGCTTGAATTGGTCCAGACACCATACCATCTTGCATCTGTACTCCATGACATAAACCTCATGATGAACCTTAAGGCCTCCCGAAAAGGCCTCGCTTATAAAACGGACATCGACGGAAACATTCTGGAAAACCTCTACGGTGATGAAGTAAGGCTAAGGCAGATAATCACAAACCTGTTGAACAACGCAATCAAATACACCCAGCAGGGCTCCGTGTCCCTTACAATCCGCGGCTATACGGAAGGCAACACGATGAATCTTGTTGTGGCAGTCAAGGATACGGGCATCGGCATAAAGAAACAGGATCTGGGAAACATTTTTGCACGCTACCGTAGAATTGATGAAGAGAAAAACAAGAACATAGAGGGCTCAGGTCTGGGACTTGCCATTGTGCAAAGCCTCCTGAAACTGATGGAAGGAACCATAGAGGTAGAAAGCACTTATGGCGAAGGTTCAACCTTTACCGTTGTCATTCCACAGGAGATTTACGGCAACAGTACGATCAGCTCATACAAAGCGGCCACAACACAAAAAATGGAGAAATCCATAGAAGACCTCTATATCGCACCAGAGGCAAGGGTTCTTGTAGTTGACGACAACAATGTCAATCTTGTTGTTGCAAAAGGCTTCCTCAAACGCACGCAGGCAAAGGTAACAACATGTGACAGTGGGAAAGAATGCCTTGAATTGATGAAGCAAACCAAATATGACATCATCTTCCTTGACCACATGATGCCGGAAATGGATGGTGTAGAAACCCTGCACCGCTCCCAGTCCATGCTCGGCAACCTGAACCGCTTTACCCCGATAATCGCCCTTACCGCAAACGCAATCTCCGGCATGAGGGAAAAATACCTTGATTTGGGATTTACCGATTACATAAGCAAGCCTATCGACAGCCACCATTTTTACGAGGTGTTCTACCATTCAATTCCACAGAACATAATTGAACCCAAGCCCATGTCGGAAGAAAGCAGTACAAATACAGAAACAAATCACAAAGAGCTTAAGGGAGAATCTGTAAATATAAATCAGGAATCCGGAATCAACCTGTGCGGAGGTGACAGGGAACTTTATCTGAACACGGTCAAGACTTTCTGTCAGGAAAAACCGGATCTACAGAAAAAGCTTGTTCAATTCCTGATGGCCGAAAACTGGTATGATTATCAGATTATCGTGCATTCACTTAAATCAAACGGGCTTTTAATCGGCAGCAAGGAGTTTTCAGAACTGGCCGCTCAACTTGAATCTGCGTGCAAGAATATACAGTCCAAGTCTGATGTTGAAAAACAAATTCAATTCATCGAAGGCAATCATGGAACTTTCATGCAGATGTATGATAATCTGGCTGATCTCGCCTCTAAGATTTCATAGACGACAGAGGTGTAGAAGATGAACGATATGTTTGCCCAACCAGAAGTCTTATTCAATTTGGCCGCCTTTATAATGGACCTTCTCCTTCTTTTCTTTTTGCTTTCCAAACCGGCCAATGTCAAACAGCTCAAGGATTTCCGACTGCTTGGAATAACGATAACTGTCAGTGCCCTGATGGGTATTTTAAGGTATCTTGTTGTCTTTATACCATTTAACCCCGTGGTTCATTATCTGAGGGTTGGGGTCTGTTCCCTTGCTTTGTTTCTTGTAGAAGCGATTCCATTTTTATATGCGGTTTATCTTGACAGCTATGTGAATGCCCAGGGCAAAATAAAAAAACGCCTGCGTATTGTCCATCATATACTCTTTTATTTTTTTGCCGCCATGATGCTGTTGAACCTCAAGTTTGAGCTTGTAATTGGTTTTGATGAGACATTTTTAATCTGGGAAAAAGGCCCCTTATATCTTGTCTGTGAGCTGCTCCCCCTTTATTATGCCATCTTCATTATTATTTCCGTTGTACGTGATTTACGCTACATGAAGCGCTATGTATACATCACAATGAGCTATGCGGTTTTCCTTCCGTTTCTGTTCCTGATTCTACAGATTCTGGGATTAATTCCTGGCGCCGTTGTTTCTGTTGGTATTTCAATCGGAATGTACATCTGGTATTTCGCCGTAGAAAATGCAGACCACCGTTCCCTGTACGAATCCCGCAAGGCACTTGAAGAGGCAAAGAAGCTGGCATCTGATGCAAGCAAGGCAAAGAGCATTTTTCTTGCAAACATGTCCCACGAAATACGCACGCCGATGAATGCAGTCCTTGGCCTTGATGAAATGATACTTCACACCGACAATATGGATGAAGTAAAAAAATATGCCACCACAATCAAGTCCTCCAGCAAACTTCTTCTGGACATAGTAAGCAACATCCTTGATTTTTCCAAGCTTGAATCCGGCAAGATGGAATTGATGGAAGAAGAATATCATTTTGGACGGCTTCTTGAACAGGCGTGTACAAAAGGCGAAGTCGAATCAAAAGAAAACGGAATTGAATTCAAGAGCGAAATTGACCAGGACATACCTGATTTGCTTTATGGTGCCAGAGACCACTTTTTGCGCATTATCGAAACGCTTGTTGATGTTGGGTTCAAGAATACAAAGAAGGGAAGCGTCACGCTTAGCGTTCAACAAAAACACCATGATGCCCCGGATGACGACACGGTACACCTTTGGATTCAGGTAAAGGATACAGGAATGGGCCTCCCGGAACGGGCATTGTCCGAGGCATTCGACAGCTTTGAAAAACTTGAGGAAGATTCACTTAACGAGGTTGAAGGTACAGGTCTAAAGCTTGCAGTCGTAAAACATCTTGTGGACTTGATGAACGGCTCAATTTCAATAGACAGTGTTATTGGAGTAGGTTCAACTTTCTCCCTGATCATGACCCAAAAGAAACTCGGCAAGACAACCATCGGAGAACAAAAGGAAATAAACAAGGCAAGTACCAAACCCCAGGTCGCACACAGTTCATATTGCGCACCTGACGCAAAGGTTCTTGTGGTGGATGACAACAACGTCAACCTGATTGTAGTAACCGGACTCCTTAAACCGACACGCGCCCAGGTAACCACTTGCGAAAGCGGAGCGGCCTGTCTTGAAATGATAAAAAAGACCCGCTATGACATTGTTTTCCTTGACCAACTGATGCCTGACATGGACGGAATAGAAACACTTCAAAAGGCAAAGACTCTTCCGGGAAACCTTAACCGCTACACTCCTTTTATTGCCCTTACTGCAAATTCAGGACCGGGATTAAAGGAGCGCTTTATTCAGGACGGATTTACAGATTATGTTCCAAAACCAATAGATCCATCGCTTTTATATGAGGTTTTCTTTAAGAACATCTCACATGAACTGGTTCACGAGATTCCAGAAGAAGGGGGTAACAATGCTTGATACAATCATTAACATACCCAAGATCCATTTCGGACTGGCAGGCCTGACTTTTGACATCCTCTTGGTATCGTTTCTTATATTAAAGCAGCACAAGGGCATGCGCTTCAAGCAGTTTTCATTCCTGCTTTTTATCATCACTGCCGCCACTTTCCTGGAAATACTCCGCCGCATAATGTCCATGGCACCGTATTCTCCAAGAACCCTTTTCATGCTGAACGTATTCCATTCCTTTGTTTACATTACTTCTTCCGGCATGGCTTACGGTTATTACCTTTACATGAGCCGCTTTGTGGAGACCAAAGAACGCCTGATAAGAATCCTTACCATCTTCAACACGATAGTTTATATCTCTTACGCAATAATGATGATTGTAAACATCTACACAGGAATTATCAGCTGGTATCCTAATCCCGACATGCAGTGGGTTCCGGGACCGTTCTATAAAACCCTGGGTTATGGATGTCCCCTCCTGTTCATCATGACAAACCTGATCATTCTTTTTACGAATATAAAAACACTTCCCCGCAGAGTTTTCTTTACCCTGCTTCTAACGGTCATAATCTCCAGCCTGGGAATAATCCTTCAGTCAGCGGCAAACGGAAGCATAATGCTCACCACTTTCTCTGGGACAATCGGTGTGTATCTGTGTTATTTTGCGGTTGAAAACTACGACTATGACAACCTTCTTTCCATGACCAAGGAACTGGAGCTTGCAAAGATAAGGGCACAGGAATCAAGCCTTGCAAAATCTTCTTTCCTTGCAAACATGTCACACGAAATCCGAACTCCTATGAATGCGGTTCTGGGCCTTGATGAAATGATCCTGAACACTGATGACCCGGTTAAAATCAAGGAATACGCAGAAAACATTCAGACTTCGGGCCGTTCCCTGCTTGCAATCATCAACGACATCCTTGACTTCTCCAGAATTGAATCAGGTAAAATGGAGCTTGTTGAAACCGACTATCATCTTACAAAAATGCTGGACGACATGAACCTTCAGTTCAGGATAAAGGCAGAAAAGCAGGGCCTTGAATACAAAACCGACATTAACGAAAACATTTGTGAACAGCTGCATGGAGATGATGTACGTGTAAGGCAGATAATCACAAACATCATGAACAATGCCATAAAATACACAAAATCAGGTTATGTAAAAATCATTGTAAAGGGCACAACCCAGGGAGACATCCTTACCCTCCATGTTACAGTAGAAGATTCCGGCATTGGCATCAAGGAAGAAAACATTCCGCATCTTTTCCAGAGTTTTGAACGCTTTGATGAGATGAAAAACCACACGATAGAAGGAACCGGTCTTGGTCTTGCCATCGTAAAGCGCCTCCTTGATTTGATGAACGGCTCAGTAGAGGTAAAGAGCGTTTATGGACAGGGCTCCTCATTTACCATCCACATTCCGCAGCATATTACCGGTCCCATGACCATAACCGATTACAGGCAGTCCCTTAAAACCACATCCAATGAATCCATCAATCTTACTCTTTCCGCACCAGAGGCAGAAGTTCTTATCGTAGATGACAACAGGATGAATCTTATGGTGGCAAAAGGCCTGATGGAACGGACTAAGGCCAAAGTAACCACGGCAACCAGCGGACTTGAATGCCTTGACCTCATGACAAAAACACGGTATGACATCATCTTCCTTGACCACATGATGCCAGACCTAGATGGAATAGGAACACTCAAAAGGTCACAGATACTTCACGGAAACCTTAACCGCTTTACGCCAATCATTGCACTCACAGCCAACGCAATGTCAGGCATGCGCGAGGAATACCTTAAGCTGGGATTCACTGATTACATAAGCAAGCCCATAGAAAGTGATCGTCTTTATGATTTGTTCTACAATACTATTTCTAAAGAGAAAATAGTCAAAATTGAGCCTGGAGAGTAAATGGAACTATTTTTAAGCGAACCAAAAGTATATTTCTGCGTCGCGTCTTTCTTTATGGCTTTGGTAGTATTATGCTTTTCATGTTTCCGCTCATCATTTAAAAAATCAAACAAACTGTTCATTCTCTTTTTAATCAGCATTATCATCGCAGATATAGCTGAGACAACAAGAACATTGTCATACCACTTTCCCTATGCTCCTGATTCAACCTACTTTTTCCCAAGATTCATACAGTCGCTGAACTTCATCACTTCAACTTTCATGCTTCTTACAGGCACGCTGTATGTGAACAGCCTTATAGAAAAACCAAACAAGTTCTCCAGGGCATTCGTGATCATCAATGTCTCCCTCTTTATCGTCTATACAATATTCTGCATCTTGAACATAAAGCTCGGATGGATTGTAAGCTATGACCCAAACATACGCAAATATGACCTTGTGCGTGGGCCACTGTACAGTTATGTCGGTTATTCCGTCCCGGTATCCATGATTATCATGATAATTGTGGTTTTCATAAAGAACATAAACTATTATCCCAAGCAGACAAAGGTGACCATAGTCTGTGCCCTCTTTTCCTGCAGCATCTTTATGCTTCTCCAGCCATTTGTAGCAAAGTATGTTACGATTGTTCCGTTTGGAGTAACGGTAAGCATTTTTATATGGTATCTTGCCATAGAAAACGGCGACTATAAGAACCTTCAGAAAACAATTGGCAAACTCACTGTGGCACAACAGGAGGCCTTGGAGGCAAACAGGGCAAAGAACGCATTTCTTGCAAACATGTCCCACGAAATCCGCACGCCCCTTAATGTCATACTGGGACTGGGCGAGATGATTCAAAATTCCAACAGCCAAAAGGAAATCCATGATTATGCAACTGACATGTACGACTCTGGCAAAAACCTGCTTTCCGTAATCAACAATATCCTCGATTATTCCAAGCTTGAATTCGGCAAACTTGAGATAATTGAAGCTGAATATCACCTTTGGGATTTTTTGGAAAACATCAAGGCTGAGTTTTTACCTCTTGCAAAGGAAAAGAATCTGGATTTTGTCATAGAAGTTGATGAAAACCTGTCCGACTATCTTTACGGAGATTCCTATCATTTAACCCAGATCCTGCATAACCTCATATCAAACTCCATCAAATACACATCAAAAGGATCTATAAACCTTTGCGTCAAGGGAACAGAGGACAACTCAAAAGCCCATCTGATTTTTGACGTTATAGATACCGGCGACGGCATCAGGGACGAGGACCTGCCACAGCTTTTCCATGGCTTCCAGCATCTGGACAAAATACAAAGGAGCAGCATACAGGGAGGAACTGGCCTTGGACTTGCCATATGTCATAAGCTTATTTGTCTTTTGGGTGGTTCAATTGCATTCAAGACAAAAGAGAATGTCGGATCAAAATTCTCCGTTCATATTAATCAAAAAATCATAGCTGAAGGTACCGTTAAAGACCGTAAAATCCATACCTTGAATCAGGCCGAGGAAATAGCGGAGCATTTAAGCGCCCCGAACTGCAATGTCCTTATAGTGGACGACAACAGCATGAACCTTGTGGTTGCCAGTGGATTGCTCAAAAAGACGGAGGCAAAAATCCATACTTGCGAAAGCGGAAGAACCTGCCTCGAGTTGATGAAAAAAGAAAAGTATGACATAATATTCATGGACCATTTCATGCCAGATATGGATGGAGTTGAAACATACAAGCAATCCAAGGAAATGCCGGGCAACTTGAATCTTTCCACACCGGTTGTGATTCTTACGGCAAACTATTCTCCCAAACTGCATGAATATTATTCTGGTGAGGGATTTGCAGACTATATTTATAAACCCATAGACCGTGACAGGCTTTATGAGGTTTTCTTTCGCACAATACCAAAAGAGTTAATCATAAAGAATAATTAAGGAGGGCCGTATGCCAGATATCGAAATCAATCAAGAAAGTGCCTTAGTTTATTCAGGTGGAGATAAAGGTCTTTATCTTACCATACTTGACGTGTTCAGACAGGAAAAGGATGACAACAAGCAGAAGCTGAATGCATTTCTTCAGGCCGAAGACTGGAACAATTACGAGATTATCGTTCATGCCCTCAAGGGAAATGCCCTGATGGTGGGATGCACTGCTTTTTCGGAATTATCAAAATCCCTGGAATTTGCATGTAAGGATATCATGGCTGGAAACGAGGTTGAACAGAAGATTCAGTACGTAAAGACAACTCACCCTCAATACTTGGATTTCTATGATGCCCTTGCAGAAAAAACCAAAGGAATCTCCTGATCCATATTTTCTTAAAATTGACAGAATCCTCATTCAATACGGAAAAAGCACACACCGCTCAGTAAGGCGCATGCTGCTTAACAGAAGCGTAATCTTGAATGGGGAAATCGTCACAAGCGCATCACAGCTGGTAGACACAAGGAATGACCGCCTTTTTATAAACGGAGAACAGGTCCCACTTACACCCCACATCTACCTGATGCTCAACAAAAAACAGGACACCGTATGCTCTACCGTCTCCGGCATGCTTCACACAAGCGTACTGGAGCAATTTCCCCCACAGATGCTGAATCCGCCCAATCTTCCTCCGCTGCATCTTGTAGGACGTTTGGATGCCGACACCGAGGGCCTTTTGCTTTTGACCACCGACGGACATTTCTCTCACTTTTTAACCGACCCGGAAAAACACATACCCAAGACCTATCTTGTCTACCTTAGGGATTATGTTCCGCCAGAGGAAAGGGAACGCTACATAAAGGAGTTTCAGCAGGGAGTCACAGTTCCACCCGCCACAAAAAGCCCCTCCTTTACGACAAAGCCTGCAGAGTTAGAGTGGATAGAAGACGACGGCAAATACTGCACGATAACAGGAGATGACTTTACCACATGCACGGTAACCATCACAGAGGGTAAATTCCATCAGGTAAAGCGAATGTTCCTTGCCATGGGAAACGAGGTCATTTTCTTAAAACGCATTGCTATGGGAAACCTTTATCTTGACGAAAACCTGCTGCCCGGACAATACCGCCCCTTGAGCGACCAGGAATTATCTGAATTACAGGGAATGGTTTAAAAAACAAAAGCGGCCGCTCAGGCCGCCTGTAATCCATCCGATAAACGGAGGAGAAATGAATTGCCCCAATCAGGCAGGAGCCCGCCAAGCATTACTGCTTAACTATAATATACCACCACTTTTACATGCTGTCAAATTTTTTTTTTATTTTTTCTTGAATTTTTTTTCATCAAATATTCCCGATCATTTCCATTACAAGGCCTGCGCTTAAACCTGCGGCTGTCTTTTCGTTAAAGTCGTAGGTAGTCTCTCCCTTGTCGTCTGCCATGTCGCTCATGCAGCGGATGATTACAAAGGGTGTCTTGTTCAGATAACAGGCATGGGCTATTGCGGCCCCCTCCATTTCCACACATGCGGGATTGCAGTCTGACCTTATCTTTTCCTTTATGGCCCTGTCGCTTATGAACTGATCTCCGCTTGCAATCCGTCCGGCCACCATTTTATGCCCCTTGGAAATTTCCATACTGTTGAATGAATCCTGGGCGGCCCTTACCATGTCTTTGTCTGCCGGGAAAACAGAAACATCCATCTGAGGGATTTCGGTAATCTTGTAGCCGAAACCTGTGGCATCCATGTCGTGATACAGAGCCTCTGTTGAAACCACAAAATCCAGCACGCCCAAACCGGATGCCATGGCCCCCGCAATGCCTGTGTTTATGATGTGGCTTACCCCAAATTGAAGGATTAAACGCTGGGCACACAGGGCAGCATTCACTTTTCCCACACCGGACTGAACAACCACGACGTCGATTCCATTCAATTTACCCAGAAAGAACGTGAGCCCCCCCTGAATTTCCTCCTTTTTGTCCTGCATTTCGGCCTTTAGCTGTTCAATTTCCACCGACATTGCACCGATAATACCTATTTTCTTTGTCATATTTTGCACCTCTTTTCAAAAAACCGCAAGATTTTCAAATATTTTCATCAAAATGCTTGACTTTTTTTTTCATAGTAACTATACTGCCATCAACAAGAAAAATCCTCCCATAACGAACCGTATTTCTCCCTCCTTAAGAGCGGTTCGTTTTTTTTGTCCATTTGAAAATTCTTCTTGAATTCCAGTCATTTTCGATATATTCTATAATATATGGCATTTATTGTGTAACTTGAAAATTTCAAAAAGATAATCGAATTTTAACAGACTTTTGAATTTGTCTCAATAGAGGAGGTTGTACTGTGAATTTTTTAAGTGCAATTGGCTTAGATTGGTATTATTTGGTGTTGGTTGTTCCCCCACTGATTCTTAGTCTTATTGCGTCTTCAATGGTCAAAAGCCGTTTTGCAGAATACGACAAGGTCCCCAGTAAAAAGGGCATTTCCGGTGCTCAGGCCGCCAAAATCCTGATGCAGGAAAATGACATCAGTGACGTCCAGATTAACAGGATAAGCGGTTCCCTTACCGACAACTACAGCTCCACAGACAAAACCCTCAACCTGAGTGATTCAACATATTCAAGCACTTCAATCGCGGCAATTGGTGTTGCGGCCCATGAGACGGGGCATGCGATTCAGGATAAAAAAAGCTACGGTCCACTGGGGCTCCGGCATACACTTTATCCGGTGGCAAACATAGGCTCACGCTTTGGTCCTACCATGGCAATCCTTGGAATCATCTTTGGGGCTTCTACTCAAAACGCACAGCTTTATTCAATCTGTTCCATAATCTCAAAGGTTGGAATCGTTCTGTTTATAGCTGCAACATTGTTTTATATTGTTACGCTTCCGGTTGAATTTGATGCCTCACGTCGGGCTCTTGCCATTCTGCGGGATACGGGCACTCTTGATGAAGAGGAACTTAAAGGTGTTAAAAAAGTCCTATGGGCGGCGGCAATGACCTATGTTGCTTCGGCTCTTATGGCCATAGGATCGCTGGTCCGACTGCTTTTGATTTCAAAGGGAAACAGAAGAAGATAAAAGCTATTTGAATATAAGGGGTTCATTATGGAAAACCAGAAATCTAACAAGCGCAAGATTTTTATGATTGTTTTTATTGTGGCGGCTTTGTGTTCACTTTTGGTTGCCGTCATTTTGGGTGGAAGGATTGGATTCCGCAGGACCGCAGATGAAAAGCTTACACATGCGGCACAGTTAAAGACTCTTGAATTCCAGTCCAGTCTTACAGGTGAACTCACATTGGTACGTCAGATGATCCGTTCACCGTCCATTGCAGATTATCTTGAAAATCCCGATGACCCGCTCATAACGGAAATGGCCATGAAGGAATTCGGCGCATACCAGAACTCATTCATCAGCAATTCCCTGTTCTGGGTTTCGGACAAGGACCTTATGTTCTGGTCAGACATGCAGCCCGCATATAAGGTGGACCCCGAAGACCCCGACAACTACTGGTACAAGATGACCATGTACGAGACAGAGGAATACAACTTTAACATCAACTACAACCCCGACCTGAACGTAACCATGCTTTGGGTAAACGCCGTCGTGCGCAACAGCTCAGGAACCCCGGTAGGTATTGCAGGAACAGGCATTCCGCTTACGGACTTTATTGCAGGCATGTACAACGGCTTGGATGAATCAATCGAAATGTACATGTTCAACGATGACCTTGGAATCACCGGAGCAAAAGACCAGTCCATTCTTGCCCAGAACCTTCTTGTCACCGACAAAATGCCGGAATTGAAAAACACAGACCCAAAAGCAAAAAAGATTCAACTGTACCACGGAACAAGAAACGAATTTGCCCTTGCACCGATGGATCTTGTAAACTGGCATCTTGCCATGGGAATTGAATTCGGCGTAAAGGAATTCTTTACCAATGCCATTACTCCATTTTTCATCTGGCTCGTAGTCATATTCATCGTACTTGCGGTTTTCATTGTATCCAGTTTGATTGCAAACATCTCCACGTTAAAGAATGCGGTAGACAACCTTTCTTCTGGAAACGCAGATTTGACTCAGAGGGTCGAACTTAAAAATTCAACTTTCAGGATCATTGATTCACTTGGCCAAAGCGTAAACGTATTCATCAAGAAACTTCAGGACATCATGGTTAACGTAAAGGCTTCCAACAGCCAGCTTGTCATGACGGGAAACAAACTCAAGGGCGGCACAAGCGATACGTCCACATCTATCACAGAGATTATTTCCACGATTCAAAGCATGAGCTCCAACATCAATGCCCAGGTTGCATCTGTAGAAGAAACTGCCGGAGCCGTAAACGAAATATCTTCAAACATCGCTTCCCTTGACAAGATGATCGGCCAGCAGACAGAAAGCGTAACAATGGCCTCCGATGCCATAGGAGAAATGATAAGCAACATCGACAACGTAAACAAATCCGTGGAAAACCTTACGACTTCATTTAACGAACTGCAGGAAAAAACCGTAAAGGGTGTTGCAAAGCAGGAAGAAGTCAACAACATGATAAAGGACATCCAGGGCCAGTCACAGTCATTGGGAGAGGCAAACCAGGTCATCTCCTCCATAGCTGAACAAACCAACCTTCTTGCCATGAACGCCGCAATCGAAGCCGCACACGCAGGAGAAGCAGGTAAAGGCTTTAGCGTTGTTGCCGATGAAATCCGCAAGCTGTCCGAAAACTCTTCCACTCAGTCCAAGACAATCGGTGAACAGCTCAAGAACATTCAGGATTCATTCTCTCAGATTGTAATGTTGTCCCAGGATTCCCAGAGTGTATTGAACGGTGTTTCCAGCGACATCAGCAATACATATTCCCATATTCAGGAAATACACAAGGCCATGCAGGAACAGCAGGCAGGCTCATTCCAGATAAATCATGCACTCAAGGCCCTGAACAACAGCTCTGACGAGGTACGCTCATCCTCAATGGAAATGCAAAAGGGAAACAAATCCATCCTCAAGGAAATACAGGAACTTGAAAACGAGACGACACGCATGAAAGACGGCATGGAACAGATGCTCATCGGTGCGAAAAAGATTAACGACACAGGCTCTTCCCTTTCCAGCCTGTCCAATGATATGGAGAACGCAATTTCTTCTATCAGTTCACAGCTGGATCAGTTCAAGGGTTAATGTAAAGGAGTTCGATTTTGGCATATTTCCCGTTATTTGTGAATCTAAGGTCCAAGGAAGTTCTGGTTCTGGGTGGTGGTGAAACGGCCCTGCAGGAAGCATCTCGCTTTGTGGCATTTGAAGCCGTGGTCACCGTCCTGACCGAAAAACCCGATCAAAACCTCCTGCTACTGAAAAATGCCTATCCAAAAAACATACGGCTTGTTTCCAAAAAGCTTAACCTGGATACCGTCATTCATCTGGACTGCAAGCCTCTTCTTGTAATATGCACGGTAAACGACAACGTATTCAACAACGAGGTATACAAGTATTATTCTGTTCGCAATGTCCTGGTAGAAGATTTTTCCAATTCCTCACGATGCGACTTTATCTTCCCTGCCATCGTTAAAAAAGGAGATGTTGTCTGCGGCATATCTTCCAGCGGGAAAAGCCCTCATGTCTCGCAGTTCATCAAATCCCTTTTGGAAAGCTCTCTCCCGGAAAACATCAGCGACATCAACGAGCACATGAACGAAATCAGGCGTACGGTAAAACAGTCCATCTCCGACCCCACAAAACGTTCAGCGGCAATGCAGGCTATCTTTACACGATTACTGGAAGACGACAATCAAACACCAGATTATGAAATAGACGGAATCATCGCGGAGGCAGAATTATGAAAAAAATCATTTGGACAACCATCACACTTGCACTTGTACTGGCATTCACATCATGTCAGAGTACAAAAAAATCAAGCAAATATCAGATCAAGACATTAAAGGAAAACAAAGACAGAATCGTTGTAGAAATGGAATATCCCGAATTCTATGCCTACCCCGAAATCAACCGCGTGGTGGGAGCCTACATCACTTCTGATTATGAAAAGACCCTGGCAAACATGAAAGAAAACCACGAGACCATAGACTGGGATGATGATTTCTTTTCTGAAAACATGCATAGTGAATACAACATTAGCTGCCCCGAAATGATCATCACCGAGTCAAACATTTCATTCATTATTGACCGATACGTCTATTTTGCGGGTGCGGCCCATGGTGGATCAGAGTACGTCACTTTTAACTACGACATAGTTTCCCAGAGCTTTAAGGACATTACCGACATTCCTTGGGTTGGTGATCTGGAAAAGCTTTCGGCCTACTGCACTTGGGCTTTGAAAGAAGATCTTTATGATGACGGCCTGTACGAAGACGAATGGCTGGAACAAGGTGCATCAGCTACTCCAGAAAACTATTCGGCCTTTACCTATGACGGAACGACACTTACGGTTTATTACCAGCAGTATCAGGTTGCCCCCTATGCGGCAGGAATCCCCTGTGTGGAGTTTACCGAAAAAGAATACAGGGCTTTCTTTGACAAGCAAAAGTAAATGGACGATTTTCTTTCCAAGTTAAATGAAGAGCAAAGACAGGCGGTAGAAAACACAGAGGGACCTGTAAGGGTTCTTGCAGGTGCCGGCAGCGGAAAAACACGTGCCCTCATCAGCCGGTACTGTTATCTTGTGCGCGACGTGGGCATTAGTCCACAGAACATCCTCTGCGTTACCTTTACAAACCGTGCCGCCAACGAAATGAAAATACGCGTGCGAAAAGAACTGGGCGATCAGGATTTGGGCTACATCTGTACGTTCCATGCCTTTTGTACGCTGGTCCTTCACGAGGACATCAACCGCCTGAATTTCCCCAAGGACTTTGTGATTCTGGACAAGGAAGACTGGCGCGAGATAATGCTGCGTATTTTTGCCGACATGAAACTTACGCTAAAGGAAACAACAGTCCAAAGAAAAATTGATGAAGTTCTGGAAGGAAAAAAGCTTCAGGCCGACACCTACGTTGACTACATCTACAAGCTGAACAACGACGAGCTAAAGGAAAAATGGAGCCAGCCGGGAATCAACCAGAACCAGGAAATATTCCTGCGCTTTTTATACGAACAGAAGAAATGCTTTGGCGTGGACTTTAACGACCTGATAAACTTTGCCACCTATATCCTTGAAAATTTCCCGGACGTAAGGGAAAAATGGCAGGAGAGGATGCAGTACGTGATGGTGGACGAATTTCAGGACGTAAGCAAAAAGCAGTACCGTATAGCACAGATACTTTCGGCCAAACACAAAAACCTATTTATCGTGGGAGACTCAGACCAGACAATCTATTCATGGAGGGGAAGTCATGTGCGCCTGATTTTGGATTTTGACAAGGTTTACCCGGCCGCAAAAACCATATTGCTTAACAAGAACTACCGGAGCACCCCACAAATCCTAAAGGCCGCCAACACATTGATTTCACACAACACGGTGCGCTATCCCAAGCAGCTTGAACCTGTGCGTCATTCTGGGAAAAAACCGGTTTACTATCATGCCGTAAGCGAGGAAGATGAATCAAAGTGGATTTGCTCAAAAATACAAAACCTGATTCAAAAGGGAGACCCTTCTACCGGCAAAAAAATCAAGCGCTCCGAAATTGCCATCCTGTACCGTGCGCATTATCTTTCACGTTCTCTGGAAGAGATTTTCATCAAGGAGGACATGCCTTACCGGATTCTTGCAGGAACTGAATTCTATGGCAGACGCGAAATAAAGGATTCAATCTGCTACCTGCGCATGCTTACCGCCGCCGATGACGTGGCTTTTTTCAGGACGATAAACACGCCTTCAAGAAAAATCGGAAAAACCAAACAGAAATTCCTGAGGGACTGGGCAGAAGAACATTCAACCTCCGCATTCCAGGCACTAAAGGAAAACGCAAGCACTTCCATGTTCCAGAATACCGGGGCATCCGACTACATCCGTGCCATAGAAGAAACGCGGGACATGCTACCCCACCCGGACAGTTCAGCTCCCACAATCCACACGCAGGCAAAACTCGGGGACATTTTCCAGAGCATACTGGACAAGAGCGGCTACGAGGCATTCCTGCGTCTTGAGGCAGACCAGGACAGGCTGGACAATCTTGCGGAATTAAAGAGGGCGGTTAACGAGGCAGGCCTTGACGATGACACTACTCTGGAAACTTTCCTGCAGCATGTTGCACTCTTTACGGATCTGGACCGTGAGGACGACAAGGATTCATTAAAACTGCTTACGATCCATGCGGCAAAGGGAATGGAATTTCCATACGTGTTCCTGTGCGGAATGAACGAAGGTGTTTTCCCAAGCCGTAAAGTGCAGACTCCGGATGACATGGAAGAAGAAAGGCGGATTGCCTATGTTGCGATGACACGTGCAAAAAACGGACTTTATCTTAGTGATTCTGAAGGAAAGGCCAACGACGGAATATTTAAATACCCGAGCCGCTTTATCTTTGACTCGGGTCTGGAAAATCTGGAGCTTGAGCAGGAACTGGATGAATCTCTTGTGGAACAGGCAAGAAAAGTGATTACTTACGATGAAAAACGTCTGGAAAACATGCGCACTCTTTTATCCGTCGGAGACCGCGTTCATCACAAAACATTCGGGGACGGAACCATAACTTTGGTCAACGCAAACGCTTTCTGCTATATGGTCAAGTTTGATTCCGTCGAAACCGAACGTTCCATCCAATTTTCCGCCAAGCTTGAAAAACTTAATGATTAACCCTTGAATGCCTGGTCAAGGTCAGCGATGATGTCCTCTGCATTTTCCGTACCGATTGAAAGACGGATTGTGCTGGGCTTGATTCCCTGATCTTCAAGTTCTGCCTCGCTCAACTGTGAGTGTGTGGTACTTGCAGGATGGATTACCAGAGACTTTACGTCGGCAACATTTGCAAGCAAAGAGAAAATCTGAAGCCTGTCGATGAATGCCTTTGCTTCCTTTTCGCCACCCTTGATGTCAAAGGTAAAGATTGAGGCACCCCCGCGAGGATAGTATTTCTTGAACAGCTCGTGCTGTGGATGATCCGGCAGTGAAGGATGGTTGATCTTTGCCACATACGGACTCTTTGAAAGATATTCCACTACCTTCTTGGTGTTTTCGATATGGCGGTCTACGCGCAGTGAAAGTGTTTCCAGTCCCTGCAGGAGAAGGAATGCGTTGAACGGAGAAATTGAAGCTCCTGTGTCACGCAAGAGGATTGCACGGATTTTGGTAACGAATGCAGCAGGTCCCACAGCCTTTGTAAATGAAACCCCATGATAAGAAGGATTCGGTTTTACAAGTGAATCGAATTTGCCGCTTGCTTCCCAGTCGAATTTGCCGCTTTCGATGATTACGCCACCCAAAGTCGTTCCGTGGCCACCCACGAATTTTGTAAGTGAATGAACAACGATGTCCGCACCATGTTCAAACGGCCTGAAAAGATACGGTGTGGAGAATGTAGCGTCAACAATCAGTGGAATCTTTGCCTTGTGTGCAATCTGAGACAAAAGGTCAATGTCGGCAACGTCGGAATTCGGGTTGCCCAGGGTTTCCACATAAAGTGCCTTGGTTTCCGGTTTGATTGCGGCCTCTACTTCCGCCTGATTGTGGATGTCAACGAAAGTGGTGTTGATTCCGTAGTTCGGGAGTGTGTGGGCAAGAAGGTTGTATGTGCCGCCGTAGATTGACTTGGAGGAAACAATGTGGCCGCCGCCTTCTGCAATGTTCTGAATCGTATAGTTGATTGCAGCCGCACCAGATGCCACAGCCAGAGCCGCTGAACCGCCTTCAAGTGCCGCAAGACGCTTTTCCAGTACGTCCTGGGTGGAGTTTGTAAGGCGACCGTAAATGTTGCCTGCATCTGCCAGACCAAAACGTGCCGCCGCATGAGCAGAATCCCTGAATACGTATGATGTTGTCTGATAAATAGGAACTGCGCGTGCATCGCTTGCTGGATCTGCCTCTTCCTGTCCAATGTGGAGCTGTTTTGTATCAAAGCCCCATTTGCTTGTGTCTGTTATCTTTGCCATAGTGTTCTCCTTGTCTTAAAATATTATAAACCTACTAGGTTACTGTGTTAATATATAATAACCTATCGGTTTTGTCAAGAATTATTTTAGAATAATTTTGATTTTATGTTAGATTTCGGCCATAATGACAAAAAATGAGTAATTTAAAACAAAATTTGCCGATAATAAAATATGAGGGGTATGGTAAAAAAGGAGAATCAAGATGACAGAAACACAACTGGATCTTACACTAAAAATGCTTAAACTAATGCCAGATCAGGCACAAAAGACCTTATACCCGAACACCGGCGACCCTGAAACCGACCGAGTCCTCCGCATCCAAAGGATACAAGACTACTACACAGAAAGCATCCTTCCCATCTTATTTGAAGGCAAACCAAAAAGAAAATAACGTCGCAAGCTGAGGCTTGCTAAAAAGTTTTGATTTGCTCGCGAAGGCTCGCATTTTTCCTGTCGGGAAAAAACATCAAAACTTTACATTGCAATAGCGAGAGATTACGTTGGACATATAACAAGCTTTACAACAGATGGAGAGTCATCATCTACCACTATACAGTCAAAAGATTCTACGGTAACCATTTTATTACTTTTCCCTACTATACCGTAAACAACGTTATCTCCGCTTATAGACCAAGCTTGTCCATTAAGTTGATATAACCCAGGCTCTAAACCATCAAGTTTTAATATGTCTCCTTTATTTAGTATTATATCAGGGAAAAGAATCTCAGAGTCTATAGATGGGCCATTATCAGTCTGGATTTCAAATATTTTATAAATATTAATTTTGAAAAAATCAACCTGTTCTAGAATCGAATCAAGATCTGCACCATACAGATATTCTGATAATTCTATCTGAAACTCTTCTGGAATTTCATTTTCACAAGACACAAAGAACAATGTCGCGGGGATCAAAAACAATACTAACAGCTTTCTAATTTTCATCTTTTCCTCTTATAAGATTATAGCAAACTCATTTCTATAAAGCAATATTAAAGCTACATTATGTCAAAGTACAAGTATAAACAAGTTTTACAATTGTTGGCGAAAAATCATCTATAATGATGTTTCCATGTTCATCCATTTTATCGGCTTTCCCTGTTATATTACCTATGCTATTTGATTCTCCGTTAAGAGCATTCACCTCGTAAGCTGTTCCAGTTAATCTATATTTACCTGGCTCCAAATCTTCCAATATCAGAAGTTCTCCTTTATCTAGCCTTTTATTACTAAAAATAGGATGTTGTTCTTCAACTATATAAATCCCTCCCTCTGGTTGGACTAGTTGTGAATCATCTATTTCTTCATCCGGAACCTTGCGTAAAGTTAATAAAACAAATTCTATGTCATCCAGAGTACGCAAATCCGATGACGCTGGATCAAGTTCAAAAAGAAACTCTTCCGGAATTTCATTTTCACATGACACAAAGAACAATGCCACGGGGATTAAAAACAATACTAACAGCTTTCCAAGTTTCATAATGTACCTCACAGCTTTTAATTCAATATATTAAGCACATTTTTCATAGTAAAACAAATCAAGTAATATCAGGATCTCCCCAAAAAATAAGTTTGACAATCACAGGATTAGCTTCATCAATTATCATATAATTACTGCTACTAATTGTAGCCATTTTATCGCTTTTGCCCCAAACAGTACCTACTTGGTAAACAGGCCATTCATCTAGCGGACCATTCGGATCAAAAGTATCAGGATCAAAGTTATCATTTATCTTGTAAGCAATACCAGTAAGCCTGTAGTATCCTGGATCTAACCCTTCTAATCTTAGGATTTCTCCTTTTTCCAGATGTGCAGAATGAGTCAGTTTCTCTCCTTCTTGAGGTTTTTCAGGATCTTTTTTATAGAGAGACAATTCAAAATAATCTGCGTCAGACAAAGTATAACTTTGATTAGTTATATCAAGAATTTCTTCTATAAGAAATGCCTCTTCCGGCAGTTCATTTTCACAGGACATAAACAGCAATGCTGCGGGGATTAATAACAAAAGAAATAACTTTAACTTAACAGTTTTCATATTTTACCTCACACTTTTTGTAGAATTAACCAAGCAAACTTTATTAACTTAAAGTTTAATGCAATAAGATGCAAATTTCAAGTTTATGCGTGAGAATTTTACGGGATTTTGCCAAACTGTTTTTTTTCTTGAATTATGCTAAAGCTTAAGCACTTAAATAAACCAAAAGCTTTACCATTGTGGGAGAAAATTCATCAATTATGATATAATTATGAATTTGAACAGTACGACCATCACCAATTAACTCAGTTTCCATCTTATCACTTATAGCATAAACAGATCCTACACGCCAATCATCATCATCTTCCACCGTTTTATAAGCATAACCTTCAAGCGTATATCTACCAGGTTCCAAGTCACCCAACTGTAATATTTCACCCTTGTAAAGCCGGCCTTGAAAAACAGGTGAGATAACTGAAACAATTTGATTGAATGGATAAGCAACATTGCCATTTATCTCTTCTCCACCCTCATCATCCGGTTCCTTATTCAGAGTTAGTTCAAGATAATCCACATCATCAACGGTAAAACCACCTTCACCATCAAAGGGTATAAATTCAATAACAAAATCTTCGGGGATCTCATTGTTGCAGGAGGTTAAGAATAATGCAAACGGGATTAGAAGAAGACAAAGCAAAGATTTTATAAGTTTCATATTTTCCTCTTAAGTACCAACAGATTAGTTGTTCATATATCCGTAAATTCTAATGCAAAACGGGCGGATTTTCAAGTATTTTGAAAAAAAAGATTATCAAACTGTCCGACCCGAAATCCATTGTCCCATACCCAGGATGCCGGATCAAGTCCGGCATGACAGTGTCATTCGGGGGCACGACCCGAAATCCCTCCGTTTCATGCCAAGATTCCGGATCAGGTCCGGCATGACAGTGGGAGGTCGCTATGACATCGTCATTCCGGGCTACGACCCGGAATCCTAGCGTTTCATGTCAGGATGCCAATTTCTACCCCATTCTCAGGTCTAGAACAAAAAACATCCATGTGCTATAGTTTTTGTATTGGAGGATATTATGATTCAAAAGAGACCGCTTGTTATGGATTTGTATACTGCAGACCCATCTGCTCATGTATTCAACGACAAGATTTATATTTACCCGTCACATGACGAAGACATCGATGTAGAAAGCAACGACAACGGCGACCAGTACGACATGAAGGACTATCATGTTTACGAAATGGCTGACGAAAACACCCTTCCGCGTGACTGTGGATGCGTGCTCAAGCTTGAGGACGTAAAATGGGCAAGCAAGCAGCTGTGGGCCCCCGACTGTGCGGAAAAAGACGGCAAATACTACTTTGTTTTCCCGGCCCGCGACAAAAACGGAATGTTCAGGGTGGGTGTTGCCATTGGAGACAAGCCTGAGGGACCATTTGTTCCGGAACCAAACTACATTCAGGGAACATATTCAATCGACCCATGCCTTTTCCAGGACAGCGACAACAAATATTACCTTACTTTCGGTGGAATTTGGGGTGGCCAGCTCGACCAGTACCGCGGCAACGTGTGGAGCAAGGACAACAAGGAACCCCGCGGCTCAGAACCTGCCTGTACGCCAAAAATCGCCCTGATGAAGGACAACATGACCGAGCTTGCAGAAGAAGTCCGTGACCTGGTGATTGTGGACGAAAACGGCAATCCTCTTACCGGTGGGGATGAAGAGCGCCGTTATTTTGAAGACCCATGGCTGTTCAAGAAGGGAGACACCTACTACTTTACGTATTCAACGGGAACGACACACTTTTTGTGCTATTCAACATCTAAGAACGTATACGGCCCCTACACCTACGGCGGCAAAATCCTGACCCCAGTTCTGGGATGGACAACCCACCACTCAATCCTTGAATATCACGGCAAATGGTACCTCTTCTACCACGACTGTGAACGTTCAGACGGTGTAAACCAGAAGCGCAACGTAAAATTCCGCGAGCTCAAGTTCGATGCAAACGGCGGAATCATCACCATGGACGGCATGGAGCGCTAAATACGTCATTCCGGGCTACGACCCGGAATCCTACCGTTTCATATCAGGATGCCGGATCAAGTCCGGCATGACAGTGGGAGGTCGCTATGACATCGTCATTCCGGGCTCCGACCCGGAATCCTACTGTTTCATACCCAAGATGCCGGATCAAGTCCGGCATGACAGTGGGAGGTCGCTATGACATCGTCATTCCGGGCTCCGTCCCGGAATCCTACTGTTTCATGCCAGGATGCCGGATCAGGTCCGGCATGACAGTGGTTTTCCCCCATGACTTTACCCTGTTACCCTTTTTCCCATAAACTGTTTTACTAATGTAACGATAAATTTTGAGTATCGTGACCTTTTTTTATAGGAGAAAGCGATGAAAAGACTTTTTTCTTCTTTTATTTTGATTTTGACGGCGGTTTGTGCCTTTGCACAAAATAGGATTAGTCCGCCAGTTGTCATTACTCCGGTTGTTCCACGCCCACCGCGCATCATAATGACGGTTCCGGATGCCCCAAAGGATTCAATCAAGCTTTCAGATTTGAGCGTAAAGGTAGAAGTTGCAGGCAATGTTGCCACAACCACTTACGACATGGTTTTTACCAACAGCTCTTCCAAGACTCTTGAGGGTGAATTTGAATTCCCGCTTGGACAGGGACAGAATGTTGTGGGCTATGCATTGGACATCAACGGCAGGATGAGGCAGGGTGTTGCTGTAGAAAAGGAAAAAGCCCGTACTGTCTTTGAGGATGTTGTAAGAAAAAACGTAGACCCGGGACTTGTTGAGCTTACCGCAGGAAACAACTTTAAAACACGCGTATATCCGCTCCCCGCAAGAGGAAGCCGCCACGTTCAGATTACCTACGAAGAAGTGCTGCCACTTTCCGGAACAAACCGCACTTATGTTCTCCAGCCGCTCACAGACGAAGTACTCAATTCATTCAAGTTCCAGATTTCCGTATACAAGCTCAATAATGAACCAAAGATTCAGTCAAACTCTGGATTCGGCTCATTCAACTTTGACAGCCAGAACACGGGCTACAACGCAAGCTTTGAACGCAAGAGTTTTAGCTTTGACCAGCCAATCAGCATAACACTCCCGGAAGACGACGGTCTGAACAATGTCTTCATGCAGGACATTGGCCGCGACACATACTTCTATTTTTACACCAACATGAGGGCCGCCTCACGCCAGAAGACACTGCCAAGAAGCCTTACGGTCTACTACGACGTTTCTTCCTCTATGAAAAACCGCAACTTCAAGTCCGAAATGGAACTCTTGCGCCAGTACCTCTACAAGCTGAACAACCCTTCCGTAACAGTCATTCCGTTCAGCAACAAATTGCACGAGGCCAGGACATTCAATTCCAACTGGATGTATTACGGTGCAATCGACGAAATTGAATCATTCCTCAAGAAACAAACTTACGACGGTGGAACAAGCCTTGACTTCATCCAGAACCTGAGCAACTCAAGCGACGAGGTTTTGATTTTTACCGACGGTATCTCCAACTGGAAGAATCTTTCCACCAGCAATAATCCATTCCGCTATCTGGGTGCAAAAAGCGTCATCTACACGATTAACTCTTCCGCATCAGCAGACCACTCATACCTCAAGTCTCTGGCACAGGAAAACGGTGGAATGTATGTTGACCTGAGTTCCATTACAAGCGATCAGGGCCTTGAGTTACTTACAAAGGAATACCTGCATTTGATTCGTGCGGACTATGACACTAATGCCGTTTCAGACCTTCTTCCCGCTGTTGGAGCAGTTGTAGACGGAGATTTCTCTGTTGCCGGAATCCTGCGTGGAAAATCATCTCCAGTTGCCCTTTCTTTCGGATATGGAAACACAATCACCGAGGTAAAGAGATTCAACGTATCTCTGGTCGGTTCATCCAATTCAAGCGGCCCGCAAAACATCGCACGTCTCTGGGCACAAAAGAAAATTGAAGAACTGAACAAAAACTACGAGGCAAACAGAAGCCAGATCATTGACCTTGCAAAGAAATTTACAGTGGTCACAAAGGACACTTCCCTTCTTGTTCTGGACAATGCCAGCGACTACGTAAAATACGGAATTGAACCTCCGGAAGACCTGCGCGCAGAATACAACCGCCTTGTCTCAAACAACCGCACAAAAACTTCCGAGCCACAGGGAATCCCCAACTCCGTGTTCTCCAAATTTGAGGAATTCAAAAACTGGTGGAACAAAAAGCCCCAGGACTTCAAGACAAAGAAAAATTCTAAGTCTAAATCTTCAGACACAAGATCCTTAAGAAGTGATTCAACAGCGAACGGAGAAATGATGTGGATGGAAGAGGAACCCCAAATGATGATGGCTGAAAGGATGTCTGTAGAAAGCGTAAGTGCCCCTCGTGCAAGTGCCCGTGCCTCCGCTTCTGATGCCAACAGCTTGCAGGAATTGGGTTCAGCGGCAAGAGCAGCTTCCGAAGATTTTGATGCCAAAGGTTTTAATTCACCTAATTCCGGTTCAAAGGGTGGCTCAACAATCACAATCCAGGCATGGAATCCAAAGGCAAGCTACATTTCAACATTAAAGCGCACGCCAAGGGAATACATGTACTCAAAATACCTTGAACTCAGGTCAGACTACGAGACATCTCCAAGCTTCTACATGGATGTTGCAGATTACTTCATGCAGGAAAAACTCAAGGATGAGGCAATCCGCATCCTTTCCAACCTTGCAGAATTGAATCTTGAAAACTCAGACGTTCTTCGTGCACTTGGAAACAAGCTTGTTGAATGGGAATGCTTTGAACAGGCCATTACTGTATTTGAAAAGCTTACAGTCATCCACTCCGAGATTCCACAGTTCTACCGTGACCTTGCACTGGCATACTATCATGCGGGATACGCACAAAAGGCCGTGGACACACTCTACGATCTTGCAACAAAGAAATGGAACAGCCGCTTTGACGAAATCCAGCAGATTGCCCTTAACGACATGAACGCCATCATCGCCGCAGAAAGGTACATCGACACTTCAAGAATCGACAGGCGCCTCCTCCAGAACTTCCCGGTGGACATCCGCGTAGTCCTTACATGGAACACAGACGACTGCGACATTGACCTGTGGGTCACAGATCCAGACGGAGAAAAATGCTTCTACGGAAACAAGCTCACACAGAATGGCGGACGCATCTCTCGCGACTTTACCCAGGGTTATGGTCCGGAAGAATTCTGCATCAAGCAGGCGGTAAAGGGAAAATACAAGATTGAGGCAAACTACTACGGCACACATTCACAGAAGATTCTGCAGCCTGTGGTTGTTCAGGCCGAAGTCTACACCAACTTTGGAACACCATACCAGAAGAAGGAAGTGCTTACACTCCAGCTTGATACAATCAAAGGCAGCTTTACTGTTGGAGAAATCAAGTTCTAGAGTTTGAATCCGGTTCCCACAAATTGAACGATGTCGCGCCCGGTGTCATCAGTTACATCCACATTGATGATCATCGAGGAGCGGCCGTTCTTTTTGCATGTGGCACGTGCAATCAGCTTGTTGCCTTTTGGTGAGCTAAGGAAATTGACGCTGACCTGCTGTGCCACAGTTGACTTGTGCAGGTTATTGGAAAGAGTGGCAAAGGCAAAGTCCGCAATCAAAAACATTGCACCGCCCATCACACCACCCATGGCATTCTTGTGCTTGTCGGTAATCTCCATGGAGCACAGGCTGTATTCATCCGTAAGTTCATCCAGACGCACTCCGTTTCCAGTTGCGAATTTGTCTCCGTAAAAATATTCCCTTGCTTCTTCAATTGAATTAAAGGCACCCATATTCCCTCCTGTAAAATACTATAATGCAAACACACACTGATGCGAAGATTTTCCCTCACACTCAGGCATGTTTTGTTTTGAATAAATACATCCGCAGTAATTCTGCCTGTACAGATTGAATTCCCTGCATAGCTCAAGACTTCTCTTGAATCCGTTTTTTTTCTTAAAGTCTGCCACAAGATACTTAAGCTTTGTTTCGCTCTTTAATGCCAGACCGATTTCGTTGATTTTCTTTGCATCCTTGCACGGGCTTATTGAAATTGTCGTGGTAAAAAAATCAAATCCGTTTTGTTCCGCATACTCCCATGACTTTTTCATCCTGAACTCGTAGCATCTTGCACACCTTATTCCGCGTTCCGGCTCACTCTGTAATTCAGGCTGTTCACGGACTCCTGTGGCGGCAAAGTATTCCTCGGGGTCATAGTGTTCTTCCACAAACTGAATCCTGTTCTGTACGGCAGGCGGAAATTCACTTATGAATTTTTGAATGGTCTCAAGGCGCTTTTGGTATTCCTCGCGGGGATGAATGTTGGGATTGTAGAAATAAACCGTTATGTCAAAAAATTCCGTCAGATATTCAATTACATAAGTTGAACAGGGCCCGCAGCACGCATGCAGAAGCAGTTTTGGCTTTGAGCCCCGTTCCTCTATTTCGCTTAGAATTGAATCAAGTTGTTTTTGATAGTTTACGACTTGTTCCATTCTAATTCTAGTAGGTCAAGCTTGGTGTCCAGAATTCCTGGTTGTAAATGTCGGTAAAGCGGTATGCGATTTTTACCTCGCCATCACCAACATCCACATTGCTTATCTTCATGCTCTTGGAAACTGTCATCGGTTCGCCAAGATAATAGCTGTCCAGATATTTTCCATCGTATGAATAATAGTCGCACACATACTCAAGCACGTCACCCTCGTTCAATTCGATGAGGTTCTTTGCCACAGTAAGGGTTTCGCTTTCCTTATAGTCAGTTCTTGCACCGGCAATGTATCCGTATGGATGAGCGTTGTCAAATACCAGAATCAGGTTTACAAGGGTTTTGTTCAGGTATGCTGGAACACGACCGGTAATCGTATAGTTGGTTCCGTCGTCCTCGGTGTCCATGTGGTAGTAGGCAACCGGCTGACCGTTGATTGCAAGCCATGTCCTGTCGTTTGAGGCAATAAGCTTGCCGTCGCTTGTCCAGTCGTAGATGTTGTCCAAACCAAGATCCACGTATCCTTCGCCGTCGTCGTAGAACATGTTCAGGTCGCAGCTGTGGATGTATGCCCACTGTGAATCAGGCATGTCCAGAACCGCAGTACCGTCCAGAGCTTCCTTCCAGCTTAGGTTGGCAGGATCAAAGTGATTCATTGCGATGTAGTTTGCAGTTTCGTCAACGGAAAGAGCCCTGTCGCCCATGAAGTCTATGTTGCGTCCCGTAAGGCCGTCGATAAGACCTGACATTCCGGAACCGCCGCCAAGGAAAGAACCCAAGAGGCTGCCAATCATGTCTGCATCACCCAAAGAAGAAGATGATGATGTAGAGCTTCCCAAAGATCCAAGCAGAGAACCAAAGAGGGATCCAGAAGCCGCACTTGAACCACCGGATGCAACCTGACCGCTAACCTCAAGATTTGCAAACTGCCTGATTGCCTTGGCATAGTCGTCGTCCATTCCGATGTCCTCGTAGGTCTCGCACATTGTGTCAACGTAAGAGGCCCTCTGGTACGGGAAGTAAATTGAAACTCCGTACGCGTTGGTCATGTTGGAGGAAGTCTTGTTGTATTTTACTGCCCCCTGAATTGCCTTTGCCAGTGCATTGCTCTGAGTAGTTCCAATCTTCTTGCAGAGGTCCACAAGGTCAACCTGGTCAATCCTGTTGCTTGAAGCGAATTCACGAGTGGCATATCTTGCGTCGGATACGGACTTATAATCCTTGTTTGCAATCTGCTGTGAAATTGATTTTGAGAAATTGGTCAAAGTTGAAGGAACCGTATTTGCAAATTCCGCCAGATCGATTACAGAAAGGGTTGTCTTTTGACCAGCACACTTTCTTGCGCACTGGGCAACAAAATCATCGACAATCGTTTTTCCCAGTTCAAGGGTTGGAGTTGAAGTATTGTTTCCAAGCTGAGTGAGCCAGTTGGTGTAGTACCAGCCGATTCCAGGCTCAGTTTCCTCAGATGCAATCATGTAGTCAGCGTGATTGTTGAGCATAAGGGCAGTTTCCGCAGTTGCCATGAGACATGCGTCAAAACCGATAAAGTCAAATTTAACGCCGCCGTTTTTAAGGGCAGTATTGATTTCCGCAAGATCCATTGCACCGGAGCGTGAGTTCTTTTCGTCATAACCATAGCCGCTTACAGAACCTCCACCGTGATCCCAGAAAATCAGCTCGTAGCGGTTGGCAGGGAAATTCTTTGCAGCCCACTTGATGAAAGAAGAAAGGGTATTCGGGTCGGTCATCACCTTGGAACCGTCATTGTCCACAAGACGCTTGAGTCCGCCGTTAATCACCTGATAAATCTGATTGTTGGTGTTGCTGATTCCACTGGTCTGCCACTTTTTGCATCCACCAGTATAGACGATTACGTTTACATTGTTTCCGTATTTTGCCGCCGCCATTTCCGCAAGGTCAGAGGAAGCCATTCCCGCCTTTGATTCAAGGTCAGTTCCGCACATGTAGACCATCAGTGTTACCTGATCCTGTCCGTTACCGATGATGTTCGTACGTTTTGCACGGGATCCAGCTGCAACGCTTGTGTCCACCTTTGAATAAGAGGTAGCCGAACTTGAATAATTTGAAACATCCGCACCGTAAGAGCTTGGAGCAGAACCACCGCCAGTAAATGTACTGAGGATGTCTCCTCCACCACCTAACAGACTACCTGCCAGATCACCCAAACCACCTAAAAGTGAACCAGAACTTTCCGATGTTGTTGGAGCCTGTGTTTGATTAGAGTTTCCGCCAAAGATACTGCTAAGGCCACCACATCGGTACAATAAAAAGAGGACTGCCAAAATCAGTACAAGAGAACCGCCTCCGCCCAATACTGCACGGTTTGGCCCAGAATGACCGCTACCGCTGGAATATCCTCCGCCACTTGAATGGCCGCCAGTCTTTCCTGAATATCCGTTTGAAGAACCGACAGGACCCGTTCCAAGTCCATCTCCACGCTTGTGAACACCGGTGCTGTTTCCGGTGACATTTTTCTCTCTTCCACGAGGTCGCCTTTGATCCATAAAAAACTCCTTATACGGGTGTCCGGCATGGTTACGGTTCAACAACAGCCGGAATTCATGCATAATATTATATCAGATAATCCCCAAAATGTGTACTGGAAACTGTGGAAAGGAGGGGGTTAGTTCTTAAAACTCTACATGCAGGAGGGTGCGGTCTTGGGTGGTGTATTCGCGGATGTTGTTGTCGGTGATGTCGGTGGCTTCGGTGAAGGTTGCGGTCATTTGGATAAGTGCATCGTCTGCTGTCTTTATTGCGGAAAGCTTACGAGGGATGCCCATTACGCCGTTCCATTTTTCGGGTGGGTTTTTGTCGGGGATTCTGAGCCATGGAATCAGGATGACGTCTTTTGTGCCGGAAAATACCTGTGCGGCATAGGGTGTCTTGTCCGCAAATGCAGAATGTCTTTTACCGTTCCACTTGAACTCAAAGCCGTCGAAAGTGCCGGGGTAATAGTATCCGTCCGCAGTCCACACAAACCAAACGCCGTCAAGCTCAAACAGATTGGGACATTCAAATCCACCGGGAAGGGTAAACCTCTGGCTCATTTCAAAATGTCCGTCGGGAGTTGATGAACGCAAAATGGCAAAGTCGTTTTCCTCAAGCCATAAAATCATAATGTAAGCGGAAGTCTTTTCATGATAAAAAACTTTGGGGTCGCGGTTTTCCCTGCAGATGGTTTCCACAACAAAAGAATCGTCCTTGACCAGTGTCATTCCACCATCGTAACTTCTTGCAAGCCGTTGTGTAAAAAGATTCCCGACCGGAGCCGCGGTATAATAACAGTAAATCACCTCTCCAACAGAAATGGCACTCCCGGAAAAAATCATGCCGTGTTCATCGGGTGCCATAACAAGACCGTGGTTCTGCCAGTTTAGCAAATCAGTTGATGTGGCATGCCCCCAGCCAATGTCACCCCAATCAAGCCTGTCCGGATTATACTGAAAATACATGTGGTAGATTCCGTTGTGGTACACCAGTCCGTTAGGGTCATTCATCCAGCCGAGGCCTGTGGTAAAATGGTATTTGTACAAGGAAGTTTCAGGCATTTCCATCAGTTTATTTTTCTTCCATGAATTGAACACCGTCCAAATCCAGGAAAAGCCTCATGTATGGTCCTGAATATAAATTATAATAAAAAATAACCATAAGATTATAATAAAAACTGATTATTTTTTTTACATACAAAACAATCTTTAATCCGTCGGCAGCTGTGCATGCTGCCATTGACGCAAACAAGAGCGGTGGCATCCCCCTTGGCGGATGGACTAGCTTTGAAAACGACACCGCACCCAATGATGATTGGATACAAGCTGGCACAACTTTTGATTCCGATACATACCCGGAGTTATTCCTATATCTTGGTGGCAATACGGTTCCACAGATGTTTGACCATTCAAGACCTGGGGATTATGAAGTTGGAACTATCACAACATCTAATACTTCTGTTAATTTTGATTGTTTAATGACTTTTAAGTATAATCCATCATCAGGTTCTGGCTCATATTTTAGTCTTTTTGTTAATGATGTAAATGTAGTGACTTTATCATCAGCAAGCGGTGGTCAACAAGGTGCGACTATAAGTTTAAAAAAAGGTGATTTAATAAGATTTACTGGTAGTAACTATGGTGCAATAACTGTAAATTTTCGTTATTACACCCACCCCATGTTCATCAAGGCAACCACCACGGCATCATCATACACACCGTCATCGGCAGTGCAGGAAATCAAGGATTATACCAAGGACTATGTTGACGCAAAAAATTCATATTCCACAGAGGAAACATTGACTGGGGGAACATGGATTGACGGGAAGCCGATTTATCGAAAAACTTTTCATTTCAATACAATGCTATCTGTAGGACAATATGTTTATACAGTAGATGTTGGACAAGCTAATTTTGATACATGGATTAAAACATACTACATAGGTAGAAGGTCAAATATGACAGATATTATGACAGCATATTTTCCTACATGGACAGCAAATAATTATAGTGGATTTAAAATAAGTGTTAATGACCAAGAAGCAATGTTTGTTGATTATATGATTTTGGAATATACGAAAAAAACAACCCCATAACTAGACAGCCTTAATGCAGTAAGTGACTCCAAAACGCTTGCCGTGGGTGGTTGTACCGTAACGGGGAATACCATTGTTAACAGAAGTTTGAGCTGAAATTATATCTGAATATACGTAACCCGTTGTACTTGATATGCCATTACCAATATATCCGCCATAACGCCCAGCACCATCATTACAATAACGGTTATTTGATTGGTGTCTATGTCCCTGAAACTGGTCATCCTTAAACTCTCCTACTGTATATACATCATGGTCTTGTGTTCCCTGTGTTCCAGTGGCAGGGTCTAGTTCCGTTGAATCAAACACGTATGTCTCGTTCTTTCCTACTCCGACAAGGGAGCATTCACGCAAGTCTGGCAGTACGTTTGTGTTTCCAAGATAGCTGTAGAGTCCGGGATAATGCGTCTGTAATTCTCTGCTGGTTCCCGTAGTGTCAGTGCCGTCACATTCTAGCCATTCCAGATTGGGGGCAGGACCAAAGAAGGGGACGATGGCTCCAACTGGCAGACCGCTTGAACCGATGGCAGCATGCACAGCTGCCGACGTCGGAGGAAGCAGGTTTCCCGCCTCCACCACATCTGTGGTTATGTTCGTCTTTACCGCTGTCCTATCCTTGGCTAACATTAAGAAGTTGTCTTTGGTCGGATCAAGTGTGTTGACGTTCCCTGTTATGGGAGCCTTAGTTTGGAGCATCTTTTGTATGTGCGTGGACGTAATGGCAGAGTCAGCGGAGAAAAGAAGCTCGTCAACTTTGGCACTTACCTCCAGCGTATATGCCCCGGATGAAGGGACCTGAACAGCAACGGAACTCCCCGAAGTGCCGTATATCATGACTTCGGAGCGTGAGTTAGCTGTGTCCTTCTTGATGTCCCATGTGCGCCATGTGTCCTCCTGCGGCGGAGTGTCGGATGGAGATGTATATATGGCTAGCAACGAAGTACACTCTGCAAAGCACCTCAAATCCTCACTATAACTTACATATCCATAATCAGCTTCCACAGGTACTGTCCAGTTATGGATTTCCTCGAGGGACGTACAGCCGGAGAACATTCCTCTTACATCCCTATTTTTTATCATATTAGGTAGAATAATAGACTTAAGAGCAGAACACCCATAAAACAATAAAGGAGAAGACTCTATATTGTTGCACCCAGTTAGATTCACATATTTAAGATTACTACATCGTATAAAACTGAAGTCAATAACCTGTAAATTTGTTAATCCCGACAAATTTACAGATTCAAGACTCGTACATTCTCCTGCCAAGTGTGATATATAGGATAATTGAGTAAGATTGGATAAATCAAGATTTTTAAGAGCAGTACATCTTGGAAAGGGTTGTCTTATACCTGTGAGACTTATAAAATGAGACATATCTATTGAAACTAAATTTGACGCTCCCATAACAAAATTCCACATAGAATCGTTTATATTTTCTATTACCCGAATAGCATCTTCACCCCAATTTATTGATACAAATTTACTTAAATTCTGACATAAAACATAACGTAAAGTCCCGGGAAAAGGATTATCACCACCGCCGAGCAAAAAATCAATTGTTACTACTGTTATCTCAATCTCGTAGGGAGTGTCCGCTGTGTTCGGATCAAGTTCTTGTAAGAGTGTGTCAAGCTGGTCATAAGTTACGCTATAATCCGCCATGTTAGTATTCCTCCTCCGGGGTGAAAAGTCCTGCCTCAACCTGATCAGTAGTCAACCCCCAATCGGTGCTTGCCGCCTGGTTGTATATCGCTGCTGATATAATAAACTCTCCAAATGCGGTCACTTTATATCCGTTGACATACATCGAGTCCATTTTATGCAGCACGACATTCTGATCATCCTGAACTGCCTGTATGTCTCCGTCATAACAACCGGAAGCAAAAGATGCATCTTGTATGAATCCATCTACCGATACAAGTTTGTGTGAATCCAGTGCCAGTGACTTTGAGTCCTGTCCAGCCTCGTCCAGTACTGTATCTGCAAAATGGTATGCGGTTATGCCTTCAACTGATATACCGAACTCCGTTTTATCGGGGTCGTTGGTTACTATCAGAGAGGATTTAAGAGAGCCGTTGTATTCTGACAAACGTACCTGAACGGCTCCCGCGTCCTTAACATTGGATGCCGACCACTCACCAAGAGGATCTATCTTGTGCTGTATCGTTATTCCTCTTGCTGTCAGATGAAGCCTTAATGCCTTGTCATTGTCGTCATAAATGTATGTACCGGATGCAAGATCAACACCGCTGGATGAAAAGCTGATGTCTCCGGCTTTGATAGTGATTGAATATCCAACCACTCGTCCATTTTCAATTTTTGGCGTGACAAGAATGTATTCATCGGTGCCGCCGACACGGAATGCACCTTGGTAATCCTCTGGTTTTGTCGCACCTCTTTTTGTCGTAAGGATCCAATAGTTCAAGATTGACGCAAACAGAGAGCCGTCGGTAATCTCTCCGAGCCTTGCACAAAGTGCGGACAACTCCTCAAGAACTGCACTTTTAACAGTTGCATTTGCCTTGACAAAATCCGTAAGATTGGAGCAGAGTGCAGTGACCAAAAATCCGTCATGTCCCTGCGACCAGTTGTCTGCTCCTGAATACCATCCACCGCATCCTGCTTCATTGAAGCACCTCACATCAAAGAAGTACGGAGTGTTCATCAGATTGTACACGGCATTCTGAGAATCCCTCGCATCGGTGTAATACAGCGGCATGATTTGTGAATATGTCTCATAGGCATTGACATAACGGTTTTTCTGTGGCCCGGAGTCAGCGTCAAAGTAATTGTCTGAATATATGAACGGATCCTTTGAGACTGTAGGTTTCTGCCATTCGCTGTCCGCCGGAATGTTCTGTGTTTCCCCACAATAAAAATACTCATGCACTGAGCTTGAATCGGTTGCAGACGTAAAGGCATCCGGATTGTCAATACTAAACTGTTCTGCCGTGCCCTGAGTCCAGGACTCATCCTTCTGCCTTTCAGTGTTCAGCTTGCTGTCGTTGGATATGTAGTAATAGTAATTGTCATTGGAAGTGTCATGCATCCAGTATTTAAATGAAAGATAGGGGAAGCTGCCTCTCCGAACTCTTATCTGATAGCGTATGTCACCGTAAATCTCACGTCCGCTTGCTGCCCGTTCGGTTGACAGCTGAAGTATGATTGTTCTGTCTATGACCCTCTCATGTATGACAGGCGCACCGACAAGCCATGTTCCGTAATGGTCAGCGTCTGCATTTACAGTCACTGCCTGAGTCCATTCGCTTTCGGTGTCGTATATCGAGTGGGCTTTCACGCGGAAACGCCAGTCCGTAAAGTCGTTGGCCTCCGGGTATGCCGGATAGTCTGTTCCTGATCTGGATAAAATGAACTGATAGGAATTGTTCTTGCTTGATCCAGCATCCTTCCATTGAGCACCGGCATTAAAGGAAACTTGAACCGCATAGTATTGGATTGCATTTTTAATTCCCTGTCCTGCGGCTTGCCATGACAAGGCTATATAATCACGGCTTGCTACGGCAGTCAGCCCTGTAATATTGTCCGGGTCTCCGATGCTCTCACCTCCGGACACGACCTGCTGTGCCGTTGGGACAGGAGAAGACCATATTCCGCTCGTTACCGTAGGAGCGTTCTTGGTTGACATCCACATGGACTCGGTGGTTTGCAGCCTGTGCCATCCGTCATCGGTTCCGTCCCCCTCAGGTCTTGAAGGTTTTTCCGCGCCGTCATGGAAAGTCGTCCATGTCCTCCATTCCGAAACATTGCCGTCGTCAACAATGCCCGGCACATCGGAAAGCTTGTTCTCCCAGTCCGGCAGCACGAAATCAGGAGAGTCCACGCCGAATATTTCC